>Ga0209292_1000198_pt1 | contig 85297 bp, 70 predicted proteins | sample GOMGulsemesocosm_2_FD_184634 | JGI IMG/M metagenome (GOLD analysis project Ga0209292, IMG submission 184634) | Methane-oxidizing microbial communities from mesocosms in the Gulf of Mexico - GOM9C Gulf of Mexico (SPAdes) (version 2) | ecosystem: Environmental > Aquatic > Marine > Cold seeps... | reverse complement strand
ACGGCGCGGCCATAGTTATAATAACTACTTGTCACCGACTGCGGCTGAAGCTGTCGGTTAAATAAAAAACCTATTGGGCTGTACAGAATTACTTGACCACTTCAACCTAGCAAAAATAGCCACTTTATAACCCTTCGCTAAAAAGAGTTCTGAAATAGCCAAACCAATACCAGAGTTACCACCCGTAATAGCCACAACACGATTTTTCATAAGTATTCCTAAAACACCAGTAAGTTGAAGTTCCAACATACTAGCCTTTAAGTTTTAACCTGTGTGTCCTATAGTGCTATTAATCCACTATAGTAGAACCACCATGAACTTTGATTACATCGGATTATTCATACGCAGCTTCAGACAAGCAAACAACGAAAGCCTGCAATCGTTAGCTGATCGCTCGGGGGTCAGCCGCTCAATGATCTCTCAAATAGAAAGCGGGCAGAAAAGCCCCACCATCGCCATACTCGCCAAACTAGCCGACGCTATGAACATCAGCCTAGAAGACTTTGTTAAAGCCCCTATCGACGCAAACAACATCGAAGTATTAACACCATCACCAGCCAACATCGTAAGTAAAAAAGGAAGTGTATTTGTTTGCCATCAACTCACTTGCAAATCGAGTTCGTCACCCGCCGACTTCTATCAATTCTATTTCAACGACTATGGCAAAACATCCTTCTCGGCAAACTCCACACCAGGCACAGTAAAATACATATGGGTAGAGCAAGGAGAGATCACCGTTTTTCTTTCATCAACAAAAGTCCAACTAAAAGCCGGGCAAGCAATCAAATTTAAAGCATCAACGCCCCACCGCTTCGAAAACCGAAAAGGCTTACTAGCCAAAGGAACGTTCTTCGTTTCTTACGATGTTTAAGCATGCCACTTCCAGCCTAAATAGGTCAGCAGCGTTGGAAAAGTCATACTTATAATAAGTATGACTAGGAGAGTTGTGCCAATGGAGAGGGTTAAGAAACTCGGGAATTCACTAACGAATAATCAGACTCCGCCCTCCCTACATCTAATAACATGAAGGTTGCAATGGGCTATGTATATGACGGCTATGATATTTTAAATTGGGAAATATCTTTTTCCATTTGCAGTGCCATCCTAGTCAAGTCTTGACTAGAGACACTAAGTTGAACCATTGCTTCAACTGATGCATTACTCACATCAGAGATACTAACAATATTACTAGTGATCTCTTGTGACACCGCCGCTTGCTCCTCTGTTGCTGTAGCGATCTGAGTATTCATATCCCTAATCAGTATAATTTCTTCACTAATTCTTGTGAGTGCATCGCCAGTAAGATTGGCCATCTTAACTGTGCTTTGCACCTGCTCTTGGCCTTGCTTCATTGCTGATACAGCCTCGCTAGAACCTCCTTGTAACTGCTGAATCATATCTTGTATTTCTGTTGTAGATTCTTGAGTCCGTTGTGCCAGGCTCCGAACTTCATCAGCAACCACAGCAAAACCACGGCCTTGATCCCCAGCACGAGCCGCTTCTATTGCAGCATTAAGTGCTAAAAGATTAGTTTGTTCTGCGATGCCTCTAATGACATCCAATACAGCACCAATAGCATTACTGTCAGTTTCTACTCGATTAATAATTAGACCTGCCTCACCCAACTGACTCGCTAATTGATTAGCGGAGCCTCTCATATCTGCGACTAAACGATTCCCCTCGCTTGCCTGCTCATCAGCACTTTGTGCAGCATTAGCTGCATGCGATGCATTACGTGCAACTTCATCAACTGTTTGTGACATCTCCGTAGTAGCCGTAGCAACAGACTCTGTTTCTTGCTGCTGCCTACCAACTCCTATTTTTGTCTCTTCCGTTATTTGCGCCAAGCAACTCGCTTCGTGAGCTAGCTGCATATTGGATGCATGAATACCCTCGATCAAACCTTTAAACTGATGTATTAAATGATTGTAAGCCACCGCCACCTTTCCAATCTCATCATTAGAATTAACCTGTACTTGTAACGTTAGATCACTCTCACGCTGGGTTCTTTGTATAACAGTACGTAGTATATTCAGCGGATGAGTAACACTTCGGCTAACCCAATACCCTAATACCGCCACCGCTAATAATGTAATTAATGATAAGAAAATAAAGCTAAAGAAACTATCCTCATAAAGTAAGGTGGCTGCGTCATACTCTTCCTTCGCCACATCCAGCTGCAATTCAATTAGGGCCGTTATTTTCTCACTGATGGGATCAATCGTTTTGTAGAGTGGCCCATTGTGCTTTATTAGTTCACCATTATTACTGACACCCATCGACCTTAATGTGACTTCAACTTGCTCAATGGCTTGATTCGCATTATTGAACAGTTGCTTTGCTTCGTTAGCTAATTTCTGTTCTTCCTTAGTTAACGTTGTGGCTATATAGGCTTTCCAATTTTTAGCGATACGTTGATTGGCTTTAGATATTTGATTAAGTGCTTCTGCTGGCGAAATCATACGATGATCCGCTTTATTTACCGCATCAATAACCAAAACAGCATAGTCATCGGCGATTATTTTTAACCGCGCAAGAGGAACAACTCGATCATCATAGATACGACCGATACCAGCATTAATTTTTCCAAAATCATTAATTGATAAAATAACAATAAGTAATAGAGCTATCAACGGCAGTACAACAAGCACTCCCAAACGAGCGGCGACCGTTAAATTTTTCATCTTAATTCCCTTTAAATATTTATCGAAAAGCGCGATTAATCAGCCACAATAATAACTGGACTATTTCTCGCATCGATATGAGATTAGACAATAAACGTACTATTTCAAGCACTTACAGCACAGTTAAAATTCCCGAGAACATAAATAACACAAGAATATCATTAAAATTTTAGCCTTAAGCCAATTGATGTTAATAACAAAAAATCACTCAACGGGCCAAAAAGAATCTGGCTCACTTAGCCTTATTACAAGTACAACACTCTACATAGATGCCTAGATACGGCATATATACACACCTCAACATCCATAAAGATCTCAATGACAAAAGGAAAACATTACCCAACGAGCCAAACATTCATAAGCAACTGCTATTGGTTTTTACAGGGACTCACGCGTAAAGCCTTTCTCGTAAGTGATTAAATTTTAAGAAATATTTTTGGTACCCTTTATCATTCATAAGCTACTTAAAAGATGTATTCCATCTAAGGGCCAGAGCATCATGTTCAGATAACAGGTGAGTATCTAGGAAAAGAATTTAAAAAGGTTCGGGGTTCTGTACCAGAAATTAAAGATATGCCTGCTGCTCAAAGACCAACATTTTATGAGATATGTGATTTAGGGGGCTTTTTGTACCTTGAGCAAGGCTTTTCAAAAGAGTATGTGAATCTATTGATGGGACATACTAGCCAGAAGATGACCGATGAATATACCGATCAGCATCAGAACTGGACTGAGTGTGAAGCTAGCTTAAAACTACATTAGGGTTTTCGATACTTTCACCAGACCCTTTTTTAAAGTCTTTATACAGCAACCAAGCAATAAGAAGGTCTATTGAGATAATAATAATATTTAGAAGAATGGTGAAGGGATCAAAGCTTCCCTCTTGGAATGGCTCAACTGCTGCGAATACAGTATACATTTCCTGAAAGTGTGGAAAAACAGCTCCACCCCAGATCAAAATTCCTAATAGGTATCCAGCCTTAATACCTTTATATAGCAATATTCCACAGACCATACCTAATAAGCCATCAACAAAAAAGGCATAAACCATTATGAAAATGTCGATTGGTTCATCTGAAATTGCAGCCATTATTGCATCTAAAAAATCTTGACTAAAGTAAGCAGCAATCCAGAGAAGAGGAAAAAAAAGACCCAGAATAAAAGTAAGTGAGCCTATAAATTTTTGCTTAATCATTGCCGAATTCCTTTTGGGCTAGATACTGTATATTGCTAATCTATTGCCAATGTTTTGCCAAATATTGTAATTAAATAGCAGGCATAAAAAAAGCCACTCGTAAGTGGCTCATTTTAAACAGAATTTTGGTAGGACTACCCAGATTCGAACTGGGGACCTCTACCATGTCAAGGTAGCGCTCTAACCAACTGAGCTATAGTCCTAAAGTGCATGCAGTCTAATAAATTGATGCATACCATGCAAGATGTTTTTGCACTTTAGGAGGATAAATTAACAGAGAAATCAGTTTAAAATCAATTTGTTAGCTCACTACCGGCATTATTGTTTAAATATCAGACAGATTAACAATTTCAGTGGCTCGCCTTGTTACTTCAGCCCAGTTGCCTTCTATCAGTAATTTCGATTCTGTTAGCCAGCTGCCCCCCGCGCAGATGACATTCGATAAACCAAGGTATTCTTGATAGTTGTCTTTGCTTATGCCGCCCGTCGGACAAAACCGAATATCAGGAAACGGCCCAGACCACGCCTTTAATAACTTGGCCCCGCCGATTGCGCTAACAGGAAAACACTTTAACTGGGTAATCCCTGCTTGTGCGGCAACCATCACTTCGCTGGCGGTTGCGACGCCGGGTAAAAAGACCCCTTGCCATTTTTCTTCTAATTTAACCTGTGCGGCTTTTTCAATCAGCTCGGGGGTAAGACCTGGGCTGACAATAAATTGGGCGCCTGCATCAATCGCTTTTTGAAAGTCTTTCGCATTACAAACCGTTCCTGCACCGACAATGGCTTCTGGAACGGCTTTTTTAATCGCGCTAATTGCGGCAAGACCCGCTGCAGTTCGCAGTGTGACTTCTAATAAGTGAATGCCGCCTGCCACTAACGCCTTTGCCATAGGAACTGCATGCGCTAAATCATCAATGACGATCACGGGAATTAAAGGTTTGGTATTGGCTAACCAATGATCAAGCTGTGTCATATTATTCTATCTTCTCCAACGTCGGTCCAATCTAATGAAAGCGCCCCTTGATCTGCTGGGGTGGTATTTTTTCTAAACAAACTAAACAGCTCTCGGCCTAAACCCATACGATTAGCCGCAGGATTAATATTGCGGCTTATAGAAGGCTCTTGTTCTTTATTTGGATCCTGGCTGTGATTAATCACCACGGCTTTATGCGCGTCTATCTCGATGATATCGCCTTCGCATATGCGACCGATTGCTCCGCCTAATAAAGCTTCTGGGCAAATATGTAGAACCGCAGGTACTTTACCTGATGCGCCTGACAAACGCCCATCGGTTAATAAGGCGACGTTAAACCCTGCGTCTTGTAAGTTCGCCATCACCGGCATCAGTTTATGCAGCTCTGGCATGCCATTGGCTTTTGGCCCTTGGTATTTTACCACGATCACGCAGTCACAATTCAACTCTTCATTTTGATAAGCCCGCTGAACCGATAGCTGATCATTGAATACTTTTGCTGGCGCTTTGGTATACCAACGTGATTCCGGCACCGCCGATATTTTGATTAAACCCCGACCAATATTTCCATTTAATAGCTTAAGTCCACCCTCACGCATAAAAGGTGCGTGCGCGGGTGCTAAAACATCTAAGTCTAAGCTCTCTTTATTAACCTCTCGCCAAGCCAACTGCTTTTCTTGGTCACCATTACCTAATGTTTTAATTACCAGATGAGGTTCTTGGCAATAGGCCGATAAATCTTTTCCTAACATGGTCTGAACATCGTTATGCAGTAGACCTTCATCTAACAGTTCTCTAATGAGAAATCCCATACCACCGGCTTGCTGAAAGTGATTTACGTCGCCTTCGCCATTCGGGTAAATGCGGGTTAGCAATGGCACCACGTCGGATAAATCAGAAATATCCTGCCAATCTAAAATAATCCCTGCCATCCTAGCAATCGCCAGTAAATGAATACTGTGATTAGTTGAGCCACCGGTGGCTAACAAACCGACAATCGCATTGACAAAACTTTTTTCATCTAACATTTTACCCAGCGGAATATAATCTGCATTTAAGGCCGTATGCTTTGTTAGCTGCTCGAGTGCAGATTTATTTAATAGAGGTCGTAGTGGATCTTCAGGGTGTATAAATGAACTGCCCGGTAACTGCAGCCCCATAATTTCCAATAACATTTGATTTGAGTTTGCTGTGCCATAAAACGTGCAGGTGCCCGCGCTATGATAGGATTTTAATTCCGACTCTAGCAGTTCCTCTTTATCTACTTCTCCTGCTGCAAATTTCTGTCGTGTTTTAGCTTTAATTGAATTGCTAATGCCCGAAGACATCGGCCCTGAAGGCAAGAAAATCGTCGGCAAATGACCAAAACGTAATGCCGCCATTAATAAACCCGGTACAATTTTATCGCATATCCCTAACAAAACAACGCCATCGAAGACATCATGAGACAAACCAATCGCGGTACTTAAAGCAATCGTATCGCGGCTGAATAATGACAATTCCATTCCACCCTGGCCCTGGGTAATGCCATCACACATCGCAGGTACACCCGCTGCAACTTGCGCAACATGTCCCTGCCCTAGCATCGCGAGATGATTCTTTATTTGCTGAGGATAATCTTTATAAGGCTGATGAGCGGAAAGAATGTCGTTATAGGCATTTATAATACCTATATTAGCCGCTCGGTGGCTTTGCTTTAAAATAACCTTTTTATCGGGGTCTTCGGCGGCGATCGCGTGCGCTAGATTCGTACAGCTAAGTCCATGGCGGGCGGGCTGCTGTTGCAGCCGCTCGGCTTCCGCTGATATTAAATCAAGGTAGTTTTTACGACTCGTCCGACTGCGCTTAACAATTTTTTCAGTGACCGCTGCAATAATCGGATGTACTTTTTTTATAGACCCTTTTTTAATAAACATAGGCACTCCTTGAAAAACTCACGACTCTTGAGTGCGATAAACACTAATACTGATGCCATCTTGGTGTAATACGTGTGAGACAGGAAGCTGATCACTGACTTCTTCACAGGCACTTAAAAATACTTTATTTTTTTCTTCGCCAGTAAAGTGCAAATAGATCTTTTCGGCTCGTTTAATAAAACGCCACGTCAAACTCATTCTCGGCTGCGCTAAAAACTCATCTTCCACCGGCAAACACCAAGCCGCGGTATCGCTAGCGGTTAATGTAGGAAGTTGAGTAGAGTTTGAGAACCAAGAAGCCGTATGGCCATCGAGCCCCATCCCTAAGACGACAACATCCACATGCTCTACTTGTGTTCTTAGCTGAGTTTCACAATCCATAATGCCTTCACTAGGAAGTTCAGCACTATTTTTTAGACCTAAAAAGTAGGCTTGCTTGGCATTATTTTTAATCAAGTTATCACGCACTAATTTTTCATTACTATCGTCATGATCCGTTGGTAACCAACGTTCATCGACTAGAATCACAGTAACCTTTGCCCAATCTAATTTTTGCTGACTGAGGTGCTGAAAAAAAGCGACAGGGGTTGTTCCGCCACTGACCGCGAGACACGCTTTATTTTTTTTGGTTAAAAAAACCTGCAGCTGTTTACTCACAGATAGTGCTAACTTTTGTGCTAACACGTTTTCATTATCACTGATTGTTTCTGTCCACATACTATTACTCCGAATTAAATTTTTTATTCAGCTAGTTGTTTTCATTCCAAAGTCGACCATCTCTAGCCAATAATAAGGTTGCTTCTGCTGGCCCCCAAGTCCCTGCAGTATAAGATTCAGGTGAATCTTCTGATTCTTGCCAGGCGGCTAAAATAGGGTCAACCCAATCCCACGCTTGCATTAATTCATCATCCCGTAAAAACAGAGTCGGATTACTGGCTAAAGCATCAAACAGTAAGCGCTCGTAAGCTTCTGGCACGCGTACTGTCTTATTCTTTGAGTCATTGTCATTACCCTGTAACCTAATGAAGTCTTGACTTGGATTATCGGGATTTAAACTCAGTATCATGGGCCTTACATTCATGCCGCTACCAATCTTTTTTTCACAGAGCTGTAAGCGAATACCCTCATCGGGCTGTAGGCGAAAGATCAATTTGTTCGCCATTGTTTTTTTATGCTGCATAGCAAAAATTGAATGCGGTATTTCTTTAAACTGCACGACGATTTCACACGCACGTTCTGCTAGGCGCTTTCCTGTACGCAGATAAAATGGGACGCCTGCCCAGCGCCAGTTTTCAATTTCTACCTTCATAGCCACAAAGGTCTCGGTCTGACTTTGGCCATCAACGCCTTCTTCGTTACGGTAACTCGGTACTGGCTTACCCTCTGAGAGCCCTTGGTTATACTGTCCCCGAATAACCTTATCCTGAATGTCTTTGCCTTCAATTGGACGCAGCGCTTTAATCACTTTTACTTTTTCATCACGCACTGCATCGGGTTCCATTTTTGCTGGCGGTTCCATCGCGACAATACAGAGAAGCTGAAGCAAGTGATTTTGCATCATGTCTCTAAAGGCGCCTACCTGCTCATAAAATCCTGCGCGTTTTTCTACACCTAACGATTCTGAGATGGATATTTGGATATGATCAATATACTTCTGATTCCACTGGCTTTCAAAGATTGAATTAGCAAAGCGCAAAACCATTAAATTTTGTACCGTTTCTTTTCCTAAATAATGATCGATACGATAAATTTGTTCTTCAGAAAAATACTCGGCGACTGACTTATTAATCTCTTTTGCCGACGCCAGATCGTGGCCGATAGGTTTTTCTAATACGACTTTAGAAGAAGCTTGAATAAGCTGGTTATGATGCAAACTAACAACGATATCCGCGTATAAGTAGGAAGCCGTCGCAAGATAAAATAATCGATTAGGACAAGTTTCTTCAAGTTCAGAAGCGAGAGCCTGATACGCATCGGCTTGTTGAACATCCAGACACACATACTGTAGTCGCTCAGAAAAACGCTGCCAACAGGCATCATCCTGATAACGCTCATCAACATGACTAAAAATCGCCTGCTTTATTTTAGTCATCACGGCATTCAGCTTGAGGGTCTTGCGCCCTACCGCAATGATACGGCCTTGGGGTAAGCGCTTATCCAGGTCAAGTAGGTATAAAGCAGGAAATAGCTTTCGCAAAGCAAGGTCTCCAAGACCCCCAAACAGCACCAGCTCATAAGGTTGTTCAATTTGCATACGATTCCATCCTAGCAACAGCTAATCACAATGATTAACCCGCAACTCTCAGTTAATGCTTTTAAATACATAACCTACTTTAAGTGTGCACCATAAGTCAGCATTTGCCAGTGCTTTTGATAGGCTTTTAACCCTTACCACCCAGCGACCTATTTTCTTTAATTTATTGTTAGCAGCATTCATGCCCATAAGTAAACTGCACTCGACTTTTGGCCTACATCCTTGTGATTCCTCGCCAAAACGCTACAATGCCGCATCTTTTTTGCTTAATACGTATTTAATATTTTCGTTCAAACATGACGCTTTAATGCTTTGGCTCTGTTTGGACTCTGCTTGGCCTAGTTCATGCGAATTAATACTAACGACTAATGCTAAAAGCAGATACAAATTTCAATTTTTACAAGGACTTAATCATGATTAAAAAATGTCTTTTCCCCGTTGCTGGCTATGGTACTCGTTTCTTGCCGGCTACTAAGTCTATGCCTAAAGAAATGTTACCGGTGGTCAATAAGCCGCTGGTGCAGTATGGCGTTGAAGAAGCCGATCAAGCCGGCCTATCAACCATTGGTTTCGTAACCGGGCGCGGTAAACGTGCGATCGCCGACCATTTCGACATCAGCTATGAGCTAGAAGCTGAAATTGCAGGTTCAGGCAAAGAAACTCTTTTGACCTCTATTCGCGACTTAATCGAAAATAACGATTTTGCCTTTACTCGTCAGAATCATATGAAAGGTTTAGGCCACGCGATTCTATCGGGTCGTAACCTAATGGGTGATGAACCTTTTGCCGTCGTATTAGCGGATGACTTATGCGTTGCTGCCGAAGATGGCGAAGGCGTTCTTTCTCAAATGGTTAAGATTTATGAACAATTCCGTTGCTCTATCGTTGCTATTCAAGAAGTTCCTGCAGATCAAGTGCATAAATACGGTGTCATCGCCGGTGAAGATATGGGCAACGGCCTGTATCGTGTAACGGACATGGTGGAAAAGCCTTCTCAAGAAGAAGCGCCTTCTAACTTAGCCATTATTGGTCGTTATATTCTAACGCCTGATATCTTTGGCAAGATCGAGCAAACAGAGCCTGGTAAAGGCGGCGAAGTTCAAATTACCGACGCTCTAATGAAGCAAGCACAAGAAGGCTGCGTGATGGCGTATAAATTCCGCGGTAAGCGTTTTGATTGCGGTAGCATCGAAGGTTTCGTTGAAGCGACAAACCATGTTTTTGAAAATGTCTTCCTAAAAGAAAAAGCTGAAAAAGAATTGGCTGAGCAAAATAAGGACAAGAAATAATGGGCGATTTATTAGCGTGCTTTAAAGCTTACGATGTTCGCGGCCGTATGCCAGACGAATTGAACGAAGATATTGCCTACAGCATTGGCCGTGCCTTTGCTGAATTTCTAAAGCCTAAGACAATCGTTGTTGGTTATGACATTCGTCTAACCAGCAAGCAGATGTGTGACAAGGTGGTTGAAGGTTTACGTGACGCCGGTACTAATGTGTTGAACATTGGTATGTGCGGAACGGAAGAAGTCTACTTTGCCACCTCTCATCTTAATGTTGATGGCGGCATTTGTGTAACTGCGAGCCACAACCCTAAAGATTATAATGGCATGAAGTTCGTACGCGAAGGCTCTAAGCCTATTAGCGGCGATACTGGCCTGAAAGATATCGAGAAGCTGGCGCACGCCAATGATTTTCTTGAAGTCGATACAAGTAAGCGCGGCACAGTAGAAGACGTTAATACACGCCCTGCTTATACAGAACATCTTTTGACGTACGTTGAGGCTGATAAGCTTAAGCCGTTAAAAATCGTTTGTAATGCCGGTAATGGTGGCGGTGGTTTAGCACTGGATGCGATTGAACCTTTCTTACCAATTGAATGGGTTAAGGTGCACCACGAGCAAGATGGCAACTTCCCACATGGCGTACCGAATCCTTTATTAATAGAAAATCGCGAGTCGACTATTAATGCCATCGCTGAAAGTGGCGCTGATTTGGGTATTGCTTGGGATGGCGATTTTGACCGTTGTTTCTTCTTCGATGATAAAGGTACCTTTATTGAAGGCTATTACATCGTTGGTTTATTAGCCGAAGCCTTCTTATTGAAGAATCCTGGTGCTAGCGTTGTTCACGACCCACGCTTAACCTGGAATACTGTTGAAATTGCTGAAGCTGCTGGCGGTAAGGCGATTCAAAGTAAAACGGGCCATGCTTTCATTAAAGAGCGCATGCGCTTAGAAGATGCGGTTTATGGTGGCGAAATGAGTGCTCACCATTATTTCAAAGATTTCTTCTATTGCGATAGCGGCATGATCCCTTGGTTGCTTGTAGTAGAACTTATTAGTAAGAGTGGCAAGTCGTTAACTCAATTGGTTGAAGAGCGCATGGCGTTATTCCCATGCTCTGGCGAGATCAACAGTGTACTAGACGATGCTCAAGCAACCTTAGTGAAAGTTGAAGCTCATTACGCTGATGCTAACGCTGAAATTGATACTACGGATGGTTTGAGCATGGACTTTGGTAACTGGCGTTTCAATCTACGTGCCTCTAATACTGAACCGGTTGTTCGTCTTAACGTTGAAAGCCGTGGCGACCAAGCTTTGATGGAAGCTAAAACAGCTGAGCTATTAGCGTTGATGAAAGGCTAACTGGCTATTTTTCACTCTGTTAGGGTAAAAACTGTAAGCGATTGAATTAATTACAGTTTTTATTCTAACAAGTGTTGACATAAAGCCGATCGGTACGTATTATTCGTCTCGTTGCCAAGACATTCCTCGATAGCTCAGTTGGTAGAGCAGTAGACTGTTAATCTATTGGTCGCTGGTTCAAGTCCAGCTCGAGGAGCCATTTACTACCTTGTAGTGAATAGTTAAACTTAGCAACATGTTCGGGATATAGCGCAGTCTGGTAGCGCGCCTGCTTTGGGAGCAGGATGTCGGGAGTTCGAATCTCTCTATCCCGACCATCTTTAATCTAAGATGGTCTTCTTCGAAATACTCTATTTCAAATCTTCAAAAAAACTTCTATTCGAAACATCAGTTATTTAAACACTACCGTTTTAAATTTATTTATTTTTATATCTATAAATTAAGCACCTTCATGCAAAGCCCCTTAATCACTACGCTTTTCCTTTGTCGCTCAAAAACCGCGGCACCTGAAATAAAAACCAGATACCGCCGTCAATTAAAAATCATTCAGTCAAATAAGGCTTCTCAAAAAAGTATTTCAGGACTTTGGTTAATTCAAACGCATCTTCACTACCCGCAAGCTCACGAATAGAATGCATACCAAACGTTGGCACGCCAATATCGATCGTTTCAATGCCAACTTCTGATGCTGTAATCGGACCAATCGTACTGCCACAACCCATATCCGTTCGTGTAACAAATGTTTGATATTTCACACCCGTATCATCACACAACTGCTTAAATACCGCCGAGGTAAAACTATTGGTCGCATAACGTTGATTAGCATTAATTTTAATCACCGGACCTTGATTTAATATCGGTCCATGGTTTTGATCATGACGATCTGAAAAATTGGGATGGATACCATGAGCATTATCGGCAGAGATCATCATAGAGCCTGCAATGATGCGATTACGATCTTCGTTGCTAGGCCAGATGCGTTCCATTACTTGCTGTAAGAAAGGCCCCTGCGCGCCACAAGCACTCGCCGAACCTACTTCTTCATGATCGGTACAAATTAACAGCTTATTTTGGCCAGGGCCTGACTCAAGCAAAGACTGCAAACCAACAAAACAACTTAATAAGTTATCCAAACGCGCACTGGCAATGAACTCACCTTCCAAGCCAATCATCGCAGGCGACTGAGTATCGTAGAAAAATAATTCGTAATCTAAAATCGATTCAATTTTTTCTGCAGAGCCTGGCTTTGTTTTATTAAGCTGCCTGGCAACTTCAGCCATTAAGATAGAATTCAGATCTTTATCTTTTGCACCGGCAATCGAAAGCACCGGAGGCAATTGAGTTTGAGGATTAATCGTACGGCCTTTATTCGCCTCACGATCTAAGTGAATCGCTAGACTCGGCACCGTTGCAATCGCACGCTCAAAGTTCACCATCACCGATTTAATTTTGCCATCAATGCGCGCGTGCACACGACCTGCCAATGATAAATCACGATCAAACCAAGGCGCTAATAACGCACCGCCATAGACTTCGACGCCTACCTGATAATATCCTTTTCCAGAAATATCGGCATTCGGCTTAACTTTTAAGCACGGACTATCAGTGTGAGCTCCTACTAAACGCAGCGCTTGAGTTTTATCAGCGATCCAAATAGCAATAATTGAAGAGTCGTTACGGCGAATAATATAACCAGAATTCTCTTCGATCGACCAAGCTTGATCTTCGAACAGCTCAATATAGCCAGCCGCCAATAAAGTATCAGCCATGCTTTTAGTCGCATGAAAAGGCGTTGGACTTGCGTGTAGGAATTTTAACAGAGATTGATTGAAATCAGATGCTGCGGGAAAAGAACTAGAAAGAGAGTGTGGCATGTATATTCCTAAGCAAAAGCGGCGCTCTTGCTTAGGAACAGCAAGTAGGCTTAGCCTTCTTGTTTAACGTCCAGTAATTCTACCTCAAAAACTAGCGCAGAATTAGCAGGAATTTTAGGGCTAGGGCTTTGTGCGCCATAAGCCAATGCAGCTGGAATGGTAAGCTTCCACTTATCACCAACAGACATTAACTGAAGTGCTTCAGTCCAACCAGCAATTACGCGGTTAACTGGGAATTCAGCTGGAGTACCACGTTCAACAGAGCTGTCAAAAACAGAACCGTCCGTTAGTGTACCGTGATAGTGAACAGAAACAGTATCTGTTGCAGATGGCTTAGCACCGGCTTCAGCAGCGGCAGTAATAACTTCATACTGCAATCCAGATTCTAGAGTAGTAACGCCTTCTTTTTTGCCGTTTGTAGCAAGGAAGTCAGTACCCAACTGAGCAGCGGCATCATTTAATGCAGCTTGCTTACGTTCTTGCTCTTCACGAATCTTTTCAAAAGCAGCTTGAAGAGTTTCTTGATCAATACGCTTCTCAGCACCTGTTAAAGCATCAGAGATACCAGCAGCAATTGCGTCTACATTCAACTCAACCGCATCACGGGCTAGACTTTCACCAATATTTAGACCAACACCATAACTTGCTTGATCAACATGATTTTCTAAATTCACTTCATTCTCCTGGCCACAGCCAACCAATAATAGAGCACCCATAGCTAATACAGGCACTTGCTTGAATAATTTCATCGATATTCCCCAATGGTTTTTTTGATAGTTATTATTAAACGGCATAACACTACACCATTTATTTAACAAATCCCAACACAGAACGAATGTCTGAAGGTGATATGGTACTCAATTTTTATAATTCAAGACGTAAAGTATCGAAAAGATAAATCAGAATATTCCTCATCAATAAAGACAATCGACATCTGTATGCATTTCATACAACTACAACAAACTTTAGCAATCAAAAATGCCTGCTTCTTGTCGTCGCTTACACTCTCGTTGAATATTGCTACAGATTTGAATATCCACTGTGCTCATATTAGTATCAATCACACAATGATAGGCTCGCTTGCGTAACTCACCACCTTCTATTACTGAAAGACTGCTATCGCAAGCGGTGACCATCAAACATGACCCAACTAATACTGCAGTTAAGAGGTACTTCACAAATATAAACTCTCACTTTTTTTTACAGACTCGCATAGACATGTAACATTGTCTAGCAATGTCATATTACCTTAACCAGCAATATGACAGATAATTTCAGCAATAGTTCGAAAAACCCATCGTTTTCAGTAATAATAATGCCTTAATTTAGACCTACCAACTTAAACAACAAAAAGAATGGATCTTCATGAATAGCGTGACTAAAGTCATCATCACCACCGCTACCCTTTTATTAGCGGCTTGCGGCCCCTCCAAAGAAGAGCTGGCACGCTTAGATTTATTAGCGCAAGAACAAGCTCGCATCATGGCTGAGCAGGCACAAAAAGAAGCCAATACCCGTAAAAAGCGTATCAATACCCGCCTACAAGGCGCTGATGCGCACTGGGGCAACAAAGACCACCTTACTGAAGAAAACGTACAGGCTTTATTCAGCTCGCAAGATAGACGCTTCGCGGGCCTAACAGATGAAGAGTTAGAACAACAAAATACCTATTACATAAACTACCCACTACAAGCCGCGCGTTACCAATATAAGAAAGGCTTCCACCCTTTCAACATTGTCGGCATTCGTAGCTTGCCCAATAGCGGACCTTATAGCAGCCTATTTCCAGATGAAGCTGCTGATTACGCACCAGGACATTCGGCAAAATCAGTGGTTGAGTTTGCCCTGCATCAAGATTTAGAAAAAAATCGTCTTGGCCAAGATGTTTTAATGAAAAATGGTCATCGCTGGGTTGCCACCGTATTGAACTTCAAAAATTACCCAGCCCTGAAAACATTTAACCGCGATTGGCAGTGGATCCCTGGCGTCTTTGAAGATATCAAATGGAACGCTACCCCAGAAAAAACTCATGCTCATAGTGATACCCGTGCTTTACAGGTACAACTTGGCCTACGTTTTTGTACGTTAGAAGATCGTTGCTATAGCAATATCGATTATCAAGGTCATCCGACTCACGCCGTTCGCGCAGAGGTGATGAGTATCTATGTCGGCAATAGTGAAAGTGGCGAGATTTTAGCGAAGTTTGTGCGTGAAGCAGAATAGTCGTTGAATTAGTTTTCTTCAGCGCATAAAAAAACCGCTGCTAGTTTGCACTAGCAGCGGTTTTTTTTAGTCTTGAATCTGCCTGTTTACAGACCGATTGAAACATTCAAACCAAAAAACATTCCAGAGACATCGATATCAGTTTCAACGTCAACTGTATCTTTATCTGTGGTTAAACTGATAGCACGATGACCCGCTTCAAGATTCACGTCAACCAATGGAATTGGTAAGGTATAACCCAAAGCAATTTCTGTATCAGTAACACCATTACCATCAAAAGAAAGTGCATTCAGATCAGCACGAGCGTAAATACCAAATGGCGTACCAATGTCCACATTCAAGTAACCCATTGGCATTGTGAAATCTAATTTCTCATCAATAGCACCAGGAACAACAATGCCGCCGTCAAACTGACGCGCAGTTAAACCAAAATTAATATCTACATAAGGAATCGGTAAAGGAACACCCCAGTACATGGTCAAATCTGTGTGACTCAAATCGATCTGTGAATTCGCATCACCGGCAAGATCCAAATCAGTTTTCATGATTTTGATGTTTGGCAAAACAGGAATTGGGTGTTCAAAGGATGCAAACAAAACATTATTCGACTCGGAATCGATTCCTAAAGTATCCTCAAGGTCAAATGACGTATTCGAAGAACTTTCAACCGTACCCGTTGCCTCTGCATTCCACATGCTGGCGCCTGCTTCAACAGTAAACAATAAATCGGCTTGCGCCATCATAGGGGTGGCTGCGGTAATCGCGATTGCTAACAATTTTTTCATGCTAATTCCTTGAGTAATTATTCTTGTATTGTCTTTAAGCTAAACGACAATCTTAAGCTTGCGCTTAGTTTGCCCTTGTTCAGGGGCAAAACTCAACCCACTACGCCAAATAGTTAGAAATAAATCACATTTTCAGGGAACTTTTTACAATATTAGACATTACTAGAAGTTAAATGTTATTTAAGCTCTCGCCAACCGGTACTTTCACCCTGAATCGCCGCATCAACATCTTGCCAATCACACTCCAATACCTGAGCAAATTCTTTTTGCACAAGCTCAAGTTGATTATTTTTATCACTAATATGACTGGCTAATACGTGCTGAATACCAGGCCATAATAAACGTGATAATAAATCGGCTGATTGCTGATTATTAAGGTGACCAAAATCCCCTGCTACCCGGCGCTTTAATGCAGGAGGATAAGCACCTTGCTGTAAAAGCTGTAGGTCGTGATTTGCCTCGAGTAGCAAACCATGACAATTTTGATAAGCCTTAATAACGTAAGGGGTCAAAGAGCCGAGATCAGACAAAACGCCCACTTTAAAATCATCATTAGAGACCACAAACTGTACCGGCTCTTGCGAGTCATGGGGAACAACAACCGTTTGGATTTTTAAATCTTTGATTTGAAAACTATCGTGGCTATCGATGCAGCACCATAACGGGTGCTCGAGCCAGCCTGCTGAACGGGCTGTGCCATAGGTAGAATAAAAAGGCTTATCAATCGACTCACAGACTAATGTCACACCCTTAGCGTGATCACTGTGCTCGTGACTGACTAAAATTGCGTCGATATCCGATAAATCAAGGGAGAGTTCTTGCAGTCGTAACCGGGTATGCTTGCGGTTAAAACCACAGTCAATCAAGATGCGATTTTCACCGCTTTCAATGACCGTGGAATTACCTTTACTGCCACTGCCTAAAGATGCAAATCTCACTTCACTAAGATTTTTTGCAGGTCAGTCAAAAAGCTAACCGCTAACGCGTCTTCTGCCAGAGTTTCTAAATCTTTTTGCAAAGATAAATACACCCCAAGACGAGAACGATTCATTTTCAGCAGATAATCAACTTCAACACCTAACTCATTACTATTGGTTAGCCACTGCCAAAAGCTTTTTTCAGGCTGCTCTGCGGTAGGATCAAAAATGGTGACATAGTAAGTGCCGGTAGAGCGATTTAAATCCGTTAAGGTGTAATCGCTTGTTGCCAAAGCTTCTGCCACCGAAGTCCAGGCGGAAGCAAATCGACCGTTCAAGCGTAATACCTGAGTGCCGGCACCGTCACGCTCTAAGCGAGGATTTAATTCGACGCCTTGCAACTCGGCAAGCGAGGCTGAATCTTCATCTTCCGCAATAAGGGCCAGAGCTTCAGGACTAGGAACAATAAAATCCCCATCCTCATCCAATTGAATCGCAGAAGCAGCAGTTTGAGTCACTACTGGAATAATATAAGCATCTTGAATCGGCAATTCTGCCTGACCCGCTAACGGCTGCATTCTCTCATGGGCTTCAATGCTTAAGTAACCTTGAGCACGATCATGGAAAGTATCACCAAAAATGGCACTACACCCTGTTAGATTAACCGCCAACAACAAAAATACAGCGCGAATCATCAATTATTTCACCAAACCAAAAGAGGTTAATACATCTTGCATATTGCAACGATACTGCTCAGCTAAAGGCGTCAGCGGTAAACGAATCCCCGCGGTCATACGACCCATTTGATGCAAAGCCCATTTCACAGGAATAGGATTAGATTCAACAAACATCACTTTATGCATCGCCATTAGCTCAGTATTCAAAGCTTCTGCTTCTTCAGCTTTACCTGCTAACGACAGACGACATAATTCAGCCATCTTCTTCGGCAATACGTTGGCCGTTACTGAAATATTTCCGTGACCACCCATTAGCATCATCTTATAAGCGGTTTCGTCATCACCAGAATAAACGGCAATTTTATTGCCTACTAGATCAATAACTTGTTTAGCGCGCACTAAATCACCGGTTGCTTCTTTGATACCAATAACTTGGTCAATTTCAGCAATACGAGCAATCGTTTCAGGCAACATATCAACGGCAGTACGGCCAGGTACGTTATACAGAACCTGCCCTAAATCAACCGCTTTAGCGATCGCTTGATGATGTAAAAATAAACCTTCTTGAGTTGGCTTATTATAATAAGGTGTCACCAACAAGCACGCATCAGCCCCAAGATTTTTAGCTTCTTGAGTTAATTCAATGGCTTCTGAGGTAGAGTTTGCTCCTGTACCCGCAATCACCGGCACACGTCCAGCAACGGTTTTGATCACGCTATCCATAACCGCACAATGCTGTTTGGTATTCAGAGTCGCAGATTCACCTGTCGTGCCTACGGCTACGATAGCGTCAGTGCCTTCTTTAATATGGAATTCAACCAAACGGTCGAGATTTTCCCAATCAATATCACCGTTATCGTGCATAGGTGTTGCTAGTGCAACAATACTGCCCGTAATCATCCGCTAAGACTCCAAAATTAAAATATTCAATCAAACTAAAGGCGCATATTACTCATCCGCGCCTTTGCTGACAAGCAGCAATCATTGCTCATCGCTGGATTGCATCGGCTCAACCATTTTTATCGCCTGTGGCCAAGCGGTTAAAATAGCTTTAAACAAGGTGGCTAATGGAATAGCAAAGAAAACACCCCAAAATCCCCAAATCCCGCCAAACGCTAATACGGCGACGATAATGGCAACAGGATGAAGATTCACGGCCTCTGAGAATAATAATGGCACCAAAACATTACCATCCAAAGCCTGAATTATTCCGTATACCAGCATGCAGTAAAATAAGGTTTCGCCATAGCCAAATTGAAAATACGCAATCACCGCAACAGGAACTGTCACCACCGCAGCACCGATATAAGGAATCAGTACCGACAAACCCACTAAAATGGCCAATAATTCAGCGTATTGAAGATCAAATATAATGAAACCGATATAAGTAATCCCGCCGACAATGACGATTTCAACCACCTTGCCACGAATATAATTAGCGATTTGAACCTCCATTTCAGCCCAAATAGTATTCATCAAGTGCCGATCTTTCGGTAAAAATGACAGAAAGAATCGTGTGATTTGCGATCCATCTTTCAAAAAGAAAAAGACCAAGATAGGCACCAGCACCAGATAGATTAATATGGTGATGGCACCTGGAATACTGTGCAAAGAAAAGGATAAAATCCACTGGCCTGAAGAGGCTAGCTCTTCAGCCGCCTGATTCATCCAGCCCTTCACCTGTATTTCAGTTATTAGGTCAGGATAACGCTCTGGCAAGAGCATCAATAAGTCTTGGCCTTGGGCCAACATATTAGGTAACTCATAAAACAACTGCCCTGCCTGAGAGATTGTGGCCGGAATCACTACAAATAAGATAGAGAGAAACACCCCGACGAACAAAACAAACATAATCAAGGTTGAAGTAAGATTGCCAAGCCCTTTACGGCGACAAAAATTCATCCCACCCTGCAGTAAATAAGCCATCACCAGCGCAATAAAAACTGGGGCTAATACCTGGCCGAAACCAATAATAATAGCAAAGCATGAGACTAATAAGAGTAAAAATATCAGCGCTTCTTCATCTGAAAAATAACGCTCCATCCATCCTTTGAATACCTTCAACATACTCGTTTACAATCCCTTCTTAATTACAAATTGATAATCGCCAGCCACTTTCTCTGCACTCACAAGTTCATTACTGGTGATCTCGGCGAACTTGTGAAAGTCGGCCCAAGAACCTGAATCAGTGGTTTCGACATAAATAAGTTGCTCTGGTTCCATCTGCTTTAATGCCAACTTCATTTTCAATAAAGGTAATGGACAAGCCAAGCCTTTTAAATCGAGCTGTTGAGTAAATTTTTGTCTGTTTTGCTCTGACACAATGGCACCAATCACGAATGTAAGGCAACATTATAGCAGTGCATTGATCTTAGAATCATTTATGATTTTCACTGTCTATACTATAGAGACCCCAACCAAGGAATTACACTACCGATGGCCACCCAAACGCCTCGCATTTTTTCACTTAAATTTATCATTGCCGCCATCATTTATGCAGCTTTCAGTGTTCAGTTAAGTTTTTCTGCCAGTAATGACTTACCTGAACTAGGGGATTCCTCATCTGGCTTTGTGTCACAGTCTCAAGAGCATCAACTGGGCCGCATATGGCTTAGACAACTAAGGGCTCAAGCCAATACCATTAATGATCCGCTAACAATCTCCTTCATTGAAGAATTAATTTTCCGCCTAGCGCCTCATAGCGAAGTTCGCGACCATCGATTTGAGTTCGTCGTTATAGATCAAGGTGACCTCAACGCTTTTGCCGTACCCGGTGGCATTATCGGCATCAATTTAGGCATTTTCCTACACGCCAGCGACGAAGATGAAATTTCCTCAATTCTCGCTCACGAACTGGCTCACTTAAGCCAACGACATTTTGCTCGACAAATTGAGAATTCAGAACGCCAAGCCCCTATTGCCATTGCCTCATTGCTGGCCAGTATTTTATTAATAGCGTCCAATAACGCAGATGCAGGCTTTGCCGGTTTAATTGGTAGCCAAGCCGCTGCCGCACAAAGCCAGCTCGCCTATAGCCGTGACTGGGAACGTGAAGCCGATCGCACAGGCATGAAAACACTGGTCAACTCAGGCTTAGACCCACATGCCATGCCATCGATGTTTCAACAAATGCTAGCCGCCAACCGTTACAACGAACGTCCTCCTGAATTTTTATTGACCCACCCCATTACCGATACGCGCGTATCCGATGCCGCTAACCGAGCCCAAGCTTTCGAGATAAAAAAACGAACTCGCAGTTTTAACTTCTTGATCATGCAGCAGAAAGCGCAAATACGTTACGCAATTCCCAACGCTGATCAATTGAGTTATTTTGACAAAGCTTTAAAAGCCACAACCGATGAGCAAGAAAAAGACAGCTATCGCTACAGCAAAGCCCAGGTTCAATTCCAAGCACGCTTATATCAGAAAACACTGGATTCACTGTCAGCGATAACCACGACCAACCAGGACCAACCTGCCGTCGCCATTTTAACCTCGCAAGCATTAGATCAACTTAAGCAAAGCAGCAAGGCCATAAAAAATCTAAAAGCAGCTTATCAATTACGTCCTGACAGCTACCCTATCGCCATTAGTCTGGCCAAGCTCATGAGCGATCACGGCCTAGCTAAAGCCGCTTTAGTCGATATAACACGCTGGTCTGAACGTCGCGGCACCGACCCTATTATTTGGAATCAAGTTGCGGATACCGCGAGTAAAGCAGAAGATTTATTATTAGCCTATCGAGCTAAAAGTGAATATTTCTTTTTGAATGGGCAAAAAAATAAAGCCATAAGACAGCTGCAGTTTGCTGTGGATCACGCAGAAAAAGAGGGAAGTTATCAACAGCAAGCACGTCTCAAGCAGCGCTTAATACAGATGTCAGAATCAAAGGAATCACTCAGCCTTTAACAAAGCTGAGTGATTTTTGACTAACGTTTAACCGAGTTCGGTATACAGCAGATTATTTATTAGGGGTAAACGTTAGCATGCGGTTAAGGGACTTAATCGCCTCTAAACGAATACTCTCATCAACAAATATTTCTTGATGACCTTGCTTTAGAACATCACGTAAGTTGGTTAATCCATTCATAGCCATCCAAGGGCAATGCGCACAGCTTTTACAACTTGCGCCATTGCCACCGGTAGGCGCTTCAATTAACAACTTATCAGGAGCCGCTTGCTGCATCTTATAGAAGATGGCTTTATCAGTAGCAACAATCAACTGCGGATTCGGCAAATCTCTTGCGGCCGCAATCAATTGTGACGTAGAACCGACCTCATCTGCCAAATCAACCACACTTTGTGGCGACTCGGGATGCACTAAAATAGCGGCTTCAGGGTAAACTGCTTTTAAATCCAGTAACGCTTTCGCTTTAAACTCGTCATGTACGATACAGGCACTATCCCATATCAACATATCAACGCCAGTTTCTTTGGCGACGTAGTTGCCCAAGTGCTTATCTGGGGCCCAAATAATTTGCTCGCCCTTGTCTTTCAAATACTGAACGACCTGCAACGCAATACTCGACGTTACTACCCAGTCGGCACGGGCTTTAACGGCCGCAGAAGTATTGGCGTAAACAACAACAGTACGCTCTGGATGCTGATCACAGTAGTCAGAGAACTCATCAATAGGACAACCTAGGTCCAACGAACAGGTCGCCTCAAGCGTCGGCATAATCACACGCTTTTCAGGGCTAAGAATCTTTGCAGTTTCGCCCATAAACTTAACCCCAGCCACCACTAAGGTCGTTGCCGGATGATCACGACCAAAGCGCGCCATCTCTAACGAATCAGCAACACAGCCGCCCGTCTCTTCAGCCAAGGCCTGCAATTCTGGCTCTGTGTAATAGTGCGCAACCATAACAGCGTCTTCTTGCTTAAGAAGCTGCTTAATCTCGGTAATTAAAAGCGCTTTTTCTTCCGCATCAGCAATCGCTAATGCTTCAATTTTAATATTCAGATGATCACGTACGAATTGTGATTCTTCATTTACGACGGGACTGGTCATGAAGGCAAAGTTCCCTGGGAGCTAAAGGATCCTAAGAGATCGAAAGAGTAGAAATAAGGAGCCGGAGTATACCACAATCAAGCGATAGACTAACCGCCTGAAAAGTAAAAGCGACAGGCATAAAAAAGGGGTAAGCTCTACGCTTACCCCTTTCTTATATAGTGGTGGGCCGTGTGCGACTTGAACGCACGGCCAATTGGTTAAAAGCCAACTGCTCTACCAACTGAGCTAACGGCCCAAATTCTTTAATACTTTCTAGAATCTGGTGGTAAGTCACTAATCTTACCGATCTTCATGCTTCATACTATAGGAGTTAAAACTCAATATAAAACATCTTACTAACTTACATAAAATTTGAGGTGATTTCTAAATCACCTCTATTTATATAGTGGTGGGCCGTGTGCGACTTGAACGCACGGCCAATTGGTTAAAAGCCAACTGCTCTACCAACTGAGCTAACGGCCCAAATTCTTTTCGAATCTGGTGACAATCAACTTGATTGCCAAAACTCTATTTTTCGAATTATACTTAGTTGAAAACTAATGTCAATGTTTTCAGTAACTTACGAAAGAATATCTTTAAATTCTAATCTCGCTTAAATGGTGGGCCGTGTGCGACTTGAACGCACGGCCAATTGGTTAAAAGCCAACTGCTCTACCAACTGAGCTAACGGCCCTTAAGCGAGGAGGCATATAATACCGACTTATTATTCTGACGCAAGACTTTTTATAAAATAATCTATAAAAGACAAGCACTTGCGAAAAATGTCCCATCCAACAAGCCGAGATACAAGACTTATTTGTGTTCTTATTTCGAGCTTTCAAGCCTGCCTAAATAACGCTCTGCAAGACGCACTGCTGAATCCGACACACCAGGATAGAGTTTAACAACCTGCTGTAGAATTTCTTTTGCCTTAACAGTATCGCCACTGCGATCATAAGAGACGGCTAATTTATAATGAGAATCAGCGGTTTTATTATGCTTAGGGTGATGATCGACCACCGTTTTAAACTGTTTAATGGCTAAATCAAAATTACCTTCCGCTAGCTGAACCTCGCCTGACCAATAAAACGCATTGGCGGCTAACGCATGCTGAGGATAAGTTTTAGCAAAAACATCGAGCTGTTCGAGCGCCTGAGTAAAGTCCTTCTTTTTAATAAAAGACATCGCTCCGGCATACAAGTCATCTGCAGGTAAAACATTCGCGGCACTATTACTAGCCGAAGAAGCTGCAGCAATAGGCTTAGTCATCAACTCAGCCATGCGCCGATCGAGATCGAGATAGCGTTGTTGCTGTTGCTTTTGCAACATTTCAATCGTATGAGTTTGTTCTTCCACCGTGCCACGCAATTCAGCTATTTCTTGCTGCATTGTTTCTACCATAGTTAACAATTCGAGCTGTAACGATGGATTAGCCGGTAAAGGGGTATTGGATGCAGCTTGCACTGTAGGGGCGGTTGCAACAGCAGGTTGAGCAGTAGGCGCTTGACCTACTGCTACCCAGCCATCTTCCGCAGCGCTGGATATAGATATCAGCAGCGCTAGAGGTAAGACTGTATATTTCATCAGAAATTAACGGCTCTGGTATTTGATCTCAACACGACGATTTTGAGACCAAGAATCATCATTGTGACCCATTAACGCTGGACGTTCTTCACCAAAACTTACTGTTTCGATTTGAGCAGAAGCAGCACCATTAGCTTTTAGGAAACGACTAACAGACAATGCACGACGTTCAGCCAATGCTAGGTTGTATTCAACAGTACCGCGTTCATCGGCATGCCCTTCTAGTACTACGCGCGCTGAAGGGTTAGCGGCTAGATACTGAGAATGAGCAATCAAAGAGTTTTTACTGTCGGCCTTGATCGTTGTGTTATCAAAAGCGAAGTAGAAAACACTGACATCCATCAAAGCGGCTTGAGCTTCGTTAGCAGCAGCATCGACTTGTTCGCCAGCAACAGCTTGTGCGTCAACACCTTTTGTTTCGACTTCAGCTGCAGTTTCTTGGGCAGCAGCATCAAGAGGTTGTAACTCATCGCCTTCTGCAAGATCACTGTTACTTGCACAGGCTGTCATCAATACAGCACCTAGGGTCAAACCCAATGTTTTAACTAATGCATGCTTTTGCATAATTTTTTCCCATTATTAACTTAATATTAAACTTAAAATTCTTAGTACTCGGCCCGTCGTTGATTATTTCAACAAAGGGGACCAAGCAGGCTCTCTAACATCGCCATATTTAGAGGGTAAACGGAACTTAACCTCTCCATCTAATGAAACAGCGGCTAAAATGCTGCGATCACCGACACTTGCTGCATAAACTACCATACTTCCATTCGGCGCAACACTAGGAGATTCGTCCAACTGAGTCTCTGAGGTTAAAATTTGTAAAACCCCTGTCTTCATATTTTGTGTCGCAATATGGAAACGACCATTATTACGATGCACCATCACCATTTTTCGACCATCAGGCGTAATTCGAGCGCGTGCATTATAATCCCCTTCAAAGGTAATTCGCTTCGGCTTCTTATCCGCTATTGAAACCTGATAAATCTGCGGTTTACCGACTCGACTAGAAGTAAATATAAGACTCTGACCATCAGGCATCCATTGAGGTTCCGTATCGATACCATAATGCTTGGTAATTCGATTGAGTTTACGCGAGGCTAAATCCATGACATAAACATCAGGATTACCATTTCTGGAAAGCACCATGGCCATCTGTTTGCCATCAGGTGAAAACGCAGGGGCACTGTTAGAGCCTTTGAAAGAGGCTATTTTCTCGCGCTTACCACTGGCAATCTCTTGAATGAAAATTTCACTGCGGCCATTTTCGAAACTGGCATACGCAATTTTCTTACCGTCATAAGACCAAGCAGGCGAAATGATCGGCTGCTTGGAAGAGAATATATTCTGTTCACGTGCACCATCAGCATCGGCATAGCTCAAGTTAAACTTGGTGCGCTCACGATTAGTGGTCACATAAACTAACTTAGTCGAAAAGGCACCTGGCAAACCGGTTAATGCTGCAAAAATTCGATCACTCATGAAGTGAGCAATATCGCGCAGAGCTGACGCACCGCCGGTTAATTTTTGGTTCATCAACGCTGTCCGGGTATTCACATCGATTAACTTGAAGTTAATGATATAGCCGCCACGAGAATCCTCTTTGATCTCACCCACTACAAGATAATCTTGCTTCAGCAACTCCCAGTCCCGATAGAAAATTTCTTCTTCGGTATTGGGTAGGCTAAGCATTTCCGTCTTAGCCAAGCTATTAAAATAGCCGCTGCGCCCCAAGTCATTCGCCACGATTTGCGCAACGTTTTCAGGCAACGCTTTAAGCCCTTTCCACTTAAAAGGCACCACCGCCATTGGGATAGCGCTTTGCTTACCTTGAGTAATTTCAATTACTAATTCGGCTCGAGTCTGTAATGCCAAAATACTTAATAATAAAACTTGAATGACTAATTTCAAAACCGAAACTTGCATCACCACACTGCATCCTCTGGCCTAAAGGCCATCACAAAATTTCTAAATTGCTGCTCAAATACTCGACTATCTTTCGGCACAGGCAACGGCTGCGCACGATTAACCGCCGCCAATACTGAACGATCTAAAGCTTCATTACCACTGCCCGTAATAATAGAAACTTGAATAACCTCCCCGGTCGGCACCAGCTGAATTCTAACCACCACCTCCATATCAGGGCGGGCGCTAGGAGGATAACGCCAGGCTTGAGAAATTTTGTCGCGTATCTGCGCAGCAATATCATTGGTTATTGCTGCATTCTTTTGCGCCAACTGCTCACTCGCCATGGCTTTTTCTATAGATCGCTGCTGTTCTTCTACCGCCAGCGCTTCCATTAAATCTTGCTCTTGCTCGGCGTCAAAAGCCTTTTGTTCTGCTAACTTTTTTTGCTTGAGTTCCGCGGCTTTCTTTTTATCCGCCTTATCCTTCGCTAACTGCTGAGCTGCAGCAGCCTTCTTTTTTGCACGCTTATCCTTAGCCGCTTTTAACTTAGCCGCTTTATCTTTCCGAGCCTTGTCTTTAGCCGCTTTATCTCGAGCTGCTTTTTTCTTGGCTAAATGTTTTTTCCAGCTTTCATTTTTACGACGCTTCTCTGCCGCTAACTTTCGCTGTTTAGAGTGCTTACTTTCAGTTTGAATGACTTTAGCTTGAATGTTTCTCGGTGTCGGCTCTGCAATCTGCCGCTTTTCTTTTGGCCACTCGATCGTAAATAATGAAATGACGCCAATATGCAAGATAACCGCAAGCACAATGGCAAGACCATAACTTTGTGGATCGAACATTTTTTTCAACCACGAATTACCCGCCATGCTTATAAACCTGCTTGAGGGTCAGGGGCTTCAGTAATCAAGCCAACCGATTTCGCCCCCGCTGTTTGCAAGCTCCCCATAAGTGAGACAACGACACCATAAGGCACCGCTTCATCACCGCGTACGAGCACATCGGTTTTAGGCTGAGTTTTTAATAAGATGGTTACGTATTGCTGAATGTCCACCAGCGCCATAGCTTTAGGATCATCACTGCCACGCTCAATGTAATACAAGCCTTTCTTTGATACCGAGACAATCAGTTGATTTTCATCTGGCTCGACGGTAACTGGATTGGCATCGACGTTCGGCAAATCAACATCGACTCCTTGATTCAACATCGGCGCTGTCACCATAAAAATAATTAACAGTACAAGCATGACGTCAATGTAAGGCACGACATTAATCTCAGCCATTGGCTTACGTTTTTTGCCTCCAGGAGGGGCTAGTGGTGATACCCCAGGCATTATTCACTACCCTTTTTGGATTGTTTTGCACGATGAGTCTGGCGATATAGAATCGAAGAGAATTCTTCACCGAAGGTTTGCATACCGGTGATTAGTTGTTCTGATTTCGTCGTAAAGCGGTTATAGAAAATCACCGCGGGAATAGCTGCCAATAAACCCATTGCCGTGGCCACGAGTGCTTCTGATATACCCGGTGCGACAGAGGCTATCGTAGCTTGCTTCATTACGGCTAAGCCTTGGAAGGAATGCATAATCCCCCAAACAGTACCAAATAATCCAATATAAGGACTGGTTGAGCCAACCGTCGCTAGGAACGACAGGTGATGTTCCAGCACTTCTGTTTCACGACTGATGGTAATGCGCATCGCACGCTGAGTGCCTTCCATAATCGTATCGGGCTCATCCGGCGCTTGCTGGCGAATTTTGCCAAATTCCTTTAAACCACTGGTGAATACATTTTCAACACCCATTGGTTCAGGATTATGCTGGCATTCTTTATACAACTGATTTAAATCAATACCTGACCAAAAACGCTCTTCAAATTGATCCAGCTGATCTCGCGTTGCTGAAAGTAAGCGCCAGCGCTGAACAATGATCACCCAAGAAGCGACGGATGCCATGACTAAAAGCAGCATGACTAACTGAACGACAAAGCTGGCGTTGGCGATTAACGAAATAATCGACATGGATTGCTCTACAGATTCTTGCGCCATTATTTTTCCTTAATGTTAACGTTTCGTTTAACGAATATTTATTTAATCACTGATAACCAGCGACAGTATTATCAGCCTAATTAATTTTTATTACTCTTCCGTAGGCTCAGGCAAACCAAAGTGGCGATAAGCCATTTTGGTTGCGGTTCGACCTCGTGGCGTGCGCATCATATAGCCTTGCTGAATAAGATACGGCTCCAATACATCTTCTATCGTATCGCGCTCTTCGCCAATGGCTGCCGCTAAGCTATCGACTCCAACCGGACCGCCATCAAACTTTTCAAGCAGCGCTAATAATAAACGTCGGTCCATATGATCAAAACCATGACTGTCGACCTTTAACATGTTTAATGCGGCATCCGCACTAGCCTTAGTGATAGTGCCATCACCTTTAACCTGGGCATAATCTCGTACACGGCGTAATAATCTATTAGCAATACGCGGTGTTCCGCGCGAACGGCGAGCAATTTCTTCCGCGCCTTCTGAGTCAGATTCAAGCCCCATCAAACCAGCAGAACGTGAAACAATGTGCGACAAATCGGCGACATTATAAAACTCTAAACGCTGAACGATACCGAAGCGGTCACGTAATGGAGACGTTAATAAACCTGCTCTCGTGGTTGCACCGACCAAGGTAAAGGCTGGTAAATCCAATTTTAATGAACGCGCAGCAGGACCTTCTCCCACCATAATATCGAGCTGATAATCTTCCATCGCCGGATACAGAATTTCTTCAATCGCTGGGCTTAGGCGATGTATCTCGTCAATAAAAAGAACATCACCATCTTCAAGATTGGTTAACATTGCCGCTAAATCACCGGCTTTTTCTAATACCGGGCCCGATGTGCTTTTTATATTGGCGCCCATTTCATGAGCAATAATATTCGCCAGTGTCGTTTTACCCAAACCGGGTGGGCCGAATACTAAGGTATGGTCCAAAGCTTCTTCACGTGCACGCGCAGCACCGATGAAAATTTCCATTTGTTCACGAACAGCAGGCTGCCCGCGATAATCCGCCAGCGTATCAGGGCGAATCGCTCTATCTTGCCTATCTTCACGCTTAGGCGATAGATCATGGTCCATCGGTGTCGCGCTTACAAAACGATCACTTTCGATCATATAAACTGTTGTTCCTATTATTGAGACCTGCTTACATCATGCCCTTTAAGGCACGACGAATCATTTCTTCTGAACTGGTAATTTCTGCCGGCATCTTACTCAACATTTTGCTCGCTTCTTGAGGCTTGTACCCCAAAGAAATCAAAGCGGCTTCCGCGTCAGCTAATAAATGATTGCGACTATCGGTATCCGATTGATCGACCGCAGCCCATAACGGCGCTTGTGTCTGCCATTCTTTTAAACGATCTTGCATTTCAACAATTAAACGCTCCGCTGTTTTTTTACCTACACCAGGTAATTTAGTCAGCGACGTCACTTCATGATTTTGAATGCAACGCGCAAAGGTATCCGCATCCATACTGGATAAAATACCCAAGGCTAATTTAGGACCGACACCGCTGACCTTAATTAAGGTGCGAAACATGGTGCGCTGCATTTTATCGCTAAAACCATACAATAATTGCGCGTCTTCTCGTACGGCTAAATGAGTAAACAAGGTAATTTTACTGCCTAATTTACCTATATCCAAAAAGCTCGATAAGGGTGCCTGAACTTCATAACCCACACCGTTCACATCGATCAGTAAATCTGGGGCTTGTTTTTCAATCAATACACCACTTAAACGTCCGATCATCGTCTCTTTTTCTCACACTATTTTTAAAGCGCTAGCCTAACAGTTTCCCTTAGCGCATGCGACCTCGGCTGAATTTTCTCACCCCAATATTTGCTACTAAACTGGCCGCAGTATGGGCATGCGTTATGGCAATGGCCAAAGCATCTGCGGCATCTTCTTGTGGCTTACCTGGTAGCTTTAATAACAGCTGCACCATGTGCTGCACTTGCGCCTTATCGGCACTGCCTTTACCCACCACCGCCTGTTTAACACTACGCGCGGCATATTCTGAGACCGGCAAGTTATGCTGAACAGCTGCAACTATCGCTACTCCTCGCGCCTGACCTAGCTTCAAAGCAGAATCCGCATTCTTACCCATGAAGACCATTTCAATGGCAAACTGCTGAGGGCAATAGGTTTCGATAATTTCATTTACCCCATCAAAAACCTGCCCCAACCGTTGCGGCAGCTCTTTTTCGGTAATACGAATACAGCCACTGGCGATGTATTCTATTCTTTGTCCAACGGCATTGATCACTCCGTAACCGGTAATGCGTGAACCAGGATCAATGCCTAAAATGATGGCCATATTTTTCGTCTTAGCTGCGAAGCCATTGTTATATTGACTCCATTCTAAACCGTCCGTTCCTTTTCAGATAGGGCATATTATTTATTAAGCTTTCAGCTAACTTGCCGTATGATGAATGAACAATAAAAACATCTATTCTCATTAAATAATAAAGACAATTCGGTTATGACGTCAGAAAGCCAACTGCCACTATTTACTCGCTACCCTATTATTGAAGATTTACTGCAGCCCCAACAATTTGCCTGCCTGCCTACCCCCGTTAAAGGCCTAAGTGCGTTAGCCCAGAATGCTTGGATCAAACAAGATGACCTAACCCACTCAAGTTATGGCGGCAATAAAATACGCAAGCTTGATTTTATTTTGGCTGATATTAAACGCCAACAAAAAAAGCATGTAATTACCTTTGGCGCGACCGGTACCAATGCGGGAGTAGCCACCGCCATGATGTGTTATCGCAATAAACTAAAGTGCACCGTCTATTTATTTGAACAACCTCTGAGCAAAACCGTTAAAGACAACTTAGCGCTCATGCAGGCTTATGGCGCTGAACTTATTTATTGCGGTTCGTTATTGAAAACGGTATTAAGCTTTTATTGCTCCCGCTATCGCTTACAGCGTGACAGTTATTTTTTATGGGCGGGCTGTTCTAATTCAGTCGCTACTTTTGCCTATATTAATGCAGCATTTGAGCTGAAGCAGCAAATTAATGCCAAAGAACTGCCTGAGCCAGAGCATATTTTCGTGCCAGTCGGCAGTTGTTCAACGCTTGCGGGATTAACGCTAGGAGCTAAGTTATGTGGCCTAAATAGTAAAGTTGTGGGAATTCGCGTTGCCCCCGCTTACTTAGGGCCTTTCCCTGCTTGCACTGCAGGGGAAGTGAATAAAGTCATTAAGCAAGCAGCAAAGCAAATGCAATCTTGGGGAATCAGTGATTTAGGCTCAATACCAGACTGTACTTTCAGTGATGATTTTTATGGTGAAGGTTATGGCATTGCCAGTGAGCACAGCGAAAAGTCGATAGCCCGCTTTAAAGCACTGGGAATTAAATTAGAAAATACATATTCAGCCAAGGCAGCAGCCGCTTTTATCGAACAGCTGGATAAAAGTGATAAGCCTCAGCTTTTTTGGCAAACGTTCAATAGCGCTGATGCGCTATTGCGTGCTGAACAAGATACCCAAGCAAGTGAACACTCTACTTTAAGCTCTCAACTCCAAAAGTATCTAGCAAGTTAAGCGGCTGCTAATAACGTGCTCTACTCAACTAGTAAGGCCAGCGCCCTAGCGCTTGGCCTTGCTCGCCATTTAACGTAAATGACTTAATGCTTTTCGGAATTTTAACCAACAGACAAGGCGACGTCATCATCTGCGCTTGCATACTATCAGCCACCGGTTGCTGAGCAATGCGCGTTACCTGCCAATGATCTTGCTCTAATAACCAATTAGTTAATTCAATACCATAACCTGCACTGGGCTTTAGCCCCTGACTGACGATCAAGATATTTTCTTCTAACCAGTTCACCTCAGTCTGCTCGAACTGCTGACGTGTTTGCTCTGGTAAATCCAGCCATTCATCTTCTTGCTCGAGCCAGATATAGGTTTCTGCTTGAGAAACATAACATTGCTGACTGAGAGTGCTCACAGGAACCTGGTGTATTATTTGAGCGGGCTGAGAGCCACAAGCAAATAAAATCATCGAGGTTATTAGTAGTAATAGTACTTTAGCAGTCTCTCTTTTTTTACTTATTAACTTTCGACAAGTATTTAGCATTTTTTTAGCGGTTTTCATTGATATCCAATTATATTTTTAAAGGTTATTAACTGATCTACTGTTTACGTATTTTCTTTTACGTATTTTCTTTTACCTATTTATCGTTCAATCGATCTTCTTTTGCAGCGTTTTTAGATTCAGGGGCTGTTCTTGCAATCGATAAATTAAGTTAGGTAATGCCGTCGCAGAGCCTTCAGATAAGCTTCCTACCCCAGTTCCGACATAATTCACACTCATATTAATATCAAAGTGAGGCTGCTCTTCACTAATGGTAATTGTTTTGGGTTGCTCGAGCGTAGGGTATTGGCCACAAGACTCACCGGCGTCACAAATAACAAAATCAAGATCTATGTCCGACCCGGTCGAGACCGTATAGTTTCCTTTTTTCAAACCCACTACCTGATAACTATACTTGCCATCATTAGCAATGAGCGCTGCGCTGCCACCCGCACTAGCAAGAACCCCATCAGCATTGGGTTCTGCATCATCATCGATAATAACAACGTACTGCACCCCAGCATTAGCGGACAATAAAGGATTCCCCACCTGCAGCTGAACCGAAAGCACGATATCGGCCACCTCGTTCAAAGTGGAACTCACCACCAGCTCTGCCTGATAGCTGCCTTCTAATAAACCGCTGCGATTAACACTCGCCTGATAACTGCCTAAACCTGCTAGCCCACCTGTTAGCTTAGTGAGTAGCAACCAACTGCCACCATTATTATTACTCGCGCCATTTATTTGCACGCTGATATCACCCAGAGCAGAATCGTTTTCCACCCCTGCTGAACTTAATAAAAAATCAAGCGTGAGCTGACTGACGTCGAAAAACAGATGGTTATTGGAACTGAGTATTTGCGGCGTTAGATTTTGCTGAGCATCGAGTATCAGTAACACTGCTTTTTGAGCATCGATTAACCCCATACCAAAAATATCATCACGCCCGGGCGAACCAAGATCCTGAGTCAAATTACCCGCATTTAAGTGCCCTAAAAAGTCAGTATGAGTAAGATTCGGCTGTGCCGACTTCATCAACGCTGCAACCCCGGCAACATGAGGCGCCGCCATTGACGTCCCTTGCAATGCACCATAAGTCAAAATAGCACTGCCATTACGATCATCACCCCAAGTACTTAAAATACCACTGTCCACCGAGAAGTCACCGCCAGGAGCTGCAACATCAATAGTAGGACCGAAATTGGAATAACTGGCTTGCTCTAGATTTCGGTTAATCGCTGAAACAGAAATAGTCTTGTCATAGGCCGCAGGATAAAAAGATGCGGAAGTCGATTCATTACCGGCAGCGGCTATAACAATAATACCCTGAGTAATGACCGCATTATAAAGTTCATTTTCAATATTAGAGAAACCGGGTCCTCCTAAACTAAGATTGATCACATCGGCCGCAGAGGAAGCCGTATTTGAATTTTCGCAGAGCGCATTATTACTACTCGATAATTGTGCAGAAAAACAAACACCTCGCATAATGTCACTACCAAAACCACCGCCTTGGCCCAATACACGCACTGGCATAATTTTCACATTGGGTGCAATCCCTACACCGCCTGCTGCGTTCGTGGCTGACGCCGCGATGGTGCCAGCGACATGCGTTCCATGAAAGCTACTGCGCTGACCATTAATGCTTTTATCTCCAGGATCATTCGCATTCGAATCATCATCAACAAAATCATATCCCGCGATAAGATTACTGGATAAATCAGGGTGCGCCGTTAATACCCCTGTATCTAAAACAGCAACGATTACATTAGTGCTCCCTCGGTTAGTGAGCGCTTCCCATGCTTGCTCTACATTAATCGTATTGTAATGCCACTGCGCTGTATAAAACGGATCGTTTATTACCGGCAATGCACTGGGATAGCGTTTCCAGTTGGGCTCCGCATAAAGAATATCGGGATGACTCGCAAGCGCTTCAATCGTTTGCAAGGTCTGCCAATGGCTATGTTCTTCAGCCTTTAATTTAGCATTAACTGAACTATTAAAAATAGTCGGTAAAATATTCATATTTTGGCTGGCTAAAAAAGTCTGAGCATTATCAATGGTTAAGGTTTTAATTCGGCCTAAATCCATTCGACTACTGAGCCCCTGAGCCTGATATTGGCGCCCAGGCTTCAACATAATATTCACCTCTCCTAATGCATAATTTTTTACTGCATTATTAATTGGCGCCTCAATGGTTAAAGAATAATTGCCATGACTGTGAATATCGGGCTTTGAATTTTGCGCTAAACTACTTGGATTAACTGCGGCCAGCTTAATAAAATAATTATCTTTCACTGGTACAATAATCGCTGAAGGAAGACGTCCAGTTAACGTTTCTGTCACGACAGAAAATTGTGGATTAACTTGATCATTAGCCGTAAAAAGTTGCAGCTGTACTTGCTCATAGCCCCCTAAACTTTTTTTATCAGCAATCTGTAAATTCAGGCGCTGAAACTGCTGTAGCTGCACCTGATAAAAATCTTCATTATCATTAACATCAACGACTCCTGATAAACGCGTACTGGCTGAAAGCGTCTGAGCGTTAGCAAAACTATCATTATTACCATTGGGTTCATCAGGATCGCGGGTATCAACATCCACTAAGGTATCAAGGGCCGCTGTGATCGTGCCAGAAATACTGCCACTACCAATAGAAACTTCCGTTTCTACCATACCTTCTTTACCTTCAGCTGACTGGTAGATTAATCGTATTCTATAAACACCGGGTTCAGCAAAAACATGCTCAATACTCGCGGTTTGCATAGCACTGGAGTTACTCGAAGCATCATCGCTGAACTGCCATTGATAAGACGTAAGACCTTCTCCTCCTGCAACCGTAAAGACCCAACGCGCAGGCGCTAGAGCCTCTCTTACTTCATAAGCAATGCTAATACCATTTGACTGATTATTAAGTGGGTTATTGGAGCCACTACAGGCCGTTAATAAAAGAAGGGATGTAGCAAGTAATAATTTAATAAACTGTCTCATAACAACCTAACAATAGAGAATAATTAAGCACTCAGTTTAGCTCTGTTTTCCAAAGCGTCCTAATTATGAATGACTCTGCAGCTGACTGTTTAATAGCCATTCCATCCAACGAAGTGATTTTTAAGAACAAAATAGACTTCATAACTGATTCTTACCCATAGATTTCAGCTTCCTTCTACACTAAAAATAATGAAGACATGTGAATTCTCCCATCCTAAAACTGGCCCTTGCCACCTCCTCACGGATCCTCAAAGTGATGGGCTTTTGTGCTACTGGCATTCAAACTCACTGAAAACGGAAGAAAGTCTCAAAACTGATTTAGAGATTCTTGCTCATACGGGCGAACCGATGCAAGGTTTACAACTTCGAAAAGCAAACCTCAATAGCATCAACCTCGTACATCTAGGTCATAAAGAAGGTTTTCATTTTCACGACTGTGATTTTTACCGTGCTGATTTACGGGAGTCCCATTTATTTGGCTGTGATTTTTCTAACTCCTCCCTAATGAAAGCAGATTTGAGATTTTCAAACTTACACTGCGCCAATTTAACCGGATGCAATTTATTAGGTACTCGCTTAGATGGCTGTCGCTTAGATAATGTACAATGGGGAGAACACATCATCCAGGAACAACAAGCCAAGGATGCGACAAGTAAAGCCAGTCGATTTGACTACTGGCAACAAGCAGAAGAGATCTACCGTAATCTGCGAAAAGCCACCGAACAAGCCGGTCTATTTGAAATTTCTGGTCATTTTTTTGAACGTGAAATGGTGATGCGCCGCTTCCAAATGCCACTCCTCTCCGGACCACGATTCTTTTCTAAAATAGTCGATGTTTTTTGCGGTTATGGTGAGCGCCCTATGCGAGTAGTGATGTTCTCCATGCTGGCGATCTTACTTTTTGGCGCTCTTTATTTTATCTTAGGGATTAACGATGGTGGTCAAATATTAGCCTGGGACAGCCAGCACTCGATACTTGAAAACATTCGACAATTTCTAACCTGCTGCTACTTCAGTGTCGTCACTTTCACGACGTTAGGCTATGGCGACCTGACACCGCTAGGGTTATCTCGTTTACTCGCGGCGATCGAAGCGTTCATTGGCAGCTTCACCCTTGCCTTATTTGTCGTCGTCTTCGTAAAAAAAATGACTCGCTAAGTGCAATGAGTTATTTTCAGTCGAGAAAATTCTTCCGCTAAGCTATCAGCTACTTTATTCCGCCCCATACTGACGAGAAAATCGATTAAATTTTGTAACAATACTTCAGCTTGCGCTCGTGCTTCATCACGAAATCTTAGCGGCTCTGAAGTATCAACCATCACCGCTAGCATATTAAAGTGTGCATCAGACAAGACCTGCTCTGATTGGGGTTGCTGCTGATAGCAATTCAATGCTTGAGCCAGATTCATACTGGCCAAAGTATAATACTGCATAAACGTCGCTCGCTCACCTTGACTAGATAGCCCAGTTCGCGCGGACTCAAGCGCTTTCTCAAACTGTAAAATGGCCGCTTTAAAATCTTTTTGATGATAAAATTCACTGCCTAAACAGGTAAACTGCTCCCAATCTCTTAGTGCTTGCTGCAGTTGCTTTTGAGGCTTGATCTTACCCTTTAAAAATAATAGAAATCGAAACATAGATCCACCCAGTACAAATGAGAATAATTATCATTCAATCATTAATTCTCCATAACTTCAAGTATTTAAATAACTTAGTCAATTTATTTAAATACTAATCCGCCTACTTTTATCCCTTGGTCTAGAATTAATTAATGATATGGCCTTACATGATATTTGATACAGGCAACAGTATGGGTAGATCTCAATTTAGGCCTCCTTTCAATTGGGAGCACGCAAGTGCAAGATAAAGAATTGCAAGAAAAATATCGCCAGCAAATCCCGACATTGCTGGCCGAACTCGAAGGGGCCGCTAAAAAATGGTCAGCAAATCCACAGCGGGAGAACTTTGATTACTTTTTCACCAAGGTATTAGATATTAGTGGCAGTGCGGAAATGTTTGGCCAAATCGCAATTGGTAACGTAGCAAAATCAATGCAAGCTGAGATGTCAAAATTTTTTAGAACCCATGAGCAACCAAGTTCCAGTGAAACTAAACGCATCATAGGTATTAATCAACAACTTATCAGCATGATGCAGCAGCCCACTGGGGACCAAAATACTGAAATTCGTGAAGTCCTTTTTAAAGCCAAGGTATCCGATACCGAATTAATGCATATCATCGTATTAGAAGATGATCCAACATTAGCCCTCGATATTAAGCAGAAACTCTCCAGCACCAGTTTTGATATTTCTGTCATTCCTAATATCGCCCAGATCAAGCCTTATTTTAAAGACAATACCAACTGTATTATTGCCAACCTCGATAACTTAAATGATACACAAATCAAACACATTGGGAACATTGAAGAAGTACGATCCTCTATCCCGCTGATCTTTTTATCCAAAGACAACAGCATTAATGCACGATTAAAAGCCGTTCAAGCCGGTGGACAAGCCTTCATAACAAAACCTTTGGATTATACTCAGCTATTAAAGACGATTGATTCTTTAACAGAGCGGCATTTACAGCAAAAGTATCGAGTACTCATAGTTGATGATCAAAAATCTTTATCCGATTATTATTCAAGTATTCTAAGGGCATCGGACTTTGAAGTACTTGCCGTCAACAGCCCTGAAAATGAATTAATGCCTGCCCTCACCGATTTTGTACCCGACTTAATTTTGCTAGATCTTTATATGCCTTATTGCAACGGTCAAGATTTAGCAGGCATCATTCGTCAAATTGACAACTTCCTCAGCGTGCCTTTGATTTTCCTTTCTGCCGAAGCTAGCTCAGACCTACAACTTCGCGCGATGTCCACTGGCGCAGATGCATTTTTAACCAAACCGGTATCTCCTGACGATTTATTACTGACTGTTCAATCGCGAATAAAACGAGGTCGTGCAGTTCATGACTTAGTTACAAAAGATCCATTATCGGGTTTATTGAATCGTCGTGAAAGTATCCGTCGTTTAGATGAAGAAATTTCCCGCAGTCGTCGTAACAAAACACCTCTTACGGTTGCGATGCTCGATCTTGATTTCTTCAAAAAGATTAATGATAATTTGGGTCATGCCGTGGGCGACTGGGTAATCAAATACTTCGCCCGCAGCATGCAATTGATTTTTCGCGAATGCGATATCATCGGCCGTCACGGAGGAGAAGAATTCTTAGTTATTTTTCCTGATACAGATTCCGAGTCTGCTCAAATGGCCTGTAAGCGATTAAAAAAGTACATCCTTGCCAGCGAGGAAGATTTACCCACGCCTTTTACTTTTAGCGGCGGCTTAGCCTTAATCAATAATAATGATAATGGTGATTCTATTTTAGACCGTGCCGATATCGCACTATACAAAGCCAAAGAAAAAGGCCGCAACAAGGTCATTACGGCCACAGATAACCCTGTTAATTAATTCATTCTTGGGGTTGTATTAAAGACAAGTTTTTCTCCACTGACATCCGCCTTAATGTCATCACCCGGTATAAAATCACCCGATAAAATCGCTTGCGCAAGAGGGTTTTCAATCCATTGCTGAATAGCACGTTTTAATGGCCTCGCCCCAAATACCGGATCATACCCCAAGTCCACCAGCTTAGTTTTTGCGGCAGTGGTTAACGACAGTGTCAAATCTCGATCTTCTAATCGCTTAGATAAAGATTGCAATTGAATATCGGCAATGCCGCGAATTTGATCTTTTAGTAACGGATGGAAAACCACCGATTCATCAATACGATTGATAAATTCAGGCCTAAAGTGACTGCCTACAATTTCCATGACGGCAGCACGCATGCTTTCATAATCTAATTCTAAGTTTTCACTTTCAGAGCCTAATGCCATCGTTTGTATGACATCTGAACCTAAGTTTGAGGTCATCACTAAAACAGTATTTTTGAAATCAACCCGGCGGCCTTGGCCATCGGTTAATTGTCCATCATCTAAAACCTGAAGCAAAATATTAAACACGTCGGGATGTGCTTTTTCGACTTCATCTAATAAGATCACAGAATAAGGTTTACGACGAACCGCTTCGGTTAAATGTCCGCCTTCTTCGTAGCCAACATAACCTGGAGGCGCACCGATTAATCGAGCTACCGAATGTTTCTCCATATATTCCGACATATCAATGCGGATCATGGAATCATCACTGTCGAATAAGAACGTCGCCAGCGCTTTACATAATTCCGTCTTACCGACCCCTGTTGGGCCCAAGAACAAGAACGAACCATTAGGACGATTAGGATCACTCAATCCTGCTCGAGAGCGGCGTACGGCATTAGAGACGGCTTCAATCGCTTGCTCTTGTCCAACGACTTGCTGATGTAATTCATCTTCCATGCGTAATAATTTATCACGCTCGCCTTCAAGCATCTTACTGACAGGAACACCGGTCCAGCGCGAAACCACATCAGCAATTTCTTCTCCGGTGACTTTATTACGCAATAATTGAAATTCTTGTGTGCCTTGCGCTTCTGCTTCATCAGCCGTGGATAACTTTTTCTCTAGCTCAGGAATAATGCCATATTGAAGCTCAGACATTTTCTGCAAATCACCGGCACGACGGGCCGCTTCTAAATCTGCCTTTGCCGCTTCTAATCCTTCTTTAATTTTAGAAGTACCTTCTAACAAGGCCTTTTCATGTTTCCAAATTTCTTCTAGCTCTAAATACGCACGGCCAGTTTTATTTATTTCTTCATTTAAATCATTAAGTCGCTGTTGCGCCACATCATCCGTTTCTTTACGTAACGCTTCACGTTCAATTTTCAATTGAATTAAACGGCGTTCTAACTTGTCCATTTCATGAGGCTTAGAATCAATTTCCATACGAATCATAGAAGCCGCTTCATCAATGAGATCGATCGCTTTATCAGGCAGCTGACGGTCAGGAATGTATCGACTAGACAACTTCGCCGCAGCAATAATTGCACTGTCGGTAATCTGTACCCCATGATGCACTTCATAGCGTTCTTTCAAGCCGCGTAAAATAGCAACAGTATCCTCTTCGTTGGGTTCATCAACCAAAATCTTTTGAAAGCGACGCTCCAGAGCGGCATCTTTTTCAATGAACTCACGGTATTCATCCAACGTCGTTGCACCGACGCAATGCAATTCACCACGAGCTAATGCTGGCTTTAACATATTACCCGCATCCATTGCGCCATCACCCTTACCGGCGCCGACCATGGTATGCAATTCATCAACAAACAGGATGATCTGCCCTTCTGCTTTAGCGACATCTTTCAATACAGACTTTAATCGCTCTTCAAATTCACCCCGAAATTTTGCTCCTGCAATCAAAGCCCCCATATCCAGTGATAGAACACGCTTACTTTTTAAGCCTTCGGGTACTTCGCCATTAATAATACGCTGAGCTAGGCCCTCAACCACTGCAGTTTTACCCACACCTGGCGCGCCAATTAATACCGGGTTATTTTTAGTTCGACGTTGTAATACTTGAATCGTACGCCGAATTTCATCATCACGACCAATCACAGGATCAAGCTTATTCTGCTCAGCTCGCTCCGTTAGGTCGATGCAATACTTATCCAATGACTGGCGATTATCTTCTGCATTGGCATCGTTCACTTGCTCTCCCCCACGGATTTCATCAATCGCTTTATTTAAAATTTCTTTATTTAAGCCTTGCTGTTTCAGCAGTTTACCGACAGCGCCACGCTCATCTAGCGCCACCACTACAAATAGCTCACTGGAGACAAACTGATCCCCTCGTTTCTGCGCTTCTTTATCGATTAGGTTTAATAAGCGCCCTAATTCAGGCGCTATTTGTATATTGCCATCAGGGGATGCGACCTTCGGCTGGTCGAGCATGATTGAATTAAGCTCTTGCTCAAAGCCTGGCACTTGAATACCGGCTTTACGCAACAAGGTACGTACAGAACTGTTCGTTTGCTGCAACAAGGCTAATAATAAGTGTACGCTGTCAATTTGATTATGATCATTACCCAGCGCTAAGCTTTGCGCTTCAGCCAAGGCATTTTGTAAACTGGTGGTCAAACGTTCCATTCTCATTAAGATCTCTCCGATAATAACAATGATAAAAAAAGTAAATACACTCTAGGTTCTGCATAAAAGATGGTGATGAATTATTAATTTTCAAGCTTTATTCAATTGACATGAATCAACCTCATACTAAAAACACATCAATATCGGCCAACCTTGGCTCATTTGAGAGCAAATCACCAACCCCGACAAAACAGGCCTATTTATTTAGTAACTTGGCCTAGAGTGTCATAGTAATTTCAGCCTAATATCATAGAGTGTAGATATGTTATTGATACGCTTGTCCCACATTGGTTTAACCGTTTCAATTATTATACTTTGCCAACATGAGCACTGCAGCCAATAACAATAATCCAGGCTGTTTGCATGATTGACAAATAATGAGCAACCACCGTCATCAATATAAGTGTCATAGAACTACTGTATTGATAGGAATACTGCATTCCGGCTCACCATGATCACATAGGATATTCATTATGCTAAAACATGCTATCAAAGGACTCTGCGCATTATTCATACTCGCGGCTTCGCAAACTTGGGCGAATACTGCCAATATTGATGTTGCAGCAGAACCCGGTACGGGAGCTGTCAATCCCATTGCTGTTCAAGCCATTAGCGGTGAAGCTGAAGGTAATAAATTCTTATCTTTTACAGCCAATATCTTCGATACCATTGAAGACAAAATTACGGGAACGGTTACCGATGTAACCGCACCCTTTGAAGAATGGAGCTACAGCCGCGGTATTGGCACCATTCCAGACGCTTGCCAAGCTGGTTACAGCTCTAATGCTGGCCTATGCGCTCAAAACTGCCCTGCTGGCTATGATTCAGTTGCCGGTGTTTGTTGGCAGCAGTGCCCACAAGGCTACTCTGATACAGGCGCTTTCTGCACATTGTGGAAGTGGTGGCCAAAAACGATTACTAAGAAATCTTGGGTTCAGCCACGCACTTTAATGAGCTGCGCAGCAGGCTCTCAAAAAGAAGCCGGCTTATGCTATGAGCCATGCTCTGAAACCTTTACCGGCGTCGGCCCACTTTGCTTTGGTCAATTTGGCGGCCTAGTCGATCAACAACGTATTTTGGATCAAGCCGGTGCTCAGCAAACGGCTGCACTTGCCGCATCAAGCCAAGGCGGTATCGTTTTAGGCGAAGACCAAATCCCTAAGTTAAAAACTGATATGTCTTTTACACCTATCGTTTGTGGCCTTGATGCCATTCAAGACGCGTTTGGCTTACCGATTCCAGATCCAGTTAATATTGGTGGCAGCATAGTGAACGCTGCTGGTGACGGCATTGTTGGCGCTATTTCTGATGCCATCGCTAAAGATTCTAGCAGTGCTTGGTTTGTTCCTTCATTGTCTCAAACTGTCTTATTGGATTTTTCCGCTGAAGCAAGCTGCGAAGATGATGGTATCGTGGCAACGGCTGCTTTGAACTTCAAGCCTAGCGTGACCGTTCAAGCCAGCACTCGTATATTTGATACTGCACTTCATAGCTTAACCGGAGTTGATCTAGGTATCATGCAGATTTCTTTATACGAACTGATTCCTTTCCGTATTTATGGCACGGTCGGTACAACCCTTGGCGCGGATACTACCATCGCATCAACCGTTGATCGCTCACAACCTCCGGTCATTATCGATGGTCGTCAGCACGCTAACTCAACCCGCCTAGATGTGATTCCTTCGATGGATTTATGGTTGTCTTCTACCGCGTATATTCGCATCACTAGCTTCTTAAGTTTCATACCTGACCTTCTACAAGTTGGCGCTGAATTCAAACTTTGGGTTATGGAACTCGCCATGCCTTATTCATTAGAAGAAGGCGTACGCAATATCGCCGGCATCAATGAAGTGTATAAAACAGAGTCTTTAGAAACGGATATTGAATCAGGTCGTGGCTTTGTCAATACGTTCTTAAGAGTGCTAGGTTTCGACATCAATGCTTTTGGTGATGATGCTGATGTTCATTGGGATGGCGTAACTTACCATACGGTTAATTTTGCCACTGAAGAAGCTACGCCTGTCGCTTTATAACTCGTATAATTAACAATTTCTTCTATAAAAGAAACGAATCCATAAACTGAATAATTAAAGCTCTTGGCTTACACCAAGAGCTTTTTTTTCGGTTACAATTCCTCATCGATAGCTAATTGAATTATCATGAATATTCTAAAAAAAATACTCTTATTTCTCGCCGCCACCCTTGCCATACTGGTCGGCGGATTCTATCTTTACTTGCAAACACTACCGACTGCACCACCGGATTTTGTCGACAGTGATGAACTCAACAGCTTGAATAAGCCGACGCCTTTTCGTTGTTCAAATAACACATCCTTTAATTACGCCTATCAAGTTCATGTCGACATTGAATCAGTATTAAACAATCAACCTATTTATCATTCAGAACTCCAATTCAAAACTCAACTCAGCCAAGCCAGCGAGGCGATTATTCAAGGCATTGCCCGTGATATCAATATTAATGAAGGCCTGGGCCCTATTGATATTAAAGACGTTTTTTATCTCAGCCGCGTAGCACCGCAACCTTATGCTGTTTTTACTGCTTTTAACGACCTCGGTTTAAGCGAAAAGCATCCGATGAAAATTTTAGCACAATTATTTAAAGCACTATCTATAGGAGAGGAAGGTAAGAAATATCATTTTGCTTACGATTCGATGCAACGAACCTACAGCTATCATCACCAGCAAAAAGAAGTGAGCCGCAACGCCAGTGTAACAACCACTAACTTAAATAAACTAGCCTCAAGTTTGCAAATGTCCGGTGGTAATAATAACTGGAATGTTGTTCTAGGCGACGACTGTATGCCAATATCGCTCCACTCTGAAGAACGCCAAGGAATTACTGCCGCTGGGCATAATGGCTATATAAAATTCACCATTGATGCCAAGAAAATTTCTCCCTTTACAGATCTGTCTAAATTGGAACTCAATAATCTCAGTAATATCAATAATCTTTGGCAAGTCAAAGCGGTCGCCAGTGCTAACTTTGAGAAGCCGGTAGAAAGCGAAGAAGAACTATGGTCGATCATTACCAACTTCGCCGACGATAAAAACAGTGCCAAGCTGATTAAAGCAGCAGAGTATTTAATAGAGAATATTTCTCCCGATAGCTTAAGCCAAAAGCTCATGAGCAATGAACTGAGCGACAGTGAAAAACGCGACCTAGCCTTTGCCTTAAGTTTATCGGGCCATGATGATGCAGAGAACTACCTGATTGAGTCTTTGCATCAATTAACCAGCAATGCGATTAATGGCGACATGAATACCGACCTGCAAAAAGTGCGCTTAATGGTCGCACTGTCCGGTAACGGCCAAGTCAGTGAGCAAGGCTATCAAGCATTAACATCCCTCGCGAACAATACGGATGAAAGCAGTAACGTACGTAATAATGCGTTGATTAATCTTGGCTCAAGCTTGCAGCAAATGGAAAACCAAGGACAGAGTCCCGCAGGCTTAACCGAACAGCTAACGACGACGCTCTCCCAAGCACTTTCGGGAGAGCAGGCTTCCTCTGCTATTTTAGCCGCTGGCAACGCTAATCTGACTGATTTAGATGATGCTATCGTGGCAAAACTGACGTCTTCTAATAGCAAAGAACGCTACGCAGCGGGCACCGTACTCGCTCGCAACCCAGAACATACCGATGCATTACTGGGCCACCTGCAAAGTGAGCCTTCTGACCTCGTGCGCTATGCCATTATTTCTAATTTAGATAAAAACGAATTGTCATCTCAGCAAATAAGCAGCTTGCAAGACATTGCCGATGCCAGTAGCGAAGACCTTGCGAGGGTGATTCGACAGTTCATTCAATAGTGACATGAGCGCAAATATCAGATAACTAGAATGCGACTATACTCATTGATATTAATCTAATTATTTCAATGAGTATTATATGAAATCCTCTTCTTTACGCCTCAAGCTCATGCTTGCAAGCCTTCTCATGCTCATTGGTATGGCTTTTGTACTCAGCATCAATGTTAACCGAGCACTGAGCAATACAGGAAACATTCTCAGTATTAAAACAGAAACTGTCCTCAGAGATGCCGTTTACGCTGAGCTAAATGCTGAATCATTGGGCTATGCAGGTAATGTCGCTAATTATATAAATTCAGCCTATCAAGGGCCTATCGCGACCGCAAGAATACTTGAAAATAGCATCACATCCGACCACCCCCTTACTCGCACACAAGTTAACCAGCTCATTAAAACTCAGCTCGGGGCTAATACCTATATTAGCTCGATGTATGCCCAGTTTGAGTCTAATGGATACGATGGTAATGATGAGGCCTTTAAGGAAAGTGACGCGGACTACAATACTGTCGGCTCCGGTGCCTTAGAAATTTATTGGGTACGCGATAAGCAACAACAACTTATTCAATATCGAGTTGAAGATTCTGCGGATAAATACACCACTGAACTAAACGAATTTGGTATCCGCGAATCTGAATGGTATTTATGTACAAAAGATAAAAAGGCGCCCTGTGCGATGGAGCCCTATATGTATGAAATTGAAGCAGGCTATGAAGAACTCATGACCAGCCTAATCGTTCCTATTTTAATCAACAATCAGTTTCAAGGCGTCGTCGGCGTTGATGTCAATCTACCAAAATTTCAAAAGCTAACCGAAGAGTTGAGTCAGTCGTTATTTAATGGTGCCGCCAAAGTAACCTTATTAAGCGAAATAGGCTTAATCGCAGGCAGTAGCCATTATCAAGATAAAATTGCTCGCCCGTTAAAAGAGGCATTACCTGAATTTGCAGAGTCTTTTTTGCAACTAGACGATAAAAATAACTTTCTTGAAACGGATACTGACTTTGTAATTAGCAAAAACATCAACATAATCGCCTCGGGTAATCAGTGGCAATTCATCATTGAGCTACCTAAAGACGTTGCCTTAGCAAGAGCAAAGGACCTTATTAATGAACTAGAAACAAGCTTTAGTAGCATCAACAATCAGCAAATCATTTTAGCGGTTATCGTTTCAGCCATTGCTGCATTTATTATGACTTGGCTAATAAAGTCGATCGTGCAGCCGCTGTATGAGTTACGCCAACGTATCGATAACTTAGCCAGTGCTGATGGTGATCTCAGCCAACACATAAAACTTGAAACTCATGCTGAGCTCATTGCATTAAGTGGGGGATTTAATCTATTTTTGCAAAAATTACGAAGCATGATTAATGAGCTTAAAAGCGTCAGCCACGAAGTACGAAGCTCTTCTGTTAACAGTGAAAAAATCACTGTAGAAACCAACAAACAAACTAATCAACAACAACAAGAAATATCCAGCGTGGTAACGGCTACCAATGAAATGTCAGCAACGTCTAATGAGGTTGCTCGTTTAGCGCAGTCTTCCGCTGATGGTGCAAAGCTAGCACAAGAAATAATCCACAAGTCTCAATCAGCGCTATCCACCGCCGTTGACGGGGTAAGAGATTTATCTTTAGACATGAGCAATGCGAGTGAATCTATCTCCCAGGTGGCGTCGCGTAGCGAAGACATCACCCGTATTATTGATGTTATTAAAGCCATTGCAGAACAAACTAACTTACTTGCACTTAATGCTGCCATTGAGGCCGCTAGAGCCGGTGAACAAGGACGCGGCTTTGCCGTGGTTGCCGATGAAGTGCGTAGCCTAGCATCAAAAACACAGGACTCGACTGATGAAATTAATTCCATGATTCAAAGCCTGCAATCTGAAGTTTCGAAAGCCGTTACGATTATTGATAACAGTAACGCTAAAGCGGAAGAAAGTGTTGAGCAAACGAATCTAGCCTTTAGCTCATTAGAAGAAGTGGTCAGCGCGACCAATAGCATCACCGACAATGTCGATCAGGTTGCTACGGCTGCGGAAGAGCAAAGCCAGGTGGCAGAAGAAATTAATAAAAACTTGACTATCATTGGCGATGCCGCCGATACACTCGCTCAGTTATCGGATCAATCCCAAAAAAGTAACCAGCACCTCATCACTCAAGTCGATTCATTAGATGCACAGCTTGGTCAGTTAAAAACTTAATCACTCTATGCCTAATAACGTTCGGTTAATGGCTTACGATATAACTTAATAGGATTAGTGTTTGTGTTTTAATAACACACTAATCCTTCCCTTGCTTCCCTTCTTGAATCCCTCTATAAATAAAGAGTCTCTTCTTAATTTATAGGGATAATTATGATAGTGGATACCTCAAGTAAAAACAGCTACCGAGATTGGTTTGTTCCGTTTGAGTGTGACCAAATCAGTTTACGCCAAGGTTTAGCCAGCTTAGACCAGCTAGGTGCTCCTGCGGATGAGATTCCACTTATCGTACGTTTATTGGAAAATCCAGAAGGCTTAGGCTTATTACCGGGCAGTGTCAGCCTTCATCAACACGATTGCATTCATTTGGTATTAGGCCGCGGTCTATTACCCAAAGATGAAGCTTTTATTATTGGCTTTACCATGGGCAGTACTAAGCGACTTTCTACATGGGAAGAAAGATTATTTTCATGGATAAGCCATCATTTCTACCCTGATATTTATCGTTTTAGCGAAGAAGATCTAGCCATTTTTAAAGATGCCATTCACCTCGCTCAGGTGAGTCATTGCCAAGCCTTTGATACGATAAACTTTGATCACTATCTTGATACGCCATTAAAAGAAATTCGCAAAGACATTGGTCTGGAAGTCGATCTTATTCAAACCTACTATGCGTTAGAAAAAAATCGCTACCCCCATGCAAAAGAAAGTCAGCGCTTATTACTATCTAATACGGCCAGCTTCATTGCTTAAGCCTTCATTAATATATTAAAGAAAAAAGGTAACTATTCAGCAAGTTTTAAAAACGATCCATGATTGGGTATTTATTCCACAAAACGGCGTAAATACCTCCCTGTAGCCTTAGTTCGGCTCCCTGCCTCGCATATTTGCTCCACAAACACCCAATAATGGATCTTATTCTGTCTTAATTTGAATTACCTAAATAGTTACGAAAAAAGACGCATCAAAAAAAGGGGCGATCATCTGCATGATAGCCCCTCTATTTTTGCACTGCGATTTATTTACTCACCGCTTTTTAATACCGTTTATTACAAACTCAACAACAGATCATTAACATAGTGTATTAAACAGCAACCACTGCGACTTCTACAGGCACTAAAGGCGCTGTATTCACACGCTGAATTGCCGGAGCGCTGACCTTAGTCAGGCGGTTTGCTTTATCATCGGTTTTATACGAAACACCATGATTATGTTCAGTCGATTTTTCTTTCACCGTCTTAACAAAAAACCAATCCGCTTGTGCACGCTCTTCGGTCACATCCAAAATAAAGAAACCGTTATGCACCATGTCACAATACTTAAGGTGCGGGCTGCTTGATTTAAGCGCCGCAGCAGCAATATCACCAATCACTGGCGGTAACGCTGGAGACGAGACTGATGGCGTTACGAATTCAACCGCCAGTGAACCTTCGCCCGTTTTACCATTGTAATAACGTTTATCAAATGGGTCATGGGATAAATCAGCGACCCACGTTGAGTGAATATCGCCGGTTAATACCACCATGTTATCGATGTTATTATCGTCGATGAAGTTAAACAAACGCTCGCGTGTTGCCGTATAGCCATCCCAAGTATCGAGGAAAAAAGAAATACCACCGCCCAAACGATCGGGTAGCGCAACAGGTCCTAATTGCTGAATTTGAACTTGTTGACCTAAAACCTTCCATTTAGCCGTGGAAGACTTCAATTGGTTATGCAGCCATGCTTCTTGTTCAAAACCCATTAACGTGCGGTTTTCGTCATGACGAATCTGCTGAGCATACAAGCCACTCGGCTGCTCATCACGACCTTCTACTCGAGTATCCAGCATCAATAGATCGACTAGATTACCAAACGGCAATTTACGATAACAAGAACCTAAATCCTCAGGCTGATGTCGAATCGGCATCCACTCAAAATACGCTTGCTTGGCTTTCGCTTTACGCACTAAGAAGTCGCCTTCGCCATCATTATGATTGCCCGCACCTTCTTTCCAAGTATCGTTGGCAAACTCATGATCATCCCAAGTGACGATAAAAGGATACTGCTGGTGTACTGCTTGTAAATCTTCGTCACGTTTATAAAGATTGTGACGTTGGCGATAATCTGTCAGCGACACAATTTCATGCTTCGGTAATAAAGCACGCTGTAACTCTAGTGATTTCTCGCCGTAGCCACCCTGCTCATACTCATAAATATAATCCCCTAGGTGCACAATCGCATCCAAGTCATTACGCTCAGCTAAAATGCGGTATACATTAAAATAGCCATGAGGGAAGCTCGAACACGATACAACCGCTAAACGTAAATGATCTAATCCTGTTTCTGCTGCAGTTTTAGTACGACCAACAATTGACTGTTTATTGCCCGCTGAAAACTGGTAGTAATACCAAGTATTTGGTAATAGACCATCAGCATCAACTTTTACAGTGAAGTCTTTCGATGAATCAGTCGTCACCACTCCACTATTCACTTCTTGCTGCATTTCAATATCATCACAAATACGCCAGTTAACTAAAGTCTCAGCATTAATTTGTGGCGAAATACGGGTCCATAAAATGACTCGATCGCTTAGTGGATCACCGGAAGCGACACCATGACCAAAATCGACAATGACTCTCTCTGCTAGAGGGTCGACAGCAGGTTTACTGCTCATCCCAAGCGCTTGGCTAGAGACCGCTGCTGAAGCACCGAATAACCCGGCATTTTTTAATAGATTTCTACGTGATACAGACATAATTTTTCCCTAAAATCCTTTTAGCCTAAATTTTATTTAACTGAAATAAATTAGTTAGCATTACGAATAATGGTTTGCTGGTGAGCAATAGAATATTCACCTTCAGCATTTAACTGATAGGCGGTACCTCGAAATTCGTCGCCTTCAATTTCTATATAAAAGAAACCTAGCGTTTCATCGGCCTGCCAATAGGATTGATTACGGTCTGGATTGCTAAAGCTTCGGGCCTTAGCACCTGCTCCAGAAACCATGTGGAATGTTTTGCCACAGCTTTGCACAGGTCGTAACCACTGCATATCATGGTCATGGCCGGCAATAATGACATCGACGCGATTACACACTTCCTGCTCTAAGAAATTTTTGTAATTACCCCCTAGCCCAGCCACATAATCGTACAGACCCGCATTACCATGGGAACCGTTTGACATATAAGGGTGATGAGCAAAGGCTATTTTCCACTTGCCTAACGTTTGCTTAATCGTGTCATCAAACCACTTAGCCTGCTTCTTTTTATACGGTAGCTGCCAATAGTCTTTATTAATATCAGATAATGACGCCAGTGGATTTGAATCTAGCGAGAAAAAATCAACCAATGGTTGCTCGTCAGTCAAAGGCGCACTGAAGTGGTAATAGCGCGCGGGCATATTCCACTTATTGCTGTAGCGCTCTTCTTTATAATGATAATCAACTTGGAACTCGCCTTTTCTATTGCTTAAGCCACCGCCTGCAAAATACGAATTATCATGATTGCCTAAGGTCATATAAAACGGAAAGTTGAGATTCTCATACGGTTTTTCAAACTTCTCAAGCCATTGCTCATCATCGACAGAATCAACACCAGATTCGTAAATGTTATCGCCAAGACCTAATGCAAAATCGCAACCGCGGCTCGCACACACTTTTTCGATGGCATTCGCCACTTGATATTGACCTTCTTTACCTGTGCCCGTATCGCCAACCGCAATAAAGCGAACGACTTTGCCAGCAGCCTCAATACCTTCAACATCGACTTTAGGCGTATTCGACATGGCCAGGACTTGGCTCGACAGTGTTATTGTTAGTAGTGATATCAACGCAGGAAAGGCTTTCTTTGCCTGATATTTGAATGTAGTGAGTTGCATCATCATGCTCCGGTTTTTTATAATATGAGCCACAGCTTAATGGCAACATATTACAACTTTGTTATTATTATATTTCTGTATGCCGTCCAATCAACAATGCCACTTGGTACGAACATACTAGATCTTATTTAAGCCTCTCAAGCCTTTATGCGCAATAGAAGATCGAACCAATTATTCAGACTATTTGAGCCAATTCATGCCGCTTAAACATATGCTAGTAAAAAAGATGCAATTTAACGACATGCAGTTTAAAAAAAGTGACTATTTAAAACTCAATCAATTTTATAAACAGCATAAAGATAAGGCCCGTGCCAAACCAACGGATGCCATCCATGTCGCGATGGAAGGGGATGTTATCCATGCTGGATTAAGACTGCTGAGCTATGGTGATTATTTGTTTCTTCGTAGTGTATTCACCGCCCCGACCACTCGTGGCCGAGGGGTGGCGAGTAAACTATTAAGCCACACTATTAGTGAGTACTCACAACCGATCTATACCCTGCCCACTCTCGCGGCGTTTGGTTTATATCAACGCTTGGGCTTTAAGGCCGTTGCGGTGGAGGATATTCCAGCAGAATTAGTCACCAGCTATCGACGATTTAGACAATCATCACCGGCCTCTACAGTCATGGTGATTAACAATTGAGTCAGGTAATATGCTCGACTGTCTATTTCACCCTATCATTTACACTAGCAGCCCCCTTAGAAGGGCAATAATGAGGCTTATTTCATGGCTACCGATAATCGTCTAACCAAAGCAGTTAAAACATTTAATAGTTTTCCTCAATCTATTCGTACTTTCGCATTATCAAAAGCGATGGGCCACGTGATTAAGTACGCTGGAACATCAGGCTTACGTTTTGAAAAGCTCACTCCAACTGAGTGCATTATTGTTATTCCTAACCGTAAAAAAGTTCAAAACCATATTGGCAGCGTACACGCAGCAGCCATGGGACTACTAGCCGAAACGGCGACAGGCTTTATGACCGGACTTACTGTGCCAGATAATCGCATCATTGTGATTAAATCTATGAACCTTGAATATTTAAAGCAGGCAACGGGCGATATGACCGCAGTAGCTACTTATAGTGCTGAGCAAGTCGCGTTCATTAAGAATAATGACAAAGGTGATATCAATGTGCCGGTTGTTATTACGGATGAGAAAGGTATTGAGACAGTGAAAGCGACGATGGTATGGGCTTGGGCACCTAAGCGTAAGTAGCGCCTTGCAGTGCAGCATTGGCTTTCAGAGCAAAAAAAAGCCGCAATTCAAATTGCGGCTTTTCTATAGACTCGAGCCGTTTTGATAAGAACTATCATTCCGGCTTACACCTTCCAAGAGCGTACAGTCTCAAAACCATAGTCGTTAATCCAGCCTTCTAATTGACGAGGATTACGTTTGATTTTTTCAATACTTTCATGAGTTGCCGGATTCTTGTAGCGGCCAACCGCTAATTTTGGCTTAGGTAAGGTGGAGACTTTCTCTTTAGTACCTTCTTTACGGCTGTCTTTCTTAAGCACCTTTTCAAAATGCTTCTTTAACGTTTCATAAATACGGCCAGGTCTTTCTGTTTTACCCAGATCTTGAATCCAATTGGCGATTTGATCGCCACGAGAAACGTATAATTCGGCTTCCGTTAACGCCATTTGGTTGCATAAACGCTGAATGGTTTGATCAAACTCAGTAAATCCTTCGATTTTTTTCTCTTGATCGAGCTTTAATTGTTCGAGTTCTGCAATTTTTTTCTTATGTAATTCTATTTCTTTATCGAGTTCTTGCTGAATTCCGCTCACGCCAATCCCCTAATAATAGATATTTTTAATGTTAATAGTCGATATTTCGGAAAATTATACCCTGAAACAAGCCTAATGAAAGCAGATTGTCCTAAACCCATATTATTATGCTTTTTACCACTATTTAAGTGTTGTTTTTGACTGTCCTGAGCTAAAGTCTTATTTCTGCTTTTTTTGCCTCCTCAGTCTATTATCTGAGTGTTCTCTAGGGTAGAATTCGCGCGTTTTTAATCCGACGGAGGAGTTATGGAACTTCTAGCCGAACAAGGGCATATTTTTATCGCCCTAGCGTGTATTTTTGGTCTTTTCATGGCATGGGGTATTGGTGCCAACGATGTTGCGAATGCGATGGGAACCTCAGTGGGTTCTAAAGCAATCACCATCAAACAAGCAATTTTAATTGCCATTGTGTTTGAATTTGCCGGTGCGTTCCTCGCCGGTGGAGAAGTAACTGCCACGATTCGAAAAGGCATTATTGATCCTTCTGCACTTAATGACTCTCCTGAACTACTCGTTTTCGGAATGCTTGCTTCTTTATTAGCGGCAGGCATCTGGTTATTGGTCGCCTCTATTAAAGGTTGGCCGGTATCAACTACTCACTCCATCGTAGGTGCTATTGTCGGTTTTGCCGCCGTCGGCATCGGCGTAGAAGCCGTGGCTTGGGGTAAAGTAGGTACTATTGCAGCCAGCTGGGTTATCTCACCTATGCTTGCAGGTAGTATTGCCTTTGTCTTGTATAAGACAGTTCAGCATTGGATTCACGATACTGAAAATCCCTTTGAACAATCTAAGAAAGTCGTTCCTTTCTATATATTCTTAGTTGGTTTCATTATTTCCATGGTTACCCTAGTGAAAGGCCTAAAACACATTGGCCTTGATATCGGTTTCCAGCAATCTATCTTCTTATCTATCGCAGCAGGAATTGTCATTACCTTTATCGGCATCTTCTTTGTTAATCGCGTTCATGCAGATCCTGAAACAAGTGAAGAAGTACACCTAGCCAACGTTGAAAAAGTTTTTGCTGTATTAATGGTCTTCACCGCTTGCGCCATGGCTTTTGCCCACGGTTCTAACGATGTTGCTAATGCCATTGGACCAGTAGCCGCTATCTATAGTGTTGTAAGCAGCTCAGGTGAGATCGCCGCTAAAGCAGCAGTTCCGGCTTGGATATTATTGATTGGCGGTATCGGTATCGTTGTTGGCTTAGTCACTTATGGCCACAAAGTAATCGCCACAGTCGGCACAGGCATCACTCAGCTAACCCCTAGCCGTGGCTTCGCTGCAACATTAGCCGCTGCTACAACGGTTGTTGTAGCCTCAGGAACGGGTTTACCGATCTCGACAACGCATACTTTAGTCGGCGCTATCTTAGGTGTTGGCCTTGCGGTGGGTCGAGAGTCTCTGAATTATCGTCAAATCGGTGCAATCTTTATGTCTTGGTTGGTTACCCTGCCAGCAGGTGCTGCACTTTCTATCTTCTTCTTCTTTATCTTCAGAGCAATCTGGGGTTAAAAAAGAGCATTAAAAAACCGGGCAATGCCCGGTTTTTTTTTGCCTTCTATCTACACAAGAGACTCAATAGCCCGCATGGCGATTAAATCAACTGTAATTAAGCTCGACCTAACCATTAGCGATATGGACAGAGACTATTATCAGCAGCACACTCTGACAATGGCTCAGCATCCATCAGAAACCGAGCAGCGTTTAATTCTGCGAACGATTGCGTTCACTTTATTTGCGCGTGAGGATTTGCAGTTCACTAAAGGCCTCAGTGACGATAGTCAGCCGGATTTATGGCAGAAAAATTTAATTGATGATATTGAGTTATGGATTGACCTTGGCCAACCTGATGAGAAACGCATCCGCAAGGCCTGCCATAAAGCTAAGCAAGTGATTATTTTCAGTTACGGAGATAATGCTGCGAAAATATGGTGGAAAGGCGTAGAAGGTAAAGCGAAAGGCTTTAACAATTTATCGGTTTATCATATCAATACTGAGCAATACAATGCCCTCGACCAGCTAATGAAACGCCACTTAGTATTAAACGCCAGCATTCAGGATGCAGAACTCTGGTTGAGTGATGATCAAACCAGTTTGCACATCACACCCGAACAGTGGCTATAAGCCACTTTCTCTTGATGCTCTTCTGCTAATCAGCCAGGGCTAGATCAAGCTCTCCATTGCGCGTTATTTCACGGCTTCGTACTCGATTACGGCCCGCCGCTTTCGCTTTATACAAGTGGCCATCGGCAATCGCATATAAGCTTTCTAAATCCCGGCCATCATCGCCATACTCTGCTGCACCAATACTGATACTCAACCGGATTAGCTTATCGGCTCGAGTATAAGGAACATCAGCAATATTTTTACGAATGGTTTCAGCAATACTTATCGCTCTTTCTAAACTGGCTCCAGGCAATAACACACCAAACTCTTCCCCTCCTAACCGACACGCAAGGTCCGTTTTACGTAATCTATGTTTGATCGTAGCGGAAACATATTTAAGGACTTCATCCCCCACATCATGACCATGGTTATCATTTACATGCTTAAAATGATCAAGGTCTAACAGTAATAATGATAGATCAGTGCCGTTACGCACCGCGTGATTTCGCTCGCGTTCAAATACATCTAAAAAGCGGGTTCTATTAGCCAGCGATGTGAGGCTATCGGTCGTGGCTAAATGTAATAATTTCCGGTGAGCTCGAGTACGACTAACCTCGTACACATGGGAGAAAACTAATATCGCGACTCCGGCCAAAATTACATTACTGGTCGCGACAACGTTAAAAATGGCGTCATTTTCATGAAACCGTCCAATGAATAACAAATAGCCTAGCGACATGAATATGATCGACATTAATAACCCATACCAGCGTCCTAATAACAAATGCGACAATACGGGAATAACCAAGATCCAAACATACGCGGTTTCAGATGAGGTTGGGCTTGTTAAGGGATAAAGTATCATGGAGTAAAGAGGTATCAAGAAGAACATGGATACCTTGAATTGCTGCTGATCATTCCGCGCTAAGGGAAATAAAGCTAAAGAGTATAGCGCCAATATTATTTCGACGATCGCTAATGAAGTATTGTCCTGCCAGTTTAAGACACTAAAAAAGAGTCCGAAGACAATCGTCACAGTTAATAACAGCTGCAAGACACTGCGACGATGAGACCGATTAGGTAAGACCACTACGCCTTCATTAAAATTGCGATGATCAGGTCGACTCTGATCATCGCTAAAAAATTTCATATTGCTCATCCATTATCTTAATCACCTATTAATTCCTTTTAAAAGACGCGGCCATACTACCCAACTAGGGCTCTAATTTGATAAAAACACTTCGACTTCATCCGCCCAAGCCAGCCAAGCTTGCTCCCCCAGAATACCTCGCCTAAGGGTTAAGAAAGGCAGGACTAAGTCTTTTCGCTCACGATTGCCGAGGGTTTGATACTGCTGTTCAATTTCCAACATTATCGCTAAGGCTTTATTATGCTGCTCTCGGTGCTGTCTCATTTCATCTAGAAGAACGGTTTTATCTAATAGGTGGCCACCATATAACTTGACCAATAAACTGTCATTGATCTTTTGCGGCTTACAGGCCTTATTTAACCAAGCTAACAGGTCTTTATGCCCTGCCTTCGTCATCGCATAAATTTTTCGGTCAGGCTTGCCTTGCTGAGCTTCTAAAGTGCAATCAATCAACTCCTCTTGATACATCACTTTCAACTGCTGGTAAATTTGCTGATGACTTGCCTGCCAGAAAAAACCTAAACGCTGCTTAAAGCGCTTTAATAAGTCATAACCACTTCCCGCTTCTGTCTCAAGCAGAACCATTATTGCGTGCTTCAACGACACGATTCACCTCACTTGCCTACTTTAATCGCGCAAGAATATCACGATATTATGCAAGTATTTGCATATTTAACGTTTCTTGGTTAACCTAACCTCAGACCATATGCAATTAATTGCATAACATATAAGATTAAGGAATCCACATGGCTAAAGTAAAGGTTAAGACAGGTAAACGTTTTCGCGCGTCACGTGCAGAAAAGCATTACGATACCATCATTATTGGTTCCGGCATTGGCGGCCTCGCCAATGCCGCATTTCTATCGTTATTGGGGAAAAAAGTCTGCGTATTAGAACAGCATTATACCGCTGGCGGCTATACCCATGCCTATGATCGCGAAGGCTATGAGTGGGATGTCGGCGTGCATTATGTCGGTGAAGTACACAAGCCATCAACGTTACGCCGCGTCTTTGATGTGATTAGCGAAGGTCGCCTTGAATGGGCGCCGATGGAAGATGAATACGATAAAGTAATCATCGGTGAAGACGAATATGGTTTTGTGGCTGGGCGAGAAAATTTCAGCGACATGCTAAAAGAGCGCTTCCCTGGGGAAGAAAAAGTTATTGATGCTTACATTCAATTAATTCGTGATATCAGTCGCTATACACCCAAGTTTTTTGCCGGCCAAGGCATGCCACGTTGGATGGCTAGCCTGTATAACAAAATTCGTCCGTTATTAGTCCCTAAACAGTTCTTTCAAACGACCCGCGAAGCGTTAGAAGCGCTAACCTCTAATCAAAAATTAATTTCTGTACTAACTGGCCAATGGGGTAATTATGGCCAAGCCCCTGTCGACGCGGCTTTTTTAATGCATGCGTTGATTGCCAAGCACTACTTGGCAGGCGGGGCTTACCCTGTCGGTGGCGCATCTCAAATTGCACGTACTATTATTCCTACGATTCAAAAAAGTGGTGGTGAAGTTTTCACCTATGCCGATGTTAAAGAAGTTTTAGTCAAAAATAACAAGGCTTATGGCGTAAGAATGGCCGATGATAGCGAAATCACTGCCAATAATATCGTTAGTAATGCTGGCTTTTATAATACGGTTAAAAAGTTACTACCGGTGGACGTGCAAAATCGCTTAGGTGTTGATTCGTGGTTAAAGAAAGTCTCCCCCTCATCTGCACACTTTTGCATTTATGCAGGCTTCAAAGGCACATCGGAAGAACTGGGCTTAACAACGACTAACTTGTGGATTTACCCGGACGGTGACCACGATAATAACTTGAAGAAATATCAAGCGGACTATAACGAAGACTTTCCTCTGGTCTATATTTCTTTCCCATCCGCTAAAGATCCAGATTGGAATAATCGCTATCCAGGAAAATCGACAGTTGAAGTTGTGACTCCCGCTAATATGGATTGGTTTAAACAATGGGAAGGCAGCCAGTGGCAGAAACGTGGCGAAGATTACGAGTCATTTAAAGCGCGATTTGCCGAGCGTTTGATGGAAAAACTGTATCAGCGCCACCCTCAATTACGCGAGAAATTAGATTATTTCGAGCTATCAACGCCGCTTTCAACTAACTGGTATCAGAAAACCAGCGCTGGAGAAATGCTGGCCCTTGATCATTACGTAGATCGCTTTAAACAACCCTTCCTGCATCCAATTACTCCGGTTAAGAACCTCTACATGACAGGTTCAGACATCATGACCGCCGGTGTAGGGGGGGCGATGATGGCCGGTATGATGACGACTTGTGCAATGCAAGGGCGTAAAGCCGGTGACGTAGTGAAGTTGTTGAAGAATTATCAAGAAAAATCTAAGATTCAAGAAAAGACTCACACTAAAGACAAGCTTGAAGTTAAACAAAAGCCTGAAATCCAAGCAACTGAGAAAACACCTGCGGCTTAACCTAATGCGCACTCATTGTTTCAATGAGTGCGCGTTCCTAAGCGCTCCACCTTCGTCATTGCGCCCTGATTTAATTTCAACTTTGATCTGAGGTTTTCCTCTGATTCTGCATGATGGATAGCCACCTCCATATCCACCTTACCTTCCCGGACTAGATCGAATAATGCCTGATCGAACGTTTTCATTCCCGTCGCATGTGATTTTTCCATCGCCTCTTTTAATTGTATGATTTTTCCATTGGCTATCAGTTCTTTTGATTTTGGAGTCCCTAATAAAATCTCCACGACAGGTATTCGTCCGCCTTTCGTCGCCGGCACTAGACGTTGGCATGCGATACATACTAGATTATTTGAAAGATCTTGTAAGACTTGATTACGACGGGAATCCGGGAAGAAATTAACAATACGATCAATCGCTTGATTGGCATTATTAGCATTCAAGCATGAAATCACCAAATGACCGGTTTCGGCATAATTCAATATATACTCCATGGTTATCTGATCACGTATTTCTCCGACTAAAATTACGTCAGGAGCTTGGCGTAATGTATTTTTTAAAGCGTCATGAAAGTTACGCGTATCCACTCCCACTTCACGCTGACTAATGACCGATTTTTTATGTTTATGAACAAATTCAACAGGATCTTCGATGGTAATAATATGCCCCATCGCCAACGAATTTCTATGATCAATTAATGCCGCTAAGGACGTTGTTTTACCAGAACCTGTCGGACCAACAACAAGTATCAAACCACGTTTTGCCATGATAGTTTCTTGCAATATGCTCGGTAAGCTCAAACTTTCAAAGCTGGGAATATCCATTTTAATATTGCGTATTACCATAGAAACCTGATTGCGCTGATGAAAGACACTCACTCTAAAGCGCCCAACTCCCGCTAGTGACAAGGCAATATTTAGCTCAAGATCATGTTCAAAAATTTCCTGCTGTTCTTCATCCATTAGGCGCATTGCCATCGCCCCCACTTCACCGGGCTGTAAAGGCTCATCTCTTAGAACTTTCATTTTTCCATTAAATTTAGCACAGGGAGAAGCGCCAGTCGTGAGATAAAGATCGGAACCATCATGACGAGCGAGTGCATTGAGATAGGGCGTTAATTCGATCACGGTAGCATCCTTATGTTAAAAATGATTATTAACGAGCATTAATAGCATAGGCGGCATGAATGGTGGTTGGAAAAGAGCATTCAGACATAAACACTCACAATGAAATAACTAAAATTTATAAATACACCTTATCCTTATAAAACAGCCTTTTAACCCTTTTAAAAAGGCCGCTCTGATTTTCTTAACAATGACCTGTCATGTAAGTCAGCCTCTGTAATAAAAGCCTAGAGCCAGCGCCTGACCTTCGAACAGTATTGGATAAAGTCTTGGCCAAACAATTCCGCCATAACGTCTTCTTCCGGCTTAATTTGAAAGAGTGTAATATAAATAAAGAAGCTAACGGCACCACTATATGCCAAGATAGTATCAAGAAAATCTGCCCAACCTAATAAAACCAATAACATGCCTAAGTACATTGGATTACGCGTAAATTGATAAATGCCACTACTGACTAAGCTAGAAGAACTCCTAGGGTCTAATGGGTTAATGGTTGTTTGATGTTGCTTAAACTCCTTCACCCCTGACAAAGCCAGTAGAATACCCGCAATAACAAAGATTAAAGACCAGACTAAACTTTCTACCTCTGCCGTCTGCTGCTGTAAAAAAATTAAATCTCTTTGCGAGACAAGCCAAGCTATCAGGCCTGCAAGAAACATAACTATGGGGGGAGGACATTTTAAACGTAAAAAAATCATATTTTATTTCCAAGCTGTATTTTAAAAGTTTTCATATTTTATTAATATGACGAATTAACAACTGCACACTTTGCACACCCCGAAACTCATTGACATCCAACTGATAAGCACATTCAATTTCCTGACAAGACTCATCCGTCCATTCATCAAGACTAATATTAAACGCTATGCCATCGACACATTGCTGCGAGCCGATAATACCGAGGGTTAACTTAAGATGATTGGTACCAACAATTCTTTGATTAATAATCGTAAATTTTCCGTCGAAAACAGGCTCAGAAAATTGTTGCCCCCAAGGCCCAGCATATTTAATCAACCCCGCTAGGTTTAAATTAAAGTCCGTCGCGCTTAACTCACCATCACTTAAAATGACCTGATCTAGCTGATCGGCTGTCATCAATTCATGGCAGACTTGATCGAACTCGTGCTGAAATTCTTCATAATGCTTTAACTTAATACTTAATCCAGCAGCCATCGCATGGCCACCAAACTTGGTCAGAATTTCAGGGCGGCGTTTAGCGATTAAATCCAATGCATCACGAATATGTAAACCTGGAATTGAGCGCGCCGAGCCTTTTATTTCTTGCTGCTCTAATGACTTGCCCTCTGCCAAGTCGGCATTAGCAAAGGCGATAACAGGGCGATGCACCTTATCTTTAATGCGCGAGGCTAGAATACCAATAACCCCTTGATGCCAATCACTGTCATGCAAACACAAACCCCAAGGCAAATGCTTATTCTCAGCGCCTTCTTCATACTGAGCAAGTCGTTGTGATTGCAGCCAAGTCATTGCTTGTTCCTGCATTTCGCGCTCTATATTTTTACGCTCTTGGTTAAGGCTGTCTAATTCTTCAGCATACTGAAGGGCTAAGGCATCATTGTCAGTTAATAAACATTCAATACCCGTTGCCATATCGTCCAAGCGTCCAGCAGCGTTTAATCTTGGGCCAATCGCAAAGCCCAGATCACTGGCCACTAAATTGTGCGCTGATTTCCCTGCAATTTTTAATAACGCATTAATACCAGAGATACCTTTACCCGCGCGGATTCTCTTTAAACCTTGGTCGATTAAAATACGATTATTTTTATCCAAAGGCACCACATCAGCGACCGAAGCGAGCGCCAAAAGATCCAGAAACTGAGCCATATTCGGCTCTGCCCTAGTCACAAACCAGCCCCGCGTTCTGAGTACTGTACGCACTGCTGTCATCACATAAAAAATAACAGCACAACCACAAGCAGCCTTAGATTCAAATTCACAGGCGGGTTGGTTCGGGTTCACGATAGCATCGGCATTGGGCAATTCATCGGCTGCCAAGTGGTGATCAGTCACAACCACCTTAATCCCGGCCTCTTTAGCCGCCTTTACCCCGGCTAAAGAGGATATTCCATTATCAACTGTAATTAATAATTGCGGCTGCATATGAAGCGCTACTTCAACAATTTCGGGGGTTAGCCCATAACCGTATTCAAAGCGATTAGGAACCAGGTAGCAGGCCTCATGAGCACCAAATTGACGCAATGCCCGTATAGATAAGGCCGTACTCGTTGCGCCATCCGCATCAAAATCACCGACGATTAAAATACGTTCTTGCTGCATAATTGCATCAGCAATAATATTCGCAGCTTTATCAATATCGTATAGGCGGTGAAAAGGTAACAATCCCTTTAGCTCATATTGCAGATCGGCATTAGATTGTATGCCACGAGCTTGATAGATAGAGGATAAGATAGGGTGAACATTATCGAGAGGAGTTGAAGCAGGATCGAGAGCATGACGCTCGATTTTAACAGACATATTAGGCGCCTAGAATCGTGATATCAGCAGTCTACTAGGCTTGCTAACTCGGTTCTAGGGCATACCTTTAAATTAGAGCAATGTAAGGCCTACAAAGCTCTCTTATTCTTTACAAATCGTGAGTACTGCTGCTCAATTAGCGACTGCTTTAACTGGCCCTGCTTGCGACTCGCAGTAAAGTAGGTTTTATAATCTGACATGATTGCACGGTTTTTTTGCTCGATACCGATCAAGTTATCCGTATTACTGGCTAACAGAGCCGTTACTTTAATGTCATCAGCCATACTCACTGACCCATAAGAAAACAGAGTTAACATCAACAATACCTTATTCATAGCGACTCCAGCAGTTTAAATAAAACTTAACTTGAATCTACAGCCTAGTTCAGTATTTAGAGAATAAAAGCCACAAATGCAAATATTCCCTAATCTGTTAACTAGCCCCTGTTCAAGCTACTACTTATACCTTACACACTGTCGAGACTAGCCGATGAATATGTCATTTTAATGAATGCCTTAAATTAAAAGAGCTTCTTAAACCTCTCCTTCGCCTCTTTCTCTAACTGTTTTTTCTTTTTATCGGCCGCGGCCTTAGCCTTAGCGCGGGCTTTGCGTTTCTCTTCCGCTAACTTCGCTTGCTGAGCCTTCTTCTCTTGCTCTAGCTTACGCTTGGCATCTGCCTTCTGTTGATCTTGAAAAGAGGATAATTCAGAACCCGCTAATTGCTTTAACTTAGCCTGTTTATCACCCAGGGACCCATTAGCCAAATCCATTGCTTTTAATTGTTCTTTATAATCGCCGCCATACGATAACAATTTATCGTTAAGCGCTGTTTTTAACTGAGCTTCGAGCTCTTGCTGTTTTTCTTTTAAACGTTGGTTAAAAGCTTGACTTAGCTGCGTATCAAGATCCGATTCAATGCTAATATCAGGTGCGGTCAAAGCACCTTTTGCCTTACCCTGAATATCAAAATGATCAATTTTTGCCAACGCTTTCGCCATCTCAACCGCGACTTGGGTTTTATCTTTTGAGCTAAATTTAGCCCGCGTGAATTGAGCAATAGTATTCGCATCCACTTCGCCAGAAATTAACTCTGCCTGGCCAATGATATCAAGCTGACTGCGATCGAGTTTTAATCCCATCGCACCGACATCATAATTTTTCAATACAATGCCTTTAATATTTAAATCAAACACATCCTTACCCGGAACCACGCGGTGATCGAGAGACCCCTTTAGATCTAACGACTTAATATCCTTTAATCCCTTACCGGTAGCCACAATCCGAGTTGGGCGATCGATAATTTCTTGCTGATGAGTAATGTCATAAATTTCAACCGATACCTGCCCTACATCCAACTGCAGCGCTAGCTGTACTTGGCGAACCAATAGTTCAGGTAACGGGCGATCTGTTGCATAATGGACAAAACGACCTTCACTTCTAGCCGTCTCTGGCTCATCCTGACTGGCTACCGTTTCGGCATCAGCAGACACTAAAAACGGACGGACTTTCTCATACCAATACAGTCCTTCTTGTGACCATTCTCCAACCTTATCACCAAATAATAATCGGCTCAGATTAGCCACACCTGTGCCATCCAACTGATATTTACTTTTTAGATTATTGAAATCTTCAGCAGGGGCTTTTTGTAATCCCGACCACTGGCCTTGCAGTTCTTTTTTGCCATTGGCAAGCACCTTACTCGCTTGGCTAATCGCTTGCTGATCTTGCTTAATTCGCTTTTTCAGACCGTCAAATTCTTTCTTACGTTGCTGGAAGTCTTTAATTGAATCAAAACGCCCAGAAGTAATACGCTTGAAATCATCTTCATAAGAAGCAAACGCCTTACTATCCGGTAGCGCCGTAAGCGCCTTATCAGAATCTGTTTTAATCGTCTCAAAGCTATTTTTAAAGGCCTTACCTCTTTGCTCGGTTAATAACGGTTCTCTACTCAATAATTCGTCTGCTGTCGGCAAAGCTTGCTGACTTAAAGAAGCCTCATTTTTATCTGCCGTTGTCTCAGTTTCCTCATCAGTCGAAGACTCAGCCTCGTCTTCAATCACCTTTGCAAGCGCTCCAGAAGTTTGGCGAGGTGTAGAGAAAGCTAAACCTGTTAAAGCAACTTCATTAACAATGCCCTTGCCTAATAACAACGGCAGTAGCTCAATGTCAGCCACTGCGCGCTCAAACTGCAGCAGGTTTTCCCTTGGTTTGTCAGCATTAGCGACTTGTAAGCCTTCTATTTCGATACCAAAAGGGTCAAATGTTAAGCTAATGTTCTCAACTTCAACTTTTGCATTAGCCGCTTGGCTGCCAAACGTTTCAATACTGTATTTAATAATAGGGCCTGCGGCGAAAAGCCAACCCAATACCAACAAAGCACTGATAGCAATAAAACCGACTAACCCTGACCAGCGAATCCATTGTTTCATGTTATTTATCCTTAATCCGCGAGTGCTTGGTAAACTTTATAGAACTTACTGGCTTTTAATACCTTAGTAATTTTTAACTTATCAACCCAGGCCATTAATTTATGACGATAGACCGAAATTAACCAACGGCTGATCAGCAACACAGGGATAAAGCTAATAAGTGCAATCATTAAGCTGCCAAGAACTAAGGTATTATTAAAGCGTGTGGCGCGCCAAAAATCGCTTTGATATAAATCAGTTAAAAAGCCTTGATAAGCGGTATCTGTCAATACCGATTCACCTAACGCGATCGCTGCAGGATCAATCAGATAAGCAAGACCACTGAAAAATAAAGTACCCAGCAAAAATGCACCGAAGTTAATGCGTAAAATACAGGCTATAAAGACAATTACTGCATTATGTAAACTGAATAATGGCGTAAGGCCTGTGATGAGTGCCAGTGCAAAAGCTAAAGCAATTTGCCCAGGGGCTGAATCTGAATTTAATGCCTTTAGCAGCTTGGCTAACATAGCAATCATAAAAGTTCCTTATCAAGGGTAGAGTATTGAGTTAACGTTATCTTAATAATTGCAGCGCAATAAAGAAAGTAATTCACTCACATTCAAACTTTCTTACTGCGAATAGCGAGAGTAATACCGATTAAAATAAGCATACTCGCTAATAATATCGTTAATGATAACTGCTCAGACAAAAATACAATGCCCATGATCATGGCAAATACCGGCACCACCAACTGAGATTGTGCGGCATTTTGTAAACCGAGTTGCGGCAATACTTTATACCATAGCGCATACCCCAAACCTGACGCCAGAGTCCCCGAAACAACTGCTAATACAAGGCCTTCTAGACTACTGCCCTGCCAATCGATAATAAATACCAACGGCAGACACCATACCAGCGACCAGCGAAAGGCAATGGCAACATCGTTGAGCGGCTGCTGACTATTACGGCCAGCAAATACAAATCCTGCCCAACCGAGACCAGCGACCATCATAATAGCTGCGCTGCTGTAATCAGGGGCCGATTGTCCCGGTAATAGTAGAATGACTAACCCCATAAAGGCGATCGATATACCCAGCAAGGTTAACGCATTTGTTTTCGCGCCTAATAACTGCGCGGTAATGTTTAACACAATTTGAATCGTCGCAAATAAAATGAGAGCGCCCATGCCTGTATCCATACCGACATAGGCCCAAGAAAAAGCAAAGGCATAAACGGATAAACTAATAGCCGATAGCCAGCGGGTTTTATTATGACGGCTATCTACCATCGACTTCATTTCATTAATACTAGGCCTTATCAGCAGCCCTAATAACAAAGCACCAGAAATAATTCGAATCAAGGTAAAAGGCAATGGCGCAATGGCCCCTTCAACTAATGCCATACGACATAATAACGAATTAGCGGCAAACGCTAATAGTGCAATACTAGTAAAAACGAACAACTGCATAATCAACCGACTCTAATATTTATACACATCATGAAAAGTGAGGTTTCTGACTGTCATTAAGGCATAAAGTGCCTGAATTTCTGACATTTATTTACTCTCGACTCATAAGTCAGCCAAATAAACTATTATTGTTCTATATCCATCAACAACCCTTCCCAGATTTGGGGACTAGTGGTTAGTGACAAAAACCGTTCTAATAGCAACATACCGATATTCACATTTAAAAATTCTCTAATTCACTGGGCCCTCATCATGTTTTCGACCTTACAGAATGGCGTTAATAAAAAACTCGCGATTTCAACACTGCTTATTGCCAGCTACCTGCCATTGCAAGCTCAGGCACAAGTCGGTCTACCGGCAGAAGTTGTGCATGCGACTGTTCAAAATGTTCCGACTTATATTGAAGCGGTCGGTACCCTAAAAGCAAACGAAGCATTGATATTGCGTCCTGAAGTGACGGGCCGAATTGATCGCATCTCTTTTTCAGAAGGTCACCTTGTTGAAAAAGGTACGCCTCTAATTCATTTTGATGACGCTCTCTTTGCTGCTCAAGTTGACGAAGCAAAAGCCCGCGTTTCATTAAGTGAAGCAGAGTACCGCCGAGTTAATAAATTATTTAAAAATGGCGCCATCTCAGAAACCACTCGTGATTCTGCTTTAGCGCAAATGCGTATTAATGAAGCGCAACTGGATCAAGCAAAAATAACCTTAAAGAAGATGACACTGAGCGCGCCCTTTACTGGTATTGTCGGCTTACGCCAATTCAGCCCAGGTGATTACATCATTGCCGGTTCTGATATGTTAGAAATCGTTGATATCGACAGCATGAAACTCGACTTCCGTATTCCTGAAGTTTATCTTCCTCAAGTTGAAGTAGGCCAACCCTTGTCGATTAGCCTTTCGGCATTTCCTGGGGAAGTATTCAGCGGTGAAGTGACCGCTATCAGCCCACAAATTAGTGAACAAGGTCGTAATATTTTAGTGCGTGCCCTGCTACCGAACGCCGATAAAAAACTACGCCCTGGTCTGTTCGCTAAAGTTCAATTATTAGTCGATGAACAAGAGCTGATTGTTGTTCCAGAACAAGCACTGATTCCTCAAGGCAGCGGATTTTCAGTTTATTTATATAAAGATGAAAAAGTAACACCGGTTCCCGTTCAACTTGGTCAACGTCAAAAAGGCACGATTGCTTTAACCGGTATTAATGCGGGGGATGTGGTAATCACAGCAGGCCAATTGAAATTACAGCCGGGCGCACCGATTACTCCTATTTTTGTTGATGGCAGCCAGCCGCCAGCCGACAAAGCTGCTAATCCAGCAGAGCAGGAGTAATCATTAATGAAAATTTCTGAATTAAGTATCTCACGGCCTGTACTGGCGACAGTGATGAATATTTTGGTTGTTTTGATCGGCATCATTGCTTATCAAAGCTTACCGGTACGTGAATACCCAAATATCGATGTCCCTGTCGTTACCGTTGAAACGGCCTATCCTGGTGCTAACGCTAAGATCATGGAAAGTCAGATTACTCAGATTCTGGAAGATTCATTATCAGGTATCGAAGGCATCGATTTCATGTCGTCGAAAAGCCGTTCAGAGCAGTCGCAAATTACTCTGACATTTAAGCTTGATCGTGATCCAGACTCTGCTGCCAGTGATGTACGTGACCGCGTAGGTCGAGTACGTGGACAGCTACCCGAAGACATTGAAGAGCCTATTGTTGCCAAAGTAGAAGCGGATGCTCAACCTATTATATGGATAGCATTTTCCAGTGACCGCCATAGCGCGCTACAAGTAACCGATATTGCCGAACGCCAAGTACGCGACCCGTTACAAACCGTCGCCGGTGTGGCCAGTGTTGAAATTGTGGGTGAACGTCGTTACGCCATGCGTATATGGTTAGACCGTACACGTATGGCTGCTTACAGCATTACCAGCCAAGATGTAGAGGCCGCATTACGCAGCCAAAACTTAGAAGTACCAGCAGGTCGGATTGAAAGTACTGAGCGTGAATTCACTGTATTAACGCAAACCGATTTGAATGAGCCAAAACAGTTTGAAGAAATAATACTGCGTAATGAAAACGGCTATTTAGTGCGTTTATCCGATGTCGCTACCGTTGAAGTCGGCCCAGAAGCTGAGCGTGTTATCTCTCGCTTTAGCGGACGCAGCGCTGTTGCTCTGGGTGTGGTTAAGCAATCAACCGCGAATCCATTAGATGTGTCCAGCGGCATACAAGCTCTGTTAGCAGAAATCAGTGAAAAATTGCCAGAAGGTGTTGCGGTCAACATTGCTTATGATTCTTCAGTATTTATTGATAAATCAATTCAGTCAGTAAAAACAACGATCTTTGAAGCCGTCATGTTAGTGATTTTAGTTATCTTCGTATTCTTACGAAATGCTCGTGCCACGTTAATACCTCTGATCACCATACCGGTTTCTTTAATCGGCGCTTTTGCCATTATGAGCTTATTTGGCTTCAGTATTAATACGCTGACGTTATTGGCCTTAGTACTCGCCATTGGCTTAGTGGTCGATGACGCGATTGTCGTGTTAGAGAATATCTATCGCCATATAGAAGATGGCATGGAACCTGTGCAAGCCGCGTTTAAAGGCATGAAAGAAATTGGTTTTGCTGTCGTTGCGATGACCCTGACGCTAGCCGCTGTATTTGCCCCCATTGCCTTTACTGAAGGTCGAACCGGTAAGTTAATTACCGAATTCGCACTGACCCTTGCAGGTGCCGTGATTGTATCGGGGTTTGTCGCCTTGACGCTTTCTCCTATGATGGCATCCCGCATGCTGAAGCATAATACTAACCCAGGTAAGTTTTATCTTTGGGGAGAGAAAGTTCTTAATGCCATGGCCGATGGCTATGAAAGATTTTTACGTAAAGTATTAGCCTTCCCACTAGCCATCGCTGCAGCTGGTTTAACCACAATTTTATTGAGTGCGTTGGTTTATAACCAGTTACCGCAAGAACTATCACCTTCTGAAGATAGAGGTTTCGTGATTGGTTTTGCCATTGCACCGGAAGGTTCTTCAACAGAATTTGTTGATAAATATACCCGCCAGATCGAAGGTGTATTGGATACTGTGCCAGAAGCGAACAGCTACTTCTCAATCGTCGGTTTTCCAACCAGTACTAATAGTATGCAGTTCGTACAGCTTGCCCCCTGGGAAGAACGAGAACGTTCTCAACAAGAGATTGCCGGCAGTTTAATGGGTCCGATGTTTGGCGGCATTACTGGCGTTATGTCTTTCCCAATGAATCCACCTTCGCTAGGACAAAGCATTGTTTCTCGTCCGGTTGAGTTTGTGATTCAAACCACGGGTTCTTATGAAGACCTGCAAGCTCTAACATCACAAGTCATGATGAAAGTATGGGGCAACCCGATGTTTGCGCAACCTGATATCGACTTGAAGTTGAACAAGCCTGAGCTGGCGATTGATGTTGATCGCGAAAAAGCGGCCTCTATGGGGGTTAGCGTTGAGACTATTGGTCGAACGCTTGAGACCATGATTGCTGGACGTGAAATTACACGCTTCAAACGTGAAGGCGAGCAGTATAATGTCATCGTCCAGGTAGCTGATGTCGATCGCTCCAACCCGACAGATTTAACCAACGTTTATGTTAAATCTAGCAGCGGTGAAATGGTGCAACTTGCCAACCTCGTTAAAGTGAGTGAAACCATTGCCCCGAAAGAACTTAACCACTTTAATAAGTTAAAGTCGGCGACGATACAAGCGGCGCTAAACCCAGGTTTTAGCCAACAGCAAGCTCGTGCCTTTTTGGATGCAATCGTGGCCGAACTCAGCGCCGGTCAAACCGGTATTCAAGTGGATTACGGCGGTCAGTTACGTGAGTTCATTAAAACAGGCAGTAGTTTAACCTTCGCTTTCAGCTTAGCGTTAATCTTTATCTACCTGGTATTAGCCGCACAGTTTGAAAGTTTCCGAAGCCCATTAATCATTATGTTTTCAGTGCCAACGGCCATGCTAGGCGCTTTACTTGCGTTATGGATCACCGGCGGATCGATTAATGTGTATAGCCAGATTGGATTAATTACCCTCGTCGGCTTGATTACCAAACACGGCATATTAATTGTTGAATTTGCTAATCAATTACAAGAGTCTGGTTCGTCTAAACTGGAAGCCGTGATTGAATCCGCTAAGCTGCGTTTACGTCCGATTCTGATGACAACGGCTGCTATGGTATTAGGTGCAATTCCTTTAGCCCTTGCCAGTGGCGCCGGCGCCGAAAGTCGTGAACAAATCGGTTGGACTATTGTCGGTGGCATGACGCTGGGAACAGCCTTAACCATTATCATTGTTCCTGCTTTTTACTTACTAATTTCAGGTAAAGTAAAAGAGTTGGTTAAAGCCGATACTTAAACACAACAGTCGAAGTGATAATTGCTGGTATATTGCCAGCAAAGCAGACACAATCTTAGTCAGTTCAATATCAAACACTGACTAAGATTGTTGTTCATGTTATTTACTCTATTTTTAAAACCCTCGTCCACATCGTTCTTTTTGTACCTCATTTCGCATTGCATTCTGCTCTTTCTTATATACATTTTTGTACTCGTTCGCCCTGCTCAAGCAGAAGTTTGGCTTAACGATAATGTATATTTCGAAAACCAAAATAACCTGCAGCTAAGCGCTACAAATAAAAGCACAATAAATAAAAGCTCAAAAAAAGACAACACAACCAACTTGCGCTTTCTGCCAGAGTTCTCTTTAGTACACAGTATTCCCACATCATCATTAGCCAGTAAAATGACCTTGGGTAGTAAATCCGATCTACAAACAACGAATACACATTCCCAGGCCATCATCAATGAACTGCATTTAACCAGCACTACCAGTCCGATTTTGGCATTTACGCTAGGCCGCCAAAAAATTGCATATGCGCAGCAAGATTTGTTCAGCACCAGTTTAAATAAGAATGATCTACGCCCTGCTCCTTTAGATGAGTTAACGTTTAGCCAAGGGCTATTAACTACTTTACGCTTAGGTGTTATCGAACAATCAGTACTGCTCAATCAAAAGGATGAAAATAACGAAAGTAAACCGAGTTTTCATTATCAACTTAAAGTCGGCATTCCTGGCTACAAGGTTGGCCCCCTTAAGTTATTGCTCAGTCGAGAAAGTAATACTTTCCATAAAATAACCAACAGAGTGATGCTAGGTTCAGCGGTGCAGTTTCCATTAGGTTATATAACGGGTGACTGGCAGTGGGCTTTTCAATATGCGACTGAACTAAATAATGCCCTCGACAATCAGCAAGCTTGGCAAACCAGTCTCTCTTGGCTGGGCCTTATCCCTAACCATAAGGTCGGTCTTTTATTTAGCCATACAGATTCTTACTGGAATTATTCTGACGATTTCAATCCGAATACAAACCGCACAGAGATACGCTCTCAATGGCGCATACAACAGCGATTAACCCTCGAACTGGCGGCGAGTGAAGTAGATTTTAATGCGACAGCCGATAATAGCGAAGATGAAATATCATTGAACGTTAGCTTTGAATATTAACTTACCCAATTAACATTCGTTGTCTAATGTCTAAAATTAGCGCATTCGCCAAAAACGAGCAAAGCGTGGAGTACCCTTAGAAGTAAGTCCCGAATATTGAAAAGTAATCTCACTGCCGATCGCGGGCGGATGCTCTCGCTCAACATCTGTAAAACCCGAACCTATTTTAAAAGAATGCTTTTTCAATCCTCCATTTTCACTACTAAGCAAAGCCTCCACCCAAAGCGCCCCCATCATCCCGGTATACTTGCCTTTGCCCGGTTCATAGCCGATAACAATCGCTTCCATATCGAAACTGGGCTTTAGCTTTAACAAGTCATTACTGCGTTTGGCCGAATACAATGAGCGGCCGTCGTGCAGCATCAAACCTTCGGCTTTGTCTTTAACAAAAGTGGATAATTGGTTGAGTAATTCTTCTTCAGTTTCTACTCGCCACTGCGGCACAATGACTAAATTAGCGGATAACGGAGAAGCTCGTAACGTTAGAGATTGCAGCGCCAGTAAACGTTGATCAAAACTGCCTAGATGCTGCGGCATATCAAAGACCATGTAGCGTACGTTCTGCCACTCACTATCGATGGCTTTATGCTTACGGACAATGCCACTAAGGCGATCGAACAGCCCTCTGCCTAGCCAAAGCTCCCCGTCTAATGGCGTACTCGGAAAGTTGGCAACAAACCATGGCGGCGCATGGTATTCATTACCTTGTCGTGAGATCAGCTTTTTACCATCCCAAAAGGCGCGGACACCATCGTACTTTTCACTCACCCAATAATGATTGAGATTAATGTTTGAATTTTGCTGATGCACATTCGCCAGCATAAGCTGAGGCTTATTCGTGGCTAACGACTCCAGCGACCCCAGTAATAGAAATAATGACAGTATGAGATAGCGCATCAGACATTCCTTGTCCGTAAATAAAGAGGGTAACTTAATTAAACAAGATTGTTAGCAACGCTAAAACTGTGTCTTAAGCGCGGCTAATAAACCAGAATAAATAGGATTACAGAAATCTGCGACCTGAGCTTCATCAGCCGAATCGAATTCAGACGTCCATTTTACGAACGTATCACCGGTATCGGTAACAGGGAATAATTCCACGCGGCCAATATAATTCGTGACCTCTCCTTTTGCGACTGGTCCTGGCCCATCATCAATACTATAAGACATACGATAATTCACGCTATCAACGGATAACAGGGTTTCATGAAAAGCATCATTTAATACCCGCTTAGCACCTACCTGAGAACCTGGTAAATCACCGACAACGTCCACTTTAACCACGACTGGCGCCGCCCAATCGAGCTGATGAAAATTCTGAATCATTTCCCATACCTGATCGATAGAGGCATTAATTGTTGTAGAGTTGTAGCAATTGCCCATAATCATTCACCTATTTTCAATGTTCTAAACATCTTTATTGAGCATAGTGGAGATGGTAAAAACAATTATCATTGAAGACGTGTCACGCGAACACAAGGCTCGCAAGTAAGGAAAGTCAGATACTATTGGTATCTCAATGTACGTCTCAGGATATCTGACGGGGGAAGGTTATAAATATGGACACTCCTTTTTCAGGATTTTCCACCTCAACTCTTCCCGCTAATAGCTGGGTGAGCAGATTAAAGGTTAAATACATTCCTAAGCCAATTTTCCCCTGATAACCCCGCATAGTGGTATAAAATGGATTAAAAAGTTCACTTTTCCCCTTATCCGTTAAGCCTAAACCATTATCTTTATACAGTATTTCAATTCTTTCATTATTCAATCTAGCCGTAATTTCAATTCGCTTATCATCGACACCCCAAAATGCATGATCCAGGCTGTTACTAACGAGCTGTACAATAATTTCACTAATAGCCTCGCCATAAGTACATATATTAATGCCCTCGTCACAATGTACTTGAACATCAATATTTTTCTCTTCGAACGCACGATTGAATTTTGCTAACCCTGAGGAGATAACAACAAACAAATTCACATTTTCATTAATATAGCCCTGCTGACTAACCGATATATGTTTAAATTGTTTGATCAACTCACTCACTCTGGATAAACTCACGCTCGTCAGCTCTATCGCCTCAAGCTCTTGACTAATCATAGTTTCAAATAATGCTGGATCTAATTTCGCCTCGCTTTTACTTTGACGCATATCAATAACTAATTGGTTTAAATGACTTACGCCCGTAATTGAAGTGCCCAGCGGTGTATTTAATTCATGACTAATACCAATAACCAATTGCTCTAATGTCGCCATCCTTTCCTTCATGGCTTGCTCACGCAAGGTTTCATTTTCTTTTCGTTCGTTAATATCAAGCATTGAGCCTTCATAATACTCAGTAATACCTTCATTATTTTTTATCGAACGAACAGAAATTGATACCCAAATTAATTTCCCGTCTTTTCTTCTCGCTACTTGTTCAAAATCGACAATATGCCCAAATTGTTTTAATGCTGATAACAGTTTTTCCGTGGAGCTATCATCGACAGAGAATCTATTGACATTATGCGTCTCCCCATCGGTTAATAGATCCAGCCGTGTTTCATATCCCAAGATATTAAGAACCGCCTCATTGATAGAAATCAGGTCACCTTTCAATGACACCTGAAAATTTCCCGATAACGATTCACTATACAGATCCTCATATCGTTTCAAATTCATAATATTTTCTTTCTGGGCTGATAATCGCTCTTTCCGTGCAATATCAATTTTTTGCGCCAAGGCCAGAGACAAAACCACCATATCGATAAAGAAACCTAACTGAAAAGCATGTTGAGTAAAAAAATTGGTGGGTAATAAGCCCAACCCTTTCAGATTACTGCTTACCATTCCCACCATAAACAAGCCCATAGCAACGGTGAAGTATAAAGCGGTTCGATTGCCTTGAATTGATAAATGAAGTCCTAAAAATAAGGCGGAGCTATACACTAATAATGAAAATACGACCTGTATAGGGACTATCGTAGAATAAGGTAATAATGCGCCTAGTATTGGGAAAGTGCTGACAATAGAGACTAAGATTAAGAAATAATATTTGTACCAACGCTGGCTATCCATCACCTGTAATAAGGCCATCATGAAGAGTAAGCTAGTCAACTGGCTCAAACCATTAAAAATTGGAAAGATATAATCATTTAAACTAGGATTGTTCGGCCAAAGCAACTGGAATGCGCCGCCATCGTAGGCATTCGACATAACCAGATAAGCAAAAATATTCAGTACATAAAACCCATAGGCTCGGTCTTTAATCGATAAAAAAATAAATAGATTATAAAATAACATGAGCCATAAAATACCCATGACAAAACCACGAAAATAGATTTCGCCCTCATTATATTTTAAAAAATCATCCCGGCTCAAAAACCGTAAGGGTACATCTAATGTTCCTTGACTATCTACGCGTAAGTAAACCGACAATATCTGACCTTTTTTCAACGAGTAAGGAAAGACAAAATTAATGTGATCAACAGCACGACTATCAAAGACGCGCGCATCCCCCGTATAAACTGGTTCTAATGGCTGGTTATCAACAAAGGCATAATAATCAAGGTAATCTAGGATAGGATAAGGAATATGCAGGATATAGTCATTATCCTGCTGTGGCTGCAATTCAAATCGTAGCCAAAGAGCAGCAGAATTAAAACCAAAGTTGACGGTATCACGCTCAATAGACTGCCATTTTTTTGAAGTCCGAACGGATTCTAAAGTCAGCTCTAGTGAATCATCTAATAGATAATCTACCTGTCGACTCAGGCTATAACGGCGATCGTCATCAACCTGAAATACTGTATTTGCAGATGTCATAACGGATGTTAAAAGAATTAACATTCCGAGGGAAAGACGATTCATCGATTAATTTGCTCCGCTTAAATCAGTAACATCTAATTATTTAAGCCTAGCATAGCATTAAATAATAACCGTTTAGCTTCAAAATCAAAAAAGAGAGCAGCGCTCCCTTTTTGATTTGATTTCTGGCTATTATTTTACGGTGTAGTTCTTATAGCTCACGCCATATAACAGCGCATACAGCACAGGAATAAAGCCCAAGGTTAATAACGTAGAGAACATAAGGCCAGCCATAATCCCCACTGCCATTGGCTCCCACATCTCACCACCGCCAAGATACAAAGGAAGCAATCCAAATACAGTGGTTGCTGTTGTTAGCAAAATCGGGCGCATACGACGTTGAGCAGCTTCTATAATTGCTTGCTGAGGGGGCAAGCCATTCACTTCAATTTCAAGCTTAATACGTTCTAATAATACAATCGCATTATTAATCACGATACCCGCTAAAGAAATAATACCCAGCAATGTCATAAATCCAAAGAAACTATTGGCAATGATCAATCCCCAAATCACACCGATAACACCTAATGGGATCGTCATTAGAATAATAAAAGGCTTACGTAATGAATTAAACTGCATCACCAATAAAATGACGATAATAAACACAGCAATCGGCAGTTTTTCAGCAATAGACTGACTAGAAGCTCCCGAGGATTCTAACTCACCGCCGTATTCAAAATAGAAACCTAATGGCCAATTTTTGCTATTTTCTTCCAACCAAGGCGTTAATTCAGCAAAACCTTCACTCGCAGTAAAAGCACCCTTAAGTTGAGCCCCAACGGCAACCGTTTTTAAGCGATCTCGGCGTAAGATTTTAGCAGGCTCCCACGCTACATTAATATCCGCCACTTGCACCAGAGGAACTGCATTACCTGTGGCTTGAGAGAATACGGTTAACGACTCAATTTTGCCCAAGTCTTGGCGGTCAGCAAACTCTGTTCTCAAAATAACAGGAATCGACGTAATGCCTTCACGGTACTCCGTCATCTCATAACCGCTCAAACCTGTTTGCAATGAAACTGCAATGTCTTTACTAGTAACTCCTGCACGCTTGGCTTTTTCTTGATTGATATCGACCGTCAGCTTTTTAATTCTTTGCCCCCAATCATCACTGACATTCTTCAAGCCATTAATTGACGCAAGCTCTTGCTTAAGATCACCCACAATTGTGAATAACTTATCGACATCATTGCCATAAATACGCACTTCTACGGGGTTATTGGCCACTTTACCATTACCAATCAATCTTGCACTCGCTTGAGCATCGGGGTGGTGCTGATTGATATACGCTTCGATCTTAGGCATTAATTCCATATTCACCGCAGCACTCGTAGTATTAATAACCATAAAGCTATATCTGGAACTAGCAGGCTTAGGACTGTGTGTTAATAAATAACGAACACCACCAGAACCCACATAAGTAATCCAATTTCGAACACCTTCTGGATTACTCTCTGTTGCTTTTAATGTCTCTAGATACTGTTCAATATCTTTAATCACCCAATCAGTTTGCTCAATGGAAGTACCCACTGGTAACTCTACATCTAAGGTGAAAAATGGACGATCTGAGGGTGGGAAGAAAATATTAGGGATCAGAGATAGCGCCTTAATACTGATAAAGAATAACAAAACAACAACCGAAACCGTCGCGACTCTATTCTTCAATAAAAATAATAAGAAGCCACGATATTTAGGATAGAGGCCTTTATCAAAAACACTATCATCTGCTACAGCACCTTTTTTAACTTTCAGAATGAAAATACACAATAAAGGAATCATGGTCAGGCTCAGCAACCAAGAACATAATAACGTTATCGTCACCACTTGAAATAATGCGGCTGTATATTCACCCATCGCCGATTCTGCCAAGAAAATAGGCAGGAAAGCGGCTGAAGTGGTTAAGGAAGATGTTAGTAAAGGGACTTTTAATTCGTTGGCAGAAGAAATAGCGGCTTCCGTAGGCGACTTACCATTATTCATTTCTACCATGATGCTTTCCGACATCACAATGCCGTTATCCACCAGCATGCCCAAGGCAATAATAAGTGCGGCTAATGAAATTTGATCTAAGCCAATAGCAAAATAATCCATCACAAAAATAGTCATGATCATACTGGCAGGTATCAAAGCAGAAACAACCAAGCCTGTACGTAGACCTAAGCTGAATAGCATGACAGCTGCCACTACCGCAATGGCTTGCATGAGGTTATCCATAAAGTCATTAACTTTATCTTCAACTTCTTTAGGGGAGAAGTTGACCATTTCAAACTCAACACCGATCGGTAGTTGCGCTTCAAATTTCTTCACGGTTTCCAGCACATCATAGCCGAGACCAATATTGTTACCGCCCTCACGCATGCCGATAGCGATTGCTAAGGCAGGCACACCCGAGCTGCGAACAAAACTTGTCAGTGGGTCTTTATAACCCCGTTTAATCGTTACTATGTCTTCTAGGTAAATTAAATCGCTACTGCCCGGTAACAATAGCGTGGTACGGCGAATATCATCAAGAGATTCAAAATTACCCGATGGCTCTAATTCGATACGTTCTTTACCGACTCGCACGGATCCCCCAGGCATAACTACATTTTGCTGAGCAAGTATCTGGCTTAACTGCAATGGCGTAAGGTTTAGCTCAGATAAACGAGCATTATTGTATTCGATGTAAATACGTTCATCTTGAACACCATGAATTTCTACTTTAGCCACATCGGGAATTCGCAAAAATTCATCCCGTGCTGCATCGGCGACTTCTTTTAGCTCGGCATAGCTGTAACCTTCTCCGGTGAGGGCTGCGACGATCCCAAAGATATCACCGAAATCATCATTCACATTCGGGCCAATCGCACCTTCTGGTAAGTCACTGGCAATTTTATCCACCTTACGGCGCAAGTTATCCCAGATAGGTCGCATATCGGTATAACTTTCTTTGATATTAACCGTAACAATGGAGACGCCTGTTCTAGATTCACTGGTTACAAAATCTAACTCAGGAATCTCTTGCACAACCTTTTCAATTTTATCTGAAATGAGTTTTTCAATACGATCAGGGCTACCGCCCGGAAAGTAGGTGATCACCTGAGCGGCACGAATAATAAAACCAGGATCATAAGCACGGGGGATATTATTAAAGGCATTAATGCCTAGCAAAATCATGACCGCCAAAAAAACCAACGTCGTTCGGTTATTTTGAATGGCTAAACGCGTAATATTCATGCTTAACCCTCAGCCATAATACGAACGGTTAAACCTTCCGTCATTTTACTCATACCAGCAGTAATCACTTTATCGCCAACATCTAAACCTTGAATTACTTGCAGTCCATTTTCATTCAATTCGCCAACGACCACAGCGCGACGTTGGACTTCAGCCCTATTCTCTATTGTCTCGTTAGCCAAGTAGACAAAACGGCCTTGGCCATCTTCTAATACAGCGTGCGCCGGTACGTACACTTCATTTAGCTCTTTACCATCTGATTTATGTTCAGCAAATACCCGTGCGCTCATACCGGGTAATAAGTTAATATCTTTAGGTGCAGCCATCACAAATTTTACCGCATACGTTTGGGTTTTCTCATCGGCTCGTGTAGAAACTTCTTTAAACGTCAAAGGATAATGATTGTCTTGATTACCATCGAAGACTGCATATACAGGCTGTGCTTTTTCTTCACGCTTTATTTTAATCATCACACTTTCAGGTAGATTAATACGCACTTCAAATGCAGATAAATCTTGGATAACCGCAAAGGTGACTGAAGATGACACTTTCTCAAAATTGGATAAAAGCTGTTGAGCAACCACCCCTGAAAAAGGCGCTTTAAGTTCGGTATATTTTAAATTTTGCTGAGCACTTTCTAGTTGAGCCTTCGCATTACTTTTCTGAGCTTTTAACTTTTCATAATCTGCAGTACTGATTGCACCTTGCTTAATCAGACTCTTTGCACGCTTAAAATCAGCTGCTGCACGATCAAAATCAGCCTGACTGGCATTTAATTTAATATTGAAATCTGTTTGGTCTAAAACCGCTAATACTTGGCCTTTCTGTACGAAATCGCCTTCTTTTGTATTAACTACCTTAAGCTCGCCACTCACACGAAAACCTAGTTCAGCCGTTTTATTAGCTTCAACCACCCCGGTAAACGACTTAGTCGTTGTGCTGCCTAAACTAACCGTCATGGTACGAACAGGTTTTAAGACAACAACCTCCTCTACGTGTTCAATGTCTTTCTCGCCGCAAGCCAAAATACTTGATAACAGAAACGCCAGCAAAGATGCCTTAATAATTACTGTCATTTTCGTTACAGATGCTTTCGTTACTGATTCTATGTGATTCGCAAGCTTCATTATTTTTTCCATTGATGAATACTTATTAATTTTAAATCGATCATTTCAAAGTTATAGATGATCTAGCGTACTTAAAAACGCTAGATCATGGATGAAAGCCAAAGGACAACATAACAACAGGCGCATCAGCAACGCTTAAATCTTCATTAATATTGCTATCCGTATCGAGATTTAATTGCCCTGACAAACTTCTTCCTATTTCAAAAGTGCCCCACATTTTTGGTTTGAACTGGTAGCGAATACCGGTAGCAGCAATCCAAGTGGTATAAGAAATATTCAGTTTTTTATGATCTTCGGTCTCATAGCGCCAATTACCACCGACAGGAGCAATAGAAGCATACGTAGACCAATCACTCTGCCAACGATACTCAGCTTTGGTAATAGGGAACCCCAAATCTAGCTGAATGTTATTCGCGACTTTATATTGATAAGAAACTAAAGGAATTGGTTTATATTCACCAAACAAGCGATTAAAGCCTATCCCCATGGTCCAAGCGCTGACATCGGTTGATTGGTAGCGCCACACAGCAAGTCCCATTAACGAGAAGGCGTCTTCGTCAAGCGCGTCCAAATCCGAGTGTAAACTCGGAGTGACTTGAATAATACGCGTCCACTCTTCACCCGGTGTAACAACCATCAGCTGCGTTTTAAGCGTATAAACTTCTTGATTATCAACGTCAGCATTATCAAAACGAAAGGCTGTTTTCCCCAATGCAATAGTCGGTACAACAAAGCTATTGCCTATATCATACTTACCTAGGGGAATTTTAACTTGTGTATAGTCCATCGCCAATTCAGCATCGGACTCTTCAATCGATGAGAAATCGTAAGATTGATGCTTAATACCCATCGCCAAATCTTTCGGCACTTCATAACGCTCTGCCTTGGGTGATACAACTCCGTCGACTGACGTATCCCCATGAGCTACTTCAGACAAATCATCCAGCTGCTTGGTCATATCTAAGCTATCTACTTTAGGTAATTCAATAGCATTCACCAGCCCAGAACAACAAGTCAGTGATAATAAAATAAAATACGTTTTATGTGCTTTGGTGATCATGCGCTGCTCCATTAGCATATTGCTCTAATCAATCTAAATTTATTATTTCTGGCCGCATAATACCCGCATTTATATTAACAAGGCAGTTAATTATCGTCCTCGGTGAGTAGGGTAGTTACACCGCATTCACCCTCATCCATCGTATATACGAGATTTTGGTCACCGGCTAGTGATAAATGATTACACGCATTGACCAAAATTTGATTATTGTCCCCTGAAATCACTATCTTCTCGACATCGATATCAACAGCGTTGATCATTGAATTTGATGCGGTTATCGTTATAGAGTCTAGATCATCGTATTCAAGTAGATCTAACTGATTTTCACCGCCAGTAATCGATAACTTTCTTAAGTTCCCGCTGATATCTAAATTATTGCTACTGCCCGTGATCGTTAAATCATATTCTTCATTTATATCGATAACCTCAACCCGACCAGACTTACTGAAAACATACTCCATGATGTTATCATCAGCCTCCTCTTCATTGGTTAGCTCCACCTTACAGGCCACCAAGCTCGCGCTTGTTATAATGAGCAACACAATCTTCAAAATTTCCATAGTCGACCAACCCCATTGTTTATAACCTATATACATCCCAACACATTCCCACATAGACACTTACACAACAATCTTTAGTCCAAATTGGAATAGTAGCTAGTCATAAGTGTCATTCCACTTCAATCACACTCAAGCCAGGCACATAGCAATATTTTAATTAAACAATACTGCCAAGAAGAAGCTGCCAACCACACCAATACACGTTAAACTCACGATGAAAGGCCTTATAAAATCGACCCCAAGCTAAACATTCAGGATATACGATGAAGCTAGAGCAACTTGCACGTTATGACATTAAATTATTAGTCGCTTTACAGGTTTTATTAGAAGAAGAAAATGTCTCTCGTGCTGCTGATCGCTTAAGCGTCACGCAGTCAGCAATGAGTAAAATGCTCGCACGCTTAAAAGAAACGTTTGGTGAAGAGCTCTTTATTCGCACTAGTCATGGCATCCAAGCCAATGAAAAAGCACTGGCTCTTAAACTTCCCTTAGCCGACGCTCTCGCCTCACTCAATACACTGCTAACGCCTAAAGTATTTAAAGCCCGCGAATGTGAGCGTACGTTTCGAATCTCTATGTTGGATAATGCCGCGACACGAGTCCTGCCTAAGGTTCTGCAACAACTCAGCAAGCTTGCGCCGAACGTAAAAATCCAATTAAAGCCTTGGAGCCGACACTCCCTAGACGATCTGGCGTCTGGTCAACTCGATCTCGTTATGAATATCGTCGATGTCGACCGTGCCAATTTTTACCAGCAAATATTAAGCAGTATTGAAATCTGCGCCGTTGTTCGACAGAATCACCCACTGACGTTAAAGGAGACTATTTCGCTTGACGACTTTTTGTCTTATTCCTTTATTAAAGTGATTATCCCAGAGCTTAATGAGCATCATGATCAAGACCAAAAAATGTTGGCGGCGATCAATAAAAAACGTAATACTGTTTTCGAAACCAATAACTCTAACTGCGCATTACAAAGCTTAGTTAATACTGACTACGTAATGTTTGGTGCTAAAAGTCCACTGGAAGATCTGTACGGTAAATTAGGACTAACAACCATCACCCCCCCGAAAGAATTTCTTATGCCTCCCTTTAACCTAAAGTTCATCTGGCACCAACGACAGAACTTAGCCGCTGAACAGGTATGGTTTAGAAATTTAATTTTATCCGAACTGCAAAAAGAACGTATTTTAGAGGCTAAGTAAGTAAAGTATTAAAATTTAACGTTCACCAACAATGTAAGTCTGTTATTTAATGTAATAACATTAATTTCATTTCAAGTTACATTCTTACATTCATGACACCTAAAAAGTTGCAAAAAAAGGCTATAAAACAATACAGTTCTTAAAATAATTTTATATTCTTTTTCAGTATATCCATCTGTCGATGTGCCGTTGATGAACCTTCAATTGAGGAGTAAGTTTTCAAAACACTGTTAATTTAATACAGACTGAATTAAAAAATCACAAACAGACTTCATCCCTTTTCAATATGTAATATTTAAAGGATTTGAAACATGAATCACCTAAGAATTGCCTTATTGTTCCCATTTATTATTTTTGCCTCAAACCTAATGGCAGAGACAAAGATTCATGAAGTTCAAGTATTCCCGCCGGAGTCGCCGCAGCAGCTGGTTATCTGGGGAACAGATTTTTGGGTGGGTAATGACCCCATTGATCCTGCTATCTTTTTTGGTACCGAACCCAATTCACTGGTCGTGTCAGTAGATCAAAGTTTGTGTGGAGAGATACCCGCACCACCCCTTGATATAACCGACGCCTTCGACTGCTTAGTCGTTGATTTACCCATCGCCGCAAACTATAGCGGTGCAGGAAAAGTACCGGCAGGTGATTATTTATTAAAAATCATCACCACCATGCCTTTCGCGAACTGCGACAACGGCAAACCTGACTCACTCACATTTGAATACGCCCCCGCCGAGTGCATTTTCCCCCTACCCCAAGAGGAAGCGACTTGTAGCGCTACTGGATTTGTAGGCGAAGCTGCGAATATTACAACATCGGGAAAGTACGGTGATCGCTGGAATGTAGTTCCTAATAGTAATATTTACGAAGGGGATCAAATACTTTTCTCATCTAACATAGACAAGTGGAATAACAGCCTCGAATTACAAATTAGTGATGGCGTGAATACTCAAACTATATCCTTACACACCTCTTGCTCAGTACCGCTTAATATTGGAGACATCTACGGGAACTTAATTCTGGTTGATTTTGGCGGCTATGAAAATGGTACAAGTATTCAAGAAGATTTATACGATTTAACAATTGGAGCTTTAGGTCCACAGGGTGATACCGGATTAACTGGCGATACTGGCCCACAAGGTGAAACTGGATTAACCGGTGATACTGGTCCTCAAGGTGATACTGGCTTAACTGGTGATACTGGAGCTCAAGGTGAAACTGGATTAACTGGATTAACTGGATTAACTGGATTAACTGGATTAACTGGATTAACTGGATTAACTGGATTAACTGGTGATACTGGATTAACCGGTGATACTGGTCCTCAAGGTGATACCGGATTAACTGGTGATACTGGAGCACAGGGTGATGTTGGCCCTCAAGGCGATACTGGTTTAACTGGTGATACCGGTCCTCAAGGTGATACCGGATTAACTGGTGATACTGGAGCTCAGGGTGATGTTGGTTTAACTGGCGCTCAAGGTGAAACCGGATTAACTGGCGATACTGGGGCTCAAGGTGATGTTGGACCTCAAGGCGAAACTGGATTAACCGGCAATACCGGTCCTCAAGGTGAAACTGGATTAACTGGTGATACTGGAGCTCAAGGTAATACCGGATTAACTGGTGACACTGGTCCTCAAGGCGATACTGGATTAACCGGTGATACTGGTCCTCAAGGTGATACCGGATTAACTGGTGATACTGGAGCTCAGGGTGATGTTGGTCCTCAAGGCGATACTGGTTTAACTGGTGACACTGGAGCTCAGGGGGATGTTGGCCCTCAAGGTGAAGTTGGTCCTCAAGGTGATACCGGCTTAACTGGCGATACTGGTGCTCAGGGTGATGTTGGCCCTCAAGGTGAAGTTGGTCCTCAAGGTGATACCGGCTTAACTGGCGATACTGGTGCTCAGGGTGATGTTGGCCCTCAAGGTGAAACCGGATTAACTGGTTTAACTGGTGATACTGGAGCTCAGGGTGATATTGGCCCTCAAGGTGAAACCGGATT
>Ga0209292_1000194_pt1 | contig 86255 bp, 77 predicted proteins | sample GOMGulsemesocosm_2_FD_184634 | JGI IMG/M metagenome (GOLD analysis project Ga0209292, IMG submission 184634) | Methane-oxidizing microbial communities from mesocosms in the Gulf of Mexico - GOM9C Gulf of Mexico (SPAdes) (version 2) | ecosystem: Environmental > Aquatic > Marine > Cold seeps... | reverse complement strand
TCTCGAGCATTCATCCAATTAATGTTACCGCGTACGGTATTGATTTCACCATTATGGGCGATATAACGAAATGGTTGCGCACGACGCCATGCAGGGAATGTATTCGTTGAAAAACGAGAATGGAACATCGCCATACCAGAGATAGTACGTTCGTCTTGAAGATCAAGATAATATTGACGAACTTGCTCGGTAGTAAACTGCCCTTTATAAACAATTTTGGTTGATGACATTGAAGTCACATAGAATTCATCTCGCTCGGTAATACCAGTAGCATTAATTTTATGCGAGGTGTATTTACGTAAAACAAATAGCTTACGCTCAAACTCTTGTGCTGTTAACTCGCTTGGTTTGTTAATAAATACCTGCTCTATATTTGGCTCAGTTTCAAATGAAGCCGCACCTAACATAGAGTTATCACCGGGAACATCACGGTAACCAATTAAGGTTAAGCCTAGTTCAGTAATATTTTGATTTAAAATTTCACGGCACGCTTCACGTTGCTTTTCATCACGTGGGAAGAAAATCATGCCAACGCCGTAATTTCCAGCTTCAGGTAAGCTAAAACCTAACTTTGCAGTTTCTTGGCTTAAAAAATCGTGTGGGATTTGAATAAGAATACCGGCACCGTCACCACTTTTGACGTCAAAACCAGTACCACCACGATGCTCCATACAGCTCAACATGGTGAGTGCATTTTCAATAATATCGTGAGATTTTTTACCCTTTAGGTTTGCGACAAAACCAATACCACAACTGTCATGTTCAAACTCGGCACGATAAAGGCCTTGGGATTTTTTGCTCATATCATTCATTGCTAATTCCTATTTCATCAAACTATCTTTATCAGCTAATTTTTACTTGCTAATAAAGACATATATTTTCAACGCTAATTAAGCCATTTAATTTAAATACTTAAAGTGTATGTAACTGATCCTTCAGAATATTTATTCGGTTTTTTTGACTGTCAAACGTCTAACTTCTATTGAGTTTTATGCGACGCTGCGTCATTAATGAAAACCATCAACCTAAGCGGTCGGCAAAATTACCCGTAAAAGGGCTCTGAGTCAATCATTTTGTGAATACATATACAAAGTATTTGAATACAAAAACACAAAACAATTATTGAAAACTATTAATATTTATGCTTACAGTACCTACACCTCTTGTCGTACTTGGGTGCTTAGGCAAGTTGAGCATTTTCATTGAAAATTGAATCCATTCAATAAAGTATTCTTTTTTTGTGTATATACCCGCTATCATTCAAAGTGCGTGATTTAAGTGGGAATTAAAAGCCATTTAGGCAAGGCATTGATTGAAGAGAATGGTTGTTCCCTTATTGAAATCAATAACACAGCATAAAGCGTTGCTAAACCAGCCCCAGGGGAAGGCTGAGCAAATCATACTCTGCGTTACATTTCTTTTTAAGGAGAATAACCCTTAATAAAAATTATGCCATGATTATGAATCGCTTAGACTTTCTGAAACGAGCATCTTCAAGTGGAACGAGTATATACGCACAAGTTTTACTTGTTCTAACGTCCCTGACACAGCTCTGAATTGACTCATTAATTATTTCATTTGATGAAAATTGTAGTATCACCATATTACCCAATCGTTATTCGTTTATGTTGTAATCATTATCCAAGCTCGGTTAACGCTAAGTAGAGATTAACTAATTTAGATTAAACCTTTTTTAATTAAACACGTTGAGGAAAAAGTAATGGCTAAAGTACTTATTATTACTGGTGATTTTGTCGAAGATTATGAAAACATGGTTCCCTTTCAAGCATTATTAGCAATGGGACATGAAGTTGATGCTGTGTGTCCAGAAAAAAAAGCTGGTGAGACTATCGCGACATCAATACACGACTTTGAAGGTGACCAAACTTATACCGAAAAGCGCGGGCATAACTTTACCCTTAATGCTTCTTTTACAGATGTTAATGTTGCCGATTACGATGCTTTATATTTACCTGGTGGTCGTGCTCCTGAATATTTACGTTTAAATGCAACAGTAATTGAAATGATTCAACACTTTGCAAAGAGTAATAAACCCATAGCTTCTATTTGCCACGGTCCTCAATTACTTACAGCTGCAGGGGTAATAAAAGGTAAAAAAGTATCTGCCTACCCTGCTTGCCGACCAGAAGTAGAAATGTCAGGAGCAGAATACATCGATTTACCAATGGATGCTGCTATCACGGATGGCCAGTTAGTAACCGCACCAGCATGGCCTGCTCACCCTGCCATGTTGATGCAGTTTGTGGCATTGTTATAGACTTTATACCTAATCAAATAAGTTTCTTCTCAAGTCTGAGCTTAATTTAGCGAACAAGAACAAACTTAATTGAATTGGTAATAATCAACATCGAGAGAGAATTATGTGCCAACTTTTCATCAATGCCGACAGTAATTTATGGAGTTGCAGAACTAAATCACTAAGAATTCAAGGGGTTGTTACTTCAATTCGTTTAGAAGTGTTTTTTTGGGATATATTGGAAGAATTGTCATTTCGTGATCAAATGACGGTAAACCAAGCAATAACTAAGCTGTACCTTGAATCTCTTGATGCTGATCATGATATCGGTAATTTCACTTCTTTTTTACGAGTATGTTGCTCTCGTTATTTGTCGCTGATAGCTGATGGTGATCTTTCCCGTCAGGTTGAATTGCCTTTAGGCAATGTGGATGCTCAAAATATAATAGCTCAAGAAAGATTACGCAATAACCAACGCAAGGCACTTTTCAATGCTGCCCCAGCTAAGACTTCAATTAATTAGTGAGAGTTATAAAGATGACTCTTTATGTCCCCTACTAAAATCTGATATTTCTGTCTGGCTTCAAATGGATTGCCACTATAGCATTTGGGAATAATTTATATTAAAACACTGAATCTCTCTATAGCCCTTTAATAATAAAGCTTGCCTATATGGACTATAGTGTTATAAAACAGAGTCAAAAAGTAGTTAATTATTTAAGGAATTAATATGGATTATATAGCGTTATTCCTCGTCTTTTTTGTTGGTATTGTTATTTTTTATGGAATTATTGTTATTCATGACATCCCATATGAAATTGCAGTACACAGAAATCACCCCCATCAAGACGCATTACATGTTGCTGGTTGGATTAGTCTTTTCACTTTACATGTTATTTGGCCATTTTTATGGATTTGGGCAACACTATACCGTGAAGATAGGGGCTGGGGTATGGGGTCACATCCAAACAGTAATAAAGAAATTGAGCAACTTAAAAGTGAAATAAAATCCCTAAAAAGTGAAGTTATTGACATTAAAAATCAACTGACTAACGACAAGGCGTCTTAATTATGGATTTAATTATAATTCTTACCTATACCGCTATTTGTACTGTTATCTTTAAAGTATTCAAGATTCCTATGAATAAATGGTCAGTCCCAACGGCAGCACTTGGTGGTGTGTTCATTTTGGGCGCGCTGTTAATGTTAATGAATTACAATCACCCATATGCAAAATATGGAAAAGAAGTCTTTGTAAGTATACCTATTGTGCCTAATGTTAGTGGTACTGTAAAAACGGTAGATGTTGTTGCTAATCAGCCAGTACAAAAAGGAGATTTATTATTCACGCTAGATCCAACTCCGTTTCAAGCTAAAGTAGATCAAATTACAGCACTACTCGTTGAGGCAAAAAGTAGTGACTTGCAAAATGATCAAAAATTACAAACAGCAATAGCAAATGTAGGTAAAGCTAAAGCCGATAGAGATCGTAATTTTTCCACTTATCAACGTTACCTTAAAGCAAATGTGAATGCGGGTGATAACTCCCCCTTTACTGAACAAGAAATTGATACCAGAAAGCAATTATTTGAAGCAGCAGATTCAAAATTCCTTGCGGCGCAATCGGAAGAAAGTAGAGTTAGATTGATTACTGACGCTGAAATACTAGGTATGAATCCACAAGTTGCTCAACTACAGGCTCAGTTAGATAAAGCAAACTTTGATTTGGAAGGTACGCGAGTATTTGCCCCTGCAAATGGGATAGCCACTCAAGTTGCGCTTAGGCCTGGTGTACGAGCAGCCTCCTTACCTCTTCGACCCGTGATGACCTTCATACCGACTGAAAAACGTGTTTTTGCAGGCTTATTTTGGCAAAACTCTTTATTAAAAATGAAAGTAGGATCTGAAGCTGAAGTGATTCTCGACAGTGTTCCTGGCCATGTTTTCAAAGGTAAACTTATTCAATTATTACCTGCGATGTCGGAAGGGGAATTTCAAGTAAATGGACAATTGATATCTGCTAATAGATTAGCTATTCACGGCTTTGCGGTAGGCGTTATTGAGCTAGAAGAAAACTTATCTGATTATAAGTTACCTTTTGGTGTTCAAGGGAAAGCTGTCGTGATTAATCACGATAGTGATCCAATGCATGTTTCATTAATGAGACAAATTTTATTACGTATGATGGGCTGGATTAACTATGTATACCCCATTAAATAAGAAATAAAAATGTTAAGTTTAAAATTTCTTCAACACAGAAGTTTACTCTTTTTTTTTAATGTATTTTACTGTTGGTTGTCAAAATACGGTAACAACTGGACCTTTGATAACTCGCGCTATAATAGTAAATCATTACCAAGTAGAAATTACTGATATTAAGATTATTCATTTACCAACTAATGCAGTAGCAAGTTTTTCAGAGGGTTTGTCAGAAACAACAGCAGAAATAGGTTTCCCAGAAAAAGAGTTATTAGCTATTGAAGCAATCGTCCTATGGAAAGAGGGTGATATTTCATATCAAAAATAATTACAATGATCATTACTAATAAAGGAGAAATGAAATCAATAGACCAGAAATTTATTTCTTAATTCAAATTTTAATGCTATTTGTTTATTTAGTGGCTTGCCAACCAAAAGCTTTTGGTAAACCTCCTGTGAATATCAAAATGAATATAGAACGTACGGAAAGCCCCACGAGTAAAGAAACGTTGTGGTTACCCTACGCTTTTTCAACCGATGATATGGGGTTAACATTCGGGCTTGGTGCCTCTGTAAGCGGAATCTATCAAGAACAATTAACTATCGGAACCACAGTTTTCGGTGGCGAAGATTCTAAAGGGATAGGTCTAGGGATATGGGATTATCGTTTAAGCTTTTCCGACAGGCTTTTTATCAGTGTCATAGGTATGGTTGGGGATTATCCATTGATGAGAGCTTATGCTCCACCAAACAGAAATTTTACCAATGAAAATACCATCAGACCTGGATCAAACAACTCTGATTTTAATAATTTCATTGAAGCTAAGGGCTCTAGCAATTGGTGGGATTTACAACTTGATTATGTCCTTCCGATTGGTAAGGCAAAACACACGCCAATTGCTGACTATCAATTAACTCGTGGATTACCTAAGAACACCAACAAAAAGGCTGATTCATGGGACCCGCTAATAAACGGAACTACTATTTTATCGCTTCGTCAGTTTAATCGTTATCAGTTTTATGAAACAGGCGACGAATCCATTGAAGGCACGATTCATGCGATAGAGATAGGTCTACTTCACGACAATACTGATTTTCCTACAAACCCGACTATGGGTAATTCACAATATATTGCATTTTCTCATGATGCCGCATGGTTAGACTCTGAGAATCAGTGGAACTTTATCGAGTTTGAAGCCAGTCAGTACTTTTCCTTCGGCGCGACAGAGCTAGCCAGGCAAAGAATTTTAGCGATAAACTTTTGGACTGCCTATGCCACAAGTTGGAAAGTGAATACTAATGAGCAAAATGAAATACAAGTTGCAAATAATCCTCCTTTTTTAGAAGGCGCAACCCTTGGTGGTTTTTATAGAATGAGAGGATTTAGACAAAACAGATTTCACGACAAAGCAGCCATTTATGCTTCTGCGGAGTATCGTTATACCTTGGACTACAACCCAGTAGAAAATGTTAACTGGTTGAGGTTCTTAAAACTTGATTGGATACAAACGGTATTGTTTGTGGAAGGTGGACGAGTCGCTCCCACTTATAATAGCAATGTCCTTTTTGATGATTGGAAAACTGATTTTGGATTCTCTTTGCGTGCTTTAACCGCAGGAATAGTTATTCGTTTTGATGTCGCCAAATCGAATGAAGGCACCAACATGTGGGCGATGGTTTCTCATCCATTTTAAAACAAAACTATACCCGCTCCACTTGAAGATACTCATTTCAAGAAATCTGAGCGACTTCAAGTGGAACGGGTATAGACAGAGGTAAGCTCAGCGCACAATTTTCTCCCCAAAATTAAATTATACTTTTAATACATAGTATTAGTCTTATAGTGAGCCCTATTAATATACAAAAAACTTATCTACTTTCAAAAAATATTCAATAAATATATATTTATTTATTTTTAATGTTATGGGGTATGCTATTAGCTAGTTTTATAATTTGGCTTACTCTACTACAAATGTTCAATTTGTAGGTAGCTAACAATTCGTCTAAATAAATCTAAAGAAAGAAATATAACAATAAAGGTGCACTCATGAAAACTAAATTCCATATCCATGCATTAACTATTGCAATAGCAGCAGCGCTTGGCAGCCCAACCGCATTTGCACAAGATAGTACTGGTGAAGTCAAAACAGATGATAAAATTGAACAAATTTCAATTCTAGGTTCGCGAGTAGCTAACCGTTCCGCAACGGAATCTTCTGTCCCTATCGACATTATTGATACCAAATCACTTACCAAAGGCGGATTTACTGAACTAGGGCAAAGTTTGCAAGCAACAGCACCTTCTTTTAACTTCACGCGTACACAGGTTTCAGATGGTTCAGATTTGTTTCGTCCTGCAACCCTAAGAGGTTTACAACCGGATCAAACACTGGTGTTAGTTAATGGCAAGCGACGTCATAACCAAGCCATATTTGGACTTAATGGTACAGTTGGTGCGGGTGCTGCGGGTACTGACATGAATGCCATCCCTATTAGCGCCTTAAGTAATATTCAGGTATTACGAGATGGTGCTGCTGCCCAGTATGGTTCTGATGCAATAGCGGGTGTGATCAATTTAACCTTAAATGATAGTACTGGTGTAACTACTGGGTTCATTCAAGCGGGAAGTACTGGTGAAGGAGATGGCGACAAGTTAACATTAGGCCTAAACCGAGGCTTTGAAATTGGGGACGACGGTGGCTTCATTAATTTATCATTTGAGTATCGTGATTATGATGGTGTCAATAGAGCGCAAAAAGACAGAACTGGTTCTTCAACTATTGCGCCGGGTGAGTTGTCAGACACGGTACGCTGGGGAATGGGCGATGCAGCATCTGAATTCGTGTCAACATTTTTCAATATGGCGATCCCTTTAAGTGACGATAAAGAATTCTATTCTTTTGGTGGCTTTTCAAATCGCACCGCATTAGGTAATGGTTTTTTTAGAGCATTTAACTCGGCATCTCAAAATGTGCCTCAACTTTATCCAGACGGCTTTTTACCTCGTATAGATAACGAAGCTGAAGATACATCATTAGCAGCAGGTCTCCGTGGTGATATCAATGATGACTGGTCTTTTGATGTATCCATAGTACATGGTCGAAACAAATATGATTTTGATTCACAAAATACACTTAACGCTTCTTATGCAGCAGAATATGTCGCGAATAACCCCAGCGCAAATGATGCAGATATAATAGCTAATTCGGGCCCTACTTCTGGTTATTCAGGTGGTTTTCGATTTGACCAAACAACCGTTAACTTAGATATTTCAGGTTCGGTTGATGTTGGTGCTGATAATGAATTATATCTCTCATTTGGAACAGAATACCGTGATGAAAATTATGAAATTGTCCCTGGTGAAGAAGCCTCTTATGCTTGTGGTATAGCAAATACCAGTAGTTCATTTCCATCGATTATTGACCCAGATACCTTTGCTGAATGTGGTTTTCAAGCTTACCCTGGACTACGTCCAGACGCTGCAGTTGACGCTAGTCGTGATAGTTATGCGCTTTATGTCGATATAGAAATGGATGTTATCGATGGATGGAATGTTGGTGCAGCATTACGCTATGAAGACTTTTCTGATTCAGGCGATGATTTAGTTGGCAAGCTATCAAGTCGTTATGAAATAAGTGATGATTTTGCAATACGCGGAGCCCTATCAACAGGCTTTAGAGCGCCTTCATTACAACAAAGTGCCTACACAGCCTTTACAACTAACCTTGGCCCTGGAGGTGTATTATCACCGTCATTTACAGCAACTGCGGGCTCTCCGTTTCCTGCTGCGCTTGGTGTGAATGGACTTGAATTAGAAACAACTAAAAATGCCAGTATTGGTTTTGTCTTCAATGCAACTGACGAAATTACCCTAACTGTCGATGCATATAGTGTAGAAATTAAAGATAGGATCACACTAGGTAGCTTATTAAGCCCTGAGCAAGTGGCATTTAACCCTGCAGCAGTTGAAGCACTTACTGCAACAGGTGCAGATCAAGTGAATTATTTTTCAAACTCTGTTGATTCTACTACAAAAGGTGTAGATATCATTTTGAGGTATGAGACAACTTTAGCTGAAGGACAGTTTAGTGCCACTTTTGCCGGTAATATTAACGAAACAGAAATTGATCGAGTGAATAGCCCAGAAGGAATACCTGAAGAGGTTTCTCTTGATGCCCTGCAACGTAGTTTCTTAGAAGACGGTCAACCGAAGGAAAGAGCAACTTTAACCTTTGACTATGAACGTGGAAAATGGAGCTCTGTGCTTCGAGCCAATTATTACGGTGAAACCGATGTCACGTATTTTGGTAATGACCATATTGGACTCCCTGGATTTTTATCGCCAACAGGGGAGTTTAAACCAACCAGTACTGTTGAATCAGCAGTGTTAGTCGATTTAAATATTTCATATCAACTCACCGACAGTTTAATGTTGGTCGCAGGTGCTGATAATATTTTCGATGTGACTCCTGATGAGTTGGGTGAAGATGAAGCGTTAGATTTTATTACCCAAGGCGCGTTTAAGTACCCGATAAGAGCTGTACCCTATGGCTTTAATGGTTCAAGTTACTTTGTTCGCGTTAACTTTTCTTTCTAAAACATTCTGTTTTAAGAAATAAATTTTAAAAGTAAATCATATAAAAGTACCTACCTTGTGTAGGTACTTTTCAATCTTGCTTTAAATATACTTAACTTAATAGTTTAACTTCGCACTTTATTTTTATGCACAACTAGCCGTATTAATAAGTCGAATTAACTAGTCTTAATAATTAGTCGTAGGAATGTACAGATGACAGAACTTGATTCTTCAGATTTAGAGAGTTTAAATCGAGAATACTCACCTAGCAGTTGTATTAAAGATATTAATGTCCATATTCAGCAATATATTGAGCTAAGTAGCATCGCCAAAAGTCAGGCTAGAGAGCTAAAAGTACTACACAGTGACTTACCCTATGGTGAGTGCAAAACGCAATGTCTTGATATTTACCTGCCCACTAACGCCCCACAACATAAATTAATGGTGTATATCCATGGTGGTTACTGGCAAGAATTAAGTAAAGAAGAATCATCTTTTGCTGCAACAAATTTTCAGCAGCAAGGTTTTCATTTTGCAGTGCTTGATTACACACTTGCCCCTAACGCGAGTATTACTGATATTGTTGAAGAAAATCGTAGCGCTATTGCCTGGTTGTACAAAAATTTTGCTCAGTTTGGTTATAACCCCGAGGAAATATATGTTAGTGGTAGCTCTGCTGGCGCCCATCTAGCGATGATGATGCTGCAAACCAATTGGTCTGATTACATTGCTGATTATCAGGGAAATATCATTAAAGGTTTGTGTGCTGTTAGTGGTATCTATGATCTTCAGCCATTGTTATTAACTTATGTTAATGATGCTTTAAAAATGGATAGCTGCGAAGCAAAAGTGAATAGTCCTATTTTACAACTTTTGCCAAAGCCTATACCGGTAATCATTGCTTTTGGTGACATTGAAACCGCAGAATTTAAGCGACAAAGCCAAATGATGAGAGATAAACTTCAAGATAAAGGATTTGAAGTTCAATTCAACAAAATTGATGGGCGTAATCACTTTGATGTTATCCTTGATCTTAGCGAAAAATCGACTTGGTTATCTCAACAAACCATCGCCTTGATGACAGCAATAAAATAATTGAACTATATTCAAGTAAGGTTACTTCTTTGAATGTTTTTTAAGAATATTTGTTAATAGCTTGGCCGGTTTTGTCACATTACTGCTTTTAAGATAAACCAAATGCCAATATATCTTTAAACCGTTTTCTCCGAGCGGCATGGTTTTAATTTCGCCCTCTGCCAGATAAGGTACAATGAGTTGTTTCGACATGATAGTCACCCCCATATTCACCTTAACTAATTCAACAATTGCTTCATTAAACCCCACTTGTACAACTTTATACGGCAATACATTATTCGGCTTGAAGAACAGTTCATACTCTCGATCTTTCTCTGGTACAGTGGAATTAGTAATATATGTTTCACTTGAGAAATCTTCAGCACTCATAAAAGCTTGTTGTGCTTTTTTATGTTTAGCAGATAAACATGCTTGAAGCTCATCTTGTAATATAAATACCGTGTCATAGTCGCTTTTTTGAATATCTAATAGCTTATCTTTACTCGAAATTAATGCTATATCTACATCACCATTATAAAGTGAGTCAATAGGGCTAATAGCAGCTTCTGCGGTAATCTCTAGCTCAATATTTGGTAGTTTTTTATGGAAATAACTCACCACATCAGGTAGCCACTTAAATGAAGCATAATGAGGTAAGCCAATACGCAAAACTTGATCAATACCATCACTTAATCGTGCTATGTCATATTCAGCGCGTTCAAGTTCTTCAAGAATTTTTTTAGCTGATTGAAGTAGACGTTTACCTGCAGTTGTAATAACCAATTTACGCCTGCGCCTAGCAAACAAATTAATATTAAGGCGGCGTTCTGCTTCCCGTATTCTATTAGTTAACGCTGGTTGGGTGATAAACAGCTTTTCTGCAGCCTCTTTCACTGTATTTGACTCAACAATTGTACAAATCATTTTTAAGTGGCTAATACTAAGTTGGCTCTTGCCCATTTCTTTCACCTTTATTATTGATTCATTTTTTGAATCAAATAACAGAATATATTCAATTATTGTTATTTAACATACTCAAGTAAAGTATCAATAGCAATTTTATTTTTTTTCAGGCTTAGGATAAAAACCAATGAAAGAATTACAGATAGAACAATGTGCTCATCGCTTAAATGAAGCGATGAATGATCAAAAAACACTGATACCTTTAACAACGCAATACCCTGAACTAACAATAGATCAAGCATACGCTATCTCATTAGCATTTCTAAAAACTCGATTAGACAAAGGCGAAAAAATTGTCGGGAAAAAAATAGGCTTAACAAGTGAAGTCGTACAAAAAATGTTAGGTGTACATCAACCAGACTTTGGCTTTTTAACAGATAAAATGCAGTATCCATCGGGGGCAGAAATAGTATTAAAAAAATCACTTATTCAAGCTAAATCTGAAGGTGAAATTGCCTTTAAATTAAAACACGACTTAGTTGGTCCTAATATCACAGCAGAAGATGTTTTAGCAGCAACAGAACAGGTCTTTGCTTGTTTTGAGATTGTTGATTCTCGTATCGAAAATTGGCAAATAAAAATTCAGGATACCATTGCAGATAATGCATCTTGTGGCATTTTTGTGATGAGTGAGCAAGGTGTCGATCCTAATACCGTTGATTTTGAAAATTGCCAAATGACCATTAAAAACAAAGGCAAAACAGTGGCTACCGGTAAAGGAAGTGCGGCGCTTGGCTCTCCGTTAAACTGCGTAGCTTGGTTAGCTAACACCTTGGCAACGTACGATATTCCGTTAAATGCCGGTGACATTATCTTATCAGGATCATTAGCAGCAATGATGCCCTGTGAAGTTGATGATGACCTGCGGGTTGAAATAGAAGGTGTGGGCAGCGCCGAATTTAAATTTGTAGCGGAGTAAATGATATGACTGAAAAGATTAATGTGGCGCTAATTGGCTCTGGAAATATTGGCACCGATTTGGTTATCAAGGCATTGCGTAGTATGCATATTAACCCGGTATGGATGGTGGGAATTGACGAAAACTCTGATGGCCTAATCAAAGCTAAAGCAGCGGGTTTAAAAACCACGGCAGATGGCATCGATGGCTTATTGCCGCATATCGAAGCTGATAATATCAAAATAGCCTTCGATGCTACCTCAGCTTATGTTCACGCTGAAAATAGCGAAAAATTAGTTCGTCACGGTGTTACCGTTATTGACTTAACGCCTGCAGCGATTGGCCCTTTTTGTGTACCTCCAGTAAACCTTGATGAACTGCTGAGCAAAAATGAGCCTAATGTGAATATGGTTACCTGTGGTGGTCAAGCGACAATTCCCATTGTTGCAGCAATCAGTCAAGTACAAGCCGTTGACTATGGCGAAATTATTGCCACTATCTCGTCAAAATCGGCCGGGCCTGGTACACGAAAAAATATTGACGAATTCACCCGCACCACAGCAAGTGCTATTGAATCTGTTGGTGGCGCAACAAAGGGTAAAGCCATTATTATTCTTAACCCCGCTGAGCCGCCATTAATGATGCGAGACACCGTACACTGCCTTACTGAAAGCGAACCAGATCAAGCAGAAATTACCGCATCTATTCACGCCATGATCAAAAAAGTACAAACCTATGTACCAGGTTACACATTAAAAAACGGACCGGTATTTGATGGCAATCGTGTATCCGTATTTCTAGAAGTTTCAGGGTTAGGTGATTATTTACCTACATACGCAGGTAACCTAGATATTATGACGGCTTCAGCCCTACGTACCGCTGAAATGCTAGCGCAAAAAATACAAAGCACAGGAGAATAACAATGAACTTAGCAGGTCGTAAAATTCAACTTCATGATATGTGCCTACGTGATGGTATGCATGCCAAACGTCATCAAATATCAATTGAGGAAACAGTACGCTTATCAACAGCATTAGACGAAGCTGGTGTTGAACGAATTGAAATTGCTCATGGTGACGGACTAGGCGGTGCATCAGTAAACTACGGGTTTGCAGCACATACCGACGAAGAGTATCTAGCAGCTGTTATTCCTAAAATGAAGCAAGCAAAAGTATCTGTACTATTAATACCGGGTATAGGTACGGTTGATCACTTACGCATGGCGCATTCTTATGGTGTTCATACTGTAAGAGTAGCGGCGCAATGTACAGAAGCGGACGTTACTGAGCAGCATATTAGTTTATCTCGCAAACTAGAATTAGACACTGTAGGCTTTTTAATGATGGCCCACATGTTAGCGCCGAAAGAATTACTCAAGCAAGCCAAGTTAATGGAAAGCTATGGCGCAAACTGTATTTACTGCACCGATTCTGCAGGCTATATGCTGCAAGATGACGTAAAAAGCCGTATAGAAACACTGCGCGAAGGCTTGAAACCTGAAACTGAAATTGGTTTTCATGGCCATCACAATATGGCATTAGGTGTGGCAAATTCCCTAACTGCAGTGGCGTCAGGAGCTGACCGTATAGATGGTTCAGCTGCTGGCCTTGGTGCTGGCGCAGGTAATACACCACTAGAAGTATTTAACGCCGTGGTTACACGAATGGGCGCAAAAACCAACGCTGATGTATTTAAGTTAATGGCAGTGGCTGAAGAAATTGTTGTGCCAATGATGGACAAGCCTATTCGTGTAGATCGCGACTCATTAGTATTAGGTTACGCTGGTGTTTACTCGTCATTTTTATTACATGCGCAAAGAGCCGCTAAAAAATATGACGTACCTAGTGAAGAAATTTTAATGGAACTAGGTCGAATGAAAACCGTTGGTGGCCAAGAAGATATGATTGAAGACGTTGCACTCAACCTTGCCAGAGCAATGAAATAAGTTCGCTTTATAAATTCACTCTATCAGGGTTTGTTGATCTTTCGAGATTGCTTTTACAGTTATTTGTTGGGTATTTATACCCGTTATCATTCAAAGAGCGTGATTTCAGTGGGAATTAAAAGCCATTTAGACAAGGCATTAAGTTTATAGAATAGTTGTTCCATCTTTTAATTTAATGACGATGTATAAATCATTTTTAGCCCCATCGCAGCAGCGCTTGAGCATTTTGAATGATTACGGGTATATTCTAGCCGTACATAATTTTACAAAGTTAACCTTGCGTGTATTCATGGCATAGTGTTTAATAACCATACCGACTGACTAGTCAGTTTGCTAGAAGTAAAAACACAATATTACTATTAACCAGGGGCTACTATGAATATGCCAATTGAAATGAATATGGGTACAGACTCTTTACAATCACGATTAAACAACCAAAAATCGGCATATCAACTTGCACCGTTACCATCAGCTCAGCACAGAATAACTCAACTAAAAGCACTTAAAAGTGCCTTATTATCAAACCAAGATAAATTGGTGGCAGCTTTAAATAAAGATTATGGCCACCGTTCAACACAAGACACCTTAATTTCTGACATCATGCCTTGTGTAATGAACATCAATTACACCATTAAGAATTTGAAAAAATGGATGAAGCCGCAACGTCGACATGCTGGCTTATTATTATCACCCGCTAAGGTTAACGTTCACTATCAACCGCTAGGTGTGATTGGCATTATGGCACCTTGGAATTTTCCAGTAATGTTATCAATAGGGCCATTGATTACTGCGCTAGCAGCAGGTAATCGTGCGATGATAAAATTGTCAGAATTCACGCCGGCAACAAATACTGTAATCGCTCGAATGCTAGCTAGTATTTTTAACAAGGACACAGTTGCTGTTGTTGAAGGTGAAGCCGATATTGCCGCAGCTTTTTCAGCTTTAGCTTTTGATCATTTAATTTTTACAGGTTCAACAACCGTTGGTCGACATGTTATGCGAGCAGCTGCCGATAACTTAACCCCCGTAACATTAGAGCTTGGTGGTAAATCTCCTGTTATTATTGCTGATGACATGCCCATTGAAACTGCCGTTGAACGTCTTATTTTTGGCAAATGTATTAATGCTGGTCAAATTTGTGTTGCGCCTGACTATATCTTGTGTCCTGAAGATAAAGTCACTGATTTTATTAACGCTTATCAAAAACAATTTCAGACAATGTACGGTAAACAAACACCAAGTAAAGACTACGGCAACGTGATTAATGATGTACAACACAGTCGCCTCCTCTCTTGGCTAGATGATGCAGTAGAAAAAGGGGCAACTGTTATCTCTGCCAATAACCAAGAAATTAATAGAGAGTCTCGTCAACTTCCAACCCAATTAGTCACTAACACAACCGATGAAATGTTATTAATGCAAGGTGAAATATTTGGCCCTATCCTACCCATTCTTGGTTATAAAAAACTAGGTGAAACAATCAATTATATTAATGAAAGACCTCGTCCACTGGCACTTTACATCATGAGTTTTGATAAAGCGATTCAACAAGAACTGCTTAATAAAACGCATTCAGGTGGTGTTTGCATTAACGATACTATTTTCCATGTTGCAGCTGATGACGCACCTTTTGGTGGTGTGGGTGATTCAGGTATGGGGCATTACCATGGTAAAGAAGGGTTTTTAACTTTTTCTAAAGCCAAAACTGTATTGTCACGTGGTAAACTAAATACTGGTAAACTGGTGCATCCTCCTTATGACGGTTTTATTCAAAAGATGATGTTGAAAATATTTTTGAGATAAATTATGTCAATTAAAGCAACGATAAAAATAAACAAAAAACAGCAATTACTCGATAGTGCATTAACACTTTTTGTTAACCAAGGCATAGATGCAACCTCTACCGCATCTATCGCCAAACATGCAGGTGTGGCAAATGGTACTTTGTTTCATCATTTTCCCTCAAAAGAAGTCTTGGTGTTAGCTCTATATAAAGATATAAAACAAGACTTTGCCAAACAGATTCAATCCTTTCAATTTGATGAGAGAAATCTTAAACAACAGGTTAAATTGGTATGGCAACAAGCAATTGATTGGGCAATAGTTAACGCAGACAAGCAACAGTTTTGTCTGCAAGTAACTCAATACCATCAGCTTTCAGGACAAGTAAAAACACAAGTATTTACTGAGGCGTTTGACTTTTTACCAAAGTTAATTCAATTTGGCCAACAGCACAAAATCATGGCTAACTACCCAGTAGAACTAATGGTTGATAATGCTCACGGACAATTTATTAGTAGCTCTATGTACTTAGCAAATAACCCTGACTTGGTTAATGATAGGATACATCGTGAAGCAACATTCGAAATTTTTTGGAAGGCTCTTTCTCTTTAACTCTGATATCTACTAGCTGATTTTTTTCTATATTATTCAATAACCTTTAATTTATTTTTAATGATAAACTGTTTTAAGGCATCGAAGGTATTGATAATCATTCCTATTTAGATTATTATGCAGCTATTATTACTTTTAGAGTTTACACTAATGTATGTTTGTCTTTGTCATGGCGTAACTGACACACAAATTGAAAATGCAATTGATAATGGTGCTACCACCATGAAACGACTGTCTTCTGAATTAAAAGTGGGCACACAGTGTGGGAAGTGCTGTCAAACAACTAAAGATGTGCTTAACAGCAGATTAATGCAAATCGCGGAGCCTATGCCAAAAGTAGCGTAAGTTTATCAACTTTCCTTCATTTGTGACTGTAAATAATTTTCTAAGCCTGCATAACTAATCAAGTATTGCTGACTCTCTAGCCAGTCAATCTGTTCTTCAACATTTTCTAATATTTTTTCACCAAGATCTCGACTGATAAAGTCGTTAGCTTTTTCGCTTTCTCGTATTAATTCCTGTAAATATCCTCTTGATTGATGTTCTAGTTCCATATTTGCCTGAATCATCTCTGGTGTATTTTCACCAATATGTAACTTTCCTAAATCTTGCAAATTAGGTAGTCCCTCAAGGAACAATATTCGCTCAATAAAATAATCTGCTTGTTTCATCTTTTCGATTGAGATTTTATAATCTGCTTTATTGAGTCCATTTAAGCCCCAATTTTTATACATACGAGCATGTAAAAAATATTGATTGATGGCGATTAATTCAATGGCCAAACATTTATTTAACAACGTGATTATGCTTGCGTCACCTTTCATTATCATGCTTCCTTAAACTGGATTAATATCCATTTGAGATTGAATGTAATTTTGCAACCCTACTTTATCTATAAGACCAAGTTGTTTTTCTAGCCAATAAACATGATCTTCTTCGGTATCTTCAAGTAGCTTTTCTAGAATCTCTCGACTTTGAAAATCATTTTCACTTTCGCACAGCTCAATGGTAAGTTTTAGTGCAGCAACTACTTCCATCTCTAAAACAAGGTCATTTTTAAGCATTGAAGATACATCAGAGCCTATAAGTAGATCTCTTCTGTCTTTGAGATTAGGTGTCCCTTCGAGAAATAAAATACGTTTGATCAACGCATCAGCATGTGTGATCTCCTCTTCCATTTCGTGGTTAAGTTGTAAATAAAGTTTCTCTAAGCCCCAATCTTGGTACATTCGAGAGTGGGTGAAATATTGATCTATAGCAGCCAGTTCGTTATGCAATAAACCATTCAAACTTGCGATGACTTTAGCACTACCTTTCATTGTTATACCCCTTTTTATTATGCCAATTAAAAGCTTAGTACAAAAGTTAGTTTTTGCAACCTTAATTATTGTTTACAAGTTGTAATTACCTTGACAATTCAATGAGTTCAATCTCTTTTATTTATTCATATATCCCATTACTTTCTTTACTAGTTTTACTAGTTTTACTAGTTTTACTAGTTTTACTAGTTTTACTAGTTTTACTAGTTTTACTAGGTTGATTCAAGTTACCTATTAATAGTTTCCTCATATGAAGATTTAACGAACCCGACCGCAAACTAATAAACGAGATTATATTATTTGGAAGCTTTGTTATACCAAATCAAGTAAGTTTCTTCCCAACTCAGAGCTTCATTTGGAGGGTAAGAACAAATAAAATTTGTGATGATCTAGTCATTCTACATCAAACAAATTTGTGCGGTTATTGTGCTACAAATGAGCTCCCAAGGGCGAGTTTAAAAGGCTTTTATGCTACGTTATTGATTTGATAAGGGCGCTACATGGATGTAGCTTATTAGAGAATGCAGGAGCATATTCTCCTGAATAACCATTCTCTGCAATCAATGCCTTACCTATAAGCCTTTTAACTTTCGCTGAGTGGGAACAAACTTAATTGAATTGGTATTAATTAGGAATCACGACACATCTCAGCAGCCAAAATCGTTAAAAACAAGTCATAATCTTCATTAAACTTAAAAGTAAATGTGTAAGTTATATACCTGTGAACAATTATTGCTTACGGGTAATAATCGAAAATTAAGGTGGGGAGTTGAATCTAAATAGACAATTAAGGTATATGATGGGATCAACAATATTTATAAAACATATCTAGCGTTATCACGTGATAATGAGGTAAAGATAGCAAAAATCGATCTGTAGTTGTATTTAATACAATATACTTTCTATCGCTAACTTTTCAAACAGCATGCGTACTTGTTCTTCGCTTTCATCATCAAAAAGCAAACCTAATTGAATTTTTTCTTTTCTGCTTATATTTTTGATAACTGCGTTAAATGTGTAAGTATTTAGTCCATAAACACTCATATCTACATCTAAAGTACATTTTTTATTTAGAAGTTGTTCAATGTATGGTGCATCATATTCGTTTTTTCTTTGAAATTCACAGCAAATACCTGAAGGTGACACATCTTTAATTAAACAAAGAATTGGTTTTGTTTCCATGTCATCAAAGCCAATTTTAGCCATAAGCTCAACACTTAACCTTGGTTCTACTCTCAGTTTCTTAGACTCTATTTGTTCAGGGTAAGAAACAAAAAGTAGTCGTTCATTTGTTGTTATAGTCGTTAAGATGGTTGAAGAAAAAGTGATTATTTCCTTTGAATTTAAATTTATAACTGCACTCATTTTTAAAACATGACCAGCAGAAAAAGGGTCTGTATTGCATCGTGGCGCCATTGATACTGGATAACGAATGACTATAAAGTCATTTTGACTACAACCAACATATTCGCATTGAACTACTTTGTGTTCTTTTGCTATTGTTTCATACATAACGGATATATTACTTGTGGTGGATATTGCTTTTATTTTAGCCATTTCTTGCCTTGTAACTATATCCAGCCTAACTTTTTTAGGCTTTTTATATTAAAAATATTATTATCAATAAAGATAATAACTAAAAGAACACAATTATTCTTTGTGCTCAAACAATACTCTAACATTTAGACGTATTTAAATTTAGATATGTTTTAAAAAAACTCTTATGTTCAATGCTTTTTATTTGCATTGAGATCAACCTTCTGGTTCAGAATAGTTATCGCCTCAATTAATTTTCTAAAAAAACAGGGAGCGGTAAAATATAATCCACGCTAACCTAGGGAGGACATCAAATTCCTAAATAAAGCACCTGAAAGGGTGAAATAATTTAGTTGTGGGTATATACCAAAGGCATGAAAGTATTGATATATTACGAAACAAAAAGCCTTGTATCAGGAAAATGAAATGAGCATCCTGAGTGATGATCAAAAAATGAAAGAAACTAGCAAACAACAGGTAGTGTGGAGTTAAATCCAATGCAACACAAAGAAGCTGTTTAACAATTTAGTCGACAACTAACTTAAAAAATAGCGCCTATATCTATCCGATCGTCTTTCTGAGTTATATTATCAAAACCATAAAATATATGGCCTTTATCCCACACACTTGTTCTATCTTTTTCATAGTTTTGATCTGCAGCTTCGGCTCGTACAATAAAGCCCTGCATGTTTTTATGCTCTGCCTCTGAAAGGTCTTTTTCAAACATTATAGTTGATTGTTTAACAATACCACTATTAGGTTGGATAACTGCCTTTCCAATCAATGTTGCTGTTGGGCTAATAGGCTTTGTTTCGGCTAATAGCATTTCCATTTTGACCGCATAACCAGACGTTATCGATAAAACAAAAATTAATAGCATTTCCATTTTAGTTAGATAACAAGACACTGAAGATAAATTGAGAATTAAAAATTTAGATAACTTTACTTTTTTCATAGTTTTTACTAATCCGATTTGGGCAACACGTTTAACAAATTAACTTTATGATCCCCCGCCGTAAACGGCGAGGTATAACTCAAATATTATTAAAATGGTCCCGTTATTTGTTCAGGGCTTAACCAGTAACTTCTCCATACTTGGTTACCATGAATATAATAAACATCATTATTATGCAGAATTGAGCGGTCATCCCAACTTGAATAACTCCCAGAATTTTTATTTCCATCATTAGCTATAATGTCACCAATGCGGGTTAATGAGGCGTTTGAGCTGTTGATAGAAACTTCCAATAATGAAAGAAAATTTTCAGGTTGCCACATCATAAATGTGTTGTTACCGTCACTAACTGCAGTTGTTTGCCAACGTTCAATAGGCAAAGCAAATCTATGGTTACCATTTTCAGTAACAACGTGGCTTAAGGCTTTATAGTCATATTCAACCGGGGTATAACCATTCTCATAAACAATTGACTGTATTTCTCGTGGTGCATTAATGTCGCTAATATCAAATAAAGATACTTTTGCTCCTTCAATAACAGGAGCAACTGTAGTATTTTCAGCTATTTCTTCATCTATGCCTAGTGGCTCTTCAATAAAAGCAACACGATTTTCATCAACATTTTGACCAATACCAAGTAATAAACCATCTGAAATAGGATGCAAATAAGCTGAATAACCAGGAATTTCTAATGCGCCGGTGATCTTAGGGTTATTGTTGTCACTCAGGTCAATTACATACAAGGGATCTGTGGTTAAAAAGGTAACTATATAAGCATTATCTTTAAAAAAGCGCACCGCTTTAATATCTTCGTATACAAGGCCATCATCACTAACTTTACCAATAGCGGTAGTGTTAATTGCATTAGGTAATTGGTTAACAAGTGTAAAAGCATTGTTAGCTTCAAGTAATACATTAAGTTTGTGTTCAAAGCCTATACTTCTATTACCTGTGGTGGTTACCACTCGTAAGTAGTTGCCTTCTTCACTAAATCGTAAGTTTGACAAACTCCAATTAAATCGACCCGCTAAGCTGGCGGAATTAACATAGCTAATAGCCATATCATCAATAGAAAACTTATGAATAATCGAAGTTTCATTACTAGTTTCAAGCGTATTAATAATACTATTATCGTAATGTGTGCCATATACATAAATTGACTTTTCTGTTGCATATAAACCATCGGTAGAAGTATTTATACAAACAGAATTAAGCTGTTGTGGATCATGAATATTAATGGCTGTTAATGTCATTATTGTGTCATAACCATCTTTGTCGGTAGCATTTTCAGGTAATAAACACTGCTGCTCGTTTACTAAATTTTGTTCAACACCATTTTTTTCATGGTATTTCGGCAGTAGATTTTCAATGTCGGTATTATTAATTTGTGTGTAATTCGCTACTTTTTCTTCATCGGTGGTCGCGTAAGATAGTTGTTCTATATAGGGTTGATAACGACTAACAATGTATAAAACATCACCTACTCGGCGGCTATTAACAATATTGCCATCAAAATTGTAGGTACTTGTTACCTGGGTATTTTCAGGCTCACTAACATCAACAAACATAATGTTAAATGTCGGTTGAGCATAAGAAGTAGCTTCAGCCACTAATAGGGTTGTTGCAATGCTATAATTTTGCGCAACAGTAGATAATACGGTTAAGGTGTCATCATTAAGATATAAGCCATTAATATTGCTAGTATCAGCATCAATAACAACTTCACTCAGCGCCCTAATTTCACCACCCGTTGTTCTTTCCATGATTCTAACAGTGCTCTTAGTTTGAAATTCTGTCGAGAGTTCTTCTAGCGGTTTTTCAGTACCTTCTTCAGGAATAACATTATCTGTTTGATAAGAATAATAGTTATTGTTGGCAATAAATAAGTAGTTACCATCATATTTTATTCGATCGGCTTCATCTACGCCCTGCTCTTGAGTAATAGTGGAAGAAAAATTACTATCACTACTATCTGCCAATGCCGATTCAGGACTACTGGCCAAACTATTGTCTATAGTGTCTGTTTTGTATTTCTCACTCTGGCTATTACGTAAATATATGCCATTTTTTACATGTTGAGCAAAAGAGGTTTGTGTGGTGGCCGATAAAGGTGTTATTGCCACTGATAATTCATTCAATTGTGGCAGTTCATTGGTATACTTAACCTCAGAATTATCACTTCCGCCACAGCCAGCTATTGATAATAGTAGGCTGCTTAATAGAACCACAGTCAATCGTACTTTAAAAAACATTATTCTTCTCCATGTGTTTATGTATTTTTGATTACAATAAACCTATCAAGATAAAAATCTGTTGTTTAATGCTATCAAATGTAATTTGATGTAATCCTAAGTGATCTCAAGTTCATTCAGTGTTAAATTATGGAAAAATCATTAAAGAATTGACACTTGAAATACTTATCACTGCTATTTATTATTTTTAGTCAGCTTACATTCGCGCAATGTATAGCAACTAATGAACAGTGCGCGCCGGTTGATGAATGGGAATTTTCTTTAACAGTTGGTGCTGGCATGTTAACTAACCCTTTGCATGGCGGAAATAATATTCCATTGCTCCTTATTCCGACAATAAGTTATTACGGTGAAAATATTTTCTTTGAAAACAACGCTCTGGGTTACAGTTTTTACGAAACAAACGCATTTTCATTAAGTGCTATCAGCTTAATTAACCGAGAGAACTCTTTTTTTAGCCTTTGGCATCCCAATAATGTATTTGTGCCATCTATTGCAAATGGCAGTACTTTAAGTCCTTCAGGTGACGAAGAGTCAAGTCATCTAGATACGCCAGCACCAGAAATTGACGTTGATGATGTTGCAAATCGAAAATGGGCGTTAGACGCAGGTTTACAGGGTAATTGGTTTATATCTGAACAAAGTCATCTTGTAATACGAATATTACATGATGTAAATGACACTTATAACGGCTTTAATGGAAAAATAGAATTTAGCCATCACTTTACTGGCTTTGGAATGCCCAATACACAATGGAAAATAACAACAGGTATAAATTGGTTAAGCCAACAACAAGTTGATTTTTATTATGGTATTGGCGAGAATGATACCAAGAATAAAAGCCATTATTACCAAGGAAAATCTGCTGTTAACCCATATATTAAAATCCATTCGAACTACAAGCTAAATGATGATTGGCGATTAACATTTACCGCACGAAGCGAATTTTTAGGAGCAGCTATAAGCGAAAGTCCTTTAGTTAAGGATAAAGTAATAAAGACAATATTTTTAGGTGTTGTTTATGACTATTAGAATATTTTCGTTATTATTACTTGTCGTGAGTATTCTTGTTGTGCCAAAGTGTTTTAGTAGTAATACACCTAATAATAATGTTGAGCTATCATTAACCCCACTTGCTTGTTTTGTTAAAACAATTGGCGATGTATGTCACTTAACTATTAAGGTTAACTGGCAATCATTAACTCCCATTAATGCTTGTTTGTATCAAGATTTCAAGAAAATTCATTGTTGGTCAGATACAAAGAAAGCAGCAAAAAAAGTTAAAGTTAGCCTAAGCGAGAATATGGTATTTTCCCTGCAAGATGATAATGATAAAATTTATACACAACAACATGTCGCTATTGCCGCAAGTACTTCTAAAAAATATCGTCGCCGACTACGTGCTGACTGGAGTTTATTTTAATGCAGCATATATTACTGGTTGAAGACGATTTACGCTTATCAACATTAATTCAGAAATTTCTTCAGCAAAATAATTTTTGTGTCACCGTACTTAATAGTGGTGAAAAAGCGGCTGATATCATACTTAGCAAACAACCTGATTTGGTTATTTTAGATATTATGTTACCGAAGATGGATGGTTTTAGCATTTGCCGAAAAATACGTCATCAATTTACCAAGCCTATTATCTTTCTAACAGCAAAAGACAGTGATTTTGATCATGTTTTAGGATTAGAGATTGGGGCAGACGATTATATTATTAAACCCGTTGAACCGCATGTACTATTAGCGCGTATTCATATGCTATTGCGCCGTGTAAGTTACAATAAACAACAAGATGTTAATGAAATAATTATTGGTAATTTACGTATTGAAAAAGCTTCTCGGCAGGTATTTATGGCCGATCAGAACATTGAACTTACCAGCCACGAATATGAGTTACTATGGTTATTAGCGACTAATGCGGGTGAACCACAAAGTAGAGACTATATTCATCAACAAATGATTGGGCGAGAATACGATGGGTTAGATCGAAGCGTTGACGTACGTATTTCCCGTTTAAGAAAAAAGCTGGGTGATAACGCCAAGTTGCCTTATAAAATAATTACCGTCTGGGGTAAAGGGTATTTGTTTAGCACGACGGCTTGGGATTAGTCATCACTAATGTTGCGATTATTTGTAAGTTTATACCTTGCTGTAGTGTTAGGTTTATTAACCATAAATTGGATTTCAGAAACGTTATGGTTATATTTAAGTCAGCATGTAAATACCACAAGCACAGTACATAACAAAACATCATTACCTACACAATTTATTCCAGCTGAGCTTACGCATACTTTGGCATTAGCTAAAGCTATTCCTGTGTTGATTCAAGCAGATGAGGATAAAAGAGAACTGTTTGAAGAACAAACAGGTATTGCTCTGAGCTTTTATTCTGAAAGTGATATTGCCTGGTTAGCAGAGCAAAAAGCGATATTACAACAAGGCGAGCCTATTGTTACTTATAATCAACAAGAGCAATGGGTCATCTATATAGAATCAAAACAAGATCAGAAAATATATCAGTTAGGGCCATTAATCACGCCATCAAATGAACAGCCTTATTTAAAATATTTGGTGTTAGTAATTTCTTATTTACTGTTAGCTGCATTTTTAGCGTTGTGGACTAGGCCGATTTGGGCGGATTTATTACAATTAAAAAATATGGCTGAAAAAATCACCTTAGGTGATTTAGAAGTCACGCAAAAAGTAAATAAGGGCTCACCTACCGCAATTGTAGTGCAAACATTTGTTGATATGGCTAGCCGAATCACCCGTTTAATTGCCGAACAACAACAGCTTGTTAATGCGGTGTCTCATGAATTAAGAACCCCACTATCAAGATTACGATTTTCATTGGCTATGATGGACAATATAGAACCAGAACAACTAAATGAAATTAATACTGATGTGCAAGAAATGGAGAGCCTCATTGACGAAATGTTAGGTTATGCCCGCATTGAAAGTATTAGTCAAAGTTTGCACAAATCCAACGTGAACATAAGTGAATTATTATATAATCATGTAGACAAACAACAACGCGGCACTGATAAAGCTTTAACATTAGTAATAGAAAAAGATTTATATTTTCGTTGTCACGGCTCTTTAATTGAACGTGCCTGTCAAAATTTGATAACAAATGCTGTGCGTTACGCTAAACAGCAAGTTGTCATCTGCGCTAAAATTGAAGCTAAACAATTAGTCATTACTGTGAGTGATGACGGTGCTGGCATTACAAAAAAAGATCAAGAAGAAATATTTAAACCATTTACCCGCATAAATAAAAGCCGTAATAAAAAAGATGGCGGTTTTGGTTTAGGACTTGCCATTGTAAAGCGTATTATCGATTTACATCAAGGGCATTGTCAGGTTAAGTATTCATCACTTGGTGGTTGTAAATTTGTAATATGTATCAGCGCTGATGATTGGAGTTCACGTGATGTGGAGTTCGATAACAGTTAAAATTAACTATGAGTGCCATAGTATTGTTATACAAATTTGATTAAATTATTACTCACTTGTACAGGTTAGAATTGTCCATGTCGACGTTGCTCTCAATCCTAATAGCCTGCGATTACTCAATCGAGCGCCTTGCCCTGAAATGTTTTTCCTACGTACAACAAGGTTACAAACTTAATGAAACTGGTATTAAGTGAAATAGCACCAAGCTTAAACTAGAAAATATATCCCAAACACTAATCCACAATACATCATTAATGAAAACAGACTTCCAACAAGGTTTAAAATCGCTGATACACCAAAAAACTGAAAACTTAAGGCTGAATATAGCGCTTTAGGCCGAGATTGAAATGAATGAAAATATTTCAATTCGGTTAACTTAGCTGCTAATGTTTGATCACTTTTAATCTCATTATCAATTACCTTGTCATATATAAAAGCGACTACATAAAATAAGATTAAAAATATTAAGATAGGTTGCATAGCTAAATTTCCTGATTGATCTAACATCGTAATTGGGGCTAAAAGTTGTTTCGAAAATGTTGAATAACGAAAATATGAAACTGGTCTTCGTTCTTATGTTTATACTTTAAGCGCTATAATTTCAACAGGTGAAATAAAATCATTTTTTATATTTTCGACCATATTCCCTACTTTGTCGGCAGCACTTCCCTGCATAAGAATATGTAATCCTAGAGGTGGAGGGCCACCTTTTGACATTGTTTTCACACGTAATTGCTTAAAGAAATCTAATGAAAATTCACGCCGGTTATTTACTTGTGATATTTTAAAACCCGCCAGCTCTAAAGCTTTTATATAATGTTCAGGGCTTGATAATTTACTGGTACTACTGTCAGACGCCCATGGAACTGGATAAATGAGTTCACCATCTTTTTGACGCATAATGTCATAAATACCAAAAGTTGATCCCGGTTTTAATACTCTAGATATTTCGGCAAATAATGATACTTTATCGTCAATATTCATCCCTACATGGAGCATATAACCGCCATCAAATGAATTATCTTGATAAGGCATAGTCAGCGCACTTCCTTGATCAAGGGAGACATAATCATCAAGATTTAACCAGTTACTTAACGTATTGCCGGTTGCTATGTATTCAGGTGTTAAGTCAATTCCTGCAACATGGTGTTTATATTTTGCTGCTACATACCGAGCAGCACCGCCTAATCCGCAACCAACGTCCAGTAAATTGCTTTGTTTAGAAAAGTTGAGTTGATTAAGAAGACTATCAGTTGCTAAACGCCCACCAATGTGAAACTCATCAACAGGAGCAAGATCTTCAATTGTCACTGTTTCAATGGTTTTGCCAATAGCGGGAAGCACTGCTTCAATAGCATTAAGCAAATTACCATGTACATAGTGATCCGATACAGATTTATCATACGACATAAATAATTACCTTCCAGATTGTCTTTTTAAATATAACCCTGAACTAAACTGAAAATATAGTTCTGTTAAAATGAATGAGAAACGAACCACAGTTAACAGTGATTATTCCATTTAAGTAATTGGTAAAATGTTACTCTCTAGATCTTGCAACTCTAAAACCCAAATCGTCAATTTTGTAAGTTGGGTGACTGCGTCTACGGTTAGAAGCTAAACAACCTCTAGAAGGATCGCACCAACCACCACCACGAAAAACACGGTATGAGCCATATACTTCAGGGTCATATAAATCCCAGCACCATTCCCAAACATTGCCTAACATGTCAAAAAGCCCAAAGGCGTTAGGTTTTTTTAAACCGACATTATGAGTAACATTTTCTGAGTTCCCTTCGAACCAAGCAATTTCATCTAAATCGTCATATTGTACTGCGCTTGATCCTGCTCTACACGAATACTCCCACTCCGCATCTGTAGGCAGCCTATAACCTTTAGCGCCTTGAATTAGTTCAACACTTTCAGAATCAAGGTTAACCAAATAACAACTTTCAAGATCCGAGAGTTCAGAAAGGGTATTACAGAATAAAATAGCATCATACCAAGATACATTTTCAATAGGTCTATTATCTCCTGTAAATACCGCTGGAGAAGTAGACATTACTTTCAAATATACCTCTTGTGTAATCAAGTGCTTACTTAACTCAAATGGTGCAATACTGATCTCCCATTTTGTTTTTTTTCTATCGTCTCTTAGAGAGATATTTCCACCTGGTATGGAAATCATTTGTTCTTTAACATTCATTTTTTGATAAACACCATTAGATTAGGAAACATTGACACTTAATGCCCTAATAGAGGGATAGATTAATTTGCTAAATTATGAAACGAAGCGGAATATAAATCAACTAATGAGTAAAGCGATTTTGGGAGGTAACAAACAGTATGCTCAGCACATACAATATCTACTTAATGTCTATTTCACAATCAAACATTACATTAAGTAGAAATTGCCAACGCTTTCAAAGATAACAGTGTTATAAGCGAAAAGATAAATGAACCCTAGCTTGTACTGTGTTCATCATGCAATTCAATATTTAGCTCTAGTACGTTTAAATCACCATCTTTTTTATCAAGGTTTATTGAAAAGCTTTCATCCGACACTTTAATGTATTTGCGTAAAACCTTAAGAATATCCTCAGTGAGTTGAGGTAAATAATCTGGCTGTTTATTTCGACTATTACGCTCATGCGCAACAATGATTTGCAGACGTTCTTTTGCTTTAGAAGCCGTTGTTACTTGCTTCCCTTTTTTACGCAAAAAATAATCAAGTAATGCCATGTTAACCTCCGAACAAACGACTAAGAATACTTTTTTTCTCAACGTTTAAAAATCTAAATTCTACTGCTTCACCTAAAAGGCGCTCAATAACATCCTGGTAAGCTTGCCCTGCGTCACTTTCAGTATCTAAAATCACTGGCTCACCGGCATTAGATGCTTTAAGTACTGCTTGTGATTCTGGAATAACACCTATCAAAGGTATCGATAGAATATCTTCTACATCTTCAACGCTCAGCATTTCACCTTCTTCAACTCGCTTAGGCGAATAACGTGTTAATAATAAATGTTCTTTTATTGGATCTAGACCAAGTTCGGCTCTACGTGAACGACTTGCTAACATACCTAAAATTCGATCTGAATCCCGTACTGATGAGACTTCAGGATTAGTGGTAACGATAGCTTCATCAGCATAATAAAGCGCCATCATAGCGCCAGCTTCAATACCTGCTGGAGAATCACACACTATAAAATCAAAGCTTTGACCAAGCTCTTCGAGGACCTTACCAACATTCTCTTTATTTAATGCATCTTTATCACGTGTTTGCGAGGCTGGTAATATAGACAAGCTACTAACACGCTTATCTTTAATTAGTGCCTGATTTAAAGTTGCTTCGCCATTAATTACATTAACAAAATCGTAAACAACACGGCGTTCGCAGCCCATAATCAGATCAAGATTTCGCAGGCCTATATCAAAATCAATTAAGACTACTTTATGTCCCTTTAATGCTAAACCAAGACCAATTGCAGCACTTGATGTTGTTTTACCAACACCGCCCTTTCCTGATGTAACCACTATTATCCGTGCCATATACCGAATATCCTTTATAAGTTAATAATTAAATAAGTTTTGATGACGTTAATTCACTGTCAGTCAAATGAAAATATACAGGCGAGCCCCAGTTTTGCTCCATTGACTCACTCAGCCAATAGTTACCATTAATAGAAACCAGTTCAGCCTCAAGGTTTTGGCAATAGATTTGTGCTTTATGATGACCTTTTGCACCGGCAATCGCTCTGCCGCGTAATGAGCCATAGACATGAATATTACCATCGGCAATAACTTCTGCTCCCGCTGAAACTGAGCCAATAACCACTAAGTTTTGATCTTTGGCATAAATTTGCTGACCGGAGCGAATTTGTCCTCGATGGACTTTGTCAGTGTATAAATTACATTGAGGTGGAACGGCTATTGTCTTCGTCTCTGTTACTACGCTTTTATCTGCAATCGCGGTTTTTTCCGAGGTATTAATTTTCGTAGAATTAGTTTTCGCTGTATTAATAAAAGAGAAACCCTGTTCTCGAATCAGTTTGCGTTGTTCTTTCGCCACCGAGCCAGTAAAACCAACGAAAATAAAATTGAATTCTTCTATTAATGTTTTTACCGCGTGATAATCAACTGGGGATTCAAGTTTTTCAATACTAACCACAAGAGGAACTAGGTAAAAAAAATCGGGAGCTTGAGAGACTTTTTTTACTAAATCAGCGCGAATATCAGCTAAGTTCGATGTTCTTAAATGTAAAACAGACAGGGTAAAGCTTGACCCTTTAAATTCAATACTGGCATTAGCCATAATGAAAATTTTCCTAAATAAAACAACTCTATGTATCTAGATATAATTTACCTAAATATAACGTACCTAATTAGAATGCAACTATGCATAAAAGTCGTCAGTATTACTGATGTCTTTACTGACAACAGCAATACTCAAAAAGTGAAGGTGAAGGCGCTTATAACGCGCCTTTTAATGTCGAGATCAAAGCATCTTGCCCGCACTGATTGCGCTTAATTTCATTATTTGCCATCAATAGCGAATAACTTAAATTAATTGACGCAACCAATAAAGCACGCTCGCTGCTAGCCATACCCTTTTGCTGTTTAATGTCATCACACATAACAGCTAGGCTACTAGCTGCTTGCTTTAAATCATCTGCTTGTTCAGCTGAGCAAGAAAACTGGTGTTGTTTACCCATAATTTCAATGCTGATCCCCGTAGAGTCTTCAGCAAACATTAACTAACTACTTCTACACTTTGTAATTTACTTAATAAGCTTGTTAGTGCATCGTTTGTTTGAGTTTGTTTTCCTTCACCTTCAAGTATTTCAAGTTGCAAAGTTTCATTTTCATCAACAAGCACTGATTTTTGCTGTTCGAGTTCTACTACTTTACTTTGTAGTTGGTTATTTTTATCAATTATACGTTCAATCAGTTGTTCGAGTTGAGGGAGAGTATTTTCTAACATAAGGCGCTCTTGTTAACTGTAAATTTAAGGCGGCAATTTAATCTAAAGTGAGGCAGAATGCTACCCTTTAGCGTAATTATCGACTTAATTCGTGTAACAATTATTATCGGTAGTTAGTATTTGCCAATTACGCTTAAAAAACACACGTTATTTGAAATCGACTCATTAGAAAAAGTTGATATTTAAAAGTAGTTATATACCGCCAGAACCGCATAATTCATTACCAAATAGTAAAAAACAGTTGGTTATACTATTGAACGAGCAAACACAGCCAGCTATATCCTTGTTCATATTTATACAGCTTAACCATTTTTTACTTAGCTAATTCAGTTTTATTTGTTGGGATATAAGCAATAATGAAAAATAAGATAAACACGACAAATGTTCCAATAGCATTTTGTTTATAAGTTAAAATATCAAAATAAAACAAACTTTTTTCAATTAACCCCACACCAACACCAAAAATAAATAACATGTATTTACTTGCTTGACCATTAGCCTTAAATAATTTAGCTAACCAATATCCAACAAACGGCATGAAGGACCAAATAAAAACAATTACAACAGAAAAAAACATTGCCGAAATTGAAATGTTTGATTGAATAAATTTATTAATTACAGAGTGAAATTGAACTAGAAGGTAGCCCAGATAGAGATACAAAATAAAACCTTTTTAAATTTATTAACAGCCTGTTTAATGGGCAATAAAATAGTTAGCTAAAACGGTAATGATAGAGCAAAAAATCTACTGTATTTTACCTTGTTTAATATTTATTATGCTGACTTTACTGCTACATTAATTTCTTTAGTTCCTTGCAGTACTTCAGGAAGAGACTTTAAAATATGGACAATACTAAAGAGTAAAATCCCATGGTGCGCACCAACAGTGAACTCATCTATTGTGCTCCACACCTCATATCCCGATGATACAAGTAAAATAATACCGCTCAACAAATTAGTAAACGGGTTTTTTATAAATCTATTTAACATAATACTAAACCTGCTCAAAACAATATAACGAATGATATGGATTCCCCCTTCCTAGTCGGCATATTGAAGGAGTAAAAATATTCTATAAATTTAATGCTTTGCCTAAATAGCTTTTAATTCCCACTGAAATCACGCACTTTGAATGATAACGGGTATATTTAGCCAAACTTGTTTTTAGTATTCACATAATTGCAACATATGACAAGGGTAAATTACGTAAACTAAGCAATAAAACAACTTGTTAGCCCAGATAGGTAAATTATCACTCTGTATTATCCATATGGACGCTAAAGTTGATATCCCTTAAAAAGAAATGCAACGCAGAGTATGAATTACTCAGTCTTCCCGAAGAGCTGGCTTAGAAATGTTTTATGCTGCCTTATTAATTTCGACAAGGACGCTACATGGACTTAGCTTATTATAGAATGCAGGAGCATATATTCCTGAACAATCATTCTCTTCAATCATAAGTATATCTCATTGTAAACCCGTAATTTGTACCTATCGGTAAGAATTGACTTGAATTATACCGTTAGGTACAATTTGTCAATTATTTAACTATTATAATTCGGAATCATTGTGACTAGCGGTAGAAAAAAATCATTTGATGAAAGCACGGCTTTAAATGCAGCAATGGATGTGTTTTGGCAAAAAGGCTATGTTGGCGCTTCTCTTACTGATTTAACTAAGCGAATGGGGATCAATAAACCCAGCATGTACAGTGCTTTTGGTAACAAAGAGGCTTTATTCGTTAAAGCTACGCAGTGCTACATTGATACTAAAGTGAAACCTCACGTTGCATTGCTCTTTGAAGAAGGTGTTACATTAAAACTACGTTTGAAAAATCATATGATGTCTATTGTCGCGATGCAATGTGACGCAGAGCATACCAAAGGCTGCTACCTAGCATTATGCCAATCAGAACTTGTGAGCGGCGATATTCCCGAACAAGCAGTGCAATTACTTAAAGAAGCCGATGCAATGCCTAGTCAGTTATATGCAGAGTTGTTCAATAGTGATGTTGAAGCGATTGCATTAGGTCTTAATAAAAATGCAGAAGCTAATGGCATAAGCCTTTACACAATATTAAAAGGAACGGCGTCAATGGCTCGTTCCGGTATTGATAAATCACAACTTGAATACGGAATAGACAGTATTCTTACTGGTATAGGTGTTCATTAAGCCTGTTCATTTAGCTGTTGCCATAAATTATCTAAACGCTTAACAACAACATTAGGTTCAACTCCCCAAGGATCATATACTGCTGAGTTATTCCGCTTGACCCATGCAGCATTCATTCCCACTGATTTTGCACCAATGACATCAAAGGGGTTACTGGATATAAGCCAAGCTTGATTGGCTTTAGAGTTAGCTCTGTTGAGTAAATGCTGATAAATATCTGGATTTGGTTTAAAGGTTTGAATTTCGTCAGCAGTAACAATGTCATTAAAGTACTTTCTGAGATTAGCATTATTTAGTAACTTCTCTACCGACTCTTTCTCGCCATTTGAAAAAGCAACCAGTTGATAGTGTTGTTGAAGTTGAGATAATCCTTTTTCTACATCATCAAATGCAGGGAGTGTTTTATAGCTCTCTAATAACTGTTTCTTTTGTTCACTTGTTAAGGCTACTTTTAAAGCTTCACAAGTGTAATTCAAAGCATCCTTAGTGCAGACCGAAAAACCTTCATAGCGCTTCATTAGCCCACGACGAAACGAGTACTCTAATTGTTTTGAGCGCCAAGTTTCGGAAAATAACAACGCTTTGTTTTCCATCATTTGCTCTAAAAGCACCAAAACACCCTGTGTGTCTATTAATGTTCCGTAAACATCAAAAGCAAGTACTTGTTTCATCATAAACCTCTTTATTATTAATAATCAGAGTGTTAATTAGATACACTTAATAACACCACTTTCTAAATTGGCTAGTTTTACTCTCTACATATTCTTAATATTAATACTCTGCTGACTTTATCTTACCTATCGGTACAATACAAACAATTAAACCATACCGATAGGTAAGATTTATAAAGCCAGAAGTTAAATACGCACATATACCCGTATAATCTCCTATCTTAATTATATACCCATTCCAGATGAATCATGCATATTCAAGTGGAATGGGTATAGATTGCTCATTTGCCGCGATGATGTGGAAAATTTAAAATATTAAATGAACGGGTACTGGAAAATATAATGCTCACTGTGTAAGCTTAGTTGACGTGGGTTCTGAAAAATCATGATGAAGGTGATCTTATCGCTAAAGTTAAAGGTTTTCTGGACGAACTATCATTGCAATATCCTAATCAATGGAGAAAAGAAAAGAACAATTATATTACCATATTCTTAGTTTTATAATGTTAAGCCAATAATGTTTAGAAATGGTATTTTAGCGTATGAACTAAATCTTTTTGATTATTAATATCGAGACGTATTATTTCTATTTGTAACATATTTTTTCGAAAGTTTAGCAGTAAAATCATTTTCTTGGTTTTGTTGTTTACTCTTTGCTTTTCTTCGGCCTGGGTACAAGCTCAAGAATATCGTTTTACTTCACTTAATGTTCAAAGTGGCCTCCCTTCTCTTAATATCAATCAGACATTTCAACAAAGCAATGGCTTTATTTGGCTTGCGAGCGATGCAGGGGTTAGCCGTTACGATGGTAAAGCATTTGAGCATTATAAATTCTCTCCTGGTAGCTCACGACACATTAGCCACAATTTTGTTACAAACATGGTAGAAGACCATGGAGGTAATATTTGGTTAGCCAGCGAGCATGGCTTGAATAAAGTTCTTCTTGACGGAAGTGTCGTTATTTACTTGCAGGACCCTAAAGACGTAAATAGTTTAAATTCAAATTGGACCATATCCCTACATGTTAATGACCAAGATGAATTATGGGTTGGCACAGGTAATGGGCTCAATTTATATGACAAAACCAACAACAATTTTCAATTTATACCCTACTTTGCAAATGGCAAAATGCACTTAGCTACTATTTACGCTATTGTAGAAGATAAGCTAGGACACATCTTTGCGATAACCTCCTATGGTCTTGCTTTATTAAATAGAAGTGAGATGATTTTAGAACAAGTAGTGACTAGTAACCACGAACACACTGAACTTCTCAGTAAAATAGCCAATACTGCTATTATAGATAGCCAAGGTATTCTTTGGATGGGGAGTGAAGCAGACGGTCTAATTTCATATAACCCAAAAACACAAGCAGTTAAAAACCTTAGGCATGATCCCGGTAATATCAATAGCATTTCAGATAACAGCATTTATGCATTGGCTGAAAATTCTCAAGGTGATTTGTGGATAGGTCATGACGATAAGGGAATAACACTTTTTACACAGCAAACAAGTAATTTTCAGCATATTCAACATCAAGAGTTTGACCAGTCGAGCCTTCCTTCTAACTCGATTACAGATATATTTTTTGATAGTAATGATATGACATGGGTTTCTACCGACAATGGCTTAGCCACTTATAACCCGTATTCTAGTGCTAGCTATATCTACCGTAAAAAGCCAAATAATAATGGTCTTTCCAGTAATTTAATTAACCATATTATCATTGACAATAACATTGCATGGTTAGCCACTGGGCAAGGACTTAATACCCTATCATTAGATACCAATGAAATTAGTAAAATACACTTAGATGAACTTACTCAATATCAATTTTCACATAATGGCATTTTGAATATTTCTCGGGTAAACAATGAACTACTGTGGTTATCGTCTGATCAAGGTTTGAGTTTGTTTAATCATCAAACAAATTCAGTAACCCACTTTGATAACTCAAAAGGCAACAAACACGGGTTGCCAAGTAACTCATTCTTTACACTCACCAAAGACAAAGAGGAAGGTGTATGGATAACCGGCTACATAGACGTAGGATTGATTTGGTTTGATCAAGAAAATGGTGTCAAAAAACAATTTTTAAAAAGCAAAGACAATAAATACTACGGTGAAGGGAATTTTAGTTATCAGACCATTATTGACGATAACGGTTATATGTGGATGGGAACTACCGATGGGATATTTAAAGTCAACCTTAAAACAGGCGAACCTACCCAATACAGTGTTGGTAATGATGGTGCCAATATTAGAGTTACGGGGATAATTCGCCTAGACTCTGGAGACATTTGGGCCAGTACGCAAGGAGGTGGACTAGTTCGCATATCTTTTTCTGGGCCGGATAAACACAGGGTTACGATTAAAACGATGACCACAAAAGATGGTCTACTCAACGGGCAATTGAAGTCGGTTGTGGCTCAAGGGGACGATCGACTTTGGTTCACCTCTAGCAATGAGCTATACATGTATTACATTCCAACCGAGGAAGTAACCCACTATAAGTCTTTACTCTTGGACAAAAATTTCAGCTTCACCGAAGCCGCTATTGCCATAGTTGATAATACCTTACTATTAGGAACCAATAAGGGCTTAATTCGCGTTGAAACAGACAAGTTAGCACAAAATAAGCTTATCCCCCCTATTCGAATAACGCAGGTCGTTATTTCAAACAAAAAAACAGTGGCAGTGAGTGATAAAACATTTGCTGATACGCTGGTGCTTGATAGAGAAAATTCTAATATTCAAATTTCTTTTGCATCACTTGATTATACTGCGCCTAAAAACAACCATTATCGATATCAACTTAAGGGCTTTGATAATGATTGGGTTTACAGTGAAAGTACCAACGTTGTTCAATACACAAATTTAGATCCAGGTACATACCAGTTTATTGTGGAAGGAACAAACAGTGACGGAGTATGGAGTACTCATAAATCTGTACTATTTTTTGAAGTCAAAATGCCCGTTTGGTATTACATGTTAGTAATCTTATCTCTTATTACATTTGCGATTTCAATTCGTTATGCGGTATTTAGAAAACAAAAGCTTAAAGAACTAAACAAGCGAGCTAACTATGACGCCTTGACTGGATTAGCTAACCGCTATTGTTTGAATACTAAATTAAACGAATTAGTTGCCAAAAAGGACTCTTATTTTGCCATCGTTTTTGTAGATATAGATCATTTTAAATTAATCAACGACACCCAGGGACATGATGCGGGGGATCAGTTGATTATCCAAATAGGTAAACGGTTACAATCATGCTTGCGATCTCACGACCTTTTGGCACGACTTGGTGGTGACGAGTTTGCTATTATTATTAATACAAATCTAAATGATGATGGGCTTAAGCCTATCGTTGAACGTATACACAACAGCATTAGTGCTTTGTATCATATTGATGATACAAAAGTAAAAAGTTCCGCAAGTATTGGCGTCGCAAGATACCCCTTTGATGGAAGTGACAGTAAAGCGTTATTTAAAAATGCAGATATTGCCATGTATGCTGCTAAAAATGCGGGTAGAAATAACGTTAACTATTACAACACAGCTTTAAGTGAAAGCATGCTGGAGAAGTTTACCATTCGCAATGCATTGGACAATGCAATATCTAATCAAGAATTTGAACTTTATTATCAGCCCAAATACGATGGTAATAGTGGCAAGGTTCTCGGCTTTGAAGGACTAATTAGATGGATTAGTCCTAATAATGGATTTATTCCTCCTGATAAGTTTATTCCTGAAGCGGAAATTAGTGGTGCCATTATTGGCATTGGAGAATGGGTTTTACGTGAGGCTTGTACTCAAATAGCGTTATGGGACAGTAAAGAGCTATTGGTGGCGAATGTCGCAGTTAACTTATCCGCTATACAAATTTTGGAGCCTAATTTTTGTCATCAATTGCAAGTGATATTGCAAGAAACAGGGGCTCCTGCAAACAAGTTAGAATTAGAAATAACCGAAACAGTGCTGATAGAAAATATTGAAAGAGTACAAACTGTATTGCGAGAAATTCAAGCGCTTAATATAAGTATCGCATTAGATGACTTTGGTACAGGATATTCATCGTTAAGCTATTTAACCCAATTTCCTATCAATACCTTAAAAATAGATAAAAGTTTTGTTTGGGCGTTAGAAAAAGAAAGCACATCTAAAATTATATTGAAAAACATTTTTAGTTTGGCAAAAGATTTAAATATGTCCGTAGTTGCTGAAGGGGTAGAAACTCAAGAGCATTTAGATATTTTACAATCCTATGGATGTCAGTATATGCAAGGCTTCTTCTTCAGCCCTGCCATTACTAGTGAGAAGGCAACTCAAATGCTTCTTTTACAACAAAGAGAAACCATGACCTGATCTTAGCTACTATAATGTATATATGTCATCGTCTGAGCGTTTATGCATTTCACCCCGGGCAAGTAAGCTATCAACTGCGGTTTGTACCTGAGCGATATTGTGAGGATATCTTTCATTGGTAAGCCATTGATCACATATACACTGTACTGAAGCTGAAGCATCAGGATGAACCGAAAGGTAATTGATAATACCTGTTTGAATTTCACTGTGGATGTCTGCCATTTTCATTATCACTAGCCTTATATTATAGCGTTTCATAAACAAGTTTAGTGTAATTAATGGAATTTTTCCTGCCTTTAGTTAACTAAAAAATAGATAAAATTACTATTAACTTTGTCATTTTATCTACTATGATTAAATAGGGGCGGTATGAAATATAATCGAAATAAAGTGGATATTGGTCATTATATGTCTAAGACCAATATAGATCTGCGCGATGAAAATGTAAAAATAGCTTTTGGTGATGAGTTTGATATAACAGAGTTGCTAAAAAACAACCAAGTTGAGATTTTATATCATCAAAAAAATTACATCTTCAATATGGATATTTTAGATGGCGCTATTATTGCTTTAAGTCATTAAACTGACTGATAACTGATGGGTGAAAATCACCCTATGGCTAAGTGTTGCCAAATTTCAGTGGGAACGAATATAGTTACTAGTGAGGCTTTTGTTTTGAGTAATAGCGCCTGCCATCGTATTTATCAAAATAACGCCCTAAAAAGGGATGTTCAATCTGCCTATTATCTTCATTAGCTGACAAATTTTTTTCTGCGACATAAGTCGTTTGGGATGATTGATCGACCAAAACATTATACCAAGGCTTATCTTTTGGTGGTCGACTGCTTGTCATGCTCTCAGACCAATGCTCGCTATTGCTAAATACCGTATCTATACCGACAATAACGCCACGATAATCGAATCTATGGTGATAAATTATTTGTCCGATATAAAATTTTGACGACATGAGTTGTTATATCCCGTTAGTTATCATTTTTGATTAAAGGCACGAAGCTTACTGGCAAGACCTTGCTTTTCGTAAGTACACCTTGGCTATCTTTTACTAGTAAGGTTAACTGCTGATTTCCGTATTGGTCATTGACCGGAATTATCATAGCGCCTCCGGGTTTTAGCTGACCAATTAACTTAGCCGGAATATCACCACCCGCGGTTACTATAATACCGTCAAATGGCGCCTGCTCTGGCCAGCCTTGATAGCCATCTCCGGTGCGTATAGTAACATTACTATATTTTAGTGCTTTCAGCGTAATTTCAGCCTGTTGTGCCAATTCAGGTATAATTTCGATACTAAATACGTTCGCGACAAGATTGGACAATATCGCTGCTTGATAACCTGAGCCTGTCCCTATTTCCAGCACAGTATGACTAGCTTGCGGATTAATCAGCTGGGTCATTATGGCAACAATAAAGGGTTGAGAGATGGTTTGATTATGCGCGATAGGCAGCGGTCTGTTATCGTAGGCATACGGTTGAAGGTGTTTCGGAACAAACTCATGCCTAGGCGTATTATACATAGCAGCAAGGATGTCAGGTCTTAGCTGTGCAATGCCTGTATAGATAGCGGTTCTTTCGGTATCACTGATAATTAGCTTGAGCATATTAGTACGCAAATATTGCTCTGGCTCACTAGCGCTATATTCACTAAAATCATCTATTATAGTGAACGACACTAATGCTGCCATGAGTAATAGTATAATTCGTTTAACCATGTCTATTACCTATCACTCTCGACTAGGAGTGGCGATGTTTTAATTATAGTACAGTTATGAAATTGTACTTTTAATCATTACCTATCTCATCTCCTTAAAGTAGTGACCTGAATGAACTAGCTCCAGTTAAGTTTATTATTCCTTAACTGAGTAGCCGAATCCATTAAACCACGTCAAACAGTTAGAAATAATTATATTGAATATTAACACCTACCCATCTTGGTTTAGCATAAAATTCCTGAGCAAAACCTGCATTTTTAGTAAAATCAAACGAATATACTCGATAATCTTCATTCGTTAAGTTCTTAACAAAAGCAGAAACTTTCAGATTTTCATTAATTTGATAACCAATTCGAGCATTAAATACCGTGTAGGATTCTTCTTTAGAGAGCTCGCTATTAGTAATTGCAAAAAATTGCTCTGCTTGATGATTGAAGTCTAATTGAGCAGAAATTTCTTCCGTGACTTGGTATCTAACAACACCATTAAGTGTGTATGAAGGAGCAAGTACCATTTCTCTATCAGTAACTGGCCCTACATTTCTCACTTCTACGCTTTCTATATTTGTATCAAGCAGACTTGCGCCTAATTTAACATCCCAATTATCACCTGGTAGCCAAGTCAGTTCAGCCTCAACACCTTTTAAGGTAGCATCTGAATTATTAATAAACTGGCTTAAACCGGCAAAAGTCAACGCTTGGTAATCTTTATAATCATAATAGAATGCGCTGGCGTTCAATCTAACATCGCCATCCGCCAAAGTTGATTTAAAGCCTACTTCATAACTTGTTAATTTTTCAGGTTTAAATGAAATATCGGCTTCGGTTACGCCATCCGTAAAGTCAAGAAAACCGCCATTAAAACCACCACTTTTGAAACCCGTAGCAACATTAGCAAAGACCAAAGTATCGCTATCAACTTTGTAATCCACCCCTAGTTGTCCAGAAACATCGTCATCATCAAGCGAAGTAAACTCTTGAGCAGCAGGGTTATCGTTTGTAAAATCTAAAAAGGTATTTGTTCCTGGAAAATCTGCACCAAAACCAAAGCCACACACATCACCAGCAGGAATTAAACAAGAGTTCAAAACGGCATCAGGCTTGGTATCTGTTCTATTTTGATAGTGCATAGTTCTTTCTTCAGTGGTATAACGTAAACCTGCAGTCAATGTTAACTTGTCATTTAATGACTTTTCAATTTGACCAAAAAAACCATAAGACTCTGCCTCTTGCACATAATCGACATCGTAATTAAGAAAAGGCAGATAGTCCGGTCCAAACGTTCCTGCTGGTGCGCCAGTAATACCATCAATAACAGGTCCAGGATAATTGATATCCAGATCTAAGCTACCCACTACTTTATTCTCAAAATAATACGCACCAACAATCCACTCAATAGTATCTGTTGAGCCAGAAAATCTAAACTCTTGGCTAAATTGTTCAATGTCAGAAGCAAAGGTTGGAACCACACCGTCATTGGGACCAACATCGGCATCTTCTTTATGCGCTTTTTCAACATTTTCAACCGCTGTAATAGAGTTAAAATCAAAATCATCTGTTGTCCAGTTTAATCCGACTGAAAAACCATCCGAGTCGATTTTTAGAATCCCCTCTCTGCTATAATCCCCGGCAAAATGATCACCGTCTGTATCTGCATAACCAAAGAAATCAGTTGCTGTACCGCCGTTACCATCATCAGTTGCTAAATGCTGGTATTGTGCTGCACTTGCGTCTGCTTTACCGCCATGTACATTCAACGAGGCAGTAAAATTATCAGTAATATCGTAATCGAATAATAAACGATAAGCTTGGCTATCGGCTTCATTACCGTCAGGACCTATTCTATTTTCTACGTATCCATCATGTTGGTTTGTGGCAATAGCAAGACGCCCTCTAAGGTCATCTGTTAAGCTACCGCCAATAGCTGCCTCCATTTTTATTTGGTTGTGTTCTGCAAATGTTAAATCCAGTAAGGTTTCAGTATCTTCTGTTGGTTTACTTGAAATAAAATGTACTAAGCCACCCGTGGCATTTCTACCATATAAGGTTCCTTGTGGGCCTCTAAGTACTTCTACTCGTTCTAAATCAAATAACTGGAACGTCAATCCAGGCATTGCTGACTGATAGACTTCATCACGATAAATCGCAATAGGCCCTTCATTGTTGTCATTAAAATCATTTAGACCAACACCACGTAAGCTAATTGAAGGATTATTACCCTCACCTACAGGTGTACCTATATTTAAACCTGGGGTTTGAGCCGCAATATCAACACTATCCGTCATGTTTAGCTCTCTAAGACCTTCTCCAGAAAATGCCGTAACAGAGACACTAACCGATTGTAAGTCTTGGGACCTTTTTTTAGCAGTGATTTCTATTTTCTCAAAAACACCACCTTCTTTTGCTTGTGTCAATGGCGATGCAGCCAGTGATAGAGATACTGCTATTGCTAACGATAATTTATTGCGATTCATATTTAAATTCCTGTGATTTAACACTTATTTATATTTTTATATTTTTAATTTTAATGGCTTCGATTGACTCTTTATTTGACACAACCCCACATGCACTCATTATTACATGACTATTCACGTAATAATTCACTTGATATATAATTTATCATAACAAGCATTTTGTCAAACATTATTTAGCTTAAGAAATAACCAATAACCTTGAAGAACTGAAATCACCTATATTTCAGCAGGTTAAATTATTAACATAGGTAGCTATGTAACGAATAAACTCGCCGGTTCAAATGACATAAAAACGTTGATTAACGTAAGTAAAGTTTACAAGCACCAATAGTTTGTGCGTTTTAGAGAGAAAATTGATAATTAAGCGACGACTGTCATCTTATGATAAAACTAGCTTTGGTTTATGCTCATAACGTCTTAAAAGCGCTCATTTAAACTGTACTAAAAACGATGTATATACCCGCTCCACTTGAAGATGCTCGTTTCAGGAAGTCTGAGCGATTCATAATCAAGGCATATTTTTTTATTAAGGGTTATCCCTTAAAAAGAAATGCAACGCAGAGTATGATTTGCTCAGCCTTCCCCAAGGGGCTGGTTTAGAAACGCTTTATGCTGCGTTATTGATTTCGACAACGGAACAACCATTCTCTTCAATCAATGCCTTGCCTAAAGGCGTTGCTAATTCCAGCTGAATCATGCATCTTCAGGTGGAACGGGTATATAGCATTATAAATATTAATTTAAGCACAAAAACATCGCGTTCTGCCTAAAAAATGTATTAAAATTATCAGTATACTTAAGCTACCAAAACAACATATGTCATTACTCATTAGTGTTACCGATCAATCTCCAATTCACGCCAATTCCACATCAGGCGAATCACCGCTACTTTCTGTCAAGCTAGCACAACAATGTGAACGCTGGGGCTACCACCGTTTCTGGATGGCTGAACACCATAACTCAGGTATATTCGCCTGCCCTTGCCCTGAAATTCTCATTGGACATATAGCCAGTCAAACTGAGCGTATAAAAGTAGGTAGTGGTGGCGTTATGCTTTCTCATTACAGTCCCTATAAAGTTGCGGAACAGTTCCGCATGCTCGAGGTACTTTATCCAGGGAGAGTTGATTTAGGTATAGGACGTGCTCCTGGTGGTGACCAATTATCAAGTGATGCCTTAGCTTTTCCGGCACAAGCATCTAATGGTCAGGCTTTTTCACATCAAGCAAGTGATTTAGTTCACTTTCTAAAAGGTACTATGGATGCTAAAAACCCCTATTCCAAACTTAGGCTAACACCTGAGATAGATGTTACTCCGTCTTTATGGATGCTTGGCTCTGGCAGTAGCTCCTGTGAGTTTGCAGGGACCCTAGGCATGGGATTTGTACTGGCTCAGTTTATCGACAGCCGCACACCCGCAGATAAAATATTCAACGCCTATCGCGCCTCATATAAAGCAGCTGGGCATCAAAATCCCCCTAAAACGATGCTTGCATTAGCCGTTGTTTGTGCTGATAGCAACGAAGAAGCTCAAAAAATTGCATCAATTCGCGCTTACTCCAAGGTTTTAGCGCACATGCACGGTATACGTGAAGGTTTCCCGTCAATACAAGAAACAGAAGATGCTCTCAAGAGAATGTCTATAACAGAAAAGGATTACTTTGAAAGATGTCTGGGCGATATTATTTACGGCACTGGTATTGAATGTCGTAATAGAATTGAAGCGCTGGTAAATAATTGTCAGGCTGATGAAGTGACTGTCGTCAACGTCACCTATACTTTTGAACAACGGTTACGTAGTTATGAATTATTGGCGCAGGCCTTTGAAATGTTTTAACTTTTATGATATCAGTGCTAAATAACCTGAGCTCAGTTTAATAAACCAGAGTGCGGGGCTAATACTCACTTACCTCCGTCAGGATTAACGGCTAATTTTTTCTTCAGAGATCACTTTATCTCCACAAGTGAACACATCCAAAATTGATGTATGCGTTCACTTGTGCGTTACTGTGCTTTCTTAGAAAGAGTACTTGGCAGAAAACTGAAGGCGATTCATATCACCGGTATTACCGTTGCTTTTTTCAAGCTTGCCGTAGATATATTCACCGCCTAAGGTAAGCTTAGGCATTGGTGAGAAGAGCAAGTTTGCATGAATACTTTGTGATTTTGTATTATACACACCTGCTGCTGCATCGGCGTCAGCATCATAAATGGCATACCCTAAAGTAGAACGTGTCGTTTTACTCCAAAAGTGTCGATACCCTATATTGGCAGCGGTTTGATCAATAGTCGCTAACTCGTTGTTTTCATCTACATATGCATCAGGGTTTAAGGCTAATCCAATATATCGACCTAAGCCTTTACCTGACGTAACCGTAAAGCGAATATCATCCCTTCCTGCAGCATTTATGCGACCAGAAATACTAATACCACCAGCATTTTCTGAAGAGTCTACATTAGCACCATCCTTGTATTTCAACTGACGCGCAATACCGGCAACAGAAACATTACCCCAATCACCTTTAAAGCTATATCTGGCGATTAAATCAGGGACACTACTGTCATTAGTTTGAATGCGACCAACCGTTGTTTCTGGATTCTCAAGTGATATTGATAATGGTCCGTTGGTATAACGAACTTGCATTTGACGGGTATCAATCATGCCTTCAGACAGTGCAAAGAAGTCGAGTGTTTCAGCAATAGCAGAGCCATTAAGGGCATTAGTCCAGGTTTGACCGAATTTCCACTTACCATATGAAATGACAGCGTGTCGTAAATCCACACCACTTCGATTTGTCGTTGATTCACCATTAGAGGGCGCATTTCCAGGACCAAAATCCATTTCAATAAATCCGGTGATTTTTTCACCATTGGCAAGTACGGTTGATGTGCCGATATTGAAACGAGACTGTTTCGCATGTGAATTGAATTGAACACCCTCACTTGTGTTTATTGACCCAGGAGCTCTCGTTGGTACTAATGCTGGTATATAGAAATCGTCAATTGCACTAACAGGTGGAATACCGTCATTGTACTCGGTAAACATGGTATCAACTTTAATAAAACCATGAAAATTAATGGTGGTTTTACCCACTTCAATTTCTTGGGCTTGTATTGATGTTGCGCCTGATAATGCGACTAGGATGGCAAGAGGTAGTGTATTCTTTTTCATGTTTTTTCCTTTATTTAGATATTATTGGTTTTATAAATTTCAAGAGTGATAAACTCAGGACGCCTGAAGACAAAACAATTAAAAGTTAACTTTGTACACAATTTGCAATGTACTAATGAATTAACCTTTAGCGCTATATTTGCCTAATGGAATGATTAACAGTGTTTTTTTGGTGCTTAATATGTAGAGATAAATAGGTAAGGCTAGCCATTTGACTAGCCATTTTCTTCGTAGTACTTTGATAATAAAGCACTAAACAACATATATCCTTTCTTTATCCACCATAATTCCGAGCGATTTCATGCAACTCTTTTAAAGCAGATTCAGTATCTAAACCACTGCTTTCTACGCTTTTTAACCACTCTTCATCTAAACCTTTACTGTATTGCTTAAATTCTTCAGCTAATTGCTTACTACTGGTCACTGTACCGCCTTTACTTTTGGCAAAAATTAAAGCTCCTGCATCACCTTTATCCCAAGTACGGCCTGCCATTGTAGAAAACCTTTCACCTGAAGCCCTCATAATAGCGTCACGATCTTTTTTAGGTAAATTAGCTAAAAAATCAGGGTTGATAACCATTGAAAAACTGCCTAAATACATACCACCGGGTACTGCTAATACGTTAGGCGCTACTTCATATAAACGTAATGACTTTTGTTCGTTCATTGGCATAAATACACCGTCAATCACGCCCTGTTGTAACATTTCATATACTTTAGAGCCCGGTGCTGCGATTGGTGTTATTCCGAGACGTTTACCCAAAGTACTTTGAATACCACCACCGATACGTATTTTTTTACCTTTTAAATCAGCTAAGCTAGAAATTGGTTTTATGGTATGAACATGACCAGGCCCAGGAGAAAACAAACCAGCTAAGGTTAAACCTTCAAATTCACCGGATTCCATGAAATATTTGTTATATACACGCCAAAGAGCAACAGAAGCAGCTTCAGCATTAACCCCCGTCCCCATGCCCGGACTTGGTTGCTCTACAATTTGAGGTAGTTTAAAGCGACCCGGCACATAACCGTGATAACTATAGCTAGCATCAACAACTCCATCCTCAACTAGGTCAAACATACTTTTAGGGTGACCCATGCCGTATTCTAGTTTAACTGTGACTCTACCTTCGCTCTCTTCTTCAATCCACTTACCCCAAGTAGACAAGATCTCTGAATTCATTGTGTGTCCCGGTGGCAACCATGTGGCAACACGTAAAACAGTATCGGCAACGGCTGATGCTGATAGTGCTAAGCAAAAACCTAATGCGGCAGTAATTTTCATTAAAGGTGCTTTATTCATAGTCTTCTCTCCTAAGCTCATAATTGATATTTCATGTGTGCTATTATTAGTAATTATTTGATTCACATTTTTTAATAGTTTCCCCTTCGTCCCCTCCAAATTGTTAATATGTATCTATAGGAGTAGTTAACCTAAAAGCACGATAAGAAGTACTTAAACTTGCTACAGGTATACCCCTCACTTTTTATAAAAACCCTTACACTTACATTCATATTCACGTTATTTTTACTACTTATGATTGTAAAGGGCATAAATAGCAGCTAGAAAAGTACTATTTATGCGACTTTTTCAGTCAAGTTTATTTATATATAAATGACAACTTAATGTAGTTAATCTTCTACCATAGCTTTTAATGCTTTTTTTAACGCTGTAGCTTGCGTATCGGTCAATTTTGTTAACATTGACTCTTCGTGACGCTTAGCAACTACGAAAAGTTCATTTTGAAGAATTTTGCCTTTAGCTGTAAGGCAGACATCATTGTCTGTAGATTTGATCAACTCTTGTTCAGCTAATAACTGCAGGCTTATTTTTAACTCTCCAATTGGTTGAACTGCTACCTCTGATATTGATTGAATGCTTATTGCAGAACTTTCAGACAATATCGTTAATATTCTCCATTGCTCTGGTGTCACATTACATTCGTCAAAAAGTTTCGGGTAGAGATCTTTATGAAACTTAGAACTTGCCGAATGTAGAAGATAAAGCAGGTAATCATCTAAAAATTCATTACCTATATTGCTTGTATTTTCAGTACGTTTCCCCTGATGTGGTGAAGTGACCGCATAACTACCTTTTGAAAAAACAAGCGGTGTTAATGAATCATCATGTGTATATTTCTGTACTTCACCTACGATGATTAGATGATCACCACCCTCGTAAACATTCCACGTTTTACATTCAAATTGAGCTCCACAACCATCAAACAATGGTGCTCCACCTAAACCAGATTTATATGAAATATCTTTGAACTTATCTTCTCCTCGCCCTGCAAAGCGATTAGAAATATCAACTTGACTCTCGCTCAATATATTAACGGCAAAATATTCAGATTTTTCAAAAATAGCAGCGCTAAAAGCCGACTTATCAACGCTCCATAGAACCAGCGCAGGATCTATGGAAACACTGTTAAAGCTGCTGGCGGTACAACCAATAGGCTGGCCGTCTTTATCTAAGGCAGTGATCACCGTCACCCCCGTAGGAAAGTGGCCTAGCGCACCTCTAAAATCTCTAATATCAAATTTACTATTGCTCATAATATTACCTCGTATGATTTAACGCCCAGCTTTATGCGCTGGTAAGGTACCAATTCCCCAATGGGCTTTTGGATATTCATTAATTAACACTCGAATGTTCTGCTCGGGTGCCCCAATAGATTCAGTAACCGCTTCAGCAACCGCTTTAATTAGTGCTTCTTTTTGTTCTGTTGTGCGACCTTCCATCATGTTTACATTAATAATTGGCATAAATATGCTCCTATTACTTATTTTTAAGAACTAAACGAACTTACCTGACAATGTACCTAAGTCTTGATATCTAACGGTAAAATTATCACCTTTGTTAATATGAACAGCTGCTGTAATAGCACCTATCATGACAAAAGACCCTGCCGGTAATTCTTCGCCACGTTCACCTAGCATGTTAGCTAACATAGCGACAGATGCTGCTGGATGACCTAATACTGCTGCGCCTGCCCCGACTTCTACGACTTCACCGTTCACTTCCATTACCACACCCAAATTTTTCAGGTCTAATTGAGAGACTGGCTTCATTTGACCACCTGTTACAAAACGTGTAGATGAGCTGTTATCGGCAATAACACTTTTCAAATCAAATTTAAAATCTTTATAACGAGAGTCAATTACTTCTACAGCTGGCATAACAAAATCTGTTGCAGCAAGCACATCGGCAATGTGAACACCTGGCCCTTTAAGCGCCTTTTTAGTAACAAACGCTAATTCAGCTTCAATTTTAGGATGAATCAATTCATCATGTTTTATTTCACCACCATCAGGCACACTAAAATAATCAGCTAAGAAGCCATAACAGGGTTTCTCTACCCCCATTTGCTTCATTTTTGCCCATGACGTTAGACCCATTTTCATGCCTACGATTTTTGTGCCACGCGCTTCTTTACGACGTCTAATTTCCCACTGAATATCTTCAGCATCGTCAAAAGTCATCTCAGGATAATCATCTGTGATTTTAGTCACTTCGTATGCTTGTAATTCAGCGTTTTCTAAATGCTCTGCAAGTTCTTCCACTTGCGTTTTTGTTAAAGTACCCATTAAATTCACCCTATTATTATTCGGTTATTAAGACGCTTTTAACTTACTTAACGTTAATGCCACATCTTCAATCATGTCTTCTTGGCCACCAACAGTTCTTTGGCGACCTAGTTCAACTAAAATGTCTCTTGCTGACACGCCATATTTCTTTTCAGCACGTTGTGCAAATAACAAAAATGAACTGTAAACACCGGCATAGCCAAGTGTTAGTGCATCTCGGTCAAGGCGAATCGGATGATCCATCATAGGAACAACAAGATCCTCTGCAACATCCATAATTTTGTACAAATCGACGCCACTATTAACGCCCATACGCTCAAGAACAGCGACAAAAACTTCAAGTGGTGTATTACCAGCGCCGGCTCCTAAGCCAGCAACAGAGCCATCAATACGTGAAGCCCCAGCCTCTACAGCGGCAAGCGAATTGGCAATTGCCATGCCCATGTTATGATGACCATGAAACCCTAATTCGATTTCACTTGGCAATTCGTTACGTAATAAGCCAATTTTTTCGCTAACTTCATCCGGCAGCATGTAACCCGCCGAATCAGTGCAGTAGATGCAGTTAGCTCCGTATGATTGCATTAACTTAGCCTGTTCGAGTATTTTCTCTGGGCTAGCCATGTGTGCCATCATCAAAAAGCCTACAGTGTCCATACCAAGCTTCGCGGCTAGATTTATGTGCTGCTGCGCAACATCAGCTTCTGTGCAATGAGTCGCGACACGAATAGTATTAACACCGAGATCTTTTGCCATGCGCAGATGATCCACTGTGGCGATACCCGGTATCAATAAAGCAGATACTTTCGCATTCTTCATTTTTGGAATAACAGCACTTAAATATTCTTCATCGCTATGGGCTGGAAAACCATAGTTAACTGACGAGCCACCAAGACCATCACCATGGGTAACCTCTATCAGTGGAATGCCTGAATCGTCCATTGCAGTAGCAATATTAACCATTTGGTCGATACTAATTTGGTGCCTTTTAGCATGCATACCGTCTCTTAAACTCATATCATGTAATGTGACTTTTTTGTCTTTTAAATTCATGTTATTTACTCCACATTCAAGATCGACTTGGCAATTGAACATTGCCCGATGCAATTTCTTCTGAAAACATTTCAGCAGTACGTAATGCGGCTGCAGTCATGATGTCTAAATTTCCTGAATATTTAGGCAAGAAGTCGCCTAAGCCTTCAACCTCTAGAAACACAGAAACACGATTTCCGTCAAATACAGGACCATTTTTAATACGATATCCTGGTACATATTTCTGCACTTCTTTCGCCATATTCAAAATTGATGCTGTTATGGCTTTTTCATCAGGTGTTTCTTTTGTTAAACAATGCACGGTATCGCGCATTATTAATGGTGGCTCAGCCGGGTTTATAATAATGATTGCTTTACCTTTATCTGCGCCACCAATTTGCTCTACAGCACTTGATGTGGTTCTAGTGAATTCATCAATATTTTTACGGGTACCAGGGCCTGCAGATTTAGAAGATACAGTGGCAATAATTTCACCATATTCGACATCTTGTATTTGTGAAACCGCAGCAACCATAGGAATGGTGGCTTGACCGCCACAGGTCACCATATTGACGTTCATTTCAATCTTTTTGGCATGCTCTTTCAAGTTAACTGGTGGAATACAAAAAGGACCAATAGCTGCTGGAGTAAGGTCAATCATGATAACGCCTAGTTCATTTAGCTTACGGCTGTTTTCAGCATGTACATAAGCTGATGTTGCGTCAAAAGCAATACGTACATCGTCAGCAATGATATGTTCAAGTACACCGTCAACACCGGTAGCACAGGTTTTAATTCCCATTTCCCGAGCACGTTTAAGTCCTTCAGATGTCTCATCAATACCGACCATCCAAACAGGCTCTATCCAATCTGAACGCTTCATTTTCATCAATAAGTCTGTACCAATATTTCCTGGACCAATAATGACGGCTTTAAGTTTTTTACTCATAGTTTTACTCACCTGTTAAACGTTAAATAAACCGCGTAGAAACACTGCCCATACCACCGACGCTAACACGCATAGAATCACCCGCTTTTACCGGCTCTAATGGCACTAGCGAACCTGACATAATAACTTCACCTGCTTTAAGCGGGATACCGTAGCTACCTAATGTATTTGCTAACCAAGCAACACAATTTACCGGGCTATTAAGCGCTGCGGCACCTGCACCAGTTGAAATAATAGCGCCGTTCTTTTCAACCACCATTCCACAGGTTGCAAGGTCAATATTTCGTGGGTCTACCGCGGTATCACCTAGAATAAAAACACCACATGATGCGTTATCTGCCACAGTGTCTTGAATTTTAATTTTCCAATCTTTGATGCGTGAATCAACCACTTCAATAGCAGGCATGACAAAATCTGTTGCTGCTAATACGTCGGCAGCAGTGATACCTGGTCCGATAAGATCGCTTTTTAAAATGAACGCTATTTCACCTTCAGCTTTAGGTTGAATCAGCTGATCACTAATGACAACGTCTTCGCCTTGGTTAAACACCATTTTGTCCGTTAAAAAGCCAAAGTCAGGTTGCCCTACTTTCAACATATCCATCACTACTTTTGAAGTAACACCAATTTTTTTACCAATAATTCTTTCGCCATCAGCTAAACGTAATGAGTTAAGATGCAAAGATACTTCATACGCATCATCAATCGTCATTTCAGGATATTCGTCTGTTAATGGCTTAATTTGCTGAGCTGTTCGTAGTGCTTGATAAAGTCGGTCACCACATTGTTTTATAATCGTTTTATTCATTTTACTCTCTACATTTTGATACATATATTTTTTGTCTCGGTATAAAACTCGAGACCATGAATCCCGCCTTCACGACCAATACCTGATTGCTTAGCGCCACCAAACGCCGTCCGTAAATCTCGTAAAAACCAACTATTCACCCAGGCAAGTCCAACATCCATGGCTTCTGCAACACGAATCGCACGGGATGAGTTTTCGGTCCATATAGAGGCACAGAGCCCATAATTTGTATTGTTGGCAAGTTCAATTACTTCGTCTTCTGAATCAAAAGGACGAATATGACAACATGGACCAAAAATTTCTTCATTAATGACTCGAGCATCATCGGGTAAGCCAGTCCAGATCGTTGGTTCTACCCAAGCACCATCATTCATTTGTGCCCCCATATCAGGAACACCACCACCAATAATAAGTTCAGCGCCTTCTTCAATAGCCAATCGATAATACGACAACACTTTGTCACGATGTTCAAGACTGACTAACGGACCAAAGTTTGCGGTTTTATCTTCAGGTCGGCCAAGTTTTAAACCTTCGACACCAGCTTTAAGTCGAGAAACAAACTCATCAAAAATGGGTCGTTCAACGTACACCCGTTCGGTTCCAAGACAAACCTGGCCGCAGTTAACAAAAGCAGAGCGCATCGTACCTTCAATTGCTTTATCTATATCGCAATCAGCAAACACAATCGCCGGATTTTTACCGCCACATTCCATTGAGATATTTCGTAACCCAACAGCCGCAGCTTGCATGATTATTTCACCCGTGCGGGTTTCACCTGTAAAGGTAATAGCATCGACATCCTTATGGGTAGTAAGAAATTCACCCGCCGAATCAGGTCCGTATCCATGTACCACGTTATAAACACCAGCAGGTACACCACATTCATTCATGACTTCACCGAGTAAAGTTGCGGTAGCGGGCGTTTCTTCTGAAGGTTTTACCACGACGGTATTACCGCAGGCCAGAGCAGGCCCAACTTTAAAGGTCATCAACAACAGCGGCAGGTTCCACGGACTTATGACGGCAATTACGCCTTTAGGTTTACGGTGTCCGTAGTTCAATGCACCACTGCCATCGGGAGTATTCAATTTAAACGATTCTGTTGGGTGGTTGGCTAACGTTTCTGAAAAAGCTTTAAAATTAGCAGCCCCCCGAGGAATATCAATATGAGAGGCCATCGAGCGTGGCTTGCCGGTATCTTGACATTCTGCGGTAAGAAACTCCTCAAAACGTTCATTGATTCGGTCAGCGACACGATTTAATATTTCTATGCGAGCAGCTTGAGTCATACCACCCCACGGTCCTTTCAAGGCAGATTTTGCAGCTTTGACCGCATTATCAACTTCTGCTTTACCCGCTTCGTGCACTAAGCCAATAAAGCTATTATCCACAGGATCGCGATTGTCAAAAGTGACACCACTGGCCGAAGCCAAAAACTCACCATTAATAAAATGTTTAAATTCTGTCATTGTATTTTCCAAATTATGTTAATACTTCAAGGTAGCTATCATGAATAACTAACTCATGGTAAAAAATTGCCTTCCCTAAATCTTCAGCTTTCCAAGTAACCGGTTTGTGATCTGGGTAGTGATAATCACCACCACAAAAAACTTCGTTACGATTGCCTGATGGGTCAAAAAAGTAGATGGTTTTTCCGTGGGTTAAACCATGGCGTGTTGGACCAACATCTTTTACTGTATTGGTCATGGTGAGTAAGTCAGCACCTTTAAGTAGATCGTCCCACGTTTCAAGTAAGAATGAAGCATGATGAAGCTTGTTCGGTAATGGGCATTCTACAAAGGCAATATCGTGTGCTTTCATACCAACCGTTAAGAACGCTGCAGCTAAGTTCCCCTCAGGATCAACAACTTGCTCAGCAAGATCAAAGCCCAATACTTCAGTAAACAATTTATGCGTCGCTTTAACATCCGGACCAAATAATAAGCAGTGATCGAATCTTTCTGCTTTCATACCCGTTAAATCAAGCGGCCACGCATCAGGGTTCACATCACTCAGTCCCCACTTACCTGTTTGTACTTTTTCAGCATACAATTCAAACGTATGACCGGTCGGTGCAACAAAACGCACACGGCGACCACAATCTTCTAAATCACCTGCGGGTAGTTCACTTACTTCACAGCCATACTTAACCAAGGCTTGGTGTAAGTTATCAAGCACTTCTTCGTTAAGTACTTTAAAGCCCACAAAGTCCATACCTGGTGTGTCTGATTCAACTAATACCAGTGAAAATTTATCCACTTCAGTCCAACCTTTTAAGTAAACACGTCCCTGACTATCACGGTTAACTTCGATTAAACCAATAAGATCTCGATAATGTTTTAATGCTTCTTCCATATCCATCACTCTTAGTTGAATATGTCCTGGCCTCATTACACCTTTACGCATGTTGATTCTCCGATTTAATTATTAGTAAGTGGGAGTGAGGTAATGCAGTTAACCACCACCCTCAAAATACCCTGTTATTTTATTAGTTCAATTTTAAGGTCACTGCTTGGCAAAATACGACATGCCAAAGCAATCCCTTGACTCTCTTCTTCTTGTGAGACTTGAGCTCGACTCATTACTTTTGTCTCGTAACTTCCCTCTATTACTCTCACTTTACATACTCCGCAACCACCAGAGCAGCAACCAATCTTTAAGAGTTCCTTTCCTTGATGTTTCATGGCCAGTAAAACCGTTTTTCCTTCAGGGCAAACTAAACGTTGCCCATCAATATCAATGTAAAAACTCATAAGAATTTACATATCGATGACTAATCTTTTACCTTTAGCGCGTGAGCAACATAAGGCTATCTGATCGTTATCTTCTTTTTCCTCATCGGTCAAAAAGAGATCACGGTGATCTGGCTCGCCTTCAAGAACATCTGTAATACAAGTACCACAAACACCTTCTTCACAAGACATACTGACTTTGATTCCCGATTTTTTTAAAGCCGCAGCAATGGACTCTTCAGCACCAACATTGACGGTAATATCACTTTGATCACAATACACTTCAAAACTATCGCCAGTGATATCAACATCCGCACTAAAGTATTCAAAATGTACTTGCGATGATGGGTAGCCCATTTCCTTAGCACTATCGATCACCCAATCCATAAAGCCCGTTGGGCCACACACATAAATGTGTGTGGCGTCATCCACTGGACTAAAATCAGTTTGTGGTGAGAAAAGTTGAGCTTTGTCTTCATCGTCATAATGAAAAACAACTTGTTCTCCAAAAGCATTAACTAATTCTTCTTCAAAAGCTCCTGCACCTTTAGAACGAGTACAGTAATGTAGCTCAAATGCTTCACCTGATTTTTGTAGTGAATAAGCCATCGCCATCATAGGAGTAATACCAATACCACCACCGGCTAAAATAGTCCTTTTAGCCCCGTCAAATAGCGGAAAATGATTACGTGGTGCACTGATTTTGATTGTTTGACCTTCAGTAAACTCTTCATGTATTTTTACTGAGCCACCGCGTGAATTAGGGTCGTTTAAGATACCAACGCGATACAACGTCTTATCCGCTGGATCGTTACACAGTGAATATTGACGTATCATCTCACTGCCAACGTGAATATCAATGTGAGCACCCGCAGTAAATGATGGTAGATCATCTCCATTAGCAGACACTAATTCCATTACAGCTACGCCCGTACCTTGGTCAATTCGTGATGCAATAACTACATCTAAAAGTTCATTATTCATAAAATTCTCCTATCTATGCTTAACGCATATATATGCCACCATTAATATCCCAGGTTGCGCCCGTTACTGTATTGGCGTCTTTTGAAGCCAGCATAATGACCATAGAACCGATAAATTCAGGATTACTCATGGCTTTAACAGGAATCATATTGTTAATTATATTTTCGAGCTGTTCTGCAGGAACTTTTTCTCTTACCGAAGGCACATCAACAGGTCCCGGCGCTATTGCATTAACAGTTACGCCGTTGCTAGCAAATTGTCGCGCAAAGATCTTAGTCAAAGTGACAATACCTGCTTTAGAAGAAGCATAATGAGCACCTGATGCGGTACCGCCCATTTGCCCAGCTAAAGAAGATAAGTTAATGATTCGGCCAAAACCTTTATCAGCAAAATATTGACCAAACACCTGACAGCCTAAAAAGTTACCGCGTAAATTAATATCAAGCACTTGGCTAAACTCTTCAGGCGTAATATCCATCACTGCTGTCGTAGGTGTCATCGCGGCGTTATTCACTAAAATATCGCAATGTCCAAAATGGTCAACGGTTGTAGCAAGCGCCTGAATAAAGTCTTCTTTTTCCATGACATTCAAGGCGACTGCTATCGCTTTTTCACCTGACGAGTCTAGTCGTTTAGCTGCTTTTTCAGCCTCATCACTATTGATATCACTAACAACCACTGAGTAACCAGCCTCAATGAGTGACTGACTTATAACGAACCCGAGACCTTGTGCAGCCCCCGTTACCAAAGCAACTTTTGACATAATAAACTCCTAGAATAAATAACTAACGGTGGTTAAATGTCTGCCCGATTGCATAATTTTCACCACTTTTTCAACAACTTTAAAACTGCCACCATCACGTACTAATTTAAATTGAATATTGGCTGGGTAAGTTCTTAAACCATTGACGTTATCTTCGAATAAGCTATAAGCACAACGAACACGTACAACACCGTCGATATCATCAATAATTCTAAAGCGAGATAAAGTACGAACAGTTTTTTGTGACATTTGCGTTGAAACCGCTTCACCACTTGTTAAACGCTGAATACGTAATTCACGCATTTCATGATCGTCATAAGCAACATTAAGGTTATTGGCATAGTCCGTTACAGTATGATCAACAGGTACAATGTACAGGCCAGACTCAACCCATAAATCTAACCATTGGCTGTATTCTTTGTTATCTAGCATGTCTGCTTCTACATTTAGAAATGCACTTACGTCTGCTAATAATTGGGTATCTAATTTCATTTTTTTTCCTCAATCTGTAGTCAGTTCAGTCTATCTAGACATAAGTGATTTGTATTTTTGATATGCTGCGCGCATGCCTGTTTCTGAACACACAGCGCCTTTTACATTGCCGTCTTCTGATGTAGATAATTTAGACATACCACGGTTAACCATAATCCAGCCATCTTCGCCTGCATAAGAGCCAGCTTGAACACGCTCCCACGCTTCACCATCATCTGGTGTACCAAAACCCATCGGTCCTTGGAAGTGTTCGTGAAGACGCATTCTTTTTTGGTTGAATGCTTCTGGAGCACCTTCACCACCAATAGCAATATGATGAATTTCAGTTTCACCGGCACTAATTGGTACTAAGTTTCTAAAAAAGGCCATTGAACAAGCAATATTTGGGAATAAATTAAGGTTAAATCCACCACCACCAACAGCACGAACTAATTTACGCACCTCAGCATCAGAGTGACCTTCATCAGATAATTCTTTCGCTAAGTCAGCATAGCGCTCTGGGATCGGCTCGTCTAAATGAGCTTCTAAGTCAACTAATTCAGGGATCATCACCATAACACTGTGACCATTACCTAAGTCTTCAACAAAGCCTTCACCATCTAAGAAATCAAAAACTTCTTTAGCTTCTTCATCTACAGACGTAATAAATGACTTATGTACAATTGGGAAATGATAAGCATCCGTGGTATTTTCTAGCTGAATTTTCCAGTTACCTGGGAATCTGAACCTGTGATCACCCATAGTTTTAACTGGATAACCACCAGCTTGTTTCATGAACAAGTCAATCCATTTTTTAGCGCCGCCTAAAAACTCTTCTAGCGGCTCCATGTCTTCTTTTAATGTCGCGAAAACCATCCCGTTATAAATTTCTGTTCTGATTTGTACTAAACCAAACTCTTTTTTATCTAAAATGTTTTCGTATTCTTCTGGTTTTGGTAATGCACGTAAGCTACCGTCTAAACCGTATCCCCAGCCATGATATGGACATGTAAACGCTTTCGTTTTACCTTTTTTACCTTCACATACTGTTGCGCCACGGTGACGACAACGGTTTTCCATTACATGAATATTCTTTTTTCTGTCTCTTGACACTATAACTGGTTGCTTACCAATTTTTGCTGTTTTATATGAGCCTGCTTCTGCTACTTCACTTTCGTGTGCAACCCATACCCAGGTATTATTAAATACCTTATCTAATTCTTCTTCAAAGATATTAGGATCAGAATATAAAGACTTATGAACACGATCTTCCTTTACTAGATCGGCTGCTGTGCTTATATTTTTTATTTCAATTTTTGATGTCATATTTAATCCTTGTTTTTCTTAATTTACGATTAATTTATTCCAGATTTACTAATAAAGACGTTATTTAGGTACAGGTAATGCTGCACTGTTATCCCAAGGCTCTTTTAAAGGTCTGCTAAATTTATTCTCAGTTTTAAAATGGCACATTTGCCAAAAACGACCGGAAAGCCTGAATTGTGTGGTTATGTGCGCACAGCTTAATTGGGATCTTCCATCAATAAAATCTGACGGTTGAAGTAGCATCCAACTGCCCTTTGCCGTGTTACCATCAACCGTAATCACTTCATTACCAAGCACATGCACATTGAGAAAAAAATGACCTGGCGCTTTAGTATATTTCGCGAACATCATTTCAATTGCATCAATACCGACATGGCGGCCAAAGGTTTTAGCATAACGTTTGCCTTTACCTTCCCAAACAGCGTCTTCAGTAAAAAGCTGCATCAAGTCATCTAGGTTAAAACCTGGAGCCAAATCGTCACATAAACTCATGTAACGGTGCATACATGCACTCACGCGCTTTTCGTTTTCTAAGGCGGTTAACCGCTCATGAAAATCGTCTAAACTTAGTAATGAAGTCATAATATTTAGTTCTCTTTTTTAGTTTGGAACAACAAGCTCACGACCAATACGTGCTTCTACTTTTGCATATTTCCAAAGACTATAAGTACCATCGCCAACAGGTGTTGAGCGGAAGAAATCACAACTTTTAATAACAGTTTCTAAATCTGGCACATCGGCCATAATATATGCAGTCCAAGGGGCCGATGCTGATGGACCAACTTGAATTCGGTCATCGTCCATAATACCTAGTACATCGACACCAGGGAGATCAGATATCCCTTTCATCATGGCACTAAAGGCTTGCCATACGTCGCCCATTTCTTTTTTGGGTGCATCCATAAAATTTTGATTAATACCAATACAAAACAGTACTCGATGGCTTGTTAATTCACTCATTTTTTTCTCCTAAAGTTGGTATAATTAGTCGGCTATAAATAACCAGGAAATGGTTCATGTCCAAACATGATTGTGCCAGCATTTTGGTAGGTTATTTCTCCCATGAAGGCATGTTGTGTTGCTAAATGAACATCGCGGAAACAACGTGAAAGCGGATGGTCAAAATAAGCTCCTTCCATACCAGACAGGTTGTAAGCAATTTTTGTAGCCTCAGCACATTCTCTAGTAACATTCGTGGTAGCTAAACGGATCATACTAATCTGATGTTTAGTTGGCTCTTTGCCATCCATGATGTCTGCCCAAACTTCATCAGTGGCTTCATAAAAGAAAGCACGTGCAGATCGAACTTTTGCTTCAGCTTTAGCAATGTCAATTTGTGCGTAATTGCGATCACCTAGATTTGGTGCGCCAGTTACTGATTGTCTTCCTTTAGCTGAATTAACAAGATGGTCGATTGCTTCTCTTGCAACACCTAATGCTGTTACTGAAAGTACTTGTGCTGCGAAAGCTAAAGTTGGATACTTAAAGAAAGGCATGTCAATATTACTTTCTCCTCCTCGGATAAAGGTCCAATCTTCTGGTACAAAAACATTTTCTACGACTAAGTCAAAACTACCTGTCGCAATCATACCGTGTACATTCCAGGTTTTTTCAATTTGAACTTTATCTACTGGTAACACAGCCATGCGAGGCAGTTTGCTGCCATCATCTGGCATAATACCCACACCTAGTACTGTAGCTCCCATACAGCCACTAGCAAATTTCCATCGGCCGTTAACAATAAAACCGCCATCTACTCTTTCTGCTTTTTGAGGTGGGAAGATACCGCCTGCAAACACAACGTCAGCTGACTCTTTCCAAACAGCTTCAGCAGTTTCAACAGGTAAAGAAGCTAAATACGCTGGGTTCATTCCGAAACTAGCTACCCAACCTGCAGAGCCATCTGCTGCAGCAATAGTTTCAATCATTTTTAAAAATTCGCTAGGTGTTTTTTCATCACCACCAAATTTTTTAGGTACGAAGGCGCGGTAAATACCAATATCTTTAAACTGATCAACAATATCTTGTGATAGATAGCGTTGTTCATCAAATTCACTTCTGCCTGCACGTATATCAGATAGGAGTTTATTAACTTTTGCTTCACCACCCCACTGGTCCATATCGATAGTGTTTTTATACATTTTTTTCCCCTCTACTTTCTTGGTATTTAGCATTTGATGGTTCGCTCAATTTCTTAGCGATAGCACAAATAAGCTCATCTTGACCTTTTGCGCCAATTAACTGCATTGCAATAGGTTTTCCTAAGTTATTAGGTATTGGAATGGTGATTGCTGGGTGACCCGATAAATTAAACGGTCGAGTCAATGAACTGATCGCCAAATCTGATTTCCCAGCTAATGCGGCTTCTCGAGATAATGGATATGAAGCTAATGTAGGTAAAACTAAGGCATCAACGTTAGACAAGGCTCTGTCTACTTCATCTGTAAATGTTTGGCGTACTTGCTCAGCATTCTGTAATACCTTTGGCGAAATATCTTTTGCTGCTAGCAACCGTTGAGCTACATCTCCGCCCAATTTCCCTGTATTTAATAAATGACCAAATGCACTCCACATTTCGGCATTCATCAATACTAGAGCAGCGTCAAATGCTTGATTAAAATTAGGCAAAACTATATTTTTATTATTGATGTAATCTTTATCTAGCTCATTATCTAACGACGATATAATTTCCTTTTCCGCGTTGACTACAACTTGCCCTAGGCGAATAGAGCTTGGTAAATCACAGGGTTTAAAAGTACTGTCTATTATCTGCATAGCCTCAATAAGCTTATTTGCTGATGTCGCTAATGGGCCAACACAATCCAGTGTTGATTCTGCTGGTAAAACACCTTTTCGACTAACTCTGCCAAAAGTTGGTTTAAGTCCAAAAACGCCACAGCATGCTGCTGGTACACGAATAGAGCCACCGGTATCAGTGCCTATACTGAAATCTACGACCCCTTGTGCAACAGCTACTGCACACCCACTTGATGAGCCACCCGTAATGTAATGCGGAAAGTGATAATTTAAAGGCGTACCGAAATTAGTGTTAACTCCCGTCATACCGAAAGCCAGTTCATGCATATTCAACTTGCCAACCAATTGGCAGCCTGAGTTCACAATGTTATCTACTACATTGGCATTTTTACTTGCCACATCATTATCAGCGTAAGCAGCACTGCCCGCTGTAGTTATAAAGCCTTCAACATCGATATTATCTTTAACAGCAACGGTTAAATTAGTTTCTTTACCGATAATAAATTTTTCTACAAATACACTCACAATGTTTCAACCTCAAATTAGTAACAACTAAATACTAATTCAACTTACTTTACTTTTCAAGTAAAATTTCACGTAAAAGTATCAGTTAGAATATACCACCCACTAATTTAAAAAATATCATTAACTATAAGAAATATTTGGTGTACTAAATTACGCCTAAAAGACATTCAATTAGAGTCGTAACAGAGGATTAATCAGGTGCGGCTAATTTGATATTTTAGTGGTGAAATAGATGAAGGATATAACCAAACTGGATACTTTGAATTTATAGATTTATTTATCTATGAAGCAAAAACGGCTCATAGATTTGCAGGATAAAAGAACTAATGTTTTGGCCAAATTTTTACGCTACTTCTGAGAAGATATAAGCATAGATTATTGTTGCGCTAGCCAAAAACACGAGTACATATAGCTTGGCAGTTTATAAAAGGCTGATAGGGACTTTCAGCAAAATCGTTACTAAAATACGATTTTAAAATCTCATTATTTTATACAAGAATTTGCATGCATTGATAAATGGCCAACCATCACGGTTATAGCATAAGTTTGTAGGTTATTTTTGTTGTGATGAATAAACGAGGAGTGGAATTAAGTCTAGGCTCAGATAAAAACAACACTAACGCTGATTTATTACGTGAACCATTCATGTATTAGTTACCAATGTTGTGCTAAACAATAGCCATTTAGAAAGTTAGCCTTTAACACCAGACGTTGTATATAAGCGCTACTATAAAAACCCAATAATACCTATTAGTATGCATCGATATTTATAAATAGTTTTTGTAATACCTCATTTAATTGTTCGATTTCATTCGATGAAAGACCATCATATATATGTTCGAATGTTTTTTTAGTATTATTTATAATATCTGATACTGCCTTTGAGCCTTTTTCAGTCAACACAACAATTGATACACGTCTATCGTTATCACTAGTTTTAATCTGAACTAGGCCCTCAGTCTGCATCTTATAGGTCGACTTAGTAATAGTTGGCATTTTAACAACTGCATGGGCTGCAATATCTGTAACACTCAATGCACCTTGCTCTCTTAAAATAAGCAATATTCGCCAAGATGTACTATTAATGTTTAATTTTTTAAGAGATTTTTCCATTTTCATCATATAAGCATTTGAAACTCGTACTATCCAATAAAAGGGGAATTGTCGAAATTCAAAACTATCTGATGCTGGTTTATATTTATTTAAGTCTTCTATATTATTCATTTGATATTACTGTAAAAATCTAATGTGACTATAATAATTTAAAATACAATAAAAGTAACGTGAATTGCACTACAACTTGATTTAAGATAATATTTTTCAGTAATGCATTAAACACTTCTACTATGTCCTACACTTATTCCGCAATATTAATGATGCCCAAACCCAACTGGCCACTTGTTAAGAACATACTATAATGAACAACTTAGTATCATTCTTGAACATGTATCAGAGTGAAAGAGTTATTTACACTTCAACCGTATGAAAAAAGGAGTAAAAAAACAGAAATGAACCACCTTCCCTTCAACTTCAAGCAAGAAAGCTCAGATTTTTTGGCTTAAATGGAAAGCTTTATACAGTAAAAGTTAAAGGCGGACTCATTAGACATGTAATTATCCCACACATTTTAGGTTGGATATCACTGACGTATATTTATATTGAGTTCGTATTCATTGCAAAAAACCAAGGGGTTTTTAAGATAACTTGTGTACCATAGAGACCCTAAATTGAATTTGTACTCACAAAAGTTAAGAGTCTTTGGAAAAGCAAGGTTAAAATACTATGGCCATGTATGGATTCCATCCTATCATTCATTTACGTAGCTGAATTAAAGGAATACTCATGTTACGAGAAGCTAGCAATATAATTGGAGTTCAATCTGAAATTGTAACGATATAGGTTAATTGGAGAATATTTACCTGTAGGGTAATGATTTAAGTAACGGCTCACTTATTTTTAGCAAACCGCTATATCACATTTGAATAACTATACTTGCTCTATAATCATTGAAATACCTTGACCAACCCCAATACACATAGTGCATAAAGCGTAACGACCACCAGTACGACGTAATTGATACATGGCTGTCGTCACGAGTCTAGCGCCACTTGCCCCTAAAGGGTGTCCAAGAGCAATAGCACCGCCATTAGGATTCACATGTGCTTCATTATCATTAAGACCTAACTCACGTAACACAGCTAAACCTTGTGCTGCGAACGCTTCATTTAGTTCAATAACGTCCATTTCATCAAGCGTTAAACACGCTTTAGCTAGCACTTTTCTGGTGGCTAACACTGGACCATAGCCCATAACTTTGGGATCTAACCCCGCAGTCGCCATAGCCACAATACGCGCCTTAGGAGTTAGTCTGTTTACTTTAACTCCTTCAGCTGAGGCTAAAAGTAAAGCACAAGCACCATCATTGATACCTGAAGCATTACCAGCAGTCACAGTACCAGCTCTACGAAATGGCGTAGAAAGTTTTGACAATGCGTCAAGTGAACTAGTACGTAAATGTTCATCATGCTCAAAAATCACATCGTCTTTTTCTCTTTGCTGAATAGTAACAGGGACAATTTCTTGAGAAAAAATACCATCCGCTTGTGCTTTAGCTGCACGTATCTGGCTTTCAAAGGCAAATGCATCTTGTGAAGCACGATCAATATTAAATTGCTCTGCAACATTTTCTGCCGTTTCTGGCATAGAATCTACGCCATATTCTTTGGTCATTAATTTGTTAATAAAACGACAGCCGATAGGTGTATCAAAAATTTCAGCTTGACGGCTAAAAGCATTGGTGTCTTTAGGCGTAACTAAAGGAGCTCTCGACATTGATTCAACACCACCAGCAATAATCAAATCAGTTTCGCCACTTTTTATTGCCCGAGCTCCGGTGCCAATAGCATCAATGCCTGAGCCACATAAACTGTTTAGTGTTACTCCTGGAACATTAATAGATAGGCCGGCAAGTAAACCACTCATGCGGGCAATATTACGGTTATCTTCACCGGCTTGGTTGGCACAACCGTAAAAAACATCATCAACACTCGCCCAGTCTACTTGTGGGTTGCGTTTAATTAATTCTCTGATCGGAATAGCACCTAAATCATCGGTTCTTACCGATGATAGCGCACCACCATAGCGGCCAAAGGGGGTTCTGATCGCATCACAAATGTAAGCATTGCTCATTATTATTTCCTGGCTACTTTTCTTTATTCTTCAGGCAATACACTGCGTTTTATACGAGCAGAGTTACCTTTAAAAATTGCAATAAGTTGTTGGTTCTGATTCGTGATTTTTACTTGATAAACACCGCTACGCCCGCCTTGATGTAACGTTTCAGCGGTGGCGGTTAGTGTGTCGTCTTTAAAAGCAGGATGAATAAAATCAATGGTGCTGCTTAACCCTACTGCGGCTTGATTTTGTGAATTACAGGCAAAAGCAAAAGTGGAATCAGCCAACGAAAATATTTGCCCGCCATGGCAGATTTTATGGCCATTAAGCATGCTATCTTTTACTTTCATAACAGCAATTGCGCTACCACATTTTACTTCCATTAATTTGATACCTAATGCTTGAGTAACAGCACAAGTTTCATACAAGTTTTGGGCACAGCGCATGGCTAACTGATCGGCTTCACTGGTGTTCAAGCTACCTGCTTCGTTTACTGATAAAGTTGCGGTTAAATCTGTCACAATTTTTCTCCAAAGTATATTGACTGAAATTCAAAATAATCGACCACGTTTTACTGACAGCGCCTATAATCTTATGCATTTATAAACACTATTCGTCTTTTTTATTACTAACTCTACTTTACAGCGACAAGTTGTGCTTCTTGCCTTTCAATTAGCGTCATAATGTCGTATAAAGCGACAATAATACCGTGTTGATTAATCACTTCTACATCCCATACCACAACGCCTGTGGTTCTTTCTTCTTCTGGGCGTTTAACATTTTTGATTTTCTTTTTAACGGTAATTTTTACTTGAATGGTATCGCCAATTGGCACTGGTTCAACAAAACGTAAATTTTCCAAACCATAGTTGGCTAATACGGGGCCAGGTGCGGGATAAACAAACATGCCCGCAGCAACACAAATAACAAAATATCCATGGGCAACACGTTGACCGAACATAGAATCTTTCGCGGCTATTTCATCAAAATGAGCATAAAAATGATCACCCGATACTGCGCTAAAGTTAACAATGTCAGCTTCGGTAACGGTACGTCTATGAGTGGTTAAGCTTTCACCTACTTGTAATTCGTCGAAATATTTTCTAAATGGATGTTTATCGTTACCCGTTGTCTCAGCACCAGCCATATATTCTTTGGTGATCGCCATTAACGTTGTTGGTGAGCCTTGAATGGCAGTACGCTGCATGTAATGTTTTACTGCGCGTGAACCACCCAGTTCTTCACCGCCACCAGCACGACCAGGGCCACCGTGAACCAATGTTGGCAGTGGTGAGCCATGACCGGTTGATTCTTTAGCACAATCTCTGTTGAGTACTAACATACGGCCATGATAAGCAGCAGCAGAAAGCACTACTTTAGCGGCTTCATCATTGTCATAAGTGACTAATGAGGCAACTAAACTACCTTTACCTAAACGGGCAATTTCAATTGCTTCATCGATAGAGTTATATGGCATTAGCGTACTTACCGGACCAAACGCTTCAATACTATGAGGTGCGTCGGTTTCTAGCGGCTTGTCACAATAAAGTAAGGTAGGTGGGTAAAAAGCATCTGGGTTAACATTTTCACCAACAAGATCCATTGAAACATCATTACCACCATAAATTAGTTCGCAGTGCGAACTAAGTATTTCAACAATTTCACAAATATCTTCACGTTGAGCGTGTCCTGCTAATGGCCCCATACGAACACCTTCAACACTTGGATCACCAAGCGTTATTTTAGCTAAACGTGCCTTTAATGCGCTAGTAACAGCATAAACTTGAGCAGACGGTACAATAATTCGACGAATCGCGGTACATTTTTGTCCCGCTTTTGCTGTCATTTCTTTTGTGACTTCTCTAACAAATAAATCAAACTCAGGATCATCAACGGTTACATTTGCACCAAGAATTGAGCAATTCAAAGAGTCTGCTTCCATATTAAACGGAATACTATTATCAATAATATTAGGGTGTGTCCGTAGCTTGTTTCCTGTAATGGCAGAGCCGGTGAAAGTTACTACATCTTGCTCATTTAACTGATCAAGTAAATTGCCAACACCACCAGATATAAATTGAATAGAGCCTTCAGGTAATAAGCCTGACTCTATAATATATTCTACCATTGCTTGAGTAAGGTAAGCAGATACTGTTGCAGGCTTAACTATTACCGGTACACCTGCAATTAAACTCGGCGCAATTTTTTCTAGCATGCCCCAGCAAGGAAAATTAAAAGCATTAATATGAACAGATACGCCTTGCTTTGAGGTTAAGATATGACGAGCAACAAAAGTGCCTTTGGCAGAAAGTTGCTCCGGCTCACCTTCGACAATAAATTTTTCATTAGCAAATTCTCGGCGGGCAATACCAGAATAGCTGAACAAGGTGCCAATACCACCTTCAATATCTACCCAACTATCTGCTTTTGTGGCGCCAGTTTTAGCTGAAAGAGTATAAAGGCGTTCTTTTTTTGATAAAAGGTACTTTCCTAAGTTTTTAAGTGCCGTAGCTCGTTCATGAATAGCCAAATCACGTAACGCTGAACCACCTACATTTCGTCCATATTGCACCATTTTTTCAAAATCAATACCTGTACTACTTACATGGCAAATGACTTCTCCGTTAACTGCATCACGAACTTCTACACCTTGGTTTTCACCTTCAAACCATGAGCCGCAATAATAACTTTTGGATTTCATATATGTTCCTGTAATATAAATACTAGACCTGAGTATTGATATTTCACTATTTCAATAACCGATGAAGCACCTTACCAACGGGACTCTTTGGCAGGCTTTCTTTAAATTCAATAATTTTTGGTACTTTGTAACCAGTCAAGTTATCTCGACAGTATTTATTAAGATCCGACTCATTAATGTCTTCACTTTTAGGCACTACAAAAAGCTTTACCGACTGACCACTTTTTACGTCAGCAACACCGATCACAGCACACTCTAATACACCGGGGTGGTTGCTCACCACATCTTCAATTTCTGTTGGATAGACATTGAACCCAGAAACAATCACCAGATTTTTCTTGCGATCGACAATGGAAATAAAGCCTTCCTCATCAATGGACGCAATATCACCGGTTCTAAGCCAACCATCTTCACTCAACACTTCCTTGGTTTCGTTTGGTTGCTGCCAGTAACCTTGCATAATTTGAGGGCCGCGAATGCAAAGCTCACCATGTTCATCAAGTAGACAATCGCGACCATCATCGTCAATCAACTTGGCCTCGGTGCAGGGAACTAACTTGCCAACCGTTCCCGGTTTGTTAGCTGCAGAAGAGTTTGCTGTCACTACAGGCGATGCTTCCGTTAACCCGTAGCCTTCATATATTTTGCAACCAGTAATCTCTTCCCAGTTTCGGGCGGTATCAATCGGCAGTGGTGCACCACCGGACAGTGTGCAATTAAAATCACTGAACTCAAGAGATGAAAAATCTTTGCTCTGTAACAGATTGACAAACAGTGAGTTAAGCCCCATAAAGCAAGTAAGTTTATGACGGCTCATGGCTGTAACCATGTTGTCTGTTTGCCTGGGGTCGCGAATCAATACAAGGTGAGAACCGTGCATTAAGAAGGTGATCAAACCCCATGCAAACGCGTAGACATGGTACAAAGGCAAGGGCTCAATAACGACTTCTTTGCCCTCACGAAACCCTGCTAACGCCTGCCAGCTCTGGAAACAATTCACCAATAAACTGTAATGGGTCAATATGGCGCCCTTAGCCAAGCCGGTAGTGCCACCGGTATACTGCAACGCAGCCAGGCTCGTACCTACAAGTTCAGGCTTGACGTAATCCCCACTAAAGCTCAACGCCACGTCCAGCCCAGAGACTTTCGCGCTCTCGGATGACGGTTCTGATACGGTCGAGCCCCTTTGACCCTCAATTAAAACGTGTTCAATGTTGAGGTCTGAAATAACAGGCCCTATTTTGTTCCAACAATTATTTTCAGTCATCAGAACCTTTACACCACTATCCGAAAATTGATGCATTAATTCACGTTGCGTATACATAGGATTGGTGTTGACTAGCACCATGCCTGCTCGCAATATCCCCCAAGAGATCACAGCGTATTCAACGCTGTTGTTCAACATTATCGCTACTCGGTCACCTTGTGCCAGACCCTCCAACGACTGTAAGTAGGCAGCAATATTCCGACTTTTGGCGTCAAGATCAGAAAACGTAACCGTCTGATCTGACTCACTGATGGCCGGACGGCTGGCAAAACGTTCGCAGCGCTCGTCAAAAAGGTCAACTAAATTATCAAAATTAAAGGGGTTAAGCTCAGGACCCTTATAGGGCCAATAACGTGTAGACATATTCGTTAATCCTGTCATGCTGTATTCGTAAAGTAGGCTCAGAGTAGTAGGTTTCCACACAACGAACATGGATAAAAAGCAACTAAATATGGTTGCTTTTTTCCTCAGGGCCTTGATTAAAATGGTTAAAGCGGAAGTATGGCTACGCTATCTATAAACGCTCAATAACGGTGGTAATTCCCTGCCCAAGTCCGATACACATAGTGGCAACGCCCAGCTGACCGTTATTTTGACGCATCACATTGAGCAAGGTGCCGGTAATGCGCACGCCAGAGCAACCAAAAGGATGCCCCAAAGCAATGGCGCCACCATTGAGGTTGACCTTGTCTTCCATCAAATCGAGAATTTCAAGGTCTTTCAATACCGGTAATGCCTGAGCAGCAAAGGCTTCATTGAGCTCGATGTAATCAATATCGGCCATGGTGAGCCCCGTGCGCTTTAACGCCTTTTGGGTCGATGGCACAGGACCGTAGCCCATGATCGATGGGTCAACACCGGCCACAGCCATAGTGCGGATTCTTGCCAGAGGCTGCAGGCCGAGAACCTCAGCACGTTCGGCCGACATCACCAGCATGGCCGATGCGCCGTCACTGATCTGAGACGATGTACCCGCGGTGACGGTACCGTCGACAGGGTTAAATACCGGTTTTAAATTGGCCAGCCCCTCAAGAGTGGTTTCAGGTCGAATGGTCTCATCATGTTCAATCAACACTTTGAATCCGTTTTCGTCATGTCCTTCAATCGGAATAATCTCATTCGCAAAGCGCCCCTCTATGGTAGCGCTGTGTGCCAACCGATGAGATCTGACGGCAAATGCATCTTGCTGTTCACGGCTGATACCGTGCATTTTACCTAGCAGCTCGGCAGTCATCCCCATAGCTCCAGAGGCCTTGGCAACATGCTTGCTTAAACCTGGATTAATATCCACGCCGTGGGACATAGACAAATGGCCTATATGCTCCACGCCTCCTACCAAATAGACATCTCCTATATTTGCCATTATAGCTTGAGCAGCTGTGTGCAAAGCGGACATAGATGAACCACACAGACGATTGACTGTTTGAGCAGCCACTGTATGCGGGATGTCCGTTAGTAATGTTATCATACGGGCGATATTCATGCCTTGTTCCATGGTCTGATTGACGCATCCCCAGATCACATCTTCAATTTCAGCTGGATTGAATTTCGGATTTCTGGCCAACAGGCCGTTTACAAGCTCGGCCGACAAATCATCTGCACGCTTGTAGCGAAAACAGCCATTTTTAGAGCGCCCCATGGGAGTTCGTGCATAATCGATAATAACTGCATCTCTGTATTGTAAAGCCATGTCTTAATTCCTGTGTTTAGATATTTAAATTGTGAGCTGAATCAGTCGTAGAATCGGCTGCTTCGAACAGCCATCTGGCGAAGCTGATCGGGTACACTGTAAAGACCGCCGAGTTCACGGTACTCATCTGACTTCTGCACACACGCTTCCAACCCCATGTCGTCAATATAACGCAGCGCTCCTCCACGGAAGGCTGGGAATCCAACCCCGTAAATCAACGCCATGTCAATTTCACTTGCGGTGCTTACAATGCCTTCTTCAAGGCAGCGCACAGCTTCCAGACACAAAGGCAACATCATTTGCTCAATGATCTCGTCATCAGTCATCTTCAGTGGGCTAGCGATATGGGGGGCAAGCAGTTCAGCCACCGCAGGATCCACAACTTTCTTCATGCGGCCCCGCTTATCCATTTCGTAACTGTAATAACCGCGGTCAGTTTTCTTACCCAAGCGACCCGCGGCAATCAGCGCGTCGTGACTGGAGGTGTAATCCAGCGACATGCGATTAGGGTAGCCCTCGGCCAATGCTTTTTCGCTATGCTTGAGGGTGTCTAGACCGATCACATCACACAGTGTGGCAGGGCCCATGGGCCAGCCAAACTTCTCCATCACCTTGTCAATGCGCGCAACGTCTACACCGCGCTTTACCAATCCCAGCAGCCCATAGAAATAGGGCGCGAGGATACGGTTGACCAAAAAGCCCGGGCAGTCATTCACGACGACAGGTTTTTTCCCCAACGCCAGAACATAGTTAACGACCTTGGCTACTGTCTTGTCACTGGTTTTTTCCCCGCGAATAACTTCTACCAACTGCATCTGATGCACGGGATTAAAGAAGTGCATACCGCAGAAATTTTCGGGCCGCTGTAAGGGTTCGGCCAGCTGGGTAATAGAAATGGTCGAGGTGTTTGATGTCAGCACAGCGCTGTCGTTAAGCTGGGTCTCCGCCTCAGACAAAACTGCGTGTTTAACCTTAAGATTTTCAACCACCGCCTCAACGACAAAATCAACCTTGTCAAAGCCTTCAAAAGACAGAGATGGCTGGATCATGTTCAGCACCTTCGCCATGCCCTCTGGCTTCATACGTCCACGTTTAACTTGTTTTGATAAGAGTTTGGAGGCTTCACAAAGACCGAGTTCAATACCCGATTGGGCGATATCTTTCATGATAATGGGGGTGCCTTTCATGGCACTTTGGTAGGCGATACCACCGCCCATAATCCCAGCACCCAGTACCGCACTATGAGCAACCGGCTCAGCGGTTTTGGCCCAAGACTTGGCGGTTTTCCCCAGAGCCTGCTCGCCCATAAAGACCCCCACCAGATTCTTGGCGACCTGCGTTTTAGCAAGTTTAGCGTTGCCTGAAGCCTCCAGCTCCAAGGCCTGGTCGCGCCCTAGTTCGGCGCCCTTTTCAATGGTCTCAACCGCCAGTAAAGCCGCAGGATAATGAGGTCCCGCCTGGGCGGAAACCATCATTTTAGCCGTGCCAAAAGCCATACCAGCCTCTGTCTCATTAAGTGTTAACGGCTCCAACTTCTCTTGCCGCTTGCGACGAAAATCTAGCTTACCTTCCAGACACTGCTGCAGCAGCGACAGCGCCGCTTCGCGCAGTTGCTGCAGCTCAACAACTGCGTCAACCGCGCCGGCCTTCAGCGCGGCTATCGCCTTCTGCGGCTTGCCACTGGCAATCCACTCAATGGCATTATCCGCACCAATCACGCGCGGCAGACGTACAGTGCCACCAAAGCCGGGCATAATACCCAGTGAGGTCTCCGGCAAACCAATTTTTGCGTCTGAGGACATCACACGGTAATCAGCCGCCAACGCCATTTCCAGCCCACCACCCAGCGCCATTGTGTTAATGGCCACCACAGTCGGAATATCTAAGTCCTCAAAGGCACTAAAAATGGTTTTGTTAACTTCCAGAAGATTTGCAGCAAACTCTTGCTCCGACAACTTAAAGCTCTCACCAAATTCGTTGATATCCGCGCCGACAATAAATGACGACTTTGCACTGGTAACCATCACCGCCGTAATACCGCTGTCTGCGGCAATAACCGCCGTCGCGTCTTTTAATTCACCAAGCGTTAGTCGGTTAAACTTGTTTACCGATGAGCCTTGCAAGTCAAAACATAACTCGACGATACCTGCGTCAAGAGGTTTAACCTGTATCGCTTTACCCGAATAAATCATCCGTTCTCTCCAAAATATTATTGCCACTTACTGGCTTTTCATTAGGTTTTAAAAGGTAAACTCGTCGCTACCGATTGACAGTAAATTTTCAGAACTCTCACGCAGCAGACTGATATGAGTCTGCGTACGAGGCAGTAAGCGGCGGAAATAGAAGCGCGCCGTTTCAAGTTTCGTATTATAAAATTTATCGTCGCTGCCATCGCTCAGTTGCTGTAAAGATACAGCAGCGGCTTGCGCCCAAAAGTAGGCCAGCGTGACATAGCCTGCGTACATTAAGTAATCGTAAGCACAGGCACCAACTTGATTGACATCAGTCTTTGCACGTTGACCGATATCGGCAGTAATCTGTAGCCACTCTGAAATTGCGGCTTGCAGCGGTAGATTAAATTCAGCCATTTCCTCGACCTGCTGCTGTTCAATAAATAGCTCTATTTCTGGTAGAAAGCTTTCCAATAACCCCATACTTAGAGCTTTGCGCCCTAATAAATCCAAGCCCTGAATCGCTGTTACCCCCTCATAAAGAGCAGTAATCCTCTGATCACGGCTATGCTGTTCCATACCAGATTCTGCAATATAGCCGTGGCCGCCGAACATCTGTACGCCCATAGAGGTGGACTCAATGCCCACTTCACTGTTAAAGCCCTTAGCAACCGGGGTCAAAAAAGCCAACCGCTGCTCTGCCTGTTGTTTAGCAGCCGGATCATCAGACTTCAGTGTTATATCCATCTGCTTCAGGCAGTAGTAGCTGAGCATTCGACCGCCTTCGGTAAACGCCTTCTGAGTCAACAGCATGCGTCGCACATCCGGATGAGAAATAATAGGGTCAGCTTGCTGATCTGGGTGAGTGCGTTCTGGCGCACGCATCTGTAATCGCTCCTGAGCATAGCTCAGCGCCCCCTGAAAAGAGGTCTCACCTAAAGCATAAGCCTGAATAGCTGTCGTTATGCGGGATTCGTTCATATAAGTGAACATCGCCGTGAGGCCCTTGTGCTCACTTCCCAGTAGGTAGCCTGTTGCACCTTCGAAATTCATGGTGCAGGTAGAACTGCCGTGAATGCCCATTTTTTCTTCGATTGATCCACAGCTAACGCTGTTGCGCTCGCCGAAAGAGCCATCTGAATTGACATTGAATTTAGGTACAATAAACAGAGAGATACCCCTGGTACCTTCGGGAGCATTGGGCAGGCGAGCCAACACCAGATGAATAATATTGTCCGTCAGATCGTGATCGCCACTGGTTATAAATATTTTGGTGCCATTCAGCGCGTAACTCCCATCACCATTAGGTTCTGCCTTGGTGCGCAACAAGCCCAAATCGGAACCGCAGTGGGGCTCCGTCAAGCACATGGTGGAATTCCATTCGGCGCTGACTAGCTTAGGTATATAAAGGGATTTTTGCTCTTCGGTAGCATACTTTTCTAGCGTGATGAGGGTGCCGTAATAGTTAGCTATATAGAGCGACCAAGCCATGTTGGACGAGGCCAGCATTTCAAAAACCACCATAACCAGGGAGAATGGCAACCCTTGGCCACCGTGTTCTGGATCTTCCGCCAGCGACACCCAGCCGCCTGCGGCAAACTCTTTAAAGGCTTCTTTAAAACCAGGTGGTGTGGTGACTTCACCATCGCGCCACTGACAACCTACCTCGTCCCCGATGCGGTTAATCGGCACCAAGCGGTTTTCACAGAATTTTGCCGCCTCCTTTAGAATTGCCGATAACGTGTCCTCGGGTACTTCCTCCACACTTGGCAGTTGCTGGTAGTGCGGTATAAAGTCCAGCAGCTCTTTGATGGTAAACTCAATGTCACGCAAGGGTGCTTTGTAGTCTGACATATAGGGGTTCCTCTGAAAATTTGAAGATAAAACGTAACTAGCTTATAGATAGGTAACATCTAACTGCATATGAAAATTTAATTGCTAACAAAATATTACGCGACAATTGATTAGATTATATAGAGTCGGAGGGAAATCCATATCACAACCCATTGTGATATGAAAAAGTCAAAACTCGCGGTTTTGAGAAAGCAATCTGCATCACTTCGTTGTGAGAGGTCGACTCTCATATTAGAGTCAAACAACTAATTTTACGGCCTATTATTGGCCTTCACTATTAACGCTTATACCAAAGCCTAGTGAAATATGAGAAGTCCAGTCCAATGACTTTCAATAAGTAACTATAGACTACTCTGGCGCACGCCTCTAATTATCACTGAATGGTACCTAAAGACAAAGAGGATGATACACTGCTGATGTTAATGACGTATTTTTTGGTAGTGTATACCCATTCCACTTAATTATGAGTCGCTCAGACTTCCTGAAACGAGCATATTCAAGTGGAACTGGTATATAAGATACTTAAGCATTAAACCCGAGGGGAGTTGATAGCTAAAAATGCGTAGATTTCTCTTTAAAAGACAAGCCCTGTCAAAGTCCTACTGCCCGTTAAATTTGTTTCTTCTGCCAGGTAACAACACTTTAATAATCTCAGAAGATCAGCATTTAGTCTTGAATATTAAAGAGCTAAACCAAATGATTATTTTATTGTATAAAGCCGACATACCAACAAATAGTCCATAAAATGGGGGGAATGTCGGCTAAATGATCATTTATCAGAGAAAGCTTAGAAGTATGAGTATTCAAATGTCACGCCGAATGTACGTGTCATACCGGCATAAGAAGCTATCATTTCAGCGTTTTTAACAATACTATTATTGTAGTATTCATCGCCAACGTTCTTCACCCATGCATATATTTGCCAATTTTCTTCAAAATTAACAATACCAACTCGCACATTAACCAAAGTATAACTGTCTTGAGTAAAACGACTATCATATCGGTAAGGTTGAGGAGGAATATTTACTTCAACTGGAGTGCCTTCTAATAAACTCACTTGTAACGTTTCGTTACCTTTTCCTTCAAAGTCAGTATTAAAGTCACCGATGTATGACATATCCATCGCAACAAACATTTCATAACCAACAGAAATTTCCCACTCATATTTAGCCGTTAAATTGGCTTGAACTGTTGAAGCAAAAGGAAGTTCTGAACCTTCAAAATCAAGTGATTCACCAGCTTGGTTAAAGCCTTGGCCATCTGTAATTTCGGTATCTAACCAACCTACCGCGGCTGAAATGGTTAAACCATCCGTTGCTAACCAGAATAAGTCAAACTCAATACCTTTAACTTCAGATTTATCCATATTGCCAAGAGTAAATGCTGTTTTAAAGATTGGGATCGCTCTTTTAGTTAATAATTGTTTATCTTTGTAGTCGTAATAGAACACGCTGCCATTAAATTGCGCTGAACCATCATCTAGCATCATTTTGAAGCCCACTTCATAAGCATCTAAACGCTCTTGAACTACTGGCTCTAATTGATCGATAGTTATTGCGGCCAATGATGGGAAACTGCCTGCTTTAAACCGCGGCTATATGACGCATAGAGCGACGTATCTCGGTCCATTTCATAATTAGCAGCAAAACGCCATGATACTGAATCTTCCTTTAATGTATCATAAACCCAGTCAACACGAGCATCAGAGCCGGGGAAGTTATGAACAGTTAAACAGCTATTTGGTTCTATAGGAACACCAAAGAATGCACTCCATATTGGTGCCGCCGTACCGTCAACATCTTTTGTACAGCCTTTGTAGTCAGTACTATCATTAGTGTAACGTAAGCCTGTTGTAACTGTTAATTCATCAGTAACATTCCAATCCGCGCTAGCAAACGTAGCCCAAGTTTCAGACTCTTGATTTACCTCATTGCGAAGTTGGTTAAAGCCTAATACTTGGCCTGAGGCAGGGTGTTTGAATAAGTTGACATTGGTTGATGTACCAAAGTCTTGTAACGTATTGTAATCTACATCACTTTTACTGAAGTAAACACCAAGAATCCAGTTAACATTTTCCGTTTCACCGTTTACTCGAAACTCTTGAGAGAAAGAAGTAATACTACCGTTTTGAAATACGTAATCAGATGTAACATATTCATCATCACTATAGTGTGCATATTCCCCCTGGAGGAAGTCTTCATAGTCAACGCCACTATCAAATAGGCTAGTAGGTGTAAGATTAACTAAATCACGAACAAAACCTGCAGTTACGCCACCAAAGCCTCCTCGCTCATATTGAGAATTGTTATCGTCAAAATCTGAATAGCTTGTTAATGAGGTAAATATCATGCTGTCAGAAATTTCATGAGTTAATTTTAATGACATATTCTTCGTTTCATGATCAAGTGCTGGATTTCTACCAGCAGTCCAATCTGCTTCCTGAATGCCGTTACCATTACCTGGAAATAAATCAGGGTTTGAACCATCTAAGATGGGTCCAAAAATTGGCCAAGAAGCGTTAGCTACACCGCCAGCTTTAGCCGGATTATATTGAATTGCTTGCGGTGCTAAACTATCAGATTCGTCTTTAAAGTAACTACCACGGATTAAGGCGTTTGTTGTATCGCTAATTGCCCAATCTAATGTTAACCGTGTAGACAATTTATCTTGCTCACCTAACTTGTCATGACGAGAAATACTGTCTTGCCAACCTTCAGCTGAATTAATTAACCTAAGCGCTAAACGCGCATTGAGGTTATCAGTTAATGCACCGCTAACAAATCCTTCAGCACTAATTTTTTGAAAGTTACCTGCCGTTGATTTGAAACCAGATTGAAAATTATCAGTTGGTTTGGCAGCGATGTAGTTAATTGCACCCGCAGTAGAATTACGACCATATAGTGTACCTTGGGGTCCTTTTAATACTTCTACACGCTCTAAATCTAGGTTGGCACCTTTAGTCATAATAGGGAACGGAATGGCGACTTCGTCAACATAGATACCAACAGTTGATGTTGCCGTAGCACTCGACTCGTTAAAACCAACACCACGAAGAGTGTAAACTGGCGGGCCAAACGCCGTATCACTGTAGTTAAAACCTGGTACAACAGCGGCCAAATCAGCGGTATCTTTGATACCTAATTCATCAAGCTGAGCAGAGCCAAAGGCTGATATTGCCATAGGTATTTCATTGATAGATTGCGATCTTTTTTGGGCCGTAACTTGAATAACTTCAATTTTGTTATTTTTATTAGCCTTAGAGTTATCTTCTGCGTAAGCAGGGCCACTTAAACTCATTGCTGTTAGTAACCCAATTCTAATTCTATTTAAGTTAAATACTTTTATCATAATCACTCCGTGATGTTACTGCCTAGGATTAGGCTTATTATTGTCTTGTATCAAACAGTTTTCTCTGAACTTGACCGCCTCCTTTAAATCGTTGGCTACATGTATTAGGACACATCCTCCACGCCCAATTGCTACTGGTAGTTAGGCATAAGATTCAACAGTTCTATGATGGTAAACTCTATGTTACGCATGGGCCCCTTGCACTCAGACCTATTGGGATCCCTTTGAATTATGCGTAAGGTGAAAACATACCTAGCTTATATACCCGCTCCACTTGAAGATGCTCGTTTCAGGAAGTCTGAGCGACTCATAATCAAGGCACATTTTTTATTAAGGTATTCCCTTAAAAATAAATGTAACGCAGAGTATGTTTTGCTCAGCCTTCCCCAAGGTGCTGCTTTAGAAACGCTTTATGCTGCGTTATTGATATTGAGAAGGGAGCAACCATTCTCTTCAATCAATGCCTTGCCTAAAGGCGTTTCTAATTCCAGCTGAATCATGCATCTTCAAGTGGAACGGGTATAGATAGTTTGCACCGAACTGCATATGAACATTTAATTGCTAACAAAAGATTACGCGGCGGCTAATTAGATTATATAAAGCCCAAAGGAAATCCATATCACAATCTATTGTGATATGGAAAAGACAAAACGTGTGTTAAGGATAGATAAACCTGTATCAACTCATGACCGAAAATCGATTCTCATATAGAAAGCCAAACAACTGGTTTTGCGTTCCAATACCTAGTTTTTTATAAGCCTGACGACGATGGGTGTGAACGGTATTGATGCTTATACCTAGATCTAGCGAAATGCCCTCCGATGAGTAACCACGGACTATTCTGGCACAAACTTCTAATTCTCTCGGGGTGAGTACGTGGTGACATATATGATTTAAACACTGAAATATAGCACTAAGGTCAAATTTGCGTGACTGCTGTCCCTTAAGATCTTCATGCTTTATAACAAGTGAAGATAGTAATGATGATACATCTTGAATATTCTTAAAGGTGCTGGGTTCATAGATACCTCGATTTTTATGTCGATAAAGGTTAAGACAATAAATGGACTTCATACTTGGAATTAAAATTGATGCTTTTTCTAAGAACTGAGTTCGATCATATACCTCTTTACGATAATGCGCGTTAACCACATCATTGCGACAAGTACGATAGACAGCCGATGACAGGCTGTCATTCTTTAGCCTAGCAAGCATGTATAACGGATCAATCTTAAAAAATTTACTTCTATAAAGCACATCGATATCTGCACTGTCGCCCTCACTTACAAAGTCCCCACCTGAAAATAAAGTCTTCGGGTTTGATTGGTATTTCGAATAGTCAAACAACGTGCAATAATCTACTCCAAACAAAAACTGTAATGACTCCATAAAAGTGGAATAAAATTCTGGCTCACCTAAGACAGCGACCAATTTATCCGAGATATAAGCTTTCATTGACATTGTAATTATACCTATCTAAAAGCATTCAGAGCTTATGTTCTGTTAATTGCATGTGATAACAGGGTTTTCAATAGCCGCTTTGAAAGCGTAATAATTTCAAAGCGACAAGCCTTTATCCTGTAAAAAATCAATCGTACTAAGCAGTAGTTTCGAAAGTAGATGTCATCAACCAGGATATTTTAGGCACATATCCTGGTACAGAAAACCTGTGCAGACAAAGGGTCCATTTGTTATCTAAATATCAGACTTTCCCTGAAAATAGAGGCTGACGTTTTTCAAAAAATGCCAGAGTTCCCTCATTAAAGTCCTCGCTGCGTACCATGATTTCCTGAATAGCGGCCTCCCTGTCAATAAGCTTATTCAAATCATTATCGGCCGCTTCCCCCAATAGCTGTTTAGAATATTTAAGCATTAGTGGCGCCTGATTAGACAATTGCTTACCCAAGGTCTCGGCCTCTTGCTGTATTTCCTCAAGTGGTACCACGCGATTGGCGATGCCCAAATCTTTACATTCCTGCGCACTCAGACGCTGAGAAAGCGCAATCATTTCGTAGGCTCTCTTTGAACCCAGCGCATCTCTCAAGAATACATGCAAGCCACCATCTGGCACTAGCCCGATAGCGCCGAAGGCACAATAGATTGAAGCATCTTCTGCCATCACCAATAGATCACAAGCCATGGCCACAGCGACTCCAATACCCGCGGCAGTACCATTGATGATCCCAATGACGGGTTTAGGCCCCTCGGTTATCGCCGCTATAATTGGGGCGTATTCATTTAGGATCATCTCAGTAACAAAACCATCATCATCCGAGCCAGAATGTTCTTCGCTTAAGTCTGCACCAGAACAGAACCCCTTACCTTCTCCACTTAACAGGATCACTCGAATGGAATCATCAGACATAGCACTATCGAGTGCACGCTTCAACTCGAGACGAAGCTTTTGATTGAGGGAGTTTCTAGCCTCAGGTCGATTTAGTGAGATCTGCGCAAGCGCACCTTTCTGGCTGACCTTTAACGTTTCAAAATTCAGGATGTGAATACTCATAAGCCCCCCTCTCAACCAATCATTTTAGAAAAACGGCTAGTCATAATTTCCTTAGCCTCGTTAACCATGCGTTGCAGTAATTCCTCACAAGTAGGAATATCATCAATCAACCCCATTACTTGGCCGACAGTCCAAATGCCATCATCAATATCGCCAGCTTCGATACAACGCTCACGCCCACGAACGCCCGCCACAAGAGGCTGTAAATCAGAAAAATCTGTATCGCCTGGCTTGGCTTCAATAGCAGCTACCTCGTCAGAAATCGGATTTTTAAATACACGGGCAGTATTTTTCAACGTGCGAAACATCAGAGTCGTCTGACGTTCGTCTGCAGCAACCATGGCCTGCTTCATTTTTTCATGAACTGGGGCTTCAACCGTCGCGACAAATCGACTACCCATGTTTATGCCTTCCGCCCCTAAAGCCAAAGCTGCCGCCAACTGTGAACCAGTTCCTATACCGCCGGAAGCCACCATGGGTATAGACAACTGCTTGTAAGCACACGGCAATAAAACCAGATTAGTAACATCATCCTCACCAGGATGTCCAGCACATTCAAAGCCGTCTACGCTAACCGCATCACAACCTATTCTCTCTGCCTTTAAAGCGTGCCGAACAGAGGTACACTTGTGAATCACCTTGACGCCTGCGGTCTTAAACGCGGGCATAAATTCCTCAGGGCTGCGACCAGCCGTTTCTACAATTTTAACACCGCTGTCTATAATAGACTGAACGTATTCAGCATACGGAGGAGGATTTATCGATGGAAGAATAGTGATATTCACACCAAAGGGCTTGTCCGTCATGGTGCGACAGCGCTCTATTTCTTTCTTCAAAGCTTCAGGTGTAGGCTGTGTCAGAGCAGTCAGAAGACCAAGGCCACCAGCGTTAGAAACCGCCGATGCTAGCTCCGCACGGCCAACCCACATCATTCCACCCTGAATAATAGGATATTGAATACCAAACATTTCAGTAATTTTCGTTTTCATAATTTATTTCCTCTATCACGTAAATATATTTTGTAGAAAATAAACGAATAATTTTTTATCCGTTTGTTTTCATGAAGAGACTTAGATATCTCCTCTAAATGAAGCCTTTCTCACAGAGCATCAAGTCACTTTTTTTGGTAAATAACATCACCGTCGAACATTGTCATAATAACGCTAAGATCACTGATATCATCTGCCTTCACTTCAAAGATGTTATTATCCAACACAATCAAATCGGCTTTTTTCCCTACTTCAATTGATCCTGTTAACGTATTTGAGCTCAACTGCTTGGCTGCATTAATGGTATAAGCGTCAACCCATTCTTTTACATTTAAGGATTGATCTTTACCAAATGGAACGCCAGTGGGTAATAATGGGTCATCTCGGGTAATGCCAGTTTCAATTGCATGAAGCGGGTTGTTATTGGCTTGCACAGGGTAATCGGTACTGGCTGAGATTACAGCACCCGTAACAGCAAGCTCTTTAACCATAAAAGAACTTTCTAGTATTTCTTTACGCATGCTGTTTTCCCACAGACCCAAAAAAGACCAATTAGGATTAAAGAAATTTGGTTGGTAATTTGCAATTACATTCAATCCTTCAATCCGCTCCATATCATCCTGTCTTAAAGAAAACAAATGGGTCAAACTAAATGTTCCTTTTATATTTGGTATAGCCAATCTGGCAAATTCTACTGCATCTAAAGCAATTCTAGCGGCTTCATTACCAACAACGTGCATATGAATAGAGTAACCAGCTTGTGAAACGGCCGTTACAACGCGCTTTAATTTTTCAGCCTTAATTAAGCCATGTGGGTACTTATCTTTATTTTTTAATGGAACATCGTTATATATTTCAGGCATTGTGGCGCCATCAACCATTATTTTCACCATGTCCACTTTAATAAGATCTGTCTCATATTTTTTAAAGCTTTCTATGTACTCTAGAAATTCATCGATACTCATATCCTGATCATAATGTACGGCCATTGTCGTCCTTAAATTTAAAGCACTAACTAAATCAAAGCCCCAGACTATTTGTGCAAAGTCAGAACTGTTGACATATGCCTCCATAAAACTGGTGTAGCCTAGTTCATTCATTTGAGTAAAGGTGCTACTAAATCCTTTCAAGACCTCCTGTTTTGGGAATGGCAGGGAAGGCAAAAGATCAGTAGCGGCCTTATCGGCAATCGTACCTGTTGGATTTCCCTCTTGATCTCTACGAATAACACCACCTGGAATATCTGGCATTTCACGCGTAAAACCATAAAGTTCCAGCGCTTTACTGTTTAGCCACATGGCGTGCAAATCTGATGTTAATACGATGACAGGCTTGTTGGGTTCAATTACATCTAATTCTTCTTTGGTAAGGTTGAAATCCTCACCATACAAGCCAATATGAAGCCCACTAACAAACAACCAATCTCTTTTGTTTTCAGACGCATAAATCGTCAATTTATCAACAACCTCCTCATGGGATTTTGTTTGTTCCAAGCTGTCATACGATGACAAAATGGCGGCAATCATTGTGTGTACATGAGAGTCTATGAATCCAGGCAGCAAGAGCTTGCCATTTAAGTCATGAAAAGTCGCCGTTTTGCTAACTAGCCGTTTCATGCCTTCACTGCTTCCAGCGTAGACAATACGGTCGCCTTCTACGACAACCGTTTCAACCCATGGGTTATTTTTGTCCGCAGTGTAAATAGATCCATTAGTAAAAACATGTTGCTCTGATGAGCAGCCTGACAATAATATAAACATCAATATCAGCACAGACCACAATGGTGTATTATTCTTTAACATAAATGTACATCTCCTAAACCTTATTGAAAATTTGTAATCTACAAAACGTCAAAGGCTTTTTAGCTTTATTAATAAAATTCTTTAATTTTTATTTATTAGGAATTCACTCACATCAGTGAGAATAAAAAATATATGCATGAAAAATATGTCTCCATACATCAAGTTTTTGATCCCGTGATAGTTAAATCCACGCAGTGTTCAACGTTCTCGTTACGATGACTCTAGCTGCATCTGCGACAACAGACACAGCTGTAATAATAAAGAAAAATACTAGAAGTTATAGGTCAGCTCAGCCCCATAATTGCGCGGAAGTTGTCGGTACACAACCTGACCCCCTTCGGTACTGGTGAAGGAGTAAGTGCTGGCATTTTGGTTTTCAAGATTATCCGTCCATATAGCCAACTCCCAGCTGCCGTCAGCAGGTCCCACAGCAAAACGAAGTCCCAGTTTATCTACTTCCCCGTACTGAACATTGGTACCAGCCAAGGTGCTTGATTGTTCATCAGTCCAGCTGTACTGAGCCTGCGCTGATGCTATATACATATCAGCAAAAGCCCACTCGTAACGAACCACAGCGTTATAAGACCATTGCGGCGCCTGCGGTAAACCATCCCCCTCCTCTATGGGCGTTGCAAGGGTCAGACCTCTAACTGTATCTGGAGCTTTAAGCACTTCGCTGTCGATATAAGAAACACCAACACGCATATCAAGTCCATGTAACGGCAACCAGCGGAATTCTAGTTCACCACCGCTTATTTCGGACTCTTCTATATTGCCTAAGGTCGCAAATATAAGACCGGGTATAGTTGGACTAACGGCATTTATTCGTGATTGGCGATCATCATATTGGTATTGATAATAGGCAGCGTTGATTTGCATAGTGTTGTCGAGCAACGAACCTTTAAATCCAAGTTCATAGGCCAATACCTCTTCTGGATCAATATAAGCCAAAGCCTGAGGATCAGCCGCCGGGGCTGCATAGAATACTCCCGCCTTATAACTGGTAGCAATGCTGGCGTAGAGCAACCAATCATCGTCCAGCGCATAATCTAACCCAATTTTACCGGACAGATTTTGCTCATTTTCTTTGTCATCCAATTCGGCTATAACGTACCCAGGTATCGGTTCAGGTGCGCCAGTAAAAAGCGGCACCATGCCATCTAGATCCGTTGATTGGCCAATAAACTCACGGGTATCCTGCGAATAACGTAAACCTACGGTCAACGTCAACTCATCCGTAAAATAGGTTTCTGTGTGTAAAAATGCCCCAAAGGATGTGCTCTTCTGGCTATAAACAGACTGAACCCGATGATTCTCTATACCAGGGAAATCAGGTATCACACTGGTCAATATACCATTGGTTAAAAAGCCAGTATCGACCGTTGCTTGTGCGTCAACTTTATCATAAGAATAAGCCAGACCGACTATCCAGCTAAAACTGTCGACTTCTGAAGCTATGCGGAGCTCCTGAGAATAGACTTCGAACTCATCGCTATAGAAAAAGTCGTCAGTGTTGATTGCCACACCGTCGTAATTGTCTATGGCTTCGCGCTCATAGATGTCTGCAGCAGTTATGGAAGTAAGAGTGAAAGCATCAAAGTAGATCGTCAAATTCATCGAGGCACCATAACCCTCCTCATCTTTTTCCAAATCAAGATCACCCACCCGAACATCACTCGGATCACCAGAAACCACACCCAAAGTGCCTGCAGGCAAAGAAAAGGCAGTATCTATTGTCAGATTCTGGGGAGAAATTGCTGTCCCCTCGTCCATAGAGTAATGCAGGTTTAGCAGCAATTCTGCATCGTCGCCAAGCTCAAAGGTAGTGAGCGAACGCAAAGCTAAGTTGTCGGTATCACCAAACTCTCTGCCAGTATCTATATCTTTTTGCCAGCCATCTCCCTGACTACTGGATAACGCCAGCCGGCTGTTTATCTTATCAGTCAATGCGCCACTTAAAGCTGCTTCAATTTCATAGGTGTTCCAGCTAGATACTCCTGCACTAAAATACCCCTCAAATTCATCCCGTGGTTTGACCGACACGTAGTTAATCGCACCACCTGTGGTATTTTTTCCATATAGGGTCCCTTGCGGGCCCCTTAATACTTCCACTCGCTGCACATCAAAAAGCTGACCATTTAAAAAAACTGGGTAAGCCGCCAGAACCTCATCAATATAGACCCCAACACCGCTAGTGTTATTACTGCTAAAATCATCCAGACCAATACCACGAATAGCAAAAACAGGCGTACCACTAGAAGTGGCATTGGTCGCAGACAAGCCTGGGGTCTGGTAAGCAATGTCCTGAGGTTTATCGAAGCCTAATTCTTTAATATCATTTCCACCAAACGCAGTGATGGATACGCCAGTATCATCTACCAATTGCGCTTTTTTTTGCGCGGTTACCATAATTTTTTCAATGGTAAAACTGTCAGTTTTACCACCTTCTGCTTGAACAGCAAAACTAAAACTGGAGGCAATTGCTGCCGCTAATACTGTGTACTTATAGAATCTCATTTTTACTCTCCAAGTTATTTAGTTATTTATTATTTTATTATTTAACATCAATTTCATTTAACGTTTCTGAGCACCACTCTCCGCATTAACAAAATGAATAGCACTAATATTTAGTTCTCTATATAATCATATTCACCATTAGAAAGTGTCACCAGTAAACGCCAATATTTGGGCACACTGGCGGCTAGTGTAAAATCTCAATAAAAAAACAGAAGGTTACAGCCAAATAACCATGAGTGAACAACTATTACACGCTTGGCACTTTGCCCAGCGCGGCCTGTCTCGGTGCGGTGTCAATACTGCAGCCCTGCTAGATAAAATGGGGCTTAATACCGAGTTAATTAGACATCGGGAGACCCCTTACCCCACAAACCTGTGGTGCGAGTTGCTGGATGAAGCAGTGCGGCAAACGGGGGAACCAAATTTAGGGCTTAAGGCCAATCTAGAAGCGGATTTCGCCGATTATGGCCCTCTTGGGTTCGCTACTTTAAATGCGAGCAATCTTGGCGAAGCGTTAAAAGTAATGATTTACTATGTTAAACTGAGTCAATCGGGAGTGGAAGTAAGCTACCATGTAGACAAAGGCGTCTGTGTTTTAGAGATCTGCATTACCGACTGGCGTGTACCAGTCCACCGCACCAATATTGACTGGTTAACAAGTTTTGCTATTGCATTTATTCGTACATGGTGCGGTCGAAGCTGGTCACCTAAAGAAGCCCACTTTATGTATGTCGAGCCAGAAGACACAAACATATACCAACATACTCTTGGTTGCTCGTCATTCTTTTCCCGCCAATTAAATTGCTTAGTATTTTCGGAGAGTATTCTCGATAAAACTAAAAGCGAGGCAGATCCTCGCTTATTTGAGGTATTACGCGAGGACCTAGATCGCCTCCTA
>Ga0209292_1000193_pt1 | contig 86269 bp, 76 predicted proteins | sample GOMGulsemesocosm_2_FD_184634 | JGI IMG/M metagenome (GOLD analysis project Ga0209292, IMG submission 184634) | Methane-oxidizing microbial communities from mesocosms in the Gulf of Mexico - GOM9C Gulf of Mexico (SPAdes) (version 2) | ecosystem: Environmental > Aquatic > Marine > Cold seeps... | reverse complement strand
TGGAGCTCAGGGTGATGTTGGCCCTCAAGGTGAAGTTGGTCCTCAAGGTGATACCGGTTTAACTGGCGATACTGGTGCTCAGGGTGATGTTGGCCCTCAAGGTGAAACCGGATTAACTGGCGATACTGGAGCTCAGGGTGATGTTGGCCCTCAAGGCGATACTGGTTTAACTGGTGACACTGGAGCTCAGGGTGATGTTGGTCCTCAAGGTGATGTTGGTCCTCAAGGTGATGTTGGCCCTCAAGGCGATACCGGTTTAACTGGCTCTCCGGGCGAGCTTGGTGAACCTGGCGAAGATGGTGCTCCTGGCCCACAAGGTGATACTGGTTTAACAGGTGTTACTGGAGCCGTTGGTCCTAAGGGTGATCAAGGTGACACAGGTCCTCAAGGTGAAGTTGGTCCTCAAGGCGATACTGGATTAACCGGAGATACTGGAGCTCAGGGTGATGTTGGCCCTCAAGGCGATACTGGTTTAACTGGTGACACTGGAGCTCAGGGTGATGTTGGCCCTCAAGGTGAAGTTGGTCCTCAAGGTGATACCGGTTTAACTGGCGATACTGGTGCTCAGGGTGATGTTGGCCCTCAAGGTGAAACCGGATTAGCTGGCGATACTGGAGCTCAAGGCGATACAGGCCCTCAAGGTGAAACCGGATTAACTGGCGATACTGGAGCTCAAGGTGATGTTGGACCTCAAGGCGAAACTGGATTAACTGGCGATACTGGTCCTCAAGGTGATACCGGATTAACTGGCGATACTGGCCCTCAAGGTGAAACCGGATTAACTGGCGATACTGGCCCTCAAGGTGAAACCGGATTAACTGGCGATACTGGCCCTCAAGGTGAAACCGGATTAACTGGCGATACTGGAGCTCAAGGTGATGTTGGACCTCAAGGCGAAACTGGATTAACTGGTGATACTGGTCCTCAAGGTGAAACTGGATTAACTGGTGATACTGGTCCTCAAGGTGAAACTGGATTAACTGGCGATACTGGTCCTCAAGGTGATACCGGATTAACTGGCGATACTGGTCCTCAAGGTGATACCGGATTAACTGGCGATACTGGCCCTCAAGGTGAAACCGGATTAACTGGCGATACTGGAGCTCAAGGTGATGTTGGACCTCAAGGTGAAACCGGATTAACTGGCGATACTGGAGCTCAAGGTGATGTTGGACCTCAAGGCGAAACTGGATTAACTGGCGATACTGGCCCTCAAGGTGATGTTGGTCCTCAAGGCGATACCGGTTTAACTGGCTCTCCGGGCGAGCTTGGTGAACCTGGCGAAGATGGTGCTCCTGGCCCACAAGGTGATACTGGCCCACAAGGTGATACTGGTTTAACAGGTGTTACTGGAGCCGTTGGTCCTCAGGGTGATCAAGGTGACACAGGTCCTCAAGGTGAAGTTGGTCCTCAAGGCGATACTGGATTAACCGGAGATACTGGAGCTCAGGGTGAAACTGGATTAACCGGTGATACCGGTCCTCAAGGTGATACCGGCTTAACTGGCGATACTGGATTAACTGGTGACACTGGAGCTCAGGGTGATGTTGGCCCTCAAGGTGAAGTTGGTCCTCAAGGTGATACCGGTTTAACTGGCGATACTGGTGCTCAGGGTGATGTTGGCCCTCAAGGTGATACTGGATTAACCGGTGATACTGGCCCACAAGGTGAAACTGGATTAACCGGTGATACTGGTCCTCAAGGTGAAACCGGATTAACTGGCGATACTGGAGCTCAAGGTGAAACTGGATTAACCGGTGATACTGGTCCTCAAGGTGAAACTGGATTAACCGGTGATACTGGAGCTCAAGGTGAAACTGGATTAACCGGTGATACTGGTCCTCAAGGTGATGCTGGCTTAACTGGTGATACTGGAGCTCAAGGTGATACTGGTCTAACTGGTGACATTGGTCCTCAAGGTGAAACTGGATTAACTGGTGATACTGGAGCTGTTGGTCCTCAAGGTGATATTGGCCCCGTTGGCCCAATGGGATTAACTGGACTTACTGGCCCTATGGGCTCTCAGGGTGAAACCGGCCCTGCTGGGGAACAAGGCCCTGCTGGCCCAGAAGGAAACTTCGACCGCGTTAACTTACCTTTCAGTTCTGATCAAACGATCGGCTCTGCAGGTATTAAGTTTATCGGCTTAGGTGATACTTCAGGGTCGCACGCGGTTACTGCCCTGCCATTAGCTTACTCAGGCTATGTTACGAACTTAGTGGTTAGAACTTCTGCTGCCTTCTTAGGCAATGAACAGAAAATTCGCTTTGAAGTTTGGTTAGAAAAAACGGATGGTAGTTCCCCTTATTTCTCTGGACTTTTCTGTGAAATCACTCAAACGACCTTTAATGGAAAGGGTTGTAAAGTCAGGACGGAACCTGGTGATGAAACACTGCTATCCGTTGAAGAGATGTACTCTATCAGCGTACGAGTGATCAACGGACCTGATCAGATCCCTGATGGAAGTATTGATTGGGGCGGTATACAAACTTCCGTTTCAGCCTTAGTCGGCATAGCAACAGGGGAACATATCCCTGAACAATAGCTCTCTGTAAATAGGAATAAAAAAGCCGCTATTCATTTTTATGAATAGCGGCTTTTTTGTATTAGCAAAGTTAAATTTTACTATTCATAAATTTCCATCACAAAAAAAGGCTTCCGAAGAAACCTTTAATTTAAAACATTTACCTTAACTACTAATTTTAATTGCTTGTCTTAACAATCTAAATTAAGAAAATGTTTTATCCGCAATAAACTTATGTACTGTAGCAAGATCCGCTGGCAATACATCCAAGCGCTCTTCACGTTCCATCAAGTCAACAAGATGATGCGGAAGTTTAGGCATTTCATAGCCCGCACGTAAAACCGCTTCTTCAAACTTAACTGGATGCGCCGTACCCAAAGTAATCATAGGGATGTTGTTATTACGACGTACTTCGCGAGCAGCTTTAACACCAATCGCAGTATGAGGGTCTAACAAGTAGCCCGTCTCTTCAAATACGTCTTGCATGATCTTAATCGTATTGTCTTCATCAACCGCGTAGCTGTCGAACAACTCACGTGCTTTCGCTAGCTTCTCTTCGTCCAGTTCAACAACATCTGTTTTAGCATTCATACGGCCCATTAGCTCAGACAATGCTGCGCCATCACGATCGTACAAATCAAATAACAAACGTTCGAAGTTTGAAGATACCGCGATATCCATAGAAGGCGTAATCGTATGCATCAACGGATGAACTTCGTATTTATTCTTGCTCATCAAACGGTGTAAAACATCGTTCTTATTGGTTGCAATAATCAACTGCTCAATCGGCAAGCCCATCTTCTTCGCCATGTAACCGGCGAATATATCACCAAAGTTACCAGTAGGAACCGAGTAAGCCACTGGACGAACAGGTCCGCCTAGGTTCAGTGCAGAATAGAAGTAATAAACAATCTGCGACATGATGCGTGCCCAGTTAATGCTGTTTACAGCCACTAACTTACGCTCACCTTTAAGGAAAGACTGATCACCAAAACTCGCTTTAACCATGTCTTGCGCTTCATCGAAGTTACCTTCGATGGCGATGTTATAAATATTATCGCCCGTTACAGTCGTCATCTGGCGACGCTGAACTTCAGAGACTTTACCGTGCGGATGCAAGATGAAGATATCAACGTTCTTACACGCCTTCGTTCCTTCAATCGCTGCAGATCCAGTATCACCGGAGGTCGCTCCCATGATCACAACTTTTTCGTGACGACGTTCTAAAACGTAATCCAAAAGGCGACCCAAGGTTTGCAAAGCAAAATCTTTAAACGCTAATGTTGGTCCGTGGAACAACTCTAAAACATATTCGTTATGATCAAGCTGCTGCAAAGGCGCAACGGCTTTATGACCGAAGCCACCATAAACTTCTGAAAGAATCGTTGCCAATGCATCAGATTCAACACTGCCTTCAACAAAAGGATAGATAACTTTATGCGCCAATTCAGCATAAGGAAGATCACGCCAAGATTCGATTTCTTCTTTAGTAAAAGTCGGCACTTCTTTAGGAACGTACAAACCACCATCAACCGCAAGACCGGTTAAAAGTACTTCTTCAAACGTTAACTCAGGAGCGTTGCCCCGAGTTGAAATATATTTCATCATAATTAATATCTCTTAATCTTTTTAACCAAGGATTTAAACTAGCTGCTCAACACGTATGCGTGTTACGCCATCTTGGGTTTCTTCCAATGCTTTAATTGCAACAATGGCATCGTTCATAATTTTTTCTTGAATGGTATGCGTTAATAAAATAACCTGCACAACATCTTCATTTTCTTTTGGCTCTTTTTGAATCAAGGCTTCGATATTGATGCCACGCTCACTCAAAATAGACGAAACATTTGCCAGTACGCCCGCTTTATCCAAAGTAGGAATACGCAAGTAATAAGCCGTCTCAATCTCCTCAATCGGCAGAACCTGAGTATCGTCAACGTCCTTAAAGCCTAAGTGATGAACGCGACTTGCCGCAGGGGCATCAATTGAACGCGCTAAATCGATAATATCAGCCACAACAGCTGAAGCCGTTGGACCCGCTCCAGCGCCAGGGCCAGAGAACAAGGTATCGCCAACGGCATCGCCATTAACCATAACCGCGTTTAATACGCCATCAATGGTCGCAATAGAACGCTTCTCAGGAATCATAGTTGGGTGAACACGTAAATCGATACCGTTTTCATTGCGGCTACTAATACCTAAATGCTTAATGCGGTAGCCAAGCTCTTCTGCGTACTCAACATCTTCAGGGGTAATGCCGCCAATGCCTTCGCAGAAGCAGTTTTCAAACTGCAGTGGAATACCATAAGCAATCGACGCTAGAATCGTCAATTTATGAGCCGCATCAATGCCTTCAACATCAAACGTTGGATCTGCTTCTGCATATCCTAATTCTTGAGCTTCTTTCAAAACATCAGCGAAATCACGACCCTTGTCGCGCATTTCCGTCAGAATAAAGTTGCCAGTACCGTTGATGATACCTGCAAGCCAGTTGATCTTATTGCCCGCTAAACCTTCACGTAATGCCTTAACGATGGGAATACCACCAGCAATACCGGCTTCATACATTACTGAAACACCCTTGGCTTCAGCGGCAGCAAAAATCTCAGTACCGTGCTCAGCAATTAACGCTTTGTTGGCCGTAACAACGTGCTTACCGTTTTCTATCGCCAGTAATACCAGCTTTTTAGCAACGTCATAGCCGCCAATCAACTCAACCACCACGTCTATTTCAGGGTTGGTAGCTACTTCAAAAATATCACGAGTAACGTCTGTATTTGAGGTATCTGCAGCTGAGTTATCACGACGTGCACCCACCTGCTGAATAATAATTTCACGACCTGCACGGCGAGTAATGTCTTGTGCATTCTGGGTTAGCACATTAAAAGTGCCGCTGCCTACTGTACCTAATCCACAGATTCCTACTTTTACCGCTTTCAAGGCCGTCTCTCCAACATAGCTTATAGATAGTTCAAAATTGCGAGATATTCTACACGAGAACCGTGCTAATGATAGGTCTAAGACGATAAAGCCCTTATGCGAACAATAGTCTGAATAAGAGTGTAAATAAGTGCCTGAATAAGTATCCAGATTCGCCTTATTACAAGGGATGCAAGACAGCTAAGAATTTTTTTGCTAGCTTAGATGTTAGAAACAATTTAGATACAAATACACAGCAAGGAATTGAGATGTCGAAGTTTTTGGTATTAACCATTATTGCAGACGATAAGCCCGGTATCGTAGAAACCCTAGCCGCGACGATTGCCGATCAAAACGGCAACTGGCTAGAAAGTCGCATGTCGCACATGGCAGGGAAATTTGCCGGTATTTTACGCATTAGCATCGCTGCAGAAGAAGCCAACAGCCTGCAGATTAGGTTGTCTGAACTCGCGAGCCAAGGCATCAATGTCGGAGTTGAAGTCAGCGCCGAAGCCGGTGACTCCGTAGCCACCAAAGATTTAACGCTCAGTTTAGTCGGCAACGATCGCCCTGGGATCGTCAAAGAAGTTTCGCAAGCATTGGCAAAAATGGGCGTGAACGTACTAGAACTAACCACCAATTGTGAAAGCGCACCAATGTCAGCCGACGTGCTGTTTAAAACGGAAGCCCATTTACGCGTACCACAAGGTTTTGACGCTGACGGCTTAACGGATGCGTTAGAAGCCATTTCGAATGATTTAATGGTTGAAATCAACTTAGATTAAATTTAACTAGGTTAGCACTGTCTATTTGATTCTACTTACCTGCTTTAAGTAATTATCAATTTATAGCGCTAACTGGATTGCCCCATCAATCCAAGCCATATCGGCATGCTTCGGCTTCGAGCGCTGACCCAGAAGTTGATACCCTTCAAGGCCATTGAGCTTAGAGAGTTTCAATCTAATTTTCTCTTGCTGATCTCCGCCCCGCGTTGCAGGATCGTTAATCATTAAATACTCCCCTTTACTATCCTTTAAACTGCCAAACCTTTCATACCCTACCAACGTGACCCAATGACCGCCGATGCGCTTTTTCTCGCCATCTTTCGCAATTTTATACCAGCCTATATTCAACCAAACATGCTTCTCTTGATTAATACCCTGAATCAACCAAGGTAGGTCTGCTTGCTTATCCAAGGTTGGATTGTATTGACGTGGAACTGAGCGCTGCCCTTTATATTCTAAATGGGCCGATTCAAAAGAGGGGGTTTTTTGATCTGAAAGATAATGATCGACACCGCTTAATAACTGAGCGGGATCCGTTCCCTTATCCCCCGTGGCCATATAGTCAGCGCTGCCCAAACTCCGTGCGATCTCAATTTGATTATCAAAATGAAGAGCATTCGGCAACCCGCCCATTACCTCCGGCAATGCAGCACTCAGCGAATTAGATACCGCAACCGGTGCACAATATTTACGGCCTCCTGCTGGAAATCCAGCTAAGGGGTCACGCTGACTTAAATCGGGAATGGATGCCAATACCTTACGCTCTATTCGTAAAGTTTGAGGCTTAACCGCTATTTTTTTAGCAGAGGTCAGGTGACAAGAAAATCTATTATCGGTGAATACAACTTGACCCCCCTGCTCTGCTTGGCAGCGATATATCTCGGCATCAGCCTGCGAGGCTTTAAAAGCACAGGTAAGAAGGGTAAGTATGTAAAAAATCCATTTAACATAAATCATGGTATCAGCCGTAATACTCAAGCCAATGTAAGTTTATTTATCTGACTTGTTACGCAATGTTACCAATTAAGAAGAAACCGATCAATAGCAATCTAGAACTAACGTACGTTCAAAACGGAATTGACCGGTAATCTGAGCAAAACGACTGAATATGTCGTGAAAGTCACTGTATTAAAGGAGCTGTAATCCATCTAGCGCCCCTTCAATCGTTCTAACCTGCGAACCGACAACAGAGCCAGATTTTAAAGCTCCGTCAAGATTGCCATCCGTACTGCTTCTAATGGCAATAATATTGAAACGACTACACGCTTGATAATCCCCGACTTCACCATTTTCGGCCAATACTGTCAGTAGATTCACTAAATGAGTGCCTGTATCCTCGACTTTTTCGACGTAGCTTTTACTGATACTCGGGGTGCCTGAATCATGTCGACAATCAAAGTCATAACGTAGTGTAAACTCTTCACCGGCGGCATCCCCCCCCGTTCGCTCATCCCAAGAAATCGCAAAGGACTTACCGTTTGCAGGCCTAAAATCTCCTGAAACTGAAGTCGGTGAGGTTAGACTGAATTCGCTTGGCACTTCAACATAAGAGCCATCAGCATCTTCCTGAGTTTCACGTAGAAATTCGAAAAAGTATTTACCAGAAGTCGTACTGCCTGCGACTTCCGTTTTAATTAAAGAATACGTTGCGATGCCATTGGCGATAGTCTCATTCAATGGAACCGATTTTGAAGCCAGCACGACAGAAATAACATCCCCCGCTTCAAGCGCTAACGAGCTGTCTCCATGATTGAAATTAGCAAAATAACTAACCTTGCTACCCTCAACAACCTCAACCGAATAACTTGCTGCAATCGCCGCCGTAGTATAATCAGTCGAAGCTTTCGTTTCTTTGTCAGTATCACTGCAAGCCGACAAAAGACTAACCGACAAGATCATCGCCGAGCAATATAGTTTTTTTGTAAATATTTGTGTAATCATTGATCATTCCTGTCCTATTAAATCGTGAATAACTCGGAGTATAACCAGCTATCATTAGTATTAATACCAAAGGTGTCACTAACACCTATACGATAAAGCGCAGTTCTTCTTCTGTTCACGACTGAAGCCAGTTACACTGCTTGCTTTAATACCCACCCAATCTTCTGGAGCCATCATGAGCCAAGATTACCAAGACATTAATTTGACCATCGATAACAAAATCGCCGTTATCGAAATCAATCGCCCAGAAGTGTTAAACGCAATTCGTGTTCAGACCTATCAAGATCTAATCGAAGCCTTTAAAGAAGCGGATGCTTCTGATAATGTTAATGTTATCGTTTTAACTGGCGCTGGCGGCAAGTTCACTGCAGGCAACGATCTAGCGGATCTTGTTGCAGGTGATGACGTTCGCCAAGACGTAATGGATGGTGTTTCTGGTATATTCACAACGCTAAGCCGCGTTAAAAAACCTATCATTGCAGCCGTTGAAAAGGTAGCCGTCGGCATAGGTACTACCATCCTTCTTCATTGCGACATGGCTTTCGCTGGAGCAAGCACTCGCTTCCGCCTACCTTTTGCTAACTTAGGTGTTAGCCCTGAAGGTGCAGCATCTATGCTTCTAACAGAATCCGTTGGACCTAAGATCGCTAACGAATTGTTATTAACCGGTCGTTTCTTCGACGGTAGCGAAGCTGAAAAGTGGAGCCTCATCAACAAAGCAACAGAAGATGGCCAAGCTCTTGAAACAGCAATGTCCGTTGCTGCAGATTTAGTTAAGCAGCCATTAGCCTCTTTAATCACGACTAAGCAGTTATTGAATGTTGGTAATTCTGAAGTGATCGAAGAAGTTGTGACTGACGAACTTGAAGCTTTCGCTTTATTATTGCAAAGCGAAGATACTCAAGCTCGCATTAACAGCTTAGTAAATAGCAGCAAGTAGCAGCAGCCTGTCATCGTTGCCGTTAAGCGCCTCTGCTCAGAGGCGCTACTCTTTGCTTCATCCAAATCATTTTCTTTCGCCCTATTTAAAACCTGCTTCAATACAGTTCCAACTCTGCTTTAATACGGTTTCAACACTGCGCCGACTCTGATAATGTAAGCTCTATAAGTAGCGTGAAATCATAAGGGATCACCATGAAACAGACACCACCACAAACCCAAATAAGTAGCAGTGAAAAATCCAGTTATTGGATACTCGTCATCATTGGGGTCATCTTTTTCTTATTTTCTACCCCGGTCATAGTTGCCATCCCAGAAGAAGTCAGTCGCGGTAATAACGCCATATTCATCGCTCTAGTATTTCCCCTAACAGGACTCGCGATCATTTTTGGCGGCTGGAAGATGCGTCAGAAGTTTCTATTTTTTGGGCCTACCCCACTCACGCCCTCACCTATCATTGGCCAAGTCGGTGGACAAATTGGTGGCCGTATCGACCTGACCCAGCCTTGGGCAAAACGTAATCTTAATCTGTCGCTCAGCTGTATCAATACCTATACCTCAGGCAGTGGTGATAACTCATCGACCCATCGTAATATTTTATGGCAAGAACACGACAAACCTCTCGATAGCCCTAATGGTACTGGCAGCAAGCTAGAGTTTTGCTTTGATGTGCCTGCAGGCGAGCGTACAGCAGACACACACAAAGGCCGTGGAACCGTTCACTGGGAAGTCTCCGTAGAAGGCTTAGTGAACTTTATGGAGTTCAAGCGCAGTTGGAAAATCCCTGTCGAAGAAGGCACTCAAACATCCACTATCGATATACCCAGCGCCCATAAAGAAGCCAGTCATGTCGCCAAGCGTAAACACGCTGAAGCCAGTGTAGAAAAACAAATTCAAACGGAAAAGACCCATGACGGCCTCGACATATTGTCAGATCAAGGCCGCAACAAATCCATGAGCTGGTTCTTGGTACTATTTGGTTCTATCTTTACCGCTGCTGGCTGTTTTCTATTTTATTTGGCTTTCCAAGGCGAGATTATGTTGTGGATTATGGCTCCGGTTTTCTTTGGCGTCGGCGTCGGCATATTAGGCTTTGGCATCTTCTTAGTGGGTCGTAAACTTGAATGCAAAATCATTGGTGACCAAGTTCATATACGTCGTAGCGTATTTGGCCGCATTATTTATACGCGCCAAGGCAAGCTAATATCACCTGATCAGCTGGTGCTGAAAACGACCATGTCGAGCACCACCAACGGCAAGCAAACTGAATACATGGCAATCTATGCCAAAGTAGATATTAACGGCCCTAATGGCTCGATTAAGAAAGAAATAAAGCTAGTTGAAGGCATCGAAGGCAAAGCCGCTGGTGAAGCTATGGAGCGAAAGCTAGCTGAGGCGCTATTAGAGAACAATAATGATCTGAGTGGTGAACTAGAATAATAGGTAAATTAGAAGCGTGAAAGCGCTTCTAATTTATTCGAGCTACAATATTAATCATAGAGATTAATATCTGTCGCTATAGGCACTGAGTCATACAATGAGCAAACAGATGATAGTTCATTACATATTATTTTTAGTTCTTACAATATCCCTTTCGAATATTCAAGCTGACATAGTCCACATTTGCGACGATGCTGCTGAATTTGCGCCTTATATTTATCGTTCAAAAACAACTAATCAAGTCAATAACAGCTCATTAACAGGGGCTACTAAAGAGTTTTTAGATGAGATATTCAAAACGATAGGAATAGACTACAAGCTTGATTTACTGCCTTGGAAACGATGTTTAGCAGAAGTAGAGAAATTTGGCACCCATAAGAACTATGAAGTTTTTTCTAACGGTAGCTATAGCAAGGAACGATCAGAGAAATATTATATTACCGCTGCGATATATCGAACCCACGAAGGCCTATGGTACTCACACTTAAAATTTCCCCATGGGATACCTATTAAGACGGCTAGTGACTTAAACCGATATTCTCTGTGTGGCGTACTAGGCTACAACTATGAGTCATTAGCAAAACTGGGCGTTACCACTGTAATTTCTACCGGCGCCAAATCAGTAAAGGCAGCATTAATGCAAGTTTCTAAAGATCGTTGCGACATATTCATTGGTGGCTTAGAGGATACTTATGGAGGTAGTACCAGCGGAATTTACGACATCCCTCAATCCGTTATTGGCACGCCTTTCCCTGGTATTGAAACGATTTCATATCATCTTTTTGTTTCAAAAGAATCTCCCCGAGCTTACGAACTTCTTACCAAATTAAATCAAGCTATTCTCTTATTACAGCATCAAGGTATTGCAAAAAAAATATACGACAAATACTTACCGAATGGCAATGGTTTATAACTTACCCATTACCTTTCCCAGCGTTTCTTAGCTTTATAGAAAGTACTAGGATCACTAAAACCCAATAATTCACATAAGTCATTAACCGCCAATCCCTGCTCAAGCCCTTGCTGATATTTTTCTATTTGCACCGTCTCCAGAATTTCTCTAAACGTTACCCCTTCAACTTTTAGTTTCCGATACAGGCTAGCCCGACTTAGATGCATCTCTAAGCAAACGGACGCTACAGAATTAAAGTGCACTAAATCACCATAGAGCAGCTCTTTGATTCTTGTCGAAATTACCAAACTTTCATTCTCAGCGGAGGCACTGACTAATAATTTTTTGGCTCTTGTCGCGACCACTTCCTGTAAATAAGGATTAGCACTCTTTATTGCTCTACCAGAAACTGACGCCTTTAATATCAATGAATTTTCATTGGCGGAAAAAGTAATATTTGAACCAAAAGTAGAGCTGTATTGATCTTTATATTTTGGAGCAGCATGTTGAAAGCTAGCAGACTCAATCATTATTGCCTCGCCACATAAATCGCTCGCCCACATAATAAGCGCTGACATACTCCGCTCAATCGCCGCAATAGGATATTCATATTGAGATGAAAAATTGAAACTTAATTTTATATATTCTTCTCGGCGCTCTAACGTCCAATTCTCTGAAGCATTCAGTAATATAATATTATTCTTAAATACTAAAAAAGCGTCGTCTAAGGTTTCGCATTGAGAAATCCAATTGGCGAGCACACCCTTAGCGTCTTTATTTACTTTACTGCCAATTAATATGCCGACCTCTGGATAAGCTAAGTTATCCGCCGCTAAGCGCCATAGCTTTACCAAAACCTCTTCTGGAATACGACGTTCAAGTGCCGTTGTCATATCACCGCATTTAGAATGATTTACGATGTCACTCGCAAAGTCTTTTTCTAGTCTAAGTAAGCTCTCGTCATCAAGAATATTCAATTGTGATAGCTCTCGAGCAAGATCAAGCACTGCGATTGCAGAGATACAATTATTACTGGCCATATAATCTACAGTCGCTAGAGAATGAATCATTATTCCACAACATTGATACAAATCGCCCTACTCAAAATGGATGATTGATCTTAGCATGTATTCTAAATTGTTAGCGTTTAAGAGTACTGATTATGCCTGTCACCAGCAATAGCAACAGAGTCACCAGCGAAGAAGCATTACGAAAAATAATTAAATCTTATCCCAAAATATTAGACAAACGAATTCAACCAACCTTAGACGACTACAGCATTGAATTCATCAGCCAAGCATCCGTCGCAGCCGTCACTTTCAGTGATTTGTCATTGGGCATGCCTATCGTTGACTTAAAAGGTGGCCAATTTTCAATCGACTCTCATTCATCTCTATCTTTTTCAATACCTTCTGCCTCAACAGCGCCGCTTACTGCTGCAGAAGAAAATAATAATTTATACATGCATAACATGCCCTGCAGCGTATATTTCCTAATACCTGGGGTTGGTCACGGATTAAGAATTAATGGCAACGTGCGTCAAATTAAATGTGCCGATAATCAAGGTCCTGATATCAACATAGTATTAAATATTCACAGTGTTTATCTACACTGTGCACGTGCTATAACACGCGCGAAACTGTGGGACAATCAGACAACATCACATAACCCAACGGTTAAAAACATCATTGAGAATTCACCGTATGTATTACTATCAACACAAGATGCTTTAGGGAATACCGAGCTATCTCCACGCGGAGACCCAGCTGGCTTTGTGAAACTCATTGATGAAAGTAACTTACTATTACCTGAAAGGCCTGGAAATAAAATCGCGGTTAGCCTAACAAACATTATCAACAACCCTGCAGTTGGGCTTTCCTTTTTAGTACCTGGGTCAAAAACAGTTTTATATGTTGTAGGGAATGCCTACTTAACAACAGATCCAATATTGCTAAAACCATTAGCCATCAACGATAAAGTACCCAAAGTAGCCATTTCGATATCCATTAACAGTTTGTCTTTAGGTGATTCAGCAGCGATCGAGCGCGCTCAAATTTGGAAAAAAGAGAATCATGTTAGCAGTAAATCGTTAACACCTTTCTCAAAAGCTCTAACCGCTCACATCCAAGGAGAAGGCTTATTGGGCAAGCTCAGCAATCCTATTATGTCAGGCATTATTAAACACGATATGAATAACCTGTATTAAAAGTATCGAGATTAATGCTTCATCAATAAACATCATCAACAGACATAAAAAAGACGACTTAAGTAAATAATACCTAAGTCGCCATAAAGGCAACCGCCATCGGGAATGGTAGCTGCAGCCAAACATAAAAATCAATGCGTTATTTTTTACTGATAAAGGGAGTTCCCATCACCCGTTAAGCCACCACTATTACCACTAAAGGTATGTACTTGACCGTCGTTATTATTACCACCACGAGCTAGGTCTTCTTTAGGCGCACCGACCGCTAGATCCGAATAACCATCACCATTGAAATCTCCGGCCGTAACAGCCCAACCAAATCGGTCGTCTTTTTCAGGGCTATTTGCAACGCCTACTGAGTCTTGAGTAAAAGATTGGTCGCCAGAACCTGTAAGCCCACTGTTAGTTCCGAACAATACATTCACATAACCCGTATCCCATTCACCATGGGTATCTTCATTCGGTGAACCGATTGCGAGGTCAGAAAAACCATCACCATTATAGTCACCGGCACTTAAAGAATAACCAAAATGATCATCTTTTTCGGCAACGCCATTTACACCTGAAGTATTCTGATGCCACTGCTGACTGCCTGTACCACTTAAGCCTGACGAACGACCAAACAATACATGAACCAATCCATCATTATTATTACCACCAGAGGACACATCTTCTTTTGGAGAACCGATTGCAAGATCCGCATAACCATCACCGTCAAAATCTCCAGTTGTTAAAGCAAAACCAAAATGATCATCCGCTTCGGTGCTACCCGCGATACCAGAAGTATCCTGATGAAACGACTGATCGCCGGCATCATCAATACCATTAATGGTACCAAAAAGAACGTTAACATAACCCGCGTTATCATCTCCGTTCACATCTTCTTTTGGTACACCAATTGCCAGATCATCGAAACCATCTTTATTAAAATCACCCGTTGCTAAAGACCAGCCAAAGCGATCATCTTTTTCAGCGGTACCATTGACACTGCCAACATCCTGCGCCCAATCAGTAGAACCTGCAGCTTTAATTCCGTTGCTGCTACCATAGAAAACATGAGCCATACCGTCGTTATTATTACCACCGCCAGTGCGATCTTCGTTAGGAGAGCCAACCGCCAAATCAGCATAACCATCGTTATTAAAATCACCCGACGCTAATGAATAACCAAACTGGTCATCACTTTCTGCGCTGCTGGCTACATTAGTTGTATTTTGGTGAATATAAGTATCATTAGATGCAGTAAGACCTTGAGCACTGCCGTAGATAATAGTGATTGCACCACCGTCTTCAGCATCACCGATTTTCTCGTGAGGAGCACCAATTGCCAAATCAGCATAACCATCGTTATTGAAGTCTCCAGAAGTTAAAGCAAAACCGAACCAATCATCTGCTTCTGCGCTGCCGCCTAAACCAGGGCTATCACCGTTCCATAATTGGCAGTTACCTTTCTCAATCTTGGTACCACTCGCGCTGCCATATACAATATTCACCGCACCGGCATCATCATCTCCATTGATATCTTCGTTAGGTGCACCTATAGCTAGATCATCAAAACCATCACCATTGAAATCACCCGTCGCTAGGGCCTTACCTAAATGATCATCTTTCTCCGGAGAACCGGCTAAATAGCCATCGTTGCCAGGCAAGGTTCCACAGGCCCAATGATTTTCAAAACCGGCGGTACGAGTATATTCAGGCAGACTTTGATCGTTGGCAATCCACGCCCCTTCTTTGGCTTGATCGGTATAATTCAACCAAATCGCGGATATCCGCTTCTCTGCCATCAAGGCCTGTTTATCGATTACCGTCGTCGGCACTGCAAAAACATGGCTACCTGAAGTTTCTTCATCGCACGCTTCAGCGCCGTCCATCCATGCACCAGAACCTTGAGTTACGATCCAATCATGCGTTCCAGGAACTTGGCAGGCATAGTTATTATTATCACCACAGCTACGATCTTCAAATCGTCCAGAATCACGTAAAATAGCGCAATCATCATCGTCGCTAGACTGATTAGGCTGATTAACATCCCAGCTCCACAACAGAGCATCCATTCGAGAATCACCCGCAACGATTTTATCTAAACCAAAAACGTTAATTCCACAATTCATCGCAAAACTTACGTCGTTTGCCGATAGGTTTACTGGATCACCAAAAGCATTACCGTTCCAAGTTAGGTCTTCAAAGACACGCACCCATTTTGTATCCATCTGAGCAGCAGAATATTTATCGTGGCACTGACGAGAATTAATCATGTCATTGTCGGTTTTGAACCCACCATTAAATACCCAGTCAGTAAAACCAGCCGTTTCAGAAGCGGAGCAATCACTGCCGGTAGTAAAGGCAATAACTTGCTTACCCGCATCCAGCACATCTCTTTTACTTAAATTAACAGGTGGATATTCACAGCCCGTGCCAGCCGTTTTATATAAATACAGCCCTAGATAACTATCAAATAAGTTATCCATCGCCTGCTTGTAATCATTATCAAAATATTCTTCTAGATAAAGCACAACCACTTCATTGGGATTTTTCGCCAACCAGTCAGCCACTTCTTTTAAGCCATCTTTGAAATCTCGCTCAGTACCCAAGCAGCCTACATCCCCACTACCGTGGCACAAGATAATATTGCCAAATATTTTGTGGGCGTCTAGCTCAAGTGAGCGCACACCAACTTCCAATAAATTGGTTAGAGATAAGCTGTGATTCGGGTCAATGTAATTTAAGCCGCTGGCATAGGCAGAAGAGTTATAGGCATTATGAGCATGAATGAAAGTAGCTTTGGAGAGAGGCTCATCCATATCCAGCGACTGCTGGTGCATCAAGGTTTCATACTCCCAGCTGTTTTTATAGTCTGAGACCGATAGTGCATTAGCCCCCACGGTGAAGGCCAGACCACACACCGTTGAAACCATTATTGAGACTGCTTTTTTTATCATTACATCGCCCTCTACTTATTTTTTATTATTGGAGTCAAAAAATAAAATCACTTTTATTATTCAACAATAATAATTCAGAGGGGCTTTCGATAAAATATCCCAAGCAGTCAACTTACAAGTCTACTCAGGTCAAAGTACTATTTTCAGAGAAACTAACTCTAATAAAGGTTAATCGTGATGATTAATATCATCAGAAGATAATTTAATTATATTTTTTCGATAATCAGCAGGCGTTTCCCCTGTCCAGCGTTTGAAAGCTTTGAAGAATGCAGGAGCATCAGAAAAGCCCAAGCGCGCCGCAACATCCGCGAGATTCAAGCGTAAGTCTGCTAGATGAACTTCTGCTTTATCCATTCTTACTTGCTCTACGAGTCCTTTAAAAGTGCTAGATTCTTCCTTTAATCTGCGCTGAAAAGTACTCATACTCATAGCAAAATAACTGGCGGCATCGGCGGCGGTTGGCAAGGTACCATAAAAGCCTTCCTTGATAAGATCATAGACCTCACTGCTAAACTGGCGCTCATTCCGTCGTGATGACTGTATCGCATCAAGCTCCATAATGGCACGACTGACAATACGAGAATCAGCGCCTGGAATTACATAACCAAGAATAATAGGATCAAAAGAAAAACTGTTTACTTGTTGATTAAATTTAACATCGAGACCAAAGAACTCTTTGTATTTTTAAGTATCCGTTTGCGGGCTATGCCGAAACAAAACCTCCTTGATTAATGAGCTGCCTTTATTCGGTCTAAAACTTAAAAAATTAGTGTAGGCCAATAATGATGCGATATGAGCTTCAATTAAAGGGGCTACCTCTTCATCAGAATACCCTTCATACAGCACATAGTTATAGACCGCACCATCCTTGGCAACAGATACCGTCTTAACCGCTTCATTCAACATAGGTTCATACGCTAAGAACCCCTGATACGCCTGCCCAACAGTTGCGCTGTTTAACATCAGATAGGCTAAAGGACCAAACGTAGAAGGATGGTAATGCGCACCAGACTTTAAGCCCAGAGCAGGAGATTGAGTAATGTGAATTAACGTATGAACGGCCGTAAGAAAATCAGAGAAAGGAATACGTTTCATCGCTTCCTTAAAGTGACTTTCATTCAGGCCAAGCTCTGATAATAGAAAAGAGCGGTCAAAACCCAGCACACTCGCTTGTGCGAGATAAGGGTAAAGCAGGGATAAGCAAATCTTAGAACTCATATTAATCACGTTGCGATGAAAATAATGGCGATCTTTTTAAGATAAACGTTTTCCCTAAATATTTACAAGTCACTAATACGACGTAAGCCTGTTCACATACGACAATTAGCTTAAATATTACAAAAATTACGTTCTCAAACTTCAATCTCTTCCGGCATCTTACCCATCAATTGATACAACACTGGAACAACAATCAGAGTTAAGAAAGTCGAGACAATTAAGCCACCAATAACAGCCCAGCCCATTGGCGACCACATACTTGATCCACTTAAGGTCAAAGGCAATAAACCACCGATGGTCGTAAGCGTTGTTAATATAATGGGTACAAAACGAGTTTTAGCAGATGCCATAATCGCTTCTGTTTTCTCAGCACCTTCGCGTCGCATTTGGTTGGCATAATCAACCAAGATAATTGAGTTATTAACAACAATCCCAATCAAAGACGTTAAGCCAATAAACGCGGTAAAACTAAACGTATAACCGGTTAAAAATAACGCTAAAAAAGCACCAATTAAAGCAAACGGAATAGCGGCAAAGACAATTAACGGCTGGATAAAAGAGCGGAACTGTAAAACAAGCACCGCAAAAATACCAAATACTGCTAATAGCACCGCTTTCATTAAACCACCAAAGGCCTTCTTGCGATTCTCTTGCTCACCACCCACCGCATAACTCATACCTTCAGGCCAATCGTATAGCTCTAACTTCGCCACGATAGCGTTGGTAACGTTCTCTGCGGTAAAGCCCGGCAGAATATCTGCAGTAACACGAGTCATACGCTCCATATTGTAGTGGTTAAAGCGCGCAATGCTGGTTTCCATTTTCAACTCAGCAAGCTGCATCAAAGGAATTAACTGACCCGTTTCTGAACGTACTTTAATATCTTCAAAGGTTTCAATTTGTGGCTTTTCATATTGTGACAATCTCAAAACCATAGAGAACTCTTCACCTTCACTATCACGATAACTTCCCATCGTTGTGCCCACTAGCGCAGTACGAACAGTGCGGTCAATCTGCTGCATTGAAACGCCCAGCATCGCCGCCTTATCGCGATTAATATTAATTTTTAAATCAATTTTATACTTGTTCATTGGGTTTTCTACCCCAACAGCACCTTCTGTTGATTTAACAATAATTTCAACTTCACGAGAGACACGCTGAATACTTTCTAGCTCTTCACCCACAACACGAATACTCACAGGCGCAACAACCGGTGGCCCCGACATGAATTCTTTAACCGTGATATTTACCCCAGGAATATCTTTCACATTAGCACGTAACCTTTCTACTAAAGGCTCAACCACACTCAATTGTGAGTCATTCAAGGTAACAAATAGTTGAGCAAAAGTAACGGTTTGGCGGCTCGGCATAATATTGTAATAAATGCGCGGATTACCTCGGCCAACGTTCATTGCAACATCTTTAACAAGCTCTTCCTTACGAACACGAGCGACTACTTTTTCAGCAACCAATTTCGTACGTTCAAAAGTCGTTCCTTCTGGCATATCAATATTAACCAATATCATTGGTTTTTCAGCTTTAGGAAAAAGGCTGACGCCAATAAAAGGAAATAAAGCCAAGCTACCGACTAACAAAGCAACCGATATACCGATGACACGATACGGTTTTGATAAAGCCCAAATAAGTGTTTTGCTATAAGTGCCGTCTGCGAACGATTCCATTTTCTTTTGCGCACGGGTTGTTTTCTTCGCAGACGTGCCTAATTTACTCGCTAACAAAGGAGTGAGCGTTAAGGCAATAAGTAAAGAGGCAAACAAGGTGACTACGACCGTAACAGGCATCGCACGTAAGAAGGTTCCTGAACCATTTTGCATTAATAGCATTGGCAAGAAAGAAAGAACAGTGGTTAACGTGCCACTAGCAACAGCCCAAGCTACTTGAGAGCTGCCTTTAATCGCAGCATCAACTGGACTTTCTCCAGCGCGTAAATGCCTTGATACGTTTTCAACGACAACAATCGCATTATCAACCAATAATCCCAATGCAATGACCAAACCGACAATCGTCATTTGCTGCAAACCAAAGCCGGTTAAATCAACCCAACCAATGGCAATGAAAATAGATAACGGTATAGCAGAGATAACGACTAAAGTGGGCTTCAAACCTAAAACAATTAAGCTCAAAATTCCGACTAATAATAAACCTTGATTTAAGCTAGTAAAAAATCCACTAATATTACGCTCAACACTTTTACTCTGATCCATAACCACATGCATCTGAATATCTTCAGGCAATTTCTGACGGTATTCTTCAACAACCGTATTAACACCTTCCATCACCGAAAATATTTGTGAACCTTTACGCTGCACAATAGAAACGAAGACTGCTTTTTGATCGTTTAATTCTGCACGATAAGTTGGTAACGTTTCATCTAAATAAACCTTTGCCACATCACGCAAATAAATAAACTTACCTTGTGAACCACGAATTACGGTATCGCGAATCTGCTCTAACGATTGGTAATCACCACTGGTACGTACGGTAAATCGACGATCGCCACCACTAGCATGACCACCCGGTAAATTTTGTGCTGAGTTTTTAACAGCGGTGAAAATCTCATCCAAACTAATACCCAAAGCATTAACCTGACGCTGATCGACACGTATTTGTACTTCTAAGTCCGGTAGCGCTTCAACATCAACTCGCTTAACACCTGCAACACGCTCAAGCTTTTGTTCAATCGCTTCTGCATGTCGCTTTAAGCTTAAATAATCAGCCTGATCAGTAACCAATGCCATCTGTAAGATACTAACATCAGCAGGAGAAATCTTATCAATCTCCAAAGCCACTATACTGCCTGGCAAAGTATCTCGGATACGAGAAACCGCTGAGACGACATCATCAAATTTTTCTTCGGGATCAGTACCGTATAAAAACTCGGCACGAATAACAGCCAAACCATCTTCGACATTGGTTTTTACATTATTTAAATCTTCAAGTTCATTAATCACTTCTTCAATCGGATCAACTACCAGCTTTTCCATATCAAGCGGCGTTGTTCCAGGATTAACGACTTTAATAACCGCCGCCGAGAAATCGAATTGTGGATCTTCAGATCGAGGCATAGTGAAAAAAGACACAATGCCTAATACCACCAACAATAAAAATACCACCCAAGTAAATTGGTGGTTACGAATCGCTAACGCAGGTAATTGCATATGAAAACCCTCAGTTATCGATTAGCAGCAATATGAACAGACACACCACTACCTTCTGATAGATACGGTGCACCTTGAATAACAATACGCTCATCTTGTCTTACGCCATCGCGTACCGCCATAAAACCACCTTCAATAAAGGCGATATTTACTGTACGTAAATGCGCTTTATTACTAGCATCTAAAACAAAGACTTCAGCTTGGTCGGCCTTGGTTCTTAATACTGAAGTCAAAGGTAGTAGAGCAAGGGATTCTTTATTACTCGGGTAAATACGACCATGACCAACAAAACCTGCTAATAAGTTTCTCTTATTCTTTCCTTCAAGAGCTTCCAAGCGCAGTTCAATTTCAAACGTTTGCGTTGCATTATCCGCACGACCCGCCAATTCCGAAACCTGAGCTTTAAAGACATCATTTGGATACGCATCGAATTTTAATTCAGCCGTATCTGTCATTCTTAAACGCACAATATCCTTGTCCGTAACCCCTGTACGTAATACCCAACCTTGCTTTTTAGAAGCGAAAATAAAAGCGGCCTGACCACTCGCTGCTAATTCATTTTGATCAATGCTACGTTTCAGAATTCGGCCATTAGCCGGCGCCTTAATTTCAGCATGGCGACGATTGAACTTTGCGACAGTCAAGTCAGAGCGAGCAACATCAACCTGAGTTTCTGACGTTTGCAACTGATCAACGGATAAAGCGTTACGACCTTGTAGTGAAGTAAATCGTTCAAGATTACGCTCGGCATTGGCTAATACGGCCTGAGCTTTAGCAACTTGAGCATCTATTTCTTCTAGATTCAAAATAGCTAAACGCTGGCCCTTCTTTACTAACTGGCCTTCATCAACATAAACCTTGGCAACCAAACCGCTCACTTTAAACGCCAAGGTTTGTTCAGATTTATTTTCTAGCAAGCCACTCACCCGTAACGGTTTGGCATATTCATTAAAAGAAACAACATTGACTTCCACTGGAACCGTACTTTCAAAAATTGCTTGTTTGGCTTCCCCGGCAAAAGAAGTCAGCGATAATAAAAATAAACTGCTTAGAAGCAACATGCGAGAAAGAAGAGAAACGTTCGTCATTTGAAGGACCTCAAATTAGGTTGATGTACAAGGATCTATCGAGCGTACTAAATAGGTGTGCTAAGCAGGTGCAACAGGAAAACAGCTCACTAAGTTTACACCGAACACATTAGCACTTCCTGATTGTAGCCTTCAATGTATACACCGTCAACACCATTTGGAGACCGGTCGTTAAACGTATCGTTAACGAACCCCATTCATTTAATTTGACGATTGACAAGTTCGTCGCAAAACAACAGACTTTCACCGAATCCGCACCTTTCTAGTCGATACAAGAAGTAGATAAAAGCTCAAAAATGACAATAGAAACAGCTAACTATCATCACGGTAACTTGCGCCTAGCCTTGCTAGATGCCGCTATTGACCAAATCAAAGAACATGGTGTCGAAAAACTCAGTATGCGGGGTATTGCGCGTATTGTTGGGGTATCTCAGACCGCGCCCTATCGCCACTTTGAAGATAAAAACCACCTATTGTCTGAAGTTGCAACGGCAGCATTCACTGAGCTCTACAACATTAGCATTGCCGCTATTGACCCCAATGAAAGCCCCATTAAAAATATCCATGCGACGGGCTTAGTCTATTTACAATACGCTATTAATAATCCAGAGAAGTATCGAGTGATCTTTGGCAGCCGCATTCAAAATCGTCAAAGCTATCCAAGCATGATTGAAGCGGGTGAGAAATCTTTTCAAATATTAATAGATCAAGTTGAACGTGGTATCGAGGCAGGCGATTTCATTCCGGGCTGTGCGTTAATACTGGCGAATACGCTTTGGACACAGGTTCACGGTGCGGCGTCACTAATCCTAGATGGCTTTTATATTGATAGAGAGCTACCCATGCCTTTTGATGACTTCTTAAAAGCCCAAATAATGATTGGTAGCCGTGCTTTATTGCTTAATCCTCCACCTATCAGCCTAAATCCGCCCCAACAATAGCTGACCATAAAGTCAGGAATAATCAACTCTACAGCCCATTTCCTTCTGTCAGTTAGTGTCATGCTAGAAATTACTTATCTTTTGGCGTACCATCGTACCAATAAGGCGTTTTTTCGCCATCATAATTAATCTGTAAGATGCCAAGCTCACACTTTATCGGTATACTTGCGGGCCTTTTTTAGCGCTATCAGCTCTTACTTTTTATAAGAAGCGACTTTTTACGGATCATAGAAATATGGGTAAGCAAACACCTCTGTACCAACAACACCTTGATGCTAACGGCAAGATTGTCGATTTCGGTGGCTGGGATATGCCAATTCACTACGGCTCTCAATTACAAGAGCATAATGTAGTCCGTGAAGATGCAGGCATGTTCGACGTTTCGCACATGACCATCGTTGATATCGCAGGTCCAGAAGCTCTGGCTTACCTACAAAAAATCCTAGCCAACGACGTATCCAAGCTAGGCTTCACCGGCAAAGCACTTTATACCGGAATGTTGAACGAAGAAGGCGGCGTAATCGACGACCTTATCGTTTACAAAATGGACGGCTGGTATCGCACAGTTGTTAACTGCGGCACACGCGAAAAAGATTTGGCTTGGATGAACAAGCAAATCGAAGCGTTTGACGCGACATTAACAGAGCGTCCTGAATTGGCCATGGTTGCTGTTCAAGGCCCTAACGCTATCGAGAAAGTAAAGCAGGTTCGCACAGAACAAGCTGCTTTGATTAGCGAATTAAAAGTATTCCAAGGTTTGCCCGTTGGCGAATGGTTCTACGCACGCACAGGTTATACTGGTGAAGACGGCTTAGAAATCATCGTTCCTGCGGCTGAAGTTGCTGAGTTCTGGGATGCATTGATTGCAGCGGGCGTAGCACCGACTGGCTTAGGCGCACGTGATACCTTGCGCTTAGAAGCGGGCATGAACTTGTATGGCAACGACATGGACGATTCCATCTCACCACTACAAGCTGGCATGGGCTGGACGATTGCATGGGAACCTTCTGACCGTGACTTCATTGGCCGCAAAGCCTTAGAAGCGCAAAAAGCAGCAGGCGTGCCGAGCAAGCTAGTTGGCATCGTACTAGAAACTCGCGGTGTAATGCGTTCACACCAGAAAGTGGTAGTAGAAGGTATTGGTGAAGGTGAGATTACCTCCGGTACTTTCTCTCCAACCTTACAGCACTCAATCGCTATGGCTCGTGTTCCTTATGATACTGGCAGCGAATGTAATATTGAAATGCGTGGCAAGTTAATTCCAGCCCGCGTTGTAAAAATGCCGTTCGTACGCAATGGCAAAAAAGTTTTCGAGTAATCGTTTTTAAAATTATTATTCCAAGAATTAGCACCGAATTAAAATTTAGATTGAGAGAAAGATTATGAGCAACATCCCTGCAGAACTTAAGTACGTTGATTCACACGAATGGTTACGTAAAGAAGAAGACGGCACCATCACTGTTGGTATCACTGACTTCGCACAAGCAGCACTAGGCGACGTAGTATTCATCGAATTGCCAGAAGTAGGCGCTGACGTTGAAGCTGACGAAGATATCGCAGTGGTTGAATCGGTTAAAGCAGCATCAGACGTATACGCGCCAATTTCAGGTAAGATCGTTGCCGTAAACGAAGAGCTTGTAGACGCACCTGAAAAAGCCAACGACGACCCATATGGCGATGCTTGGTTCTTCCGCATGGAACCAACCGACCCTAACGTTCTAGATGGTTTAATGACTGCTGAAGAATACGCTGCAAAGTGTGAATAATTAGTCAGACCATAAGCCTTGTTGCTTCTAACTCTCAATATTAAGTTAAGAAACAACAGGGCTTTTTTATATTTCTTTTCTTATTATTAAAGAGAAAAGATTTCGTTCATCCCCTAACTTTCGTAGACTATTTAGTAAACTTTTTAGCCCCCTATTTAGACACTATCTAGCACAATATGAGCAAGCCCATGAGCATAGAAACCCTTGTACAACTGGAACAGCGCGACAATTTTATTGGTCGCCACATTGGTCCAGATGACGCAGAACAAAACGCCCTATTAGAAGCAGTCGGCGCAACTAGCCTAGAAGATCTTTCTGCACAGATCGTTCCTGCTGATATTTTGCGTGAAGAATTTTTAGAGATCGCCGATGGCCGTACAGAGTTCGAAGCGATTAACTATTTACGTTCTCTTGCTGACCAGAACAAGGTTTTCAAAAGCTACATCGGCATGGGTTACAACGATACGATTGTTCCACCCGTTATCATGCGCAACGTATTGGAAAACCCAGGTTGGTATACGGCTTATACGCCTTACCAGCCAGAAATTGCTCAAGGTCGTTTGGAAGCATTATTAAACTTCCAGCAACTTGTTTGCGATATGACGGGTATGGAATTGGCGAACGCCTCCTTGCTTGATGAAGGTACCGCGGCTGCAGAAGCTATGGCAATGACCAAGCGTACCGTGCGTAAAAACAAATCGAATACCTTCTTCGTTGATGAAAACTGCTTACCGCAAACCATCGACGTAATTAAAACCCGCGCCGAAGCATTCGGTTGGGAAGTTATCGTTGCACAAGCAGCACAAGCCGCAGACGCTGACGTATTTGGGGCGATTTTTCAGTACCCAGGCAAAGGCGGTAACGTTGAAGATTTCACCGACATTATTACTGCCCTGCATGCTAAAGAAGCATTAGCGACGGTTGCTACTGACCTTATGGCGTTGGTTGCTCTTAAGACTCCCGCTGAAATGGGCGCCGACATTGTATTGGGTAACGCTCAACACTTTGGTGTGCCAATGGGCTTTGGTGGCCCACACGCGGCGTTCTTCGCAACCAAAGATAAGTACAAGCGCTCTATTCCGGGTCGTATCATCGGTGTTTCTATCGATGCCCAAGGCAACCCTGCATTACGCATGGCATTGCAAACGCGTGAGCAACATATCCGTCGTGAGAAGGCTAACTCTAATATCTGTACTGCACAGGCATTATTGGCCAACCTATCTTCTTTCTACGCGGTTTATCACGGCCCACAAGGTTTAAAAACCATTGCTGGTCGCATCCACCGTTTGACCGATATTCTAGCGCTAGGTTTGACAAAGGCTGGCATTAAGTTAGTTAACGATACTTGGTTCGATACCCTAACGATTATCACTGATGATCGCGATGCAGTGATTCAACGTGCATTAGCCGCTGAAGTTAACTTGCGTCTTGATAGCGCAGTGTCTGTTGGCGTATCTATTTGCGAAAAGACATCAGCCGCTGATATTGTAGAATTATTGAACATATTCTTAGGCGACGCTGCTGAAGATTTCGACCTAGACATCTACGCATTAGATGCTGAAGTAATCGCAGCCGCTTCTAACTCTATTCCTGCTGAGTTAGTTCGTACTACCGAATTCCTAACGCACCCAACCTTCAACTCGTACCACAGCGAACACGAAATGCTGCGTTACATGAAGAGCTTGGAAGTAAAAGATCTAGCAATGAATCATTCAATGATTACGCTGGGTTCTTGCACCATGAAATTAAACGCCACGACTCAGATGATTCCTCTGTCTTGGCCTGAGTTCTCGACCATTCACCCATTCGCTCCAAAAGACCAAACCGTTGGTTACGAGCAAATGATTGGCGAACTAGACGACTACTTAAAAGACATCACTGGTTTCTCTGCTATTTGCATGCAGCCTAACTCAGGTGCACAAGGCGAATACGCTGGCTTAATCGCGATTAAAAAATATCACGAAAGCCGTGGCGAAGGTCACCGTAACGTTTGTTTGATTCCACGTTCTGCACACGGTACTAACCCTGCCTCTGCACAGATGGCATCGATGAAAGTGGTAGTGACTAACTGCGATGACGAAGGCAACGTAGACTTCGCCGACTTGAAAGCAAAAGCCGAAGAAATTGGCGATAACCTTTCTTGCTTAATGATCACCTACCCATCGACCCACGGCGTATACGAAGAAGGGATCAAAGAAATTTGCGAACTTGTTCATAGCCTAGGCGGCCAAGTGTACATGGATGGCGCCAACCTAAACGCACAGGTGGGTATAACTCAACCTGCGTACTTAGGCGCTGACGTATCGCACATGAACTTGCACAAAACCTTTGCTATTCCACACGGCGGCGGCGGTCCTGGTATGGGTCCAATCGGCGTAGCAGCACACCTTGCACCGTTTGTTGCTAACCACGCAGTTCGTCCAATCGATAACGAATCTAAAGGCCAAGGCGCAGTATCTTCTGCTCCATACGGTTCTGCCAGCATCCTAACAATTTCTTGGATGTACATTACGTTAATGGGCGGCAAAGGTTTGCGTAAAGCAACTCAAAACGCTCTATTAAAAGCGAATTACCTAGCCAAGCGTTTAGGCGAACATTACCCAATCTTGTACTCAGGTAATAAAGGCTTAGTTGCACACGAATGTATTATTGATTTGCGTCCATTAAAAGAGCAAACCGGTATTACAGAAGTGGATATCGCTAAGCGCTTGATGGATTACGGTTTCCACGCACCGACTATGTCGTTCCCTGTTGCGGGCACATTCATGATTGAGCCTACGGAATCTGAAAGCAAAGCAGAAATCGATCGCTTCGCTAATGCAATGATCTCGATTAAAGGCGAAATCATGGCAATTCACAGTGGTGAGCTAGATGCGGAGAACAACCCGCTGAAAAACGCACCGCATACGGCTGATGTTGTTACTGGTGATTGGGATCGTCCTTACTCGCAGAAGTTAGCGGCATTCCCAACTAAGAACTTAGGCGCTCACAAATTCTGGCCTTCTGTTGGCCGTATTGATGATGTGTACGGCGACCGGAACTTGATTTGTTCTTGCCCTGCTATTGAGAATTATGAAGACTAAAGCTCGTTGAGTTTTAATTTTTATAGTTTTAATGCAGACATAAAAAACCCGCGAGAGCGGGTTTTTTATTGCCTTTCCATCTACAGTGTCAATTTTAGAAAACTGATTATTTTCGCTCGTAAACTCAGTAGGTAAGATAACTTTCCATTAAATAACTCTCCTTGACATACATTACCGCTAAAGCCTTTCCCTATGAGTAATCATAAAGAGAGAATAATCAAGAAAATTTAATCCAATGCCTGATCAATTTTCTAACAGCCGTCCCAGCGGCATACTCTGCAATGCTTCCCGGAGATAAATTTTTTTATTTAGCTGACTAATTAATGACGGAAACGGAAAGCGTCACTTAATTACTCTTTGTCACATGACTGATAACTATGAAGATAGAATCTGTTGAGTATTTATATTTTAAAAAGCATAAAAGTCCGCATTGCGGACTTTTTATATTCAAGACTTATGACTCATAAAAAATTTTTACAAACTTCACCATTATAGGCAAATACGTGTTTTAACTTTCAGAAGTCGTGACATCAATAGAGAAGGATTTAAGATCTATAAACGAGCCTTCTGTTCCTACTTCCGACACTCCGTCTTCAATCACTGATGATGTATCAACACCTTCGGTAAAACTATTGCAATCTTCTGGATAACAATCATAACGAGCACTACTAACAGACTCATAGTCATACATTTTAGCCAATACTTGTGTTCCGTTAGAAATATCTTCCAATTCACGATGAAGTGAACGTGAAACTTTCATTGTAAGATGATTGCCTTCCTTCATCACAGTAATTGGGGCGATAGGAGAATAAGATACAATTCCATTTCTTTCACTAGCGATTAAAACTACCGAAGGCAGCTCTGTTATTTTTTTATTAAAAAAACTACTAGCTTCTTCTTTATGGTGGTGAATAGTAAACTGCAAATCACCACTATCTAGATCACCAGAGTTATTTTTATCAAAGAAGATACTTAGACGGACTTCAGATCGATCATCCTCAGAATCAGCATAGTTTATGCCGATCGAATCTGGCATATTTACAAATTCTGCGCTTATTTGAATATATCCAGCTGCTGAAGTGTCACCACAACAATTATCAAATGAGGACAGAAGTGTATCACTGCGTCTAAATGACAGTGCTGAGCGATCACCTGTCAAAGTAAGTGAATTATCACTACTCTGGTTTAGCTGATACAGCCCTTTGAGGTGATTCAGACTTAAATATACGGAACCTTCGGCACTTTGAAAGTCCTGCTGTTGTGCTACAAAACAATCACCTACGTGGGTGTAAGAAATAGCCTTCTGCTGTTCGAACGAGAGATATTGACTTGCAGAGTCTTGCGACTGCCATAATCCAGTCAACCCAGTTGGAAGCTCATTATTTTCAGAGCTATTACCACCGCCACATGCTATTACAGCCAAAGACAAGCCGACAACAAACCACTCTCTCATCATGCCACCCTCATTATCACTTTTTTGATTAAGAATATTATACCTTTTTGAACCTTAACTGAACCTGAATATAAATGGGGGGTTGTAACTATTTGTGTAATATAGCGCTAGTCCAACGTATCAAAAACAAACAACGTTTCCGTTAGTCATATCCATAAAATAGACCTGTGAAGCAAAATGCATTCACAAAGCATACAACTAAGAACACTAGAACAATTTGTTGGGCATGTTGATTACGTGTACGGCGACCGTAACTTGATTTATTCTTGTCCGGTGATAAGGATTACGATGGCTAACCTTCATTGCGAAGTTAGTATTTAGCTTTCTTAATAAATAAAAAAACCAGCCAAGTGCTGAATTTTTTATTGCACAATATTTTCTTTAATAATGATACCGAAGCTGTGCAATCAAAACAGCACCCTCTTCAACCTTATAAACTAAACGATGCTCATCATTAATACGGCGCGACCAATAACCTGCCAAACCATGCTTTAGCGGCTCTGGCTTACCAGTACCTTCAAATGGAGTACGTTGAATTTCTTTTATTAATGAATTAATGCGTTTAAGGATCTTTTTATCGGTTGATTGCCAATAGAGATAACCTTCCCAAGCCTTCGTTGAAAAGACGAGCTTCATTCTTCAATTAAGGCATGCTCAGTACCCTTACCTGCTTCTAATTCAGCTATTGATTCAAGTAAGTTGCGCGCATTGGCTGGCGATCTCAATAGATAGGTTGTTTCTTCCATCGCCTGATAGTCTTCAAGAGACATCATTACGACAGGGGCTTCACTCTTACGAGTAATTATAATAGGTGCATGGTCATTACAGACCTGCTCCATTGTGCTTGCTAAATTTGCACGAGCTGATGTATAGCTAATAGCGTCCATATTCTCTCCTATTTGGCTCTGGGTATTATCAAAGCTGATAATTATTAACGCCAAACCGTTCATGTACATATTTATGTACAATATAGACTTTTAGACCGAATATATCAATACTTGGAGGAATTCAATGGAGTGACTTTTTTTACCCACACTCAACAATCCATTAACCGAGCCTCTATTCGAGATTAGCCAGTGAAATGTTTCCGCTGAAACGCCTTTCGCACTATATTGAAGTGTGACGAGGCCAATTAACAGTCGCCACAATCTAAGCTCCAAATCCTAAACAAGGCATTATCAACCGATACCATCCCTGCAAAAAGCGCCTCCATATCAGCACCAGTGAAGTATTTCTCTAACACATCAAATAGATCCTTATTATTTTCAGCCCCTTGAGGGATTCCAATAGGCTCATCGACATCAGCCAAGTGAAATAACCACCAAACATCTTCTTCCCAAGGTCCCTTATCCGTCGTTAGTATTTCTATTTTCACGACCTGTTGCCATGGAATGAGCTGAGCCTCTTCACCCTTATAGCCAATACTTCCCTTTTCATCATCGTGATTAAAAACAAGTGTATTTTGCTCTATGGTTTTTCTAAATATAACTCGGTTCACAATAATGCCGACAAAGAAGGCATAGCTCGCTAGAAAAGTAAGTAATAAGGCGACATAGTTCCAAGGAAAACCGAATGAGTCTTGGACTAAACCACCCACATGAAAGCCAATATATAGAGATGATGCAAATGAAGCCGCTAATAATACTTTATAGATGATATTGAATAATAAGTTCATAACCACGCCTCCAATTCCCATTGTATATTCTCGCGCGCTACTTGCTCGTTCTGCTCTCTAAACACATCACTGGAAAATATATACTCTCTAGACAACATGCCATTCAGAAAGCGCTTACGACCAAAGCGATAAACAAAATCAGGTAATGAATATTCTTTGCGGCACTTATAGGCATACGACTTATACAAGGCTCTCTCTGCCGCGAGTATTGAAAGATCAATATCGACGAACAATTGCATATCAGTATCGGACTGATAGCCATGCTGCTTCGTGGCTAGTATTAACTCAGCGCAGTATTCAATGATCTTTATTGGTACTTTCAATTGAGCTAAGAACTCAGAGGCTATCTCGGCACTCATGCCTTCGTTGTCCCCGCTGTTTTGCTGAATAAAGTCATGAAACCAAATAGCGAGATAGAAGCTGTGCCATTGCTTAATGTCACCGCGATACTGCTCTGCTAAGCCCATCATCTGCTGAATGTGGCTCAAACCATGATAATGACGCTTAACATCGCCATAAGTGGTTAGCAGTAATCTAAATATGCGGTCGATATCGGCTTGCTCTGCTCCCCACTGACTGGCAGTGGATAGAAAATCGGCTCTTAACTTTTCCATCATGACACTCCTTAATCCTTCAATTTGCTCTTTTGTATTCACTTACTTAAATTGGTTGGTCATCCAACTTAATAACTAAATTAGACATTTACTTCCCTTGAGTCAAGTTATTTGGTTGAATAACCAAAATTGATTAGTGAGCACCATCATGGCCAGACCTTCTAATACCGAACACCGTCGACAAGAGATCGTCTTAGGGCTTATGTCTGTCATGGCTGAGAAAGGCTATGAGAAGGCTTCTATTCAGAGCATTGCTAAAGCCGCAGGCTTATCTCCAGGTTTGATTCATTATCACTTTAAGACCAAATTAGAGATCTTGATTGCTTTAATGAATGAGCTCAGTAGCAAAGCAGATGATCGATACGAACAACTTGTGGCCAAAGCAGACTCTGCAGAAGATAAATTAATGGCGTATATCGATGCGGCGCTGGCATTGGGAGAAGGCAGTGATCAGCAAGCGGTTGCGGCTTGGGTTATTATTGGAGCAGAAGCGGTGAGATTAGAGGATGTAAGAAATCTCTATCAAGAAGTTATTGCTAAGCACTCTGAAACACTGGTTGAGCTATTAACTCAGGCTGCTTTAACTAATAAAAAGCTGAGTAAAAAGAAAGCGAAAGAGTTGGCGACATTTATTATTGCTTCGATTGAGGGGGCTTATCAAATAGCGACAACGATTCCTGGTGCGAGTAAGGATTATGCCGCGAGAATTTTGAAGGAATCGGTGATGAATGCTATTTCTTAATCATTCGATCTATTGCCTTCCTTTCCCTCGTCCAGTTCAGCTATTGATTCAAGTAAATTGAGTGCATTAGCTCACGAGCGTAATAAATAAACAGTTTCTTCCAGCGCCTGATATTCCCCAAGAGACATAATCACCACAGAGGCCTTCCCCTTACGTTTAATAATAATTGGATCATTTCCATTACGAACTTGATCCATCACCTTCGCTAGATTTCTACGAGCAGCGGTATAACTAATTGAGTCCATTTTTCCACCTCTTGCCTGCATTCAACAACCCATCAATCGCCATTCCCAAATCCATCCCCTCACCTGCCCATTTAGTAACTGCCGTTTTTTCGTCAATCGAATTATAAATCAACCGAGGTAAAGTCTTGCTTAAATCAGCAGAGTCACAACAAGCACAGGAAAACTTCGCGGGGTTAGCAGCGATAACATAGTCTTCGGAGCGGTTAAAAGGCGCATCAAAATAACGATCAATTTTAGAAAAACACAGCCTCTCGGCAAAACGTACTGGCTTATCAGTTTCTAAATCAGGTTTAAGCGAAAGAAAGAACGAGCCTTTATGCAATTCCCTATGGTGATACCGACACAAGGTCACCAAGTTGTCCAACTTAGTCTCACCACCATCCGCCCAGTGCTTTATATGATGCCCTTCGGTATAACGAGTTTCACAACAGCCCGGAAACTGACAGCCGCCATCACGAATCGCTAATGCCCGCGCCATGGCGGGAGGAATAATCCGTGTTTTACGGCCAATATCCAATACATTACCGACCTCATCCTCTTGCACCACCAGTAAGCTGGCATCACAGGCTAAGCGTCTTGCGGCATTGGGCAGTAACCAACGACCATCTAGGCTAGCATCATTACTAACATTGGCATCACTAGAGCCTGTATGAGTATTGGCTCTTATATGCATGATCAGCTGACAGCGCTCTGCGCCTTTTAATGAAGATAGCTCAGATGAATCACTGGCAAGATAATGCTCAGCGAAAGCCACTAAAGCATCGGCTCTGCGTTGAGGAAAGGTAAGTGGCTCTTCTTGTTTGTCGAGAGAAAACGTTTCTGTTTCCGCTGAAACGTCTTTTTCACTATTTTTAACCACTGCATTATCGGCTACGTTCTTTATATCTGGCTCAGTATCAGGGCTCTTTTTAATATCAGCAATACTATCCCCCAGTTCTTGCAGTGCTTTGGCTACTAAAGCGCCCTCTTCTGGCGGCAACTTGGCTTTGATGATCCACATGCCATCATCATCTTGGTAACAAGTGACGCTACGGTTTTCTTGCTCATGCTGTTGCTGCCTGAGTTCATGCTTGGTTTCACCTAATACACTCTTTTTGCACTCGTCAATTTCTACCACATTAAAATCTTCTGGAGTATCAGCGATGCGGCTAACGGTACGATAAGCTTTAACTAGAATCTCCACATGCTGCGCTGTGCCGTATTCAGCAATGTTTAATAAATAGTCTTCATTTTCCTCGGTAGCGATTCGCGTCATGGATCGCACTTTAGAAAAACTCAATTCGCCTTTTTGAAAGGCTTCATTAATCCCTGGTAAACCTTCTAATGCTCGTGCGGTTCTTACTTTCTCTCGGGCTGGGTTCATACTGATACCACATTTCCAGTTTAACCAATGCGCACACGAACGAAGACCATAACCTGCCCAAGCTTGCCTGCGATCAAATTCAGCAATAAGTTTTAAAAAACGATAATTGGCGGCGTTTATTTGCCCTGCTAGCGTGGTGATTTGATTTTCAAGTTGCTCATTTGTTTCGCCAAAGTCCTCTATCGAGAATTGATAGTTATCATTACTGCTTTCGTTAATACCTTCAAGACTTCCAATATCATCGGCAAGTTTATTGCCACAGTACTGTTTATTTTCCGAGAACGTTTCAACTTTTAAAGCATACATAAAACCACCATAAACTAAAAACAACTGTTGTTTTAGATACTGTATTAATTTTAGTTTATGGTGGCGTTACGACAATCAAATAGGTCTATTTTTATAGACTATTTACAGATAAGAAAAGGAGTTATAAATATAAAATTTAGTTTTCATAATTACTAGTTTTATGAGTTTTTACTAATGAGCTCCCTAGTTAAAGTTAAGCAATTTCATCCAACAATTCAAGCATTGCTTTATCTGGCCAAATACAATCCTTACGCCCTTTCACAGTACAAGGTCGATCAGCCATTCTGGCCCCAGTACTCGGTCCAGATAAATCTGCCACCTTAATATCGTTATACAAAATAAAATGCTCAATATCGCCCTTTAATTGATTCATAGTTCCCTGTACAGAACGGTCACAAATTGAGTCAATATATAATTTCGCGAGAAGATTTGATGCTGTGATCATTTGCTGATCGTTAGCACCACACTTTAATAAAGTATTCATAAAAGTATCGGCAAACCATGTTTCTAAATTGGCAAAGTCAGGTTTGGTAAGGCACGGCATAAATAGTGGAAACCGTGTAGCGTCATGAACCATTACGATGCAGTTACGGCGCTGTATCATAATTAAGTTAGCATGCCAGCCACTCAATGGGTTTTCGCCCGCTTGAACAGATAAGTCTCCACTTTTATTGTCGGGAAGTTTGGCTAATAGTTTTTTAGTGACGTGTAGTTGAATCATCAGACTTCCAGTATTCATTCAGGCAAGTGATCAAGCAATTCTTGCTGTAAAGAGTCTGAATCAGATCTTAATTTTTTAATAAATTCTGCTGGCACTTCTGTGGCGTCATCATACTTTTCCGCCCAATCCATCATTGCCAGCATCATAGGCATTAGTTCTTTGCCTTTTTGCGTTAGGGTATAAACAAACCTTGATCCTTTCTCTGGATCTTTTGCTTTGCTGATAATGCCATTGGCTTCTAAGTCTACTAAGCGAGCCGCCAGCACATTTGTCGAGATGCCCTCGCCTGCCTCGATAAACTCGTGATAATACTTGCGCCCTTTGAACATCAGGTCGCGAATAATGAGAAAGCTCCATTTATCGCCAAACTGGCTCATACCGAAGCGCACTGGGCACCCGGCCCAAGTTTTTGATTTTTTATCTACCATAAGCACATTTTACCCCAGCTAAAAAACACTTGCAAAAAGAAAGTATAACTCCTAGGATAAAAACACTTGTAAAAAACAAGCAAAATGCAAAGTCATCAAGGAAATTACTTAGGAGAAGTAAGATGAAACTCTATGCCATTGTAGGTTCGCCCAATTCGCGCAAAGTATTATCAGTAATAAATCACCTACAAATAGATGTCGAGGTTGAGTATCTTGATCTTTCTCAAGGAGACCATAAAACTCCAAGCTATGTAGCCTTGAATCCCAATGGCATGGTGCCAACCTTGGTCGATGGTGACCTTAAACTATGGGAATCCAATGCCATTATCCAATATCTTGCCGACAAAGCGGGTGATGATGTTTTATTCCCTAAGAATTTCGCGTAAAGAGCTGATATTGTGCGCTGGCAGTGCTGGGAGCTGACTCATTTTAATCAAGCCTTCGGCACTCTGGCATTTGAATCTGTTGCCAAGCCTTCGTTCATGGATATGCCAAGTAATGAAGCTGTTATTGCTTGGAGCCAAGAACAGCTAACAAGATTTGCCATCGTGCTCAATGAACATCTGCAAGGTCGCTCTTATCTTGTAGGAGATTCAATCACACTGGCAGATTATTCCATGCTACATGTAGAGTTCTTTAAAGAAGCAATACCCTTTGACTGGACACCCTATCCAAACATCAATGAGTATTTCGAGCGACTGCGTCAACTTCCCCACTGGGTTGAAACTATGCCCGACAGCAATGAATCAATTGGTAAAGCAATTAGTTAATTAGAACAAGGCGCTCTGCTTAATCTGAGCGCCGTATGATTAAGCTTTTATAAACCTAATTCCTTTAAACGTTCTTACAGCATTACCTCTTTCCAGGTCTTGATGTGAACTCCAATTTTCTTTTTTATCGGCATTACTTTCGTTTATTTTCTCTTGCTGTAATTTATACGCCAATAATTTTATCGCGATACGTTTATTACCATACTGGCTTCGTTCAGTTTCGACACGCACTTGAATACCCGAAGGTTTATGCACGGCCCTTACCGCCGAGTCTGTTTTATTCACATGCTGCCCACCTGCACCAGAAGCTCTGCAAAAGCTAAAATCAATATCACTTACTGAAATGTCTATCGCATCATTAAACATGATATTAGAGCTAGACGATTCAGAGCCGATTATTTGACCTGAGAAATACCAGTTTTTACGCTTATGGTTTTTTCTAAAAGGACTTGAGCAGACCCAGAGCATGCTGCCTAGCCAGTTATTCGCGATAGCATTCTCATTATCGCCTTCTAGCGCGAGAATCACATGATGCAAACAACTAGCACTGCCTTCTTCTTTGATCTCGACAATAGAACAGCGTACCGATGCTTTCTCACATTCTTGCTGCAAGCGTTTAAAGGCTAAGCCGACAGCATAGGCACACTCTTGCGGCCCTTTACCCGCAGATAGTAATAACATTTTCATTTGTCACACCGCCCTTGAGTTTTAAAGGTTAAGACAGGACGTAAGCGAGCAACGACTTCAATTAGATTTTCATCAACTAACGACTGAATAATATCATCACAGCGTTTATAAGCTTCAGGGGCTTCATCATAGAGTAATTCTTTATCGCCACAAATAACTCGACTGCCTAGCTTTGTCCGTAACAAATCTTCACTGCTGAATCGTTTATCAAGCCTCGCTTTGCAATCACCTCTCGCCCACTTTCTTCCCGCGCCATGCGCCAGTGAAAATAAACTGCGATGAGCAAACTCTGCGATGGGTTTGACTAAATAACTGTAATCCCCACGCGACCCAGGAATAATAACCAAACCATTATCAGAGGGAGTAGCACCTTTGCGATGCAACCAACCCTTATCACCCGACACTCCAGCTGGCGATACCAGATTATGATTCACATCCAATACCGCATGGCCATCACAACGTATCGCTTGCATGAACCGACGAGCTATAAGCTCTCGATTCAACTCCGCCCAACGTACCGCCTCATCATGTTTTTCCATGTAGGATGAAAAGTCATCACTGCCTTCTTGCAAACCATCATGATTATATTGAGTAATATGTTCGCTCAATATACTTTGGCCTAAGCCACGTGATCCTGAATGAACCAATAAATAAGTTAAGTTTTTATTGAGTTTGGCAGTATCAAATAATGCTTGGTTTTCAATACGATCTACTGCCTGAAATTCGGCAAAGTGATTACCACCACCTATGCTGCCAAGTGAGCGATCGAAATCATGAATAGAAATATTCTTACGAATCTTTCCTTGCTGAATTTCCTCGCCCCACTCTGAAGACAAAGGCGATTCTACATCGTTAAATGATTTAACTAGCTTGTCGAGTTTCAACTTTGAAAGTTTTAACGTTGTTTGCCAAAACGACATACCGCAGCCGATGTCATTCCCTACTAAGGCAGGATAAATCCTACCAACAGAGAAGAATGCGGCTCCAATAGGGTAGCCACGACCGGGGTGTAAATCTGGCATACCCGCCACTACACGCATGCCGTTAAGTTCAGCTGTTTTTTGTAACTGCTGAATAGCTGCACCTTCAACCCAATTTAATTCCGACGAAATTAGCCGGATATCTACGGTATTGTTAGGCGCAGGTAGTTGATTATGAGAGTTGCCCATAAACCAATTCCTTATCTATATAAAATGCGAATTTATAAAAATGCAAATATATAGAATTTTAAAATAGAATAATTGGCAGGTCGTAAGACCGGGCAGACGTAGCTGTTAAGCCGTCAGACCTGCGTTAAGAGTTTTTAATGTGATCATTGTTTTGATCTTAATTGTGATAATCATGTGAACCTCCTAAGCAGTAATTGATATGAATTTTAATGCGGCAAGATTAGCGTTTTAATTTTAGATGTCAATATATTTTTATTCGAGAAGCATTTTGCTATTCCTGTGACTCCCTTATTAAATCACTCAAGTTATTTGCCGAAAGCATTTCTTTCTGCGTATACGCTGGGATCTCTTTTAGATTACTAACGCCATCGGCCTGCAAATATAACGTGGGATAACCCTTACCACCGAGGCTTCTAAAAAAATCATCATCACGCTTACTATCTTCCGGTGATATTTTTACTTTAATGGCTTTTTTAAGCGCTAGCTTTCCCTTCTTAGTATGTATCAAGCCCTTTTCTAGCTGGCGACAATACTTACACCAGTCCGCTTGAAAATAAATAAAAATAGGGGCGTCATATTTTTCAAATAATCTAACGGCACGCTTATAACCCACATGGCCGTAGTACCACTTATTACTATTATAAGGTTGCTTTAGCGGCACATACTCAAAAGGCGTTTCTTCTGCGGGCATAACGTTAGTCTCACCCAGAATAACTTTCTCACCATCACAAGGTTGATCGGTAAAAACTAACTTGCCTGCAATCGTGCACTTGTATATCTCTGCCTGCGAGATCGCCGGTAATAAACAAAGCATGCAGAGCATACGAGTGAACATCATCTTCATGAGTGAATCCATTTAACTTAAAAGCTATATAACTTAAGAGCCTGTTTACTAGAGCCTAGTAACTCAACGACTGGCCATCAATTTATACTAAAAATAACCCTACCTAGACAGCCCCATCAAATCAGCTCAATCCCGCAAGACTCAGTAAATAGTAGTAATTCAATAAAAAACAAAGCAAAATCAGCCACTTAACCACACCCAATCCTGTTCCAGTCCAGATGAAGAAGAGTTGTATCATCAAATATCCCCTATTGATCTTATTGCTAATCACTAGTATCAACAGCGCTTATGCCGCGACCCCAAGTTCATTTCGAGCGGCCAAAAAACAAGCTCTGAAAATCTACCAAGACTACAATACCAGCTTCTATTGCGGCTGCGATATTACTTGGAAAGGTAAGAAAGGCGCGGGTAAACCTGACCATAACAGCTGTGGTTACCAAGTTCGCAAGCAACAAAAACGCGCCGCACGCACCGAGTGGGAACACGTTGTACCGGCCTGGACTTTTGGCCACCAGCTGCAATGCTGGATAGATGGACGTCGTAAAAATTGCAGCAAAAATAGCGCTCAATTTAAAACCATGGAATCGGATCTGCACAATTTGGTGCCCGCAGTCGGCGAAGTTAATGGCGACCGCTCCAACTTTCGTTTCAGCGACTGGAATGGCAAGCCCTATCAATATGGTAACTGCCCAATGATCGTCGACTTCAAAAAACGCAGCGTGCAGCCATCCGTACAAAGTCGCGGCGCAATTGCTCGTACCTATTTGTACATGAGCGAACGCTACGGTATGGCGTTATCAAAATCACAAACTAAGTTGATGCAAGGCTGGAACAATCGTCATTCGGTCACGCCTTGGGAATGCGAGCGCGATCGTCGAATAGAAAAAGTACAAGGTTGGAATAATCACTTTGTCAGCGACCGCTGTCTGTAATCCGCCCAGAACGCCAACACACCACTTTATTGGCGTAGTGTCATCCACTGACTAGAAGCAGGGTAAAGTTTCATAATCTTCTTTGATGTACTTCTATTTACTGAGGCTTTCATGCTTACTTCACATAATAGAAACTCGAACCACAAACAAAAACGGCCTCTATTTAAAAAATAGAAGCCGTTTCTTTTAACTTTTGCTTAAATATTGTCTAAAACGATACCCGAATCAGCGCATCATTGGAGGCATACCGCCACCACCAGCACCTGCCATCCCACCCATAGCGCGCATCATTTTCTTCATGCCGCCTTTGGCTGTCATCTTCTTCATCATCTTTTGCATTTGCTTGTGCTGCTTCAGCAAACGGTTGATGTCTTGAATCTGAGTACCGGAACCCCTTGCAATACGTTTCTTACGAGAACCGTTGATCTTATCGGGGAAATGTCGCTCTAACGGCGTCATTGAACAGATAATAGAATCCATCTGCTTAAACTGACCTTCAGCCGCATCCGTTTGCTTAGCCATATTAGCCATGCCGCTCATTCCCGGAAGCTTGTCTAACATAGAGGTGATACCACCCATGTTATTCATCTGGCGTAACTGGTCGCGGAAATCTTCTAAATCAAAACCTTTACCGGCTTTTAATTTCTGCGTCAGTTTGTCAGCTTTTTTCTTATCGATTTTGCGCTCGGCATCTTCGACAAGGGTCATGATATCACCCAAGTCTAAAATACGAGATGCGACACGTTCTGGGTGGAAAGGCTCTAACGCCTCTGTCTTCTCACCCATACCCATGAATTTAATCGGCTTGCCCGTCACATGACGAACAGAAAGCGCAGCACCACCGCGCGCATCACCATCGGCTTTGGTTAGAATCACACCGGTAAGCGGTAAGGTATCGTTAAAGGCTTTAGCCGTATTCGCAGCATCTTGCCCTGTCATCGCATCAACGATGAACAAAGTTTCTTGCGGAGAGATAGCAGCGTGCAAGTCTTTAATCTCGCCCATCATCTCTTCGTCGATGGCCAAACGACCGGCGGTATCAACGATCAATACATCAGCGAATTGCGTTTTAGCAGCTTCAATTGCAGCTTTCGCAATATCAATCGGCTTCTGGCTAACATCAGATGGGAAAAATAATGAACCAACTTCTGTCGATAAGGTTTCAAGCTGCTTGATTGCTGCAGGACGATAGACGTCGACAGAAACCATCATTACTTTTTTCTTATCGCGCTCTTTTAAGAAGCGAGCCAGTTTTGCAGCGGTGGTGGTTTTACCCGCACCTTGTAAACCGGCCATCATGATAATTGCAGGCGGCTGTACCGCTAGGTTAAGGCCTTCATTGGCCTCACCCATCATGTCGCGCAATTCATCATTTACAATTTTTAGGAATGCCTGGCCTGGATTTAGGCTGGTCATTACCTCGGAACCGATAGCGCGCTCTTTAACGCGATCTGTAAATGCTTTAACCGCAGGTAAAGCGACATCGGCTTCCAATAACGCCATACGCACTTCGCGCATCGTGTCTTTAATATTTTCTTCGGTCAGTTTGGCCTGGCCAGTAATGCTTTTTAAAGCACCACCCAGGCGGTCTGTTAAGCTATCAAACATGGGCTTATGTCAATCACAACGAAATTAAGTCACCGATTGTACAAATATCGGCTCAACATTGCTAGCCGAGCTTGGCCTTATCCCTTGGTTGTGAGAAACTTTTGTTCTAATTACCACCCTCTTACCATCTTCAAAGGAATAAACAGGCATGAGCGGAACCTACAGCGCAGCCTTTTTTGCTTATCCCGCAGCTCTTTTATATTTATTCGCGGCTTTTCGTCAATGGCAAACCCTCAGCAACAAAAAAGAAGCCAATAAGTATTTGGTTCTTGGCTTAGGAGCGGCAGCAGGAATCATTCATGCCTTATTATTGGCAGGGTCTGTCGTTCAGCATGGCGGTTTCAACTTTGGCTTCTTCAACGTAGGCATTTTCATATCCCTAGTAATTAGCCTACTCGTGATAATCAGTAGCATTAGTAAACCGCTAGAAAATCTCTTAATTGGCGTTTTCCCGATGGCTGCTTTGGTTATTTTAGTCGATACCGTGTCCCCGAACTCAGATAAAGTCTCACAGCTAACGGGCGGCCTAGGCTTGCACATCATTTTGTCTATATTGGCTTACAGCATCCTTGTGATCGCATCCATTCAAGCGATCTTGCTTTATATGCAGAATAAACAACTTAAAAGCCACAACACATCGGGCTTAGTAAAAGCCTTACCCCCCCTTCAAACCATGGATGCTCTCTTGTTCGAGATGATCTGGGTAGGAATGGTATTATTAACCGCAGCCTTCGTCATCGGTTGGCCTTATATCGTCGATATTCAAGGACAGCATTTATTACATAAAACAGCCTTGAGCATTATGTCTTGGTTGGTCTATGCCACCCTGCTTTTCGGGCGCTTTCGTTTTGGCTGGAGAGGCATTACCGCAAGCCGCTGGACCTTAGTAGGAACAGGCTTTTTAGTTTTAGCGTATTTCGGCTCTAAATTTGTGCTGGAATTAGTACTCTAAGCCATATTTTTGGTATCCTTGCGTTTCCATAATAACGCAAGGAACTCGTCTTGAACGACGTCCCTCTCAGTATCCTATTTGGCATACTGGTTTTACTGATCATATTCTCTGGTTTCTTCTCCAGTTCTGAAACGGGCATGATGTCTCTCAACCGCTATCGGTTGCGTCACATGGCGAAGAACAAAAATAAGGGTGCAATTCGAGCATCGAACTTATTAGCCAAACCCGACCGTCTCATTGGCACCATTTTAACCGGTAACAATCTCGTCAACTTCGCCGCCGCAGCGTTAGCGACGATCATCAGCCAGCGTTTATGGCCTGACAATCCTGATTTAGCCGTTTTCGTGAATACTATTTTGTTCACATTGGTTGTTCTTATTTTTGCCGAACTGACACCTAAAACACTAGCAGCAATGCACCCAGAGAAAGTCGCCTTCCCTGCAGCGCGCGTTTTAGTGGTATTGCAGTGGATATTAATGCCGTTTGTATGGTTCGTAAATACCATCGCCAACGCTCTGTTAAAGCTGGCAAGGGTCGATATTAATGCAACCCCTGACAATTTAAGTACTGAAGAATTACGCACGGTGGTGAATGAAGCAGGAACGATGATTCCTAAGCGTCACCAACATATGTTGATCAGTATTTTAGATTTAGAGAAAATGGCTGTTAACGACATTATGGTACCTCGTAATGAAGTGGTCGCGATTGATTTAGAAGATGACATTGATGAGATTGTCGAGCAACTACGCTCAACTCAGCATACGCGCTTGCCCGTGTATCGTGGCGATATCAATGAGGTCGTTGGTCTTTTACATACCCGCAACGCCAGTCGTTTTTTAACCAACCCTAATTTCAAGAAAAGCGATATTCTGCAAGAATGCCGTGATCCTTACTTCATTCCTGAAAGCACGCCACTGCATACTCAGCTCTTCAACTTCCAAAAACAGCAGCGTCGAATTGCGCTGGTGGTCGATGAGTACGGTGATGTGCAGGGTATTTGTACGCTAGAAGATATTCTAGAAGAGATCGTTGGTGAATTTACTACCGATACTGCGGCGATTGAAAACCCTGACTTCAAACGTTTGAATGATGGCAGCACCCTAATTGACGGCACGGCGTATATTCGAGACATCAACAAGGCATTAGAGTGGGAATTCAATACCACCGGCCCTAAGACCTTCAGCGGCATGATTGTTGAGTATCTAGAGACCATTCCAGACGGTCCTGCCTGCTTAACACTTGAAGGCAAACGTATTGAGATTCTCAAGGTTGAAGACAATATGGTGAAGCTGTCTCGGGTATTTGATAAGTAGCTTTCGGTTTAACTCGCTGATTTCTTTAAGCAACGGTTTTGGTTTCTTTGAACAACGCCGTTGCGCTGAAGCTTTCAACGATTCGCTCGAAGATCGCTATTGGGTACTTCGTTCTTCGGCACGTCGTGAACCCCAGCCGCTGTAGGAATTCACGGCGCTTCGCTCCCTCAGAAGGCCTAAAACAAAGCACCCAACAGCGACCCGCGAATCCCGAATACTTCCTCCAGATTATAGACCTTCATCCATCTACGATATGACGGCTATTCATTAACCTTTAAGCCGTCATACCCCCTATAGAAATAAGATTAGAATCTGGAATACTACTATTGGCGACGTATTAGGTTATGGCTTTCTGGGACGTCATTTCGCAGGGGAGCGTAAGCGCCGTGAAAACCTGCAACGGCTGGCGAAATACGAGCCCCCATGGAGCGTAGCGCCGTGAAAACCTGCAACGGCTGGGGTTCACGGCGTACCCTGAAAGGAATTACCTAATGCAGCGCAATTTCAGCCTTTAGCGCACGGCGTTTTCATTTAACAAATACCGCATGGCAACCCTTTAAAACTACGACATTTTAGATTTAGCGCCCTACTTTAGCGTCAACCAATAAAGTGCTACAATCGCCGCCCTTCTTTTATCGACGAATTAAGCTAGCACATGACTGATCAAGCATCCAAAAGCCGAAAGATTCTGGTAACCAGCGCACTTCCCTACGCCAACGGCTCGATCCACCTTGGCCATCTATTGGAATACATCCAAACCGATATATGGGTACGCTTCCAAAAGGCACGCGGACACCAATGTACCTACGTTTGTGCCGATGATGCCCACGGTACCGCCATCATGCTGCGCGCTGAAAAAGAAGGCTTAACCCCAGAACAGCAAATCGCCAACGTTAAAGCTGAGCACGAAGCGGATTTCGCCGATTTCCAAGTGAACTTCGACAACTTCCACTCGACACACTCGGAAGAAAACCGCGAGCTTAGCGAAGAAATCTACAAAGCCTGTCGCGATAAAGGCCACATTGCCGTTCGTAAAATCAAACAGCTTTTTGACCCAGTAAAAGAATTATTCCTAGCCGACCGTTACGTAAAAGGCCAATGCCCAAAATGTAATGCCGAAGACCAGTATGGCGACAACTGCGAAAGCTGTGGCGCCACCTATACACCGGCTGAATTGATCAAACCTTTCTCAACCATCTCGGGCGCAACCCCCGTTGAAAAAGAATCAGAACATTACTTCTTTAAGCTTCCTGACTTCCAAGAGTTCCTACAAGATTGGACTCGCTCAGGCACACTGCAAGAAGAAGTCGCCAACAAGCTTGCAGAATGGTTAGAGTCAGGCTTAAAAGAATGGGACATCAGCCGCGATGCGCCTTACTTTGGTTTCGAAATTCCTGATGCACCCGGCAAATACTTTTACGTATGGCTAGACGCACCAATTGGCTACATGGCCAGCTTTAAAAACCTTTGCGAAAGCGAAAAAGGCAAAGCACTTGGCCTAGACTTCAATGAATATTGGAAGCCAGGCCCAAATGGAGAGAATGAGACTGAGGTCTATCACTTCATTGGAAAAGACATTATCAACTTCCACGCCCTATTCTGGCCTGCAATGTTAACCGCTGCAGATTACCGCACACCTACCGCGGTAAACGCACACGGTTTCGTCACGGTTAATGGCGAGAAGATGTCTAAGTCTCGCGGTACTTTCATTAAGGGCCGTACCTTCTTAAACCATTTAGATCCTACCTATTTACGTTACTACTTTGCTGCCAAGCTAAGCAACAAGATTGACGACTTCGATCTAAACCTTGAAGACTTCGTACAGCGCGTCAATAGCGACTTAGTGAACAAGTTAGTAAACATTGCTAGCCGTACTGGCAACTTTGTATTCAAAGCCGGCGGTAAATTAAGCAGCAACTGCGTAGAGCAAGAAATGGTTCAGCACTTCATCGACCAAGGTGATGTGATTGCTGAACTGTACGAAAATCGCGAATTCGGTAAAGCCATGAAAGAAATCATGACCCTTGCCGATCGCGCGAACGAGTACATTCAAGAAAAAGCCCCATGGGCAATGAACAAAGAAGAAGGTCGCGAGCAAGAAGTGATCGAAGTTTGCTCGGTCGCACTCAACTTGTTCCGTCAGCTAATTACCTACCTTGCACCGGTATTACCTGATATTGCAGAAAAGACACAAAGTTTCTTAAACCTAGACTCTTTAAATTGGGAAGCTCGCACCAATATCTTATTGGATCACGAGATCAACAAGTTTAAGCCCATGCTAGGTCGCGCTGAATTGAAATATGTAGAAGCCATCTTAGAAGAAACCAAAGAAGACTTGCGCAAAGAAGCGATTCTTAATGGCGAAGCTCCAGCAGAAGAAGTTGCTGCAGAAGCGACGCCACAAGCAGAAGAAAAAAAGCTGAGCAATAAAGAACGTAGAAAACTTGAAAAAGAACGTCGCGCCGCTGAACAATTAGCCAACGCACCTAAGTTGCGTGAAGACGGCAACGAAGTCATCGCCGACGAAATTCAATTTGAAGATTTCGCCAAAGTCGATTTACGCATCGCAAAAATTATAAAGGCCGACCACGTTGAAGGTGCAGATAAATTATTGCAGCTTACTTTAGACATTGGTGATGGTGAAACTCGTAACGTATTTTCAGGTATCAAGGCCGCGTATCAACCAGAAGACCTTGAAGGTAAATTAACCATCGTAGTGGCTAACTTAGCCCCACGTAAAATGAAATTTGGCATGTCGGAAGGTATGGTACTCGCAGCAGGCCCGGGGGGCAGCGAATTGTGGATTTTAGAACCACACGCCGGCGCACAACCTGGCATGCGCGTACTTTAACAGCTACTTAATTTTAGAGAAGGCGAGAAATACATGAGCACAGAACAAGTTATCGCACCGGATTATTTAAAAGACGCCGCGTCTTTAATGTCTGAAGACGGCAGCATTGCCACTTCAAATGTTTGGTATCACGGTACCGCTTCTAGCTTAGTGAAAGGCATTAAAAACAAAGGCCTTCACGGTGGTGGCGATACCGCTTGGACTAAACGTACTCAAGGTACCTTGCAGACTATTGGCAACCGTACCTTCGAAAGCAAAGATCCAGTTTTCTTAACTCAAAGTAAAGAACTGGCGTATTTTTGGGCGCAGCAACGCGCTCATTTACGCAACGTGTACTTCCAAAAAGATGAAACACCTGCGGTTATTAAAATCACCTTAATTGACGATGATAATGCCAAGGTAAATCCTGACGCAGGTGGCGCGGCCCTAATTATGGAGCCTAACAATGAGTACGTTACTTATGTGAAAGCGATCTTCGCTGCCAACGGTCAAGATCTAGACGATTTCGACCCGACTAAGGCTGATCGTATGATTTACCTGAACCGTCTTGGTTTAGCGTATACCAACGACTACATCCCTGGTAAATTCATCGAAGTGGTTGCTAGCGATTCTTAATCGATAAGATATTAGTTAAGCATTCACTATAAAAGCCAGTCTTAGCAAATGTGCTAGACTGGTTTTTTTATGTCTGAATTGTATGTCTCAACTTTAGGTATTAGCGTTTATGAACTTCATTCGCCTTCCCCTTATTTTTGCCTCCTTACTCCTATCGTGTATTAGCGATGCTGAGACAAGCATCTGGCAAGTCAGTAATGGCAAAAATACAGTCTACCTCGGCGGCACATTCCACATGCTAAAGCCCAGCGACTATCCTCTGCCAAAAGAATTTGAAGAGGTCTATAAAAAAGTCAACTGGCTGGTCTTCGAAACCGATATTGAACAATTAGAAAGCCCTGAATTTCAGCAGAAATTTATCAAAGCGATGAGCCTTCCCAGTGGCCAAATACTCGCCGACAAACTATCACCACAAGCTTACTCTGGCTTAATTCATTACGCCGCGAAGAACAACTTAGATACTGGCAGACTGCAACATTTTAAGCCTCAGATGATCGGACTCATTATCAGCTTAGAAGAATTAAAAAAGTTTGGCCTAACCGCACAAGGGGTTGATGATTTCATGGGGGATAAGGCAAAGCTGGATGGTAAAATGGTGACTAAGTTAGAAAGCATCGACGAGCAAATCAACTATATTGCGACTATGGGTGAAGGCAATGAAAGCGACCTTATTTTACAAACGTTAGCAGATATAAACGACTTATCTCAAGACCTAACTATCATGAGCAGTGCTTGGCGCGCGGGAGATCGCGAGAACCTATTCACAACGGGGATAAAACCCATGATGGAAGATTATCCGCAAGTTTATCGCAGCTTATTGGTCGAACGTAATAACAACTGGTTGCCTAAAATTGAACACTTAATCAAGCAACCAGAAGAGAAGTTTATTTTAGTCGGCGCCCTCCATTTAATTGGAGAAGACGGCCTACTGCAGCAATTAAAAAATCGTGGCTATCAAGTGCAACAGTATTAAATACTACTGCACAACTTCATCTAATCACTGGATGACATCCTTTACTGAGGACCTTCATTCACCTCTGGATCTAGTTCTGGATCTAGCTCTGGGAATGAATCCTCACTCCAAAATGCATAGCTAGCCTTCACTTGCCCCGATGTATCAATCAACTCGACTACTAACTTAAATTCACCTTCTGGCTTCGTAGCATCACCTTCTAGTTGAATACCCTGAAGGTCGCCTTGAACAAGTGCAGTGACCGCAAATGGCGCCGTTAAGGGCTGACCATCAATTGAATAAATACGTAATTGAGCAAATGTTGAATCTAGTGACTTGGCAGTACCACTGATAGAAAACTGTGTTTTTTCGGTCGCGTCATTAAACGTTTCAGCATAAGAAAGATCGTCATTAATTAAAATTCGATCAACCTCATCCCATAAAGGAAAGGTGCCTACATTATGCGTAATCTCTACATCGTCTAACAACCAACCACGAAAGCCATTATATAACTCGTCCTGTGTTGAGAAAGTGAAACGCAGCTGAAATACTTTACCTGCTAAGCGATCAAGAGAAATAGGCGCTTGCTCTAACCATAATGGCGCTTGGTTAAACCCCGCACTGGAATAAGGTAGCGACTCTAACTCATCAATTCCAACAGGATCTGCTAATGGATTTAAACGTACAAATGTAACCCAATCGTCTTCCCCTTCAATTTGATATTCAACAGACATCAAGTCAAAGCCATTTTCATTAGGGTTTACAGCTTCAATTTCCCACCAGGTTTTGAACGTTAATGCCAAAGGAGCGACTTCTGCTGAAAAGTCTATTCGTGGTGAAACAAGTGCACCAGAGTGCGCCGCAATTGAGGTACCACCGCCCAATTCAGCTCCAGTATTTTCCGCTTCGTTTAAAAAGTTACCTTCATCTAAGCTGTTATCATCAGCGGTTTTCCCATACCAGCAGGCTTTAGCACCTTCGATAGGATTAGGCACTTTTCCTGCAGTGAGATCATTCGGAGCCAGTGAAACTAAGTTTGCTAGATAAGCCTGATTAATGACATCCAAACCGCTTACATGGGTATGCCATAAGCTCTGCTCTTCAGGGGCCTCCACATTCATGGGGGTAAATACATTGCCCTCTATGACCAAAGTCTCAGAGGTCCACTCACCGCAAGTAGTACCAGAAGCCAACACTTCAAAATTCTCTTGATAAACGAATTCCTGAGTCGCCTCGTCGGCTGCGATCAACTTAGCATTAATTCCAGAGAAAGCACCAAACTGTGTAAAATTCTGACCGCTAATATTTAAACGTTCATATCCTTCAGCAACGATCTGAATCGTAGCATTTTGCAAGGCAGCCAATTTGCTCGCATTCACATTAATCACAATCGAATAGAAGCCATCTTCATCAGTGACAGCAGTCGTGATTGCTCCATTGGTCAAAGCGCCACCAGAAATTGCTATTTGAGCATTGGCAATAATTCCCTTGTCAGAATAAATAACACCAGACACGGCAACGATAAGACTATTGTCAGGTAACGCTTCAACAATACCGTCTTTATTCACAGTTAAAGGAGCAGCAATCACAGCTGCCGCCGCTGCATTGTCACTAAGAATAGTAAACTGCATGCTAACGTTCACTTCTCCTTTGCAAATATTCACCCGATAAACACCAGGCGCCAAACCCTCTAATGCCAAGCCACCCTCTTCATCAGTCACATCCGTTAAAGAGCTTTCCTCAATACGACCAGCACACGAATCATCCTCTTCAATAGAAGTATTCTGCATGGCTATGGAAAGATTTGATACTTCATTTAAAGGGGTGAATACCACATCTGCAGAAGCCAACGGCATATTTAACGCATCAACAAAAGCAATTGATTCAACCGTTTTTTGTTCAGGGGAGAAAGAGGGTTCTGGCAATTCCTTTAAAGGTTCATCATTAACATCAGGGATACTAGGGGGGATACTAGAACTCCCTGATCCACCCGAACCACCACAAGCCGTAAGAATAAGAGAGGCGGCAAGAATGCCTAAGCCACGAAAAATCATAGAAAATCCATTTATTGATTAATAGTACTGACGATTATATACACTCTTCTTGGTAATCTCCATTGACTCCCAACGCCAACAAATTAACATGGCAGTAATTTTTAAATCATGAGTAATCTATGAAATCGATCATTACAGTCTTCACTGCCTTCTTTTTAATGTTTGCGATGGTGAGCGAAGCCGATGCCAAACGTTTCGGCGGCGGTGGCTTTGGCAATAGCTTTAAAACTTCACCTTTTGCCTCTAAAAAAGCAACACCAGCTAAAAATGCTTCACAGAAGCAGGCAGGCCAGAAAAAAGGGGGCATGATGGGCGGGTTGATGGGCGGTCTATTAGCCGGTGGCATATTCGCAGCACTGTTAGGCAGCGGCGCTTTTGAAGACATCCAAGTAATGGATATGATCATCATGGCCGCCTTGGCATTTTTAGCCTTCAAACTGTTTAAAGGATTTATGAGTGGTGGCGCACGCAGCCGACAGCAGCCTTCCGTGGCAGGACTTGGTGGTAACCAGACTCAGCAACGTCAAAGCTTTGAAATGCCTCGCGATGCAGGCCATGAAGCTCAGAATAAAGAACAAGAAGCCTCTGCAACACACGCAACTGATTTTAATCAAGATGAAGTGCCTTTCAACCTACCTGAAGGTTTTGATCAAGAAGACTTTATCGAAGGTGCTTTAAGCCACTATCGAACGGTGCAAGAATCTTGGAATAAAGGCGAACTTGCAACCATCGAAGAATATGTCAGTCCTGAATTATTCCTAGCACTTTCGCAACAACGTAATAAGCTGGCAATAGCACCACAAACTGAAGTGGTAGATTTAACGGCTGAAATCGTGCGAGCTGACCAAGCCGGCGTTTCTGCTGAAATCAGTATTCTATTCCGCGGTATTTGCAAAGATGAGCTAGGAAAATCTCAAGATGGCATCTATGACATCTGGCATCTACAGCGCGACCTAAGCACGGAAAATGCTGATTGGGTGATCGTAGGCATTGAAGCTGAGTAATTTGCACTTCTCTAGATTACTCGCACAATAGTTATACCGAAGGCCGCTACTCTCATAACAAGAGCAGCGGCTTTTTGTTTTTGACACCGGATTTTTTAGCGTAAGATGAAGAAAAACAACAATAACAAACTACTTCAAAGGAAATCATCATGACTCTTACAACGGGCTCAATGACTATCGCCTATTGGTGTATATTCATTGCCATTTTATTACCGGTTGCATTTACTGGCTTGGCAAAATTCACCAGTAACTTTAAACCGAAACATAATCATGCACCGCGTAAATTCCTAGACACTTTAACCGGCTGGCAGCAACGCTCTAATTGGGCACAGCAGAATACTTTTGAATCAATTCCAGGATTTATGGCAGCGGTTATCATTGCTCACCAACTGGGTGGCAATCAAGATAATATCGATACGTTAGCGATCAGCTACATCATCATACGAATTGTTTATGGCGCGCTGTATATTGCCGATCTCGCCTTATTGAGGAGTATTGCCTGGTCACTTGGCGTGGCGTGTATTTTAGGATTGTTTTTCACCTAAAGAATTGATTAACACCGTACCATATTTCAGTACGGTGTTAATTTTTTAGCCGTATAAGAACAATATGCTTAATTAATAAGCTATACGCTTATTATTTTGTAAGTGTGTATAGCTCACATTATCACTCACCGATCCGCCACCCATAGTACCGCAGCCTAACGTCCAAGATAAATTCAAACCATTATCTGCACCAATACAACCTTGCGTACCCGCCGTCGAAACCAATACTCGGCTTACCTGCACTACAGCACTAAAAGCACGCACACGATTTTTATCATTAGTATGAATAATCGCAGTATGGCCCTTTCCTTCTAGCTCCAAAATTTCATACGCGTGATCTAATGCCATCTTGTCATCTTCGTTACGAATGAACGATAAAACCGGTGCTAGTTTTTCACGCAATAAAATCGAATCAAAGTCATAAGGCTGCACTTCTGCAAGAATCAACTTAATTGCGTAATTACGTTCAATACCTGCAGCAGCACAAATATCCGCTGCAGACTGACCCACAAATTCTGCTTGTAAACCTTTACCCTTGGCAAAAATATGAGTCATTAATAATTCGCGCTCAGCGTCAGTCAATACTACTGCACCGTAAGCCTGCATATTGAATAAAAATTCATCAGCAATCGCATGATCGACCACCAGATTATTTTCGCTGCCGCAGACAACGCCGTTATCAAACGCCTTACTGTTGATTACTTTTTTTGCAGCATCCTCAACATGGCAATCATCACAAATCCAAACCGGAGCATTACCTTTGCCCACACCAATGGCGGGGGTGCCTGATGAGTACGCACTCTTCACCATAGAAGGGCCACCCGTGGCTAGAATCATACTAATATCATCGTGGCTCATATACGCATTGGTGACCTTTCGATTAGCCGCAAGTTCTGGGGTCTGAACTAGGTTCTCTGGCGCACCAAAACGTTTGAGTACTTGTCGAATAATTGCTACCGTTTTTTCTCCGACTAGACGCCCTTTCCGATGGGAGCTAATCACAATAGCATTACGTGATTTCAAGCTAATCAATGCTTTGAATACGGTCGTTTCTACTGGATTCGTAATAGGGATTATGCCAAACACAACACCGATTGGCATTGCTACTCTCTCAATACCATTAGCTTCCAGTTCAATGGCGCCGTTACCTGGCTTATTAACTAAAGAGTCAGCAATATCCAAAGAGCCTAGTTTAATTTTTAAAATTTTATGCTCAACGACCCCCATACCAGACTCTTTCTGCGTTAGCTCAGCCAACTCTTTCGCTTGCGCATAAATGGCCTTTGCAATTTCAGTGATAATTTCATCTACTGTATTTTCAGGCCAAGATAAAAATTCCTCATGTGCCAATTTGGCCAATTTCATCTGCTGATCAACCGAAGGAATTTTGGCTACTTTTAATGCGGCTTGTTGGTTTAAAGATTGAGATTTTCTTAGGCGCTGAATGAGTGATTTATTGAATATTTTAAAAAATTCTTGGTAGGCTAATTCATCGTTTTTTTCTAATTCTGCTAGCTTGGCGGCCGATAGAAATAGCACGCTAGCGGCTTGACTGACCTTAACCGTCATTTCTCTAGGTTGGTCCTCAATAAGGCTCATAGCCCCAACGAGATCCCCTTTACCGTAATACTCCAACTCAATATCAGTACTTACGTCGGCATCAAAATACTGAGTGACTAGCTGCCCACTCAATATATAAAAACAACCACTAGCTTGGTCGCTTTGCTTGAATAAATACTCTCCTGGCTGAAAACTTTGCTCTAAACAATACTTCTTTAAACGTTCAACTTCATTCTCTACGAATGATACTACGGTTGGAACATTCATCATTTCTTCCTTAAATTAAGCGTAAACTACTTATATTATTATCGAATAAGATTGCATTTTAATATAAGAATCTTTACAATTCTCACACAAAATACGCCAGAACGGAATGCTTATTATTTTCAATTGGAAGAAATGTAAGGCGTCATAGCAGAGACTCACCACAAGGATCAGGTTTTGGATAAGTTACGCGCGAAAGCAGTTGAAAGCATTCTAGGTATATACTCACCGTTTTATATTAAAGACATGACGCTTAATGAAGAAAGCGAAGTCTTTACCATTCAACTAGATGAAATTAGCAATAAAAACAAATCAATCACCTCAATTTTCAGAAGCTCATCAAAGCAAATTAATTATTGCTGGAAGCATGTAAAGTTTGGTCGATTCAATACCCAAATTGAATTCAAAAGTTCTGAGTCAAATTTCAATCGCCTAACAAAACTCGTTTGCCCCGCCTTTTTAGGTTTCGCCAAGCACGAATATACTAAGCAAGCGGAAGAACTTATTTTATTTGCACATGGCAAGAAAATCAGTGCCGACGTTATTTCTACCTTAACGGGCTTGCAAGCAGATGATATTAAACGCTTCATTCTCGATACTGAAAGTAATCAAATCACTCAAAACACCAGTAATTTACTGCCACTTGAGACTGATGCTATTTGGATTAAAATAATTAAACGCGAGTTTCCGTTAAAGACAAGTTTAACGCCTCTAAGAATGTTAATGCATAAGCTAGAGCTAAACGAAATAAATAACAGTGACAGCACAAATCTACAAGAATCCGTTGCGACGCTGCGTGCATTTTTTGTTAAGAATAAAGCCAACCTAACCTCTGAGTACCAGCAGGTTGGTGCTAAAAAAGAAGAAGTCGTTAATCCGATAGACAAACCTGCTACCCAGAATAAGAGTGCTAGCAAGCTCACACCAACACATCCAGTGTGGGATAACATTTTGACGGAGAAATTTTCGTTAATGTCATCCAACCTAGCCTTTAACTTATACATTTCTCGTTTAAAAAATCTTTACAGTAAAGACTTATCCAGCTCTGAAAAACGTGACATTGTTATCGAGTTAATGAAGTACCTGAAGAAAAATATCGTTAGTCTGCGGTCAGAGCTGATTGCGATTAAAAGAATATCTGAAACTATTGATAGTGAACCTAAAGATAATAATATTCCCAATAAATCAGATTCTATTTGGCAAGACATTCTCAATGAGCGTGTAGAAATAAAGAGCAGCAAGTTAAATCTAAATTTATTATTAGTAAAACTTAAAAGCCAACTGGCTAAAGGGTTTGAACAAGAATCAGCCGAAGAACTACACCAGTTTTTTAGTGACAATTATCGAAGCTTAAATCGCGAAATACAAAGCCTATCAGAATCTAAAGCTGAAGCTGTTTAAATACTTACGCGAGTTATAGAAAGGAATATCATGAGTAACGTACAAATTACATCAGCACTGGTCGATCTAGAGACCTTGATCGAGAAAATCAATCAGCGTGAGTTTTTAATTATTGCCGCTGATCAGAAAATTTTACAACAGCTACCATCAGGTAACTGGATTGCTGGCAGCATCCCCTACTTCATGGGACAAGATGGCGGTGAAGTTAGCCAAGAAAAAGCTTTCGTCAATACTATTGAAGGGTTAAACCTTAGCAACCCACCTAGAATCATGCCATACGATGTAAATTCCATTAAAAACATCGCCCAAGATGCGCCTGAAAATGGATTCACCATCACCATTCTACCAGCAGGTAGTGCCGTGCATGCTGAATACGCCGAAAATGCACCGGGTTATAACAACATGTTTTTCTCGCCTATCATTGGCTGGATTGCAGGTAGCCACTTAGACGAGGCAAGCGCTCAGCCACAAGTCGGATTTGGTACCGCCAACATGCTGATGACAGATAAAGCCATTGCCATGCATGTGCCTTTACCTGAAGACCAATATGCCAATGTGAATATTGTGAATTTATTCGAGCAAGGCGCTGGTCCAAAAGTAAGTTTTACTGACACAGGTTTTTCAATGTCTGACTGCCTGATTGATGGTAAGCCTGAAAAGTTTTCTCAGTACGTGCAAAACAACAACATTGATACACGCTTGCCATTGGTCGCTGATTATAATGGCGTTAATATCAACGTATCAGTAAAAGAAATCGCTGATGATACAGTTACGTTTTATGCGCCTGTATTCGCTGGCGTAGACTATCAGTTTGCAAATCCAATTGCCGATTACGTTAGCGGTTTAGACAAAGCGATTGCTAGTCATGAATTACCGGAAACGAGCTTTTCTTTTAACTGTATTCTGAATTTCTTGTACGCTGATTTAGAAAACAAAAAGACAGCCGAACTAACCGGTCCTTTTACGTTTGGCGAAATTGCCTATCAATTATTAAATCAAACGTTGGTTTATCTTAGCATCGAAAACGCTTAATCTTTAATAGCCCGCATCCAGCTGATTTGAGCAAATAAGATCACGCAGGATGCGGCTGTTCCCATCGGGAAAATAGGCAGTAATATAATCGCGTAAAACCAAACGATTGACTGTTTCCATAACCCAGCCTGAGCAATTGATTTACGTACCAACTGCTGAAAGACTAAGCACGGAATGCCTATTCCTAAGAAAAAAGAGGCAAACCCTAAAGCAAAATCTACAGCCTCAGCATTCTCGACCGTTGAATTAAAGATTCCTAGCATTACACCGGTGAACAATGCGATAAACACACCAAATATAGTAATCACATTAACCGCTACCCTGGCTGCATTTACTTTTTCAGCTAAGGCCTCATCAAACACCCCTTCTTCACTCGAATCTTGCAACATAACCGTCCTACTCTATTAAATGTACATAGTAAAAATTAATACCGCATCATCTCAAATTAAGCGCGGACTGACCAATACTCAGATCATTAAGCCAGCATCTATCTACACGTTCACAAAGCTAGCAGGCACAAAAAAGGGGAGGTGAATTAGATTCACCTCCCCTTTTATTCAGTCTTTCGATTGAACTTTTAGTTTTAACTTAGTAGAGCAACTACAAAGAAGCCGCTAACTCGCTCGCCAGCTTGATACAACGCTTTGCATCTAACTCACCGGCAAACTCAGCGCCGCCAACTAGATGTAAATTGAAGGCTTTACCCATATCAGCATCGAGCTCAGTATGCAGTTTATTAACCGATACTTGGCCTGCACATAGCACAACATGATCCACGTCTAAAATACGTGTCTCGGTTGTTGCCTTCTCGCCTTCGCCCGTTGTAATCGTGATATGCAAACCAGCATCATCAACCTTGTCGTAAGATACCCCACCAATAGTCTCAACGCCTTTCATTTTCACAACCGCGCGATGAACCCAGCCTGAGGTTTTGTTCAGACCTTTGCCGAAGTTTGTCGTTTTACGCTGCAACATAATAACTTCACGTGGAGATTTCTCAATATCCATTGGCTGCAAACCACCCGCAGTGGAGTTTGCCTCATCAACGCCCCACTCCTTCATCCAAAGCTCTTTATTAAGCGTTAAGGCTGGACCTTCATGGGTTAGATATTCACACATGTCATAGCCAATACCGCCAGCGCCCATCACGGCAACGCGCTTACCCAGCGTCATGCCTTTATCGAGAACTTGCTGATACGTCACCACCTTCTCATGATCAACACCTGGCATGTTTGGCACACGTGGCGCAACACCTGAAGAGATCACTACCTCGTCAAAACCCTCTGCTTTAAGCTGAGCGGCATCAACATAAGTATTTAACTTCAGGTCGATATTTAATACTTCAATCTGTTTCAAGAAATAGCGGATGGTTTCTAAAAACTCTTCTTTACCCGGAATTTTACTGGCGTAATTAAACTGACCACCAATCACATCACGCGCTTCAAACAACGTTACTCTATGGCCACGCTGAGCTGCAACGGTAGCACACGCAAGACCAGAAGGACCGGCACCCACAACCGCTATTTTCTTAGCTTTCGTAACCGGGGTATAAAGCAATTTCGTCTCATGACCCGCACGCGGATTAACCAAGCAGCTTGCTCGCTTCATTTGGAAGGTATGATCAAGACACGCTTGGTTACAAGCGATACAGGTATTAATCTCGTCTGAACGACCTTCTGCTGCTTTATTAACCCACTCAGAATCGGCTAAGAATGGACGAGCCATCGAAACCATATCAGCCTTACCCGAAGAGATAATATCTTCAGCAACATCCGGCATATTGATGCGGTTAGACGCGACCACTGGAATGCTTAGCTCTTTCCTAACACGGCCAGTAATGCCGGCAAACGCAGCACGAGGAACCGAAGTAACAATGGTCGGTACTCGCGCTTCATGCCAGCCAATGCCGGTATTAATAATGTTAATACCTTCATTTTCTAATTCTTTAGCTAACTGAATAACTTCTTCGATATCAGAGGCGTCTTCTACCAAATCAAGCATCGACAAGCGGAACATCAAGATGAAATCAGTGCCCACTTCTGCACGAATCTGACGCACAACTTCTAATGGAAAACGCATACGGTTTTCGTAAGAACCGCCCCACTCATCCGTTCGTTTATTGGTGCGCTTATTCAGCATCTGAGTAATCAAATAGCCTTCTGAACCCATAATTTCAATGCCATCATAGTTAGCTTTTTTAGCTAGCTTAGCGCAACGAACATAATCAGAAATCGTTTTAGAAATTTGCTTAGAAGTCAGCTCTTTTGGCTTAAACGGCGTAATCGGCGACTTAACCGCAGATGGCGCAACGTTTAGCGGGGTATACCCATAACGGCCAGCATGCAAAATTTGCAGTAAGATTTTACCGTCTTCATCATGAACAGCCTTGGTTACTTTCTTGTGAAAATGAACCTGCCAGCTGTGCATCAGTTTAGAACCGAAAGGTAATAAATCACCTGCACGGTTAGGAGAGAAACCACCGGTAACGAGCAAGCCACAGCCACCACGAGCACGTTCGGCGAAATACACAGCCATCTCTTCAAAATGCCAAGGGCGATCTTCAAGACCCACGTGCATAGAACCCATGATCACGCGATTTTTTAGCGTCGTGAAACCAAGATCTAAAGGTTCCATTAAGTGTGGATAATGCGGATTTTGTGCTTGAGTCATCGAGCTAACCTTTATAATCAGTGTTAAATACGGTTTAAGTATTTCTAATTTGGGGAGTGTCTAATTTATACAACCAATATAGGGCGGAAGACGACACAGGTAAATGACCAACCCATGCAATTCGATGTCTTTTAATTACATTTATAAGAATAGACACCGATACAATTGATCAACAGCGCTAAATTCCTAATTTTGACTAGAGAAAGGCTAGTTCAAGTACCTTGAACTAGAATAATAACAACAAATCATTCGTCTATTCGTAATAAAAGGACAAATCAGTACCATGCAAGGTTTGCTTAAATACGGTTTAGCATGTCTCATCTTACTCTTCAGCAGTGGCTTCTCTTGGGCTGATGATAAGCCGCTTGAATACTTCCGAGATGCCTCCACAAAATTATCACTGGAGGACGCTCTTAATCCCAATTTGGATTGGCAAACGACCACACGAAATAAAGCCAACTTTGGTTTTACGAGTGATGCTGTCTGGCTGCGTCTGCCCATCAACAACCCCAGTTCCAGCGCCGTGGTCAAACACCTTCGTATTAACTATCCACTATTAGACCATGTGGATGCTTATCTTATTTATCAAGATAAGGCAATAGAGCACAAGTATCTCAGTGATCGCATTCCTTATAACGACGATCGTCAGCACGATAAATATTATCTATTCAATTACAATTTAGAGGCTGAAAGCCACTATCAAGTTTATCTGCGAGTTGAAACACAAAGCTCAATGACTCTACCAATAGAGATTTTTCAAAATGAAGAGTATGTACAGCAGAAGACTTTCGAAAATTATTGGTTTGGCGCCCTCTACGGCACCCTCATTATTATGGGGCTTTACAATCTTGTCCTCGCTATCACATTAAGATCATTAATCTATTTTTTATACGTCGGTTATTTAAGTGGATTCACATTTTTAATATCCAGTCTCAATGGCGACGGTTTTCAATATCTCTGGCCTGAATATCCGAGTTTTAATAATCTAACGCCCTTGATCGGCGCCGCTTGGCCATCATTATTCACCCTACCTTTAGCCTATTATTTTCTACAAGTTAAGCGCTATGCGCCACGACTAGCTTATCTGTACAAAGGTCTTTACTTACTGGTATTAATAAGTATTCCTTGTCTAATATTTTTAGATTACCAAGCAGGCTCAAAGTTAATGAACGGCATCAACCTTATCTTTAGCCCGATCATTCTAATAACCGCAATCAACTTTTCATTTCATGGCCGACCCGGTGCAAAAACCTTTGCCCTAGCTTGGCTCGCCTTGGTTATCAGCCTAACTCTGCTTTCACTATCAATTTATAATCTCATTCCCAGCAGTACCTATACTCGACAGGCATACTCATTCGGCGGCCTATTAGAACTGGTCATTATTTCACTGGCCCTTGCGCGCCAAATAAACCAAAGCATCCGCGAAAAAAACCAAGCACTAAAAGAATCTGAATTACACCTATCAAAATACCAAGATATCTTTCACAACTCGCCAGCAGGAATATTTACTGCCAAGGTAGACGGTAAAATCATTAGCCATAATAAAGCCTTTTCCCGAATTATGGAGTTAGATCACGTTGGTCAAACTGGGCTGAATATTTTCCATAATATGAGCAAAAACCCGGTCGATATCCAAAGGCTTATTGCTCACTTAGAGCGCGGTCTCCACGTTGATGGTTTACCCCTATTATGCCTGACCGTGAGTGGCAAAGAGCGCTGGCTCGCTCTGACATTATCCCTACAAGGGGATAGCCAACATAGAACCATTGAAGGACACATTACTGATATCCACGACCGCATGAGTCGGCAACGAGAAAAAGAGCAGCACGACCGCCAGCGTATGGATTCATTAAAATTATTAATTTCAGGAATAGCCCATGAAATTAATACGCCCCTAGGCAACAACCTTACGACGCTTTCTTTTGTTGATGATATCTATAACGAACTGGACCAACAATGCAATAACAGCCAAAGGCATGCCTTAGACAACCTCAATACCAGTTTTGAAATACTAAAACATAATGAACAGCGCATAGCACAGCTGGTAAAGCGATTTACTATGGTAAGTACGGGATATTTACAAGCATCCCCTGTCGCAATTGATGGTGAAGATATGCTGCAAAAAATAGCGATCAATCACCAAGATAAAATAGAAGGCCTAACCATTATTACTTATTATGACGGGCCTAAAACGTTCATCAGCTATGAAGACCCTCTCACTATTATTATTGAAGGCCTGATCGACAACAGCATAAAACATGGCTTAACCGACAAAGAACAAGGAAAGATAGAAATTGAGTTCCTTATTAAAGATGGCCGCTGTGAAATTAACTATCACGATAATGGCAAAGGCATCGATGCAAACATTAGCGATCAAATTTTTCACCCCTTCTTTACCACCAGTCGTGGCAACGAAGAAACGTCGGGACTGGGTCTCTATGCAATCGACAACATAGTGAAAAACCTATTTCACGGCGGATTAGAAATCCAGCAAGGCAACAACGCAGATAAGCCTGGCTTCCATCTACACATTGAACTGCCCCAACTGATAGATGATGTACAATAACTGAACTTAATATACCCATGCTGCTCTAACGTTAAAATCCAAAAGACGTTGAAGGACTTTCATCATGAAAAATTTGGCTGCTACAGGGCTAACAAGTCTATTATTGATGCTGGCGATCAACCCTAGCCAAGCTGATTCAAATCAGATTTATAGCGATAGTCATCCCCAAGAGCTCGACACCATCTCGACATCAATTAAAAACGCGGCTATCGCAGCGCAGCGTTCAGCCAAAAACATTGCTCGTAATCAATACCGCCATCCGACAGAAACCTTAAGCTTCTTCGGCTTGAAAGCCGATAAAACCGTCGTGGAAATATGGCCTGGGGGCGGTTGGTATACAGAAATTTTAGCGCCCTTATTAAAAGACCAAGGACAATATTACGCAGCAGGATTTTCCTTAGTGGCTGAGCGCACGCCCAACTGGCGTAAAAACTATCAAAGAAAATTTGAAGCAAAGCTTAAACTAAATCCTGATGCGTATGGCAATACGATAATCAGCGACCTTTCCATACCTGAACGTCCCGAAATAGCCCCCGCCGGAACAGCCGACCTAGTACTGACCTTCCGTAATGTTCATAATTGGATGAAAGGCGACTACGCCCAAGAAGTTTTTAACTCGATGTTCAAAGCATTAAAGCCTGGTGGAATATTAGGAGTGGTAGAACACCGAGCGAAGTCAGGCACCCGTCTAGAAGATATGATTACCTCAGGATACGTAACAGAAGAACACGTGATTAAACTCGCTAAAGCTGCTGGCTTTAAACTACAAGATAAATCAGAAGTGAATGCCAACTTAAAAGATAGCGGACAGCATCCTAAAGGCGTATGGACACTCCCTCCCAGCCTAAGATTAGGTGAAAAAGATCGTGAAAAATATCTAGCGATTGGTGAAAGTGATCGCATGACCTTAAAGTTTATAAAGTAAAAAACATTTATTCGGCAGAATGAAGACTAATGTCCATTCTGCTGAATAAATTCCCCCATATAATCACGTAAACATTTAGCCCTCGCGCTTAACAGCTTCCCACTTGGCCAGACAGAATATAAATCGCGCTTAGGCCCCTGCCAAGCTGATAATAGATTTACCAGCTGTCCATTTTTTATCAAATGATCAACTTCACTGCTCGGCAATAGAGAGATCCCAATATCATCGCAAACCAATTGCGTCGCCAGTTTGACATCATTAACGAGGGTTGAAAAACGAGGGCGTAATTCCTGCTCGACATTACTTTCTAAATTTACCATATCCCATTTTGCTAGCGTATTAGCACCGATTAAACGATGACTCTCTAACTCATCAAGGCTTTGCGGTTCACCTTCAGAGGCTAAATAGGCCGGTGTTGAAACTAGAATAGTTTTCAATGACCCTAACCGTCTTTGATACAGCATCGAGGATTCTTGCGGGCCTATTCGTAGTGCTATATCTGCCCCAGACGACAACATGCTCTCAACACTATTACTTAACATCAGCTCAAGTTTTATATCGGGATACATTTTAATAAAACCCGACCACATAGGCTGCAACAAGCCAGTAGAGATATTAGTCGGCGCCAATACTTTTAATGGCCCTGCTAATAGATTTAATTCCCCACTGAGCTGCTGCTGGGTTTGCTCCAATTGCTCTACTAAACCTGCATAGGCCTGATAGAAAGCCTCCCCTTCAGGTGTCAGTACAAACTGACGCGCCGAGCGGTGGATCAACTGGCGAGCAACTGAGGCCTCCAAGCGCTGTAAACGCCGAGTCACCGTTGCGGCAGGCAAGCCTAACTTTTGCGCCGCCGCCGCTAACCCCTGCTGCTGCACTATGTGTATAAATAAAGCGATGTCGTCGAACATGATTTCACATATGAAATTATCGATTGATTTATTCAGCATATATTTCATATTCGCAAGTGTCTATCTTTAGATTCCTCCAATGACATAGCAGAGATAACCATGACAATAGCCATCACCGAAGCAAAAGCCGACACTAAAACGACGCTGTGGATCAGCGCTAGCCTAAAAGTCTCTAAGAATAAATCAGCAGAACAGGCCAATGAAGAACTTCAACGATTACGACAGCAAACGATCCAGGAAAAAGGCTGTATTTTCTTTGACGTATTGCAGCACAAAGAAGACCCAAACAAATTTACCCTTTGGGAAGAATGGATCAACGAAGACGCCTTAAAAGAACATTTTAATCAAGCTCATACACAATCGTATTTGGCCCTGTTATTAACCGAAGTGAGCTATATAGAAAAATTGGTGAAACTAACATGATTCATCGCATTCTATTTTCACTTTTAATGTCATTACAACTGTCATTTCTTATGACCGCTTGGGTCACCTGGATTAATCTGGGTTGGTCTACAGACTTTTATCAGCAATGGTTCCATGCCTTTGTATTGGCTTGGCCAGCAGCAGGGCTTATTTCATTATTAACAGCACCAGAAATTCACAAGTTGGCGACGAAACTGAGCGATAAAGTTTCAGCAAACAACGCTACGTAAAAAAATCGCTTATAAAAACCCTATTAATAAAGGAAAATAATGATGAACATTCAAAGAAAAAATCACCCTGAATTGGGAGAGGTACTCGGCCCTTATACCCACAGTGTTATTCATCACAATACGCTATACACATCTGGCCTCACCGCCTTTGGCAGTTCAGCGCAAACGGCAGGAATAGAAGCACAAACCCGCGCCATCTTTACTCAGCTAGAGGTTATCTGTCTGGCGCACAATACGACGTTAAAAAACCTGATAAAAGTAACGCTGTTTGTCAGTGACCTGAGTGAAATGGATTCGTTAAGAACAACCTTATTTGATCTCTACGGTGGCGCTATTCCCGCCAGCTCATTAATTAAGGTTGATGCACTTTTCTCAATGGACTTAAAAATAGAAATCGAAGCGATTATCGCACTCTAAAAAAAACACTAAAATGGCATCGAGTCTCAGAAAGCACTGTAACTCGATGACAATATAAAACTCACCTATTGATGTAGCTTGAATCCACAAAGAGAACTAATTGATTATTGTTATCAGTGAATTCGAATCCTACGACTAAAGCTATCCACAGCAATATTCAATAAAGCGGAGATCACGATTAAAAATATCGCGCGGTCATAGCGAATATCCTCAAACGCCGAGTCGATATAAAACCCTAACGTAGTAATACCTAAAATCCCTAAAATAGCGCTTTCACGAATAATCACTTCCCAGCGGTACAGTAATAAACTTAGAAAGTGCGGGTAAATACGTGGCGTGACTTCATAAAAATAATGATTGATACCCGTGCCTGCATCCGCTCTGTAATTAAGCTGTTCACTATGGCGCATTAACAAATAGCTAATCAGCCCTGCATTATGCAAGGCCAAAGCAAGTACCGCAGGAATCCCTGAGGGGCCCAAGATCAGTAAAAATACAAAGGCGAAAATCATCTCGGGGACAGAGCGTAATATTAACAGTGTCGTCCTACCAAAGCCTCTTATAACAGAAACCTTAGGTGGGAAAAAAGCCTTACTAGCCCATGGATAGAATAATAAGACCAGCAACCCTGTCAGTACTAATGCCAACTGAGATAATAGCAAAGTATCCCAGAGCGCAGGCAACGCCACATCGAACAACTGCCCTTGATACCAGCTAATAGAAGCACTCACATCACCCTTCAAAAGCGCTTTCGGCCAGATATCTTGGGTTAAAAACTGGACTAACGAGCTGCCATAAACCTGCGGGGCTTCCGGTAAAGCAATAAAGGATAACAACAAATAAACAGGGACTAAAATGTAAGCTGGCAGCCATTTAGTGTGTAACCACCAGCGAATACTGGCGATTAAAATAAAGAAAGATAATAACAAGCCCGCCGCTTCATCATATTGACCTTGCTTGAAGGCGGTTTCTAAATAGAAGCCTAACGTCGGTAAACCAATAAAACCTAAAATCGTACTGGAGCGCAGCGCGCATTCAAATCGATAGCGGGTATAGCTCACCATTTGCGGCCAAGCTTGTGGTAGCCAAGTATATGAGTATTGGCTTAAGCGATTTGTTTTGGTCGACAATGTTGATTGCGGCACTGAGCTTTGCTGTGCAATTATTTCAGCAAACATCTTGGCAAATATACCGGTAAAAGGCACTAGTATCGCCAATACTCCCGTCGTTGCCGAAAGCCCGTAGACCTGCATAAAAAGCAGTCCCCAGAATAGCTCATGTACTGCGCGGATCGACGCGGAAAATATGCGGACTATTCGAGAGTGAAAAACCAAGGCTAATAACAAACCTAAAAAAGCAGCGCCGGATACTGCGATCAACGCGAACGCGACAGTGATCATTAAGCTATCGGCTAAAATACTCAGTTCAGGAAAACTCGGCTGTATTATCCCCTGCCCCATGCGAGCTAGTTCTTGCCAAGGTTCTACCTGATAAACAACCAGATCGGCAAAAGGTAGGCAAAGCAGCGCCAGCACGATAAAAGTAAGTGATAGCCTACGGTTAGAGCTAAACAAAAAGCTAAATAGAGTGCTAAATAAAGTTTTGAAGAATTGGCTATTCATATAAAGAGTCGAGTAGACCCGCTTGATATTTATTTTTGATTAATTCCTTAGCAGGAGAATCAAAAACAATCTTGCCGGCTTTAATGCCAATAATACGATTAAAGTTATTCAAAGCTTGCTGGCGATTATGTAAGGCCATCACCACTGTTTTATGGCGACTAAGAATTAATTCTAAAATCATCTGAGCTTGTACCGAATCTAAGCTCGAGACAACCTCATCACCAATAAAAGTATCTTGCTGACGATAGAATGCGCGACCAATACCAATACGCTGCCTCTGCCCACCCGAAAGCTGGCTAACAGACTTAAACAAATGCATTTCAGGATCGAGACCGAGCATTAAAGCCAATTCAGATATTTCACTTTTATGCTTAGAGAAAGGTTTAATTAAATTGGCCAAGTTATACCAGACACTGTGCTGCTCTAGCTGCCCCATATAAATATTATGGTAGCCCGATAATACCTCAACCAAGCCATGCTCTTGTGGGCACCAAGCAACCTGATCAGCGCACTGCTGTTGCAATGCGTTCAACAAACTGGTTTTACCACCACCTGAAGGCCCTAATAAGGCAATTTTTTCCCCTGCATTAATGCGCAGGGAAATATCCTGTAATCGAGTATCAAGCTGGTAGCGATCAAGTTTAAACATATTTAATAAATCTTAATCAATCAAGCCAATAGCGCGGGCGGTATTTTCAATCGGTGCATAATCCGCATTCGACGCTGGAATAAATGACTGGCGTGGAAAACTGGCCAATAAATCTGGATCATTCATTTCAAGTAAGGTCTTAGTCACTAGGCCTTTAAAATCAGCGCCAAAACGTTGATCAACATCATGACGAATCGTCCACTGATAATCAGGATAGGTTGGTGTTGTCCAAATTATCGATACTTTATCGGTATCAATTTTTCCTGCCGCTAATTCTTTTTCCCATACTTTATAATTCACTGCACCCACTTGATAAGCTCCCGACTGAACTTGAGCAATTGTGCGGCTGTGATCCCCAGAGAAACCTACTCGAGAGAAAGTATCACTTGGCGCGGCTTTAAAAACTTCTCGAAAATAAAATTCAGGCATTAAACGGCCAGAAGTAGACCCCTTAGAGCCAAAAGTAAACGTCATGTCTTGGCTATTAAATTCAGAGAATGCTTTCGATAAATCAGTATTCTCTTTTAAGCCCGTAGAATGGTGAGCAATGATGTAGCTTTTAAAAGACTGATCTTCAAAACCTTGCGCAATCGCTTCAGAACCTGGTACTAGGGCACGAGCACGCACACCCGACAAACCACCAAACCACGCTAGCTGGACTTGATCATTACGAAACGCGGTGACGGCAGCACCATACGATTTAACCGGAATGTATTGAACATCGACGTTTAATTTCTGCGATAAATACACGGCAACTTTATTAAAACGCTGCTGTAAGCGTGATTCATCAGCATCAGGAATTGCCGTAAATACGAACGTTGGCTTTGCCGATTCAGTTGTTAGGGCCGCCTGCGAGGTAGATGCCAATAGAACTGTGGTTAACAAGCTGAATGCCGTCGCAAAAATAGCGATTTGTTTTTTCATTTTTCTTTTCCAAGATTAAATTTATAATTTACGGTTTTATAATATTTAAATTCACTTTAAATCAAAGCCTGTAAATACGCTTCCACTTCTTCAGCATTACCCCGAAATACAATACGATCTTTACGCTGTTCTAATAAATAATCATATTGTGGATCATAATATTCATTCAGCAATACTCGAATCCATTCACGGTGCAAACTATTATCACCCGCTTTATGCGCCTCAAGAGCATTATCCAACATAGTCGCTAATTCTTGATAGCGTACGCCACCCAATCGTTTACGAATATTGAACATCGACTTTTTCAGCTCTTCTGAAAAAAGTTCAAATGCGGACAGATCACCGTTATAAGGCTTGCCTTCGAGGCTAATGATTTTTGAATCATCAGCACTAAATTCTTCCCACTCGGCTAATTTTTGCAAAATATAATTGCTAAAAGAATGTTCAACCCGAGTTTCCAAATCCGCTTCAACCACGACCATGGGTGATTCATGCATGGCACTGCGAAGCTTAGTCGGTATTGCAGAACGACCAATTAAATGGCTCTCGTCTTCTAATAAAATGGGCGTATTAGGGGCTTTATGATAGCGACGTAAAAAATCGATCGACAGCTTATTTTCAAAATCAATTTGACTCGGTTGCCCTGCCGCACGCTTACCAAAAGCACTGCCACGGTGATTGGCTAAACCTTCCAGATCGACGGCGTTATCGAATTTTAATAACAAGTCAGTTTTCGCTGCGCCGGTCTGACCCGCAACAATATAGAATTTCTCTTTGCGCTCTGGGTCAACGGCATAATCACAAATACTCTCTAAGCGATCGATTAAAAAACGACGCATCGCCTTATAACCGCCCTTTACTAACGGGTAATCAATGCCCGCTTCCGCTAACCAAGCTTGTGTTGTATGCGAACGTAAACCACCGCGAAAACAGTACAAATACCCGTTCGGGTTTTGCTTAGCAAACTCTAACCACAATGCCATACGTTCATCTTTGGTTGCACCAGAGACTAAACGATGACCCAACTTGATCGCCGCTTCTTGGCCATCACGCTTATAAGATGTACCGACTTTGGCGCGTTCAATATCCGTCATCAGTGGCAAACTTTTCACCTGTGGAAAAGCGCCCTTTTTAAACTCAATAGGAGCACGGGTATCGAACATCGGTATATCAGTTAAAAATAACGCCTCATAGTCATCAGTATCTGGGCGAGCAGGCTGCCTTTTATTAGCCGTCATGATCAAACGACCTCAACCAAAACCGTGGCATCGTCATCAACGGCAAGTAACTCACCAATCGGCTGAGCGTATAAACCACCCGCTGTTAACAACGCCACTAATTCTGCTTCTGCTGCTGGCTCAACAGCAATCAACAAACCACCACTGGTTTGCGGGTCGCATAACAAATTGCGCTGCTCTTCACTCATTGGCCCCAATTTATGTCCATAAGAATCAAAGTTACGCAAGGTTCCACCCGGCACACAGCCCATTTCAAGGTAGTCTTTTACCGGCTCTAAAAAGGGAATCGCATCAAAGTTGATTTTCGCTTGTACATGACTGCCTTCACACATTTCAATAAGATGGCCCATCAGCGCAAAGCCCGTGACGTCGGTCATTGCTGTAACGCCCGCAATATCGGCCACGTCAGCACCTATCTTATTCAACTGGCACATGACCTCAACCGCTAAGCCTTCGTGCTCTGGCTTTAATTTTTTCTGCTTTTGCGCTGTGGTTAAAATACCCACACCCAACTTTTTAGTCAGATATAACTTACAACCCGGCGTCGCCGTATTATTTTGCTTTAACTTAGATTTCTCTACCTGGCCGGTTACCGCTAAACCAAAGATAGGCTCAGGGGAATCAATACTGTGTCCTCCCGCTAGCATAATGCCCGCATCCATACAGGCCTGACGTCCGCCATCAACTACTTGTTGAGCGACTTCGGCCGATAATACATTAATCGGCCAACCCAAAATAGCAATCGCCATCAGCGGCTTACCGCCCATGGCATAAATATCACTGATCGCATTGGTTGCCGCGATACGGCCAAAATCAAAGGCATCATCAGCAATCGGCATAAAAAAGTCGGTGGTACTTAAAACCACTTGTCCATTGCCCATATCATAGGCGGCAGCGTCATCTTTACTGCTATTGCCAACCAACAAATTAGGATCCATCTTCACATCAAGCTTAGTTGCAACAATGGTCTCCAGAACCTGCGGCGATATTTTACAGCCACAACCCGCGCCATGGCTGTATTCAGTAAGCTTAATAGCAGAAGAGGACGCAGTAGTAGAAGACATAGAAAGGGGCCTAAAAATCTAAAAAATAGAGAAGAAAAATGATGGGCTGAATGATACGGATTTAAGACCGGATTGTCACACAAGCAAAGCCCCAATTTAGCGCTAGAGACCTCTAGACAGGCTAGTTTTTGCTATACCTAAAGAAACCCATAGAACAAACCACTTATAAGAAGAAACTTACGAGGTGATCCATGCTACTAACCTTCTTTATTTTTATCCTCTCGTTAGTAGGCCTATATCTCTACACTCACCATGGCCATAAGGTACATAAAGGATCTGGAAGACGTAATCGCAAGCAAGGAAAGACCTCATCGTCCTCCTCCAAGAATGCTAAAAACGATGAGTTCCATTGTGTTGAAACACATCATCATGCTCAGTGCTGCAATGCAGTGAAAGAACTACACGGTATACGCTTTCTATCGGCACAAGCGCCGACACTTCCGGTCAATGGCTGTGATCAAGAGCACTGCCATTGCGATTACATTCATCATGACGATAGACGCATTGAAGTTCGCCGTGACGACGTCGGCCTTCAGCACGATATGTACGGCCAAAATGGCGAGACGGAACATAGAACCCCCCGCCGTGGCCGCAGAAAAACCGATTAAGGTGTATAGATTTCGGCATTGGTATAATCAACCACATAGCCAATGTCATCCAAAACTGCCAGCATCACTCGGCCATATATCACACCCGCTGCCATCAACTCCTTAGTCAGCGCTGGCACTGCAGAGCCATTGGCTAGCAGACGTTTTTTATCTCCACCCAGTTCATCATCATATAAGTGACCAGCATTATCACTGAAAGGGACATAATCTAACGTGTTCGAATAGATTCGATTATATTCCTCTACGGCTTTACTCGCACCATGCTGACTCGGCAAGCGAAATACATTCCCCTTAACCGACGCATCAAGCATGACAAATTCTTCTGTAAAAGATCCTATGCCAATAATATGTCCGAGCTCATGCAAAATATTGGCTTTAAACTCAACCTGATCAAACCCCTTAACATAAGTATGATTAGCAATCGTCATCTCACCGCTGGTAGGGAAATTGAAGCCATTAACCTCAACTTCCGAATCCGGCCCTGCCATGCCATTTGCATTGGGTAAATCTTTCACTCGTACTTTAATTTTCACGGTTAAATGCTGTGGCTGGTTATCAATGCCGCGTAAAGAAAGTAACCACTGATGTGAAGCATCGATAAAGGGTTGTTTATAAGCTGTCGTCCAAGCTTCTTTCTTATTCCCTGGCAGCTCTACGAGGTTCATAAATTGTAATTCAAACGAAATATTCGCATTAGAAACCGTTTCTGTGTCGGCTACTTTATCTTCAGCACTAGGTTGTTCAGCGCTGATTTCATCGGCAGTTGAAATAGAAAAAGCTTGAAAGGAATAATCCCCCGTCGGTAATTTTGTCGGAATTCTATATTGTGAATCCATGAGTAGATCGTAAACTAAAGTATCTTTTTGCTGCACCAAGTCCCGAGTATTTAATGCCCACTCTTGATTGATTTCTTCAAAGCGGCCGGCACCGTCTTGAGCGCCTAACATAGACGTTAACGACCAATAGAAGTATTCCGTCGCCATGCAAGAATATTCGCAGGTTTCATCCTTGTAGGAATACCAAGCTCCTGCTGGATAGTTTGCCGGAATTGTTTCGAACTGCCCACCTCGGGCTACATCCATTGCATCGGCTAAAACCGAGCCAACTGATTCACCAAATACCGACGGATAAACTCCGGCATAACCGACATGGCTGATTAAGTGCAGTACTTCTTCAATCGTCGCATCAAACCCACCATTCGTTATCTGTTCACTATCACCGACGATAACTTCAGCAACATACAAGTCTTGATAGACATCGCTTTCAGGTAATTTATCAAATAAGGCTTGAATTTCATCTTCGGTCGCGGCCATTAATAAAGTCGCACCTTGAGTTTTTAAATGATCGACAACTGCAGGGTTATCGGCAATGCCATCTTCATTATTATCTAAGTACTGCGCCATCACATTCGCGGCATGCAACATAGCCGCATCCGACGTTTTAGCCGTGCCTACGATTAAGGTACCGAATACTGGGATGCTTTTAGGGAAGTATTGCGCCAAAGGGTTTTTGGCTGATGGCTTTGAGCCATTATCTGAAGGCTTGCTTGAGTTCGAGCTAGTACCACCACAGGCGGTAATAGCACTGGCTAAAACCATTGCCGTGGTCAAAAAATACAGTGGGGATTTCATAGACATCTCATTAAAATAAGTACCCAAGCAGTATTGCCTAAGGCCTTATTTTGTTCCGTCTGCAGATGTCCCCTCTATGTCAGTAGATGTAAGTGCTGTCAGCCGTTGTAAGATAACAGCAATTTATCGACGCCCTTTTTAGGCGTTTTAGTCAGTTTCTTAATTAAATCAAAAGGAATATCAAACAGCCCATAGCGCTCACCGATATCTTCCAGAATTTTCATCCATACTTTGGCTGTCATCTCACTATCGTATAACGCACGGTGAAATCCGCCCGAGCTTTCGATATTAGCAAAGCGCACTAACTCACCCAACTTATGGCTACTGGCATCTTGAAAAATACGTCGTGAAAGTAATAACGAGCAAGAAAAGTCTCCTGAATACTTACGACCAATACGCTCAAACTCAGCATCTAAAAATCGCTGATCAAACGACGCATTATGAGCAATCAGGTTATCGTCACCAATAAAGTCGGCAAAGCGATTCATCACCGCTGCGCAAGAATCGGCGTCCACCAGCATCTCATTACTAATGCCAGTATAATCTTCAATAAAGGCACTGACTCGCTGACCTGGGTTCATCAACTCTTGAAAGCTTTCTGTGATTTCCCCATTAACCAAGCGCACAGCACCAATTTCAATCGCACGATCACCCATGTTTGGAGATAAGCCAGTGGTCTCGAAATCGAGAATAACCAAGCTATCGGCTCGGTTAGCGGTGCTTCTTTCACTCATGTTTATTTCCTGCTTGCACGGCATCACTTAAATGCACTGTCTTAATATTGGGTAAGTTAGCAACATTGCGCATCACCTCAATGCCTTCTTCGGCATAGTTGTTTATCATTGTCTCACTGACTTCATAGGGCGAACCCAATGACAAACCAAGCTTGCCCTTGATCAATTTCATGCCCTGCATAATATCTGAGCCACCGACCAAACTCAGCGGTAAGATCACATCCCCTGGACGTAAGTAAGCCTGCAGGTACTTAGGATTGAAATACTTTAAGGTAATGTCGCCATTTTCTTCGACATAAGAACGTGATCCTTCAGGGAAAATCAAAAAAGGCTCATGCATTACTTGCTTAAATAAATCGTAATCTTTTTTATCAAGTTCAGCGGCTACATTACTCGCATCACTGGCCAACAGATAATCGATCAGCTCTAACTTTTCCCCAGAGTTTAAGACTTCATCCAGCCAAGATAGGCTGCTATTTAATTTCGCAGATTCAGCCTGTAAATTCTCATAGTGCAAAATTAACTGCATAAAATCACGGTAGCTGAACTGCTCTATTAATTTCAGTCCAACATTAGGCATTTTTATTAAAAATTGCGTACGACGAGCACTTTTCTGTAACGCGGCGGCCAAACTATTTTCATTTACTTTTGTGGTGCGTTGCGACGGTAAGGTTAAAAACATATTGCCGACATTACTGGCACCACTTTTCAAAAATAAACTTGAAAACATACGCGGCCCTACTACGGTATTATTATTCTCGGCTAAATTATCAAAGCCCAAACGTCGTAATGCACTGCGGACAAAATAAGGGCCTAAATATCCTTCATGATGGCCAATAATAAAAACCCGATGGCCATGCGCTTTTTTTACCGAGGCTTCATACAAGTGACGTACGGAATGGCTAGACTCCACCTGTCTTTTAGAATCATTTTTAAACGAGGTTTGCTTACCATCATCATCGACTAGAATAATGTCCTGAATATAGCGAGCTTCTAATATTCCAAATAGTTTATGCCATAAAGCTCTATCGGGAAGGACCGGTGATAATGAACGTTTAAACGAAAATGGCGTCGCTAATAAGCGTTCGATATGGCTTTTATTAAATTCTTTAAAATAGGAATGTTGCAGCATTTGATTCTTACGAACTACCAGCTTATCGACAACTTCTGGGAAGTGCTGTTTAAAATCCAATCCTTGCTGAGTCGCATGGCCAATTAACTCATCCATATGCTGAACAAGTTTTTCATTATAGGGCGATTTTTTAAAGGCATAGTATTTGGTGCGTATAAAATCAACCATCCCTTTAAAGTTTGTCACAACACTGGCAGTATGCAGACTTTGCTTAATAATTTCAGGCGCCGGTACTTGCATCAAGCGATTCACAAAACCGCGTTTTAGCACATCGACCCAGCCCGCAATTTTAGAAAATATAGCCATCGAGAAAACAGTAATTTTAGACAGCACATCGCGTTTATCTATTGACGCTAAAGACTTCTCTAAACGGCCTTTATTCTGCTGTAAAAATTGCAGCGCTTCAGCCTGAGTCGAGGTCCCCTTCTTTAAATCTTGCATTAAGGGGTCATCACTAACCTGTTCATCTAGCCGCTGGCCATCTGGCAGTTTCTCGCCTGACAGCTTGTCATCAGTATCTTTTGTCATCTATACGCCGTTTTAATCCAATCGATCTACACCTGTAGCAGATGCCATTTTACCTTGCTATAAATGACAGAGCACTAATCTTAGTCAAATAAACCTTCTTTTTTATAAAGGCTGCTAGTCTAGAGCCGAATAATAAGAACTATCCTGCCTTGCAAGGGTCATAATCGGAAATCTTAGAGAAATATACTTGATGCTTATCACCTGGCTAAAGAGCGACTCCGTAAAGAGTAATCTAAAAACCATTTTACTGATGTTAGCGGTAGTTTTTGCTATCACCCAATATCAGCAGCAAGATATGAACACAGGCCAAGCGCCCAGTCTAGAGGGCATCGATTATAATGATGGCCCAACATTGGTTTACTTCTGGGGGAGTTGGTGCTCGATTTGCAGTACGACTTCGCCATTCGTCAGTACCCTCGCGCAAGAAGATCAGCGGAATGTAGTCTCTATTGCTTTGTCATCTGGCGACGACGATGAGGTCAATCTCTACTTAAAAAAACACGATTACCGCTTCAGCACCATCAATGATGACAATGGCCAAATTAGTCAGTCGTGGGGCGTCGCAGTCACCCCCAGTATTTTCGTTATTGATACCGCAGGTGAGATCCGCTACATCAGCACAGGTATGACCAGCCTATGGGGAATGAAGTTGAGGCTATGGCTGGCTTCTTTTTAATAGAAGCTTTAGTTACAATAGACTCAACACGTAACGGAATACTATAAACCAATGAAAGCTTCCTTCTTTATAACGACTCTTTTTATACCCACTCTGATCATCAGTCTTGGTATCTCTACTGCTCAAGCGGGCAAGCTCGACAGTTTAGAATCAGATTCGACCCAATCGAAGTCACGCAGCAGCTCTAATAACAGTTCAAGTTCTTCAAGCTCTAGCTCTGATGACAGTATCGGCGGCGCCATTGCAGGCGCCGTAGCTGAAGTGATGGTCGAGGTCATCGTTTCACTCGTTAAGGTTGGCGTCGAGGGTATGGCTTATACTGGTGATAACAGCATGGAACGATATCAGCGCGATGAGCCAGATAGAATTGATCCTACTGAATTGAAAAATGCCCAACAATTAGTTGCCATTAACCAGATGTCAAAAATTGAATATACAGAATTTCAGCAAGTAGATTACAAAAGCACCTTATTTCGAACCCTCGGCGATCCCATTTTACCGACCGTAAAATTAAGCTCGCAGTGGTTAGCGGGTCCTGATGACATCAACGCACAATTGTATCGAATTGAAGCAGGGTATGGATTAATCGGGATGAGCTATTCCCAAAACAAGTTGCAAGAAAATGGCGATTCACTAATCCTCTCTAATTTCCTGGTGCATTATCGCATGAGCTTTGGTAATGACTTTAGTTGGGATCTGGCTTATGGCCGGGGAAAAATGAACGGTAATCAAGAGCATGACGGCAGCGTATTTTCGATGCCGATACGTTACCGCTACCACAAGGATTGGCACTTCGAATACCAGCCTATTTGGAGCAACTACGAAGGTGGCTCGCTATCCGAGCACCAATTTAGCTTTAATTATCACTACAAACACACTGGCGCTACGGTAGGCTATAAAACCTGGTCAGCAGGAACCACCTCTGTCGATGGCCTGTTTACAGGTCTCTATCTTTCTTTCTAGCCTAAGGTTTTTTTAAAAAGGTACGTCTTCGTCAAAATTGTTCGAAGACGGCGTAAAGCCACCCATATTAAAATCGTTACCGCCTCCCGCAGCCGGCGCTGAGCCACCAAAGCTAGTATCTGGACTCTCAATACGCCAAGCCTGTAAACTAGTGAAGCACTTCTCAGGCTTACCTTGAGCAGCCCAGAGACGACCCGACAAGTTGAAATGCGCAATAATTTCCTGACCCAACTGATACTGATCCATCAATTCACACTTATCTTTCAACAATTCAAGCGCGACATAGCTAGGGTAAGCTGGGTTCTCGCCTTCACCGCTTAGCTTGATCACAAACTCACGTTTAGTGAAGCCATTCTGGCCGAACGACTGAGTCTCACCAATAGAATGAATAACCCCTTGAACTTCAAAACTCTTCGACATCGTATTTACCTATTCACAACGTAAACTAAAAAAACCTGAGTTCGGTAAATTACCAAAAACAGGTTCTTTATTTAAAACAATTTTTTACTGCCTAAAACCGCACTGCGACGTTAAACAGTTCACTAAAGATTGACTAGCGTTTTTTAAACGTCGTCTTCTGGCGAACTTTTTGCTTACGAGCTTGGCGATCGTACTTCTCTTTTTCTTGACCATCAAGGTGCTTAATCGGCTTAGTTTCTACACCGGCAAGTGTACTTAAATCATCAGATTCTTTTTGTTTCAACTCAATCCAAGTACCGACTGGCACTTGCTTAGGCATAAAGATACAGCCATAACGAACACGCTTAAGACGACTTACTGTAACGCCCTGCGAATCCCAAAGACGACGCACTTCGCGCTTTTTACCTTCCATCAATACCACGTGATACCACTGGTTTGAACCATCACCATCGAAGTATTGAACATCGGTAAACTTCGCCATGCCATCTTCTAGCATAACGCCCGTTTTTAGGTTGCTGATCATCGTCTCGGTGACTTCTCCACGAACACGCACTGCGTATTCACGGTCAATACCAGAAGAAGGATGCATTAGCTTGTTAGCCAACTCGCCATCGGTTGTGAACAATAACAAACCGCTGGTATTGATATCCAAACGGCCCACATTCACCCAACGCTCGCCCTTTAACTTTGGCAGCTTATCGAATACAGTCGGACGACCTTCTGGGTCGTGTTGTGTACACACTTCACCTTCGGGCTTGTTATAGGCAAGGATCCGACGAGTTTTACCCGTGTTTTCCAGCTTAACTTCTTTACCGTCTACGTGAATTTTATCAAGGTGACTGGCACGCTGACCTAACTCAGCAATTTCGCCATTAACCTTGATGCGACCATCAACAATCCAACGTTCTAATTCGCGACGTGAAGCAATGCCAGCAACAGCCAATAATTTTTGTAAGCGCTCATTCTCATTCATAGTGCTTATGTAACCTTTAATCTCTATACAGTTATATTTAACGAATAATTACCATCAGTCGTCAAACAAGGAATTTTTCTTTGTACTTGAACCGCTACCGGAATCTGAACCCGATGCCGAAGAGCGGTGCTCTGCAGCGTCATCTTCTAAGACTAGTTCATTTTCCAGCGCCTCTTCTTCAAGACGCTCTTTCTCGATCAGTTCATTTTCTAGAGCTTCCTGCTCCATAAGCTCACGTTCAGCCGTTGCTTCCTGCTCTAATTGTTCTTGTTTTAATTGTTCTTGCTCTAAAAGCTCTTGTTCTATTAATTCTTTTTCGGCATCCGCTTCAGCCAACAGCTCAGTATCATAATACTCATCCGCGATCAAAGCTTCAGGCGCCGTTTCAGAAGAAGTGTCCGCAACAACTTCCGTATGATAAGCCTGAGCAAACTTGTCCGAGAAATCACTCTCAGCCGAAGATTCCTCGTCTGTAGTGCTCACATCAGCACTTTGCTTATTCTGTCGCTGTGATTCTTCTTGCATCAACTGCTGCATTAATTGCTCTTGCTGCTGCAGAAGCGTTAACTTTTCTTCTGGCTGCTCTGGCGTTAACGCTTCAATACGAGTATCCGCTATACCGGTATTGATACCCGCTAAACGCGCTTGGTGATCAGCAATTTTATCAGCGAGATCGACTGTTGATGGTCCATTGCTCGTATCGGTGTCAGAAGACAACCTTTGCTGCGTTTTATTCGCCATCTCGGCAAATGAAGGCTGCTCAAACTTATCGGCTAGCTTTCTTTCCGCAAGAGCTTCTTCAGCCAGTCGCTCTTCTTCGGCTTTCGCTTCGCGCTCAGCGGCCAATTCTGCTTCGCTCGGCTTATTAAAGACATTATCTTCAACCTGCTGAACCAATCTTTGCGCTTCTTCTAATTCCAGTTCAGTTTCAGCAAGAATTTCTTCGCCGCGTGTTGCCACATCACCTTCATTATCAAAATCATATTCACGCGTCGCAGAGGCTTTTTTCTCGGCGTTGATAAAATCAAGATTTTGATTGGCATCGTCTATTTCGCGAATTTCATCCAAGCTTGGCAATTCGTCCAAACTTTTAAGGCTGAAATAATCCAAAAATTCTTTTGTCGTCGCATACATCGCTGGGCGACCTGGTACATCTCGGTAGCCAACAACGCGCACCCACTCACGCTCTAACAAGGTGCGAATAATATTACTGCTGACCGCCACACCCCGCACATCTTCAATATCGCCCCGCGTAATCGGCTGACGATAAGCGATCAATGACATGGTCTCGAGCAGCGCTCGAGAATAGCGCTGTGGCTTTTCATCCCACAGACGAGTCACCCAAGGAGCGACTTCTTTCCGGACCTGTAAACGATAACCTGAAGCGACTTCCACCAGTTGGATGCCACGATCGGTAAAATCTTCCATCAAACTTTCGAGTGCTTGTTTAATCTGAGGGCTTTTAGGCTTATCAAAATCATCAAATAATAACTGTAAGCGCTCAATTGAAAGCACTTCGCCGCTGGCCATTAAAGCCGCTTCAACAATTTGTTTTAGCTTAATCAGTTCCATGAAGCTCTTCTCTATTATTTTCCGAAGCATCGTCTTCAGAAGCACTGTCTTCAGAATTTTTGCCTGCTAATACATCGTCTGCTGGAGTATCAAATTCAGAGGCATAATCTACCTCTAAAAGGCTGGATTCAATGTGACCTGGACCATCAGCTCTGGCCTTCACGTGAATTGGCCCTAATAATTCGTGCTGCACGATGTCTAATAACGATTCTTTAATCAGTTCCAACATCGCCAAGAAAGTAACCACAACGCCAAGGCGGCCTTCTTCAGGAGTAAATAAATCTGCAAAACTTACAAAATGCCCACCTTTTAGCGCCGCCAAAATATTCGACATACGCTCACGCGTTGATAATACTTCTTTTGCGACTTCGTGTTTTTCAAACATCTGGGCACGACGCATAATTGCCCCCATGGCTAACATGAGTTCTTTCATATCAACATCAGGATGCGCACGCTGTTGAATCTTTTCAGGCGCATCGACTTGCGCAATGAAGTTATCACGCCCCATACGCGGCAACTCTTCCATTTCTTCAGCGGCTTTCTTAAAGCGTTCGTACTCTTGTAAGCGACGAATCAATTCCGCTCGAGGATCGCCCTCGTCCTCTTCTTCACCGTCTTTACTGCGAGGCAATAGCATACGGCTTTTAATTTCCGCCAGCATGGCCGCCATAACCAAATACTCACCAACCATTTCAAGCTGCATTGACTCCATTAAATCGATGTAGCCAATATATTGGGCGGTAATTTCAGCAACGTTCACTTCTAGAATATCAAGGTTTTGCTTACGAATTAGGTATAACAGTAAATCCAGCGGGCCTTCAAACTGTTCTAAAATAATTTCCAATGCGTCCGGTGGAATGTATAAATCCATCGGTAGCTGCGTCATTGGTTGGCCTTGAATCAAGGCAAAAGGCAGTTCTTTTTGACGAGCCGTCAGCATTTTTTTAGCCGATTCTTGAGCAGTAGTCTCTGCAACGACTGAATCTGAAATAACAACCTCTTGAACGACAGACACTGGGGCTTCTAACTGGTTATTTTCAGTTGATACCGTCATGTCTTCATTCTGAGAGTCTGTTGTATTTGTCATAGTCTATTTATTTAAGACCATAGATGCCAACGGCCTGACGGACATCATCCATCATACGCTTGCTTTGAATGCGCGCTTTCGCAGCACCCTTTTGCAATTCTTCTTCAATGTCTTGCGGACGCGTTAGAAGATCATTATAACGTTCACGGCCTTCGCTCACTTCATCATTAATCAAGGTGAACAAACGCTTCTTGGCATCACCCCAACCAATACCTTCAGCAAATGCCTGGCGCATTTCAGCAACCTGATCTTCACTGGCAAAGGCATTCCAAATTTGAAATACTGTTGATCCATTAGGATCTTTCGCTTCACCCGGCTCAAGCAAGTTGGTTTGAATTTTATTGATATGCTTTTGCAGTTTCTTCTCAGTTAAGAACAAGGGAATTGTATTGCCATAGCTCTTACTCATTTTACGACCATCTAAACCTTGTAAAATTGCAACATTGTCGTCGACGACATACTCAGGCAAGGTTAGGATCGGCTGCTTTTTGCTGGCATAGATGTGGTTAAAACGCTGCGCCAAATCACGGGCCATTTCAACGTGTTGAATCTGATCTTTACCGACAGGGACTTTATTGGCGCCAAACATAACGATGTCAGCGGCCATTAATACCGGGTAGCTGAACAGCCCCATGGTAATGGCTTTATCAGCATCTTCACCATTCTCAATATTAGCATCGACTGCGCCTTTGTAAGCATGGGCACGGTTCATTAAACCTTTGCCGCAAACACAGTTCAGCATCCAGGTTAATTCAGAGATCTCTCGAATATCAGATTGACGATAGAACATGGTATTGTCGGTATCTAAACCGAGCGCTAGCCAGGTTGCCGCAATTTCCATGGTAGATTGGTGAACAAGCTTAGGGTCTTGGCATTTGATCAAGGCGTGATAATCAGCCAAGAAGAAGAACGAATCAATTTCACTATTTTGGCTGGCTGCAATCGCTGGGCGAATAGCGCCGACATAGTTACCAAGATGCGGAGTACCTGTGGTGGTAATTCCGGTTAAAACTCGTTGCTTACTCATCAAATGCTCACTTATTACACGAATACTGATCGCCGAATACTGATCTAGATAGAAGACGCGGCGCGAAAACCCGCCATCATACCTAAATTACGTCCCTAAATTAAGAACTAATTTAACCGCTAAGTTCGCTTTTCCTCCGTCTACTGAGCATTGATGAGCTAACAATCTCTTAAAGAAGTCTATTCCAAGAAAGCAGAGGCATCACCGACACCTTGGCGCAGCAATACAATGTCATCACCGGTTAAATCAAGTACGGTCGTCGCCTCGAACCCACAGTAGCCACCATCGATAACGAGGTCGAGGCTATGCTCTAACATCTGACGAATTTCATACGGATCTGAAAGCGGTAATTCATCTCCAGGCATAATCAAAGACGTCGACATTAACGGTTCATTCAATTCTTCTAGAATGGCCTGCAAAATAGCGTTATCAGGCACACGCATACCGATGGTTTTCTTTTTCGGCTGAATTAAGCGCTTAGGCACTTCTTTAGTCGCATCTAAAATAAAGGTAAATGCACCCGGCGTATGCTGTTTAAGCTGGCGATACGTCGCATTATTCACTTTGGCATAATTCGATAGCTCGGAGAGATCTCGACAGACCAAGGTGTAGTTATGCTTATCGTCTAATTCACGTAAGGCTTTTACACGCTCCATCGCCGATTTATCACCAATATGACAAACCAAAATATAAGCACAATCCGTCGGCAAAACGACTAAGCCACCCTTCTGGATGATCTCAACCGCTTGCTTAACCAAACGTGCTTGCGGGTTTTCTGGGTGTATCTGAAAAAATTGGCTCACGATCGATCCTTAATTTGGTCTTATTTTCTAGGTTTATAAACGCTGTGATTTTAGTTTGGCACAGTATTAGGTTATTAACCCCAAATTAGAAGTTAGTCCAAACACCCATAACTTCTTCAGGTTTAGGAAATGTGGGCATTACCCCTAAATCTAAACCAAATTTATTCGGCCCATGAAAATCACTGCCGCAAGATCCTAGCAAGCTTTGGTCTTGGGCGATCTTTTTCAACTGACCGGACTGATTTCGATCCATCAAGCCACAGCAAATCTCCATCGCTTGGCCACCTGCGTGCTGAAACGCTGCTACACAATCTAATAATTTTGTACGCGTTAATTTATAATGATGCGGATGCGCGAGCACGGCTTGGCCGCCACTTTCAACAATCCATTTCACCACGGTTTCCATTGCTGGCCAGCCAGATTTCACATCGCCGATCTTGCCAGCCCCTAAATACTTTTTAAAGGCCGTTTGGCGATCACTCACCATGCCTCTTTCTACAAGATATTGGGCAAAGTGTGGGCGCCCCACCTCACCACCGGCTAACGCTTCTACGGCGGCAAAATCAATTTCTTTTTGCAGCGTTTTCTCTAAGCGTTTGGCAATGGTTTTTGCACGCTCTCGACGAACTTCGGTCTGGGTGCGCTCAGCTTCGACGATCACAGGATGGGTTGGGTCCATATTCAAACCCACAACATGAATGCCCATGCCACGCCACTGAGACGATAACTCAATACCTGGAATTAAATTCAAGCCACGCTCTTTCGCATAGCCTGCAACCTGACGATAACCCGCCATAGTATCGTGGTCTGTAATCGCTAAAGTGCTTACATTTCGATCAATTGCGCGATCAATTAAAGCCTCTGGAGCCAAGGCGCCATCGGATGCTGTAGTATGACAATGAAGGTCGATTTGCGAAGCCATAAAAATTCCTCAATAATACCCCCCCATTGTATGCCCTAGGATATTGATCCACAAATGAAGTTACTCATTGATTTTCTCCCAATCGTCATCTTTTTTATCGTTTATAAAATGGCGCCACAGTGCATTGAAACGATCAGCCCACTATTAAGTGCTGATCAGATTCAATATCTCACCGACATGCCAGCGATCATATTAGCGACCGCAGTATTAATTCCAGCAACCATGCTGCAAATTTTATACACCAAAATATCCACTGGCAAAGTCGAAACCATGCATCTAGTAACACTGGCACTTGTCGTGACAATGGGCGGTGCAACCGTGATATTTCAAGACAAAACCTTTATCCAGTGGAAACCGACCGTCGTAAACTGGTTGTTTGCAGCCGCTTTCTTAGGCAGTCGCTTCATTGGTGAAAAAACCATACTTGAACGCATGATGGGCCAGAATTTAACGCTACCGACAGAAGCATGGAAGAATCTAACCTATGCATGGGTCGCATTTTTCACCTTTAGTGGTACCGCAAACCTCTATGTTGCTTATAATTTCTCCGAAGATATTTGGGTGAATTTCAAGCTATTCGGTTTATTAGGCCTCACCATCGTCTTTATTGTTGCTCAATCATTTTATCTTTACCGCTTCATGAACCCAGAAGGCGAGGAAAAATAGCATGTGGTACGCCATTATTAGTCAAGATGTAGAAAACAGTTTAGAAAAGCGCCTATCAGCTCGTCCTGCACACCTTGAGCGCCTACAAGCTCTCAAGGCAGAGGGACGTTTATTAATAGCTGGCCCACACCCTGCTATTGATAGCGAAGATCCTGGATCTGAAGGTTTTACTGGCAGTTTAGTCGTTGCGGAGTTTGATTCGTTAATCGCTGCACAAGCTTGGGCCGATGAAGATCCTTATGTTGAAGCAGGTGTTTATCTACACGTTGTCGTTAAACCTTTTAAGAAAGTGCTGCCTTAACATTTAACGTATAAACAACTACTATCAACCAACAACTAAAAATATAACGATACACGTTAAAAGGTGACACGATTGAAACAGTTATTTTGCATGATTCTATTAACCTTAGTAACCATTACAAGCTACGCAGCCGTTGAAAAACGCTACGTCAGCGACAAGCTGTGGCTTCAATTACGCAGTGGTCCAGGTAATGACTTTCGAATTTTAAAAGCATTAGCCAGTGGTTCGCACTTAATTTATATGGAAGAAACTGAAGATAAAAATTACACCAAAGTAACAACCGATAAAGGGGTCGAAGGCTGGGTACTTACGCGCTTCCTAGAAAACGAACCTGTCGCAAAAGAGAAACTGATTTTTGCTCAACGCAAGTTGGTTAAAGTTCAAGCTGAGCTCGATACACTGGTAAAGAAAAGCAATGTATTAAGCCAAGAAAAATCATCACTTTCAGGTGATCGCTCTAGCTTAACCCGAGACAAAAAGAACCTAGAAAAAGAACTTAAGCGCATTAAAGCAATTTCTGCCAATGCACTGCAACTCGACAGTAAAAATACTAAACTAACTAAGCGCAACCAAGAGCTTGAGATTCAGTTAGAAACGTTGACCGCTGACAATACTCGCCTTAAAGACAATAAAGAGCGCACCTTTATGATTATTGGTGGCGGCTTAATTATCTTTGGTATTGTTCTTGGTTTAGCCATTCCTGCCATGCGCGGTGGCCGTAAATCAGCTGGCTGGTCTTAATTCAAGCTCTGCCTAAATTGTAGTAGCGTATAATTTTACGCTACTACAATTTGAATAATTGTTGAGCTCGATCAATACTGGCACTTTCGTTGCTAGATATGATTTATCTATTTGATCGAGTTATTCTAAATGCCCACAATAAATATATCCTACAAACTTATTATCAAGTTTTGTTTTTGCTTTGCAATCGCACTCTCTTTCTCTTCTCAAGCGAGTACAACTAACCAAACCTCAGAAACATCAAGCTCAGCAACACTCATTTCTTACCTATCCGATGGAACAGCAATCAACAAAGCAGGCCGCCAGCGCATGTTAAGTGAGCGAGTGGTTAAAGCGTATATACAGCTAAGCATGGAAGTTGACATGCAAAAAGCACAGCAGCAATTCACTGAAGCCCAACGACTATTTAATCAACAGCTACAAGAACTGAAAAATTACGCACCGACAAATAACATCGCGCACAATATTGATGCCGTAGATAAACAGTGGCTCAAAGTTAATGACATAATAAAGGACATACCCACAGCGGAAATGATTCCTGAACTTATTCTTCTCGGAGAAGATTTGGTAGCTCGCTGCCACCAAGTTGTCGTAGATATCGAACGTTTCTCAGGAAGCTCCAGCGCAGCATTAGTCAATACATCAGGCCGTCAGCGAATGCTTAGCCAGAGAATCGCTAAATATTACTTTGCTCACCTATCAGGCCAGAGACAAAGCAATACAATTGAGCGCTTCGAAACAAGCCTGCTTGAATTCGAGCAAGGATTACAAAAACTAAGTGATACTCCTGAAAATTCAGCTTCAATCAGCAAAGCACTGAATAAAGTAAAAGCTCAATTGAAGTTCTCAAAATCTGCTTTTAAAGGTTTAAAAGATGGCTCTTATGCGCCTCATGTCATATCTCGTACCACAGAAAGTATGCTAAAACGAATGGAGATTATTACTCAACAATACGAAAACTTGCATAACGAGTTGAATAATCAATAACCGTCTAGCTAACCTGATTTTTTGAGTTCTTTGAATTTTATTATACGATTAGCCACGACTAGACAGTGCACTCAATTCATATCTCTATTATGATGTTTGCCAATTTATTAAAACCAAAATTCATCGTTGGAGATCTGAACAATGCGCTTTATCACTCTGGCTCTTAGCCTTCTATTATCACTATCCTTTTCTACTCAAGCTGAAACAACAGCAACGCCGATTGCCGATAAACAGACAGCCATATCAGAAGCGGCAAAAACTATCGATCTCATTATTGAAACTAGCATGGGTAAAATCGAAGTAGAACTGAACGCCGAGTTAGCGCCTATCTCCGTTGCGAACTTCATGCAGTACGTAGAAAGCGGCTTTTATGATGACACCATTTTTCACCGTGTTATCAATAATTTCATGGTACAAGGCGGCGGCTTCAATAAGTACATGCAGAAAAAGCCAACACAGCCGATGATTAAGAATGAAGCTAAAAATGGCTTGAAAAATGATCGTGGTACCTTATCTATGGCACGTACAGGTGTTGTTGATAGCGCCAGCAGCCAGTTCTTCATCAACCATAAAGATAATGACTTCTTAAACCATGGTGGTCGTGATTATGGCTACGCTGTTTTTGGTAAGGTAACAAAGGGAATGGACGTTGTTGACGCTATTGCCCGTGTTCAAACTAAATCAGGTGACGTTCCAATCAACCCTGTTGCTATCAAAAAGATACGCATAAAAGAAGTGACAGCACCGATTGCATTAAAAGCTCAATAAGTACTCCTTATAGATATTTGAAAGGCTCTATTGCCCGCTTAACGTACTTTAGTTGAATCAATAGAGCCTTCTTTATAAGCAATTCCTCAATTTCTTGCCGTATCGCATACCACTCAGGTGAAGCTCAG
>Ga0209292_1000189_pt1 | contig 86664 bp, 69 predicted proteins | sample GOMGulsemesocosm_2_FD_184634 | JGI IMG/M metagenome (GOLD analysis project Ga0209292, IMG submission 184634) | Methane-oxidizing microbial communities from mesocosms in the Gulf of Mexico - GOM9C Gulf of Mexico (SPAdes) (version 2) | ecosystem: Environmental > Aquatic > Marine > Cold seeps... | reverse complement strand
TCCCCATAACGATTTAACGTTAGGTTCATCGTCCAGTTTTCCTTTTTATATAAAGTGCTTAGACTAATTCTATTTTCTGGCTGCCACTCTTCTATGATAGATATATCTTGCTCTGAAAATATTTTATCTGGTGAAATATCTTCTAATCTACTTTTTTGCGGTATAAAAATATTAACAACATCTGTTTTTGTAAAATTGGCGGCAAGAGTAACATCGAAAATACCGTCAAATGCATGTGTATTCCATGTAACGATCAAATCAAGCCCAGTGGTCTCAGTGTCCGCGCCATTAAGAAAAAACTGACTAACGCCAGCACCAGAAGCTTTTAATGCTGCGTCAAGTGCTGATGATAAACCTGCGCCTAATTTATTACTGATCACAATCCTATCTTCAATATCAATCGCATAAAGATCAACCGTAAGCTTAATCTCGTCAGTAGCCTGATAAACAACACCTAAACTATAATTAATTGACTCTTCTTCTTTTAATTCTGGTATGCCAATCGCTTGAGCCAACACACTATCATTTCTGAAGGTTCCAACTTGTTGAGCAATTAAATCACCCTCAAGATTATTTGGATCTGTCACGAATTGGGTACTTATATTATTAAAATAGAGCTGTTGCATTGAAGGCGCTCTAAATCCTGTACTAAGTGCTCCTCGAAGAGCAAAAAGTTCAGTAATAGACCAATTCGCAGCAAGTTTCATATTGGTACTATCACCAAAACCATCATAGTCATCGTATCGTATTGCTGCACTTAGAATAAATTCATGGGTCAATTCTTTTTCTACATCGATATAAAAAGAATATACATCTCTGGTTTCATCAACCGCTGATACAGGACCAATACCACCAAAACCTTGAGTTCCAGCACTACGGTCTTCCATAAATAAGCTGTTACCCTCTAAACTGTCATAATCGCGATAGGAATATTCGTCACCCGGAATAACACGATATTCATCTGTTCTTATTTCAGATCCCATCGCTAATAAGAAGAAATCAAATTCTTGGGTATAATCGATATTAATGGTTTGTAAACTAAGCTCTAACCCGTAAGCAAACGCAGAGCGAGGTATTACGGAACGAATATTATTAGCACTTAACCCCAAACCTCCATAACGTAGACTGTTAGCATAAGATGAGTTGATGCTGTCACTGGTAACATAGTCGATATTGTTTTCGCCATAGGTATAGGATAAATCTAACATTGAGCCATTATTAAAATAGGTTTTGTAGCCAAAGTTATAAGACAGATCGCTAATATCCGTGTTAATTATCGGCAGGAATCCAGTGGGAATAGTCGCATCACCATCTTGCAAAGGAGCATTGCCATCATTGTTATCGTTATGTCGAAAAAACGCAGCGGACTCGTTACCTCGGCTCGAATAGGTAATAAAACTATATAACTCACCGAAACCTAACTCGTAACCAGCACTTGATGTTATCGCGATTTGTTGAGAGTCAGCATCTCCAATACGGAAAGTTGTACGGGCAGCAATAGTTTCTCTAATATCAGCCAATAATAAATTTCCATTAGCCAACGTTGTACACCCCGAAAACAGACAAGAACCATGCAAACCTGCGCGATTAGTTGCGCCACGATCTCTAAAGCTTAACGTGGTATTTAGATAGCCATGATCACCCAGTGCGACTCCTTTGTTAAAGTCTATATTGATAGTTTCACCATCACCTTGAGCATATCCGCCATACGAAACAGCTAATTTCCCTCCGTCAGATCCATCGTTAAGCGCAATATTTATTACACCCGCGATAGCGTCTGAACCATATTGAGCTGCTGCCCCATCACGTAAAACTTCGATTCTTTTAATAGCAGAAGCAGGAATTGAATTTATATCAGTTCCTGCTGTTCCTCGGCCAACGGTTGTATTTATATGAATAAGACTGGCTTGATGACGTCGCTTACCATTAATCAGGACAAGTGTTTGGTCAGGGCCTAACCCTCTTAATGTCGCGGGGCGCAGTGCATCAGTTCCATCACTAATGGCTGAACTAGAAAAATTGAATGATGGAGCTAGAGATTTTAACATCTGGCCAACTTCAGTTTGTCCTGTATTGGCTAATACATCCGCAGTAAAAATATCAACTGGAACAGGTAATTCGTCTGCTAATCGCCCAGAAACTCGACTACCAACAATGGTGATTTTTTCTATAGATTGTTCTTGAACTGAATATTTTTGGGTCGGTTTACTCGATAAAGCAGGAACTTGAGAGGCTTCAACGTCCAGTTTTTTAGCTATTAATTTACTTTCATTTTTTTGTTTATAGGTAATGCTCAATTGACCAGAGTCATCGACAAGCGCATTTAAATCAGTACCATGTAATAATTTTTTAAGACCTGATCGAATCGAGTAATACCCTTTTAATCGATTAGTTTGAAATTTTTTGGCTAAACCATATGAAAATATGATGGTTTGATTCGTTTGTTGAGCAAAGGCAATTATCGCTTTATCGGCACGTTGTTTATCAATGTCAAATTTAATCAGGTCTTCTGCACTAACCTCCAAAGATAAAAATAACGAAATGGAAATCAGTGCCTGCATTGTCTTTAGGGAAAGGCAGGCGTTAGGCGAACTAATACGATCTAATAATCGTCTACTATGTAATATTAATAAACGGTGCAAAAAATAAAAGCCTCAATCTACGTGTTATTTTATCTGAGCTGGCTTGATGAAAGCGCTAATTAAAGAACATATACAGATAATAGTGCTAATAAGTTAACACTATTTATATGAGTATTACATTCTTTCAGATGATAACCGAATTAAATCTGAAGACGTTTTTTGGTGATGGATATTAAAATTAAGACTCAGCGATTTCAATAACCCATCAATGTCATCAGCTTTAAAATAGCCAGCAATAACTAATTGAGACAACTCATCATCCATAATTTCAAAATGAGTATTACTATAACGGCTAATTTCTTTTAACGCTTTACCTAGCGGCTCACCTTCAAAAATTAGCATACCTTGTTGCCATGCTAAATCTCTTTGAACCTGTACGAGTGTTACTTTATTTATCGGCCGTAAAATATTATCGTCAATTACCGCTTTTTCTCCAGACTTAACCAGTACACCAGGAAGGTTTACCAAGGTTATTGAACCGGTTTGATGAGTGAGATAATCAATAAATTCATCAGACTTAGATATGAGAACCTTACCCTCAGTAACCAGTAACTCTAGATCTTGGTTTGTATCTTTTTGCACATTAAATATAGTGCCTAAAGCGGTAAAAGACTTTTCGCCAGCCTGAACGGTGAATGGCCTCGTACTGTCTTTAGCGACATCAAATTTTGCTTCACCTTGTAATAATTTAACATAACGCTGACGTTCATTGTAAACGACCTCAATAATACTATTGGTATTGAGTTGAATACTTGTACCGTCGCTCAATGAAAAAATCGCTTGTTTGCCAACCTTGGTGGAAAAATTTTGGACAACGTTTTGATTTTGATTCAATGATGGAAATATTTGGAAATCGGTTGTTAAACTTCCACCTAACAATGCGACAAAGATAACACTTGCTGCTACTGCTATTTTTCTGAAATGATGACGAGTTCGTTTCGTTGCATTTTCCAATGGGAATAAAGCACTTAATTCATTGAGCACGCTCAAATCATCCCATAAAGATGCCATTTTCATTAATATTTCACGATGAGCATTACTCTGATTTATCCAGAGAGCAATTTCTTTTTTCTCACTTTTTGTACAACCACGATCGATGCGACTTATCCATAAACAAGCCTGCTCTTGAATTTCTTCTTTACTGCTAAATTGGGTAACTTTAGTCATCAACTATAAACTCTTTATACTTTTGCCAGAAGGCAGTTCTTCGACACTATTTAAGTGACTCTGGTTATTGTCATTTTGTTCCATATACAATGAACATTGAAATAACCCTTTCGCTACATGTTTTTCAACAGTGCTTTCGCTAATATGCAGATATTTTGCTATTTCTTTTTGGCTGAGACCATAGACTTTTTTCAAAATAAAACATTTTCGGACTGCTGTTGCTAACTGATTTGTTGCTTGAACAAAAACTAAGAATCTTTCTTTACTTTCAAATTCGTCTTCAAAGCTCTGCGAACTCAACTCTACCGGGGGTTCACTGAACTCTTCAATGGAATCATTAAATTTATTATCCCACTTTGCAATATGATTTAACGCTAAATTTTTAGCTGTTTTTAACATATAACTACGTGAATATTTAATTTCTTGTTTTAAGTTAGCTTCATAACTGCGAACAAAGGTGTCTTGAACAATATCATCAATATCTTCTGGATGAACTATGCGGCTAACTACACGCCTTATTTTAGCCGTGTAACTAATGAAAACATCCGATAGTTTGGGTTCTGTTATCATTCACTTAGTACTTATTATATTAAAATATAAATCGATCTTAGTGCGAAAATCAAACAACTACAAGCGTTAAATTACGCTTCAAAATACAACAAAAATAAAAATAATATTTTTTAAAAAATATTAAAGCCAGAGATAAATAACAAGGCTAAAAAATTTAAACTAACAATAACAATACTTAACCTGTAATAATATTAAGTTACGCTTTAAAAAAATTTGTGTTAACCGCAGAAAAAGGATAAAAACGCGGTGTAAAATGCAACTATCTGAAATAAATATATGTGGATTTTAGTTTTTCAACTGTCTATAGGTTACTGGGATTTTATATGCGTTTAATATCAACGAATTCATCATGTGATTTTGATTAAACGCATCTTTTTTTTCCATAACTTTTTCCATAACTTTTTCCATAACAATGCCAAGAAAGTAACAGGGAATGTAATGTTAAAATCAAATAATGTCATCAACACAACAAACTTAGAAAAAGAGGATGATGCTGATCCTTATTTTGATGAAAAAATAATAAGCACTGATCCCCTTAACAGCATGACACGCAAATTAGATAGCCTAGAAAATGAAAACAAAAGCTACGTATTGGGATATAACTAGCGTTATTTTTACATGCATCATAATAAAATGAGGAAATTAATCTGCTACCTGTCTATTAAATTACCCTGAACACCGTAAGGCGTTCAAACACACTTATTTAGTCATAGGTATCATTTAATGGACATAGTTGTAAACATTACAGAAACATTATTTATCGCGCTTATCGTACTTTTTTCAGGATACTTTCTTAACAGTAAAATTCCTTTTTTAAGAAACAACAATATACCCGAACCTGTTGTTGGCGGCATCGTATTTTCACTTATACTCACCTTAATACATTCTTACTTAAACATTAATTTTCAATTCGATATGAGCTTAAAGAACCCTTTAATGACGATGTTTTTTACCACTGTTGGTTTAGGAGCAAGTTTCAGTTTATTATCAAAAGGTGGACCTAAAGTTCTGCTCTTTCTACTTGTTGCCACTTTATATTTATTTGTACAAAATACTGTTGGTGTTGTTTATGCCATTTCAACAGGTATGGACCCATTAATGGGACTCATTGGTGGTTCAGTCACTTTATCAGGAGGGCACGGTAACGGTGCGACTTATGCAGACTTATTTATAGCTGAATACAATATGCCTTCAAGTACCTTTGAATTAGCCATGGCTTCTGCAACTTTAGGTCTCATATTAGGAGGGCTGGTTGGTGGCCCTGTTAGCAGAAGACTTATCAGTCGTCATAACTTATCGTCCAGTGATAAAGACACCCATTTAAAAGGCGGCGAGGATGAGGCAATTACCTTTGATCCTGAAGAGTATGATTTAGTTACCCCCAAGAGAATGATGGAAACCCTGTTTTTTATTCTGCTTTGTATGGTGTTAGGCCAGATAGTTTATCTGGAATTAAAAAATGGCGGCATCGTGCTACCTGCATTCTTAATTCCCTTATTGTTTGGCGTGGTGGTAACAAACATAACGGAGGTATCCAAACGATACCGTATCAGTAAAGCATGTATTGATTTATGGGGAACAATGGCCTTGTCGATTTTCTTAACGATGGCTCTCATGTCACTCAAAATTTGGGAGCTGCAAAATTTAGCGGGAACCATGTTATTTCTTATTTTATTGCAAGCTACGTTATTAATGGTCTTTGCTTATTTTGTCACATTTAGAGTCATGGGAAAGAATTATAATGCGGCAATAATGGCCGGAGGACATTGCGGCTTTGGTATGGGCGCTACACCTACAGCCGTTGCTAATATGGAATCTTTGGTTGCACGTCACGGCCCTTCACCACAAGCCTTTTTGGTGGTTCCACTCGTGGGCGCCTTTTTTATTGATATAACCAATGCGGTAATAATTCAATTATACTTAAGTTTGCCGTTTGTAACTGGACAGTAAACTATTGCAAAGTGCTTAAATAAAAATAAGGCGATAACCTCTTGTTTGTCAGAGCTATATTGAGTGCGCATTTAAACTTGAGGTTAAAAAAAGGCTGCGAATAACACAGCCTACCTTAAAGTTATAACCCTCTTTGCCACTCTTGACGAATGGGAATACTTTTAGATTGATCTATCGCCATTTGAACTGTGTTCACTAATTTATCTTTATCCTTACCTAATATACCTTTCAAGACTAAATAATTTGAAGCATGATCCGATCTAAAAATAGTTTTATCTAATTCAAGCTCTGATAATAAAATCTTCATTTCTTTAAACAACTCTTGCTGATTTAACAAACGAAAAGGTTGCTGATCAGGAAAGTTTCTAGCAAAACGCTCTTCTCCTAATGGAAAACTTACCACCAATGTAGACAAGTAATCTGGTTGAGCTTCATTCATTAATTTTGCTGAATTAACGGCATGCTGCTCTGACAATTCAGGACCACCTAATCCGTTTAATATCATCACAGAGCTTTTCATACCCGCTTGTTTAATTTTATTCAGTGCCACTAAGGAGCTTTGATACGTTTCACCTTTTTCAATTATCCTAAGCACCTCATCATCACCACTTTCACAGCCAACATACAAAAGTGATAAACCTAATGCCCGTAATTCGGTGAGTTGTTCAATGGTTTTATTGGTTAAGTTTCTCGGTAAACAATAACTTGAAACACGGGTCACTTGCGGTAAATACTTTTTGATCAGTTCTAAAATTTCTTTTAAACGCTTAAACGGTAACATCACCGCGTCACCATCGGCTAAGAACACCCGACCTACCGGTAAACCTGACTGAGCTATTTCAATAAGCTCTTGCTCTATCAAGTCTATTTTCTTAGGCTTGAATTTTTTATTTTCGGCGGTGTACATATCGCAAAAACTGCAATTATTCCAAGAACAGCCATTCGTTACTTGTAATATTAAACTCTTCCACTCACTGGGTGGACGAAAAACTGGCTCAATATACTCAATGGGATACATACTTTTCCTAATGTTTTTAAATTACATATAGCCGTTATCATTCAAAATCTAGAAATTGATTTTTGAAACGCAATAAACTGTTATTGAATGGTAATAAGTATATCTACCAAGAACGTCTATTTTTAAACGGTTTAGCTTGTTCATTATCATGGGTTTGATTATAGCTTTTTATCTTTTGATTTTTACTCAGTATGACTTTTAATTGATAAAAAGTTTCGCGAGCTAAAGTATAACGGTCGCTTCGCCACCATACTTTGTTGTATAGCTTTTTGACACCAGCAACAGCATCAGGAGATTGTTGGCAAAGTGACTCGACAAGCGTCTTTGCAGAAGCGATGGGATCAGAAGATATTTCTGTGACCAAGTTAAACTCAAGCGCTTGTTCTGCCGTAATCTCTTTTCCAGTCATCGCAAGCAGCTTGGCTTGATCAGCGGGCAAGTGTTCTTTAAGTGATATAGTCCCTCCCATATCAGGGATTAATCCCCACCTTGCTTCAAGAATTGATAAGGTAGCTGTTGGTTCAACAAAACGAAAATCGCCTCCTAGGGCTATCTGTAAACCGCCGCCCCACACTCTTCCATGTAAAGCCATGATCACAGGTACAGGCACTTTACGCCAACCTGTTGAAACACGTTGCGCTAAATTGGATTGGCCGGGAAGCCACTTGAAAAGCAGCTTTAACATATTAAAAGGCGCTTTCATTACTGATTTCACATCTAAACCACTACAAAAATCAACACCTTCACCGTGTACTATTACTGCGCGAATACTTTTATCTTTTTGTAATTGTTTAATTACTTTGTCAAGATGGTGAAACATGTTCATATCAATAGCGTTATGTTTCTCTGCACGATTAAGTGCAACATAAGCGATGTTATTTTCAATCGTTAATAATACAGTTTTTTCTGACATACTTTACCTCTGGTTCGACCAGGCATAAAATAACCTTGTCGACAAGAGATGTAAATATAAATAATTAACAGTGTCACTTAAGTCAATATTACACTTGTAAGAGTCTAATAAATAATAATCGAATTAGAGTCGTTAATCCGGTGTTTTAATTGTTATCAATGAACTAATTAAAACTATAACAACTCAATGATTTTTCTGTGATATTCAAAGTATAATAAACGATGATTTAACTTATAACGTTGACCAGTGCTTTAACATTAAAACTGCGTCTTGCTTATTAGGAAAAGAAGTACCTGTCATTGTTGCTTCTTTAAGATAACTATTCGCTTCCTCCCTCCGGCCCAATTTATCTAACACTATAGCTAGGTGGTAATTTACTTCAGCATTTTCATGCTCAAAAGAATAAGCCAACCTAAGTAAAGCAAGGGCTTGCTGGTAATTTCCTCGATTAATTTCAATCCATGCTTTTGTATCCAAAATCGTGACACTATCCGGAAGAAGTTTATATGCTAATTCAGCCATATCAGCTGCTTTACTATTTTGCTGAAGTGATAGATAGACCAGTGCTATGTTGTTTAGTAATATTGGGTTGTTTGGGAGCTTTTCTAATAAGGCTAGATATTGATTCAACGCGATATGATACCGCTCTGTATTATGATATGTTTCGGTTAATGCAATAGCTGAAATTAAATCATCGGGCCGTTCTTTGAGCCAAGAAGAAAGTAGTAAAATGATTTTTTCATTCGCCTTTTCTTGTTTATAAATACGATATAAACCTAATACAGCGGGTTGTGATGCTCCTTTATCTAATGAAGCCAAATAATAATCTTGTGATTTTTCTAATTCGCCAAGCATGCTAAAAAGATCACCTTTAAACCTGTCTATTTTAGCCGTATTACCAATAATAATATTCAATTGCTCTATTAGCTTTACCGCGTATTTCTCGTCTTTTAACGAAATAACTAAAGCGATTAATTTGTCGTATGCTGGAATAAATTTGTCATTCCATGCTAATGCCCTAATTAATTTATTTTTTGCGGGTAACAAGTACCCTAAACCTATTTGGTAATTAGCCAAGTCTAATAAAATCAGTTCTTTTTTAGCGCTATATTTAATCGCTTTATCAAAAGTATCATTAGCCTTAGTATTCTGTTTATTTTGATAATAGAGCTTGCCTAATATTGCATAGGTTTGGCTATTTTTCTCATTACTCAGTATGAAATTTTTTGTTAATTCAATCGCACTCTCAATCTTTTTTTCCTGTTGATAAATTGAAACCAGACGAGTAAAAGCTAAAAAGCTAGAGCGATTTATTGCAAGTGCCTTTAAGTATTTTTTTCTGGCCAACTCTTTATTGTTATTACTTAAATATGTATCACCTAACTCTATATTAACGGCGCTATTGTTAGGGCCAAAAACCTCGTTATAAGTTTTTAGTCTAGTAATCGCATCATCAACATTATTTTCAAACACATCTATTCTTGCTAAGTGAATGACAGCTTGGCTATTCTGGGGAGAAAATACCAAAGCATCTTGATAGCTTTTCTTTGCGTTTTTCATATCACCCGACAAACCTAATGCGCTTCCTTTTAACTGGTGAATATATGAGTCACTAGGTAACGTTGTTAACAAGTTGTTTATGTGAACTAAGGCTACTTTAGGCTTGCCTACCTCGATGTATGCTTTGGAAAGTAGCAATAACCCTTCAGTGCTTTCATTCAGTCCTCTACGATTATTCAAACTAGATACAACTTTGCTGTATTGGCCACTTATCATATAAAGCTTAGCTAAATTGATTATCGGCTTTATCAGATCAGGTTGCAGTTTGGACGTTTGCTGAAAGTAATACTCCGCTTTTTCATATTCACCAAGAACCATTAATACTTTGCCGAACAAAGAAAATATTTCTATGTCTGACGTTTTATATAGAACCAATTTTGAAAGAGCTGATTTAGCTTCGATAAAATTGTTTTGCGCTATGGCTATTTTTACATGTAGTTTTTTAGCATCTATATCTTCATTGTTTATTTTCATATATTTAATTAAAGATTGGTAAGCATTATTATGATTACCTTGTTGAAAATTAACTAAACTCGACAAATAATAAAAGATAGGAAAATCGTCCTTGATAATATCAGGTACTGAACCGAGGACATTGATTAAATGAGCGATAGTCTTAGCTGATTCGTTTGTATCTCCTAAAGAGATGTTAGTGAGGTATTTTATAAAATTAGCGCCTGGCTCATTGGGTATAATTGCTAATATTTGTTCAATTTCATGTTTTGCTTTGAGTAAATCACCACTATCAAGTAATAGCACCGAATATATTAACCGAGCAGGAGAACTATTTGGGTTTATCTGAAGCGCCTGTTTTACATTTTTTGTTGCTGTATCAATTTCTCCGGACATTTGATGAACTACCGCACTTATCAACAGAACATTTAAATTATTTTCATCAATCTTCATTGCTTGTTTAATAAAACGTTTAGACTGAAAGAGTCGACCTGTTTTTAATGCTACTTGAGCCCGTCCTAAAAGAGCTTTCAAGTTATCCGGTGATTCTTGCAATACCTCTACAAAGATTTGATCTGCTTTATTAAAATGCTTATTACCCAATAACGCTTGTGCTTGATACAATAAAAAAACATTTCGATTAACGTTATTGAATGTATAAAAGTATTCATCTACGAAGCTCAATACTTCATCAAATTTCCTTTGCAAAAGGAGTGCATCCATCAAATAAGTCGATATATAAGCCTTATCAGCTCCAGCTAATTCAGCTTTCTTTAATTCAATTTCAGCTAAACTTCCTTTGCCTAAAACAAGTAATAGCCGAGCGTTTAAAATCCTAGAGGGCAAATGTTCAACAGATTGACTTAGGGCATTTTTAAGGTGAATTCTCGATGATTCAAATTCTAATTTATTGAAACTTATTAGCGCCTTTTCATAATGTGTATTTAAGACACTTGCTAATGCAAAAAGGTTATAAAAACTGATCGATAAACAAAATACATACATCAGAAAGTAATTTACCCGCCTATTCGTATTTGGCAAATACTTTCGCACTCGGATTATAGGCATACTGGTTATTCCTTATTTAGATTTAACTCATATAAACTCTTCATTTTGTCTATTTTATTCATGCTTATTCGCAATTATAGATAATCTGGAACGGCAGTAGAGGAGAAAAATAAATGCGCCACCTATTAAACTAGATGAATCTGGTTCTGGCACAGAGGCTATTTGAGGTGCTTCAACAACAGAATTAGGTAAATGAACTTCCGATGTTGTTAAAAGAGAGAAAACGCCTAAAGATCCCTCAATGGGGTTCGCTGAAGTAACTGTTGCATAGGGGGCAAGTAAACTTCCCATAAAACTATGGGCATGAAGCTGAATAGTTTGCGCTTCATAAAAATTCCATAATATTTTCTCACGCCCTATTAACGATGTAAAAACATTACCAACCTTATTGCTACTATTCGACCAGTTAGCGTTCACCCCCCCAACATTAATAATAATACCAGCGATGGAGCTGATGTTATTTGCAAGCATTTCTATCTGTTGTACAGCGGTATTTGTAAAAATTCCCCATTGCGTTATATCAAAAATTGCATAATCATCAACGCCTAATGTCTGATCAACATTGAATTTATAGGCGCTAGGCTGTCCTGATGGGATAGTTACGCTGCTATTACTTGTCATATCCCTAAAATCCTGGGAATTTTCAATCAATTGATTTTCAAAGTCACTTTTTAGAGTATCTAAATTTGTTTGGCCGATCCAGGCCGCATTATTCACCTTTCGCCCATTGACCTTTTGTTGACCATTCCATTTGACTGTATTCCCCATGCCTACGACTAATCCACCGATAATACTTAGCGGACCACCACCATTTATGTTTCCTGCAACCTGTAAAGATGGCCCATCATAAGGTGCAGATAAACTAATGCCGTAGTTATGACTGTTACCTCCGATGATATCGCCACCGACAAAAGTTCTCCCTTCTATATCAGAGTTGCTACTAAAATCCCCAAGAGTGACTAGATTATAATCGTTGAGTAAAAATGTGCCGCTTGATGCAAATAGTGAAAATAGTGAAACTAACGAAATAAATAATATTTTTATCATAATTGCTCCTAAATATTTTTTGGGATATTAAAAAGATATTCACTATACAATTCAATAAATAGGCCAACATTTTATGAGGAACAACATGAATAAAAAGTTCTTTTTAAACAATGAACTAATTAAAAAATCAATAAGTTATTAAAAATCATTATTTTTATCGCGATAATTTAATTTTGATTTATTTTTAAATTGCAAAAAATTTAGTGCTTTATCAGAGGAGTGTTAACGTAAATTGTTAGATTATTATTTAATTGACTCTACTGTCGTTATTCATTGCTAGTTCATCATTTTGCAAAGATAAGAAATCAATTAAAAACCATTTTAAACAAGTAGATAAATAAAAAGTATCATAAAGACCTAAAAATAGCGTTCATTAGGTAATAGTAGTAAGGAACCTTGATTCTGCTTTGCAATTTGCAATTTGCAAATGACTTTATTTAATAAGGTCATTATCAGGTAAATCCCCTATGACTTTATTCATTTATATTTTTATTTCACTCCTCTGGTATTTTTATTTACTATCTGTATCAATCAATAGTATATACGGTTCCGACTCGACTTAAGTGGCACTACACATAAAACCTAAAAAACAGGATTCATTAAAATGACAAAACATTTTCACGGTAAAACAGTCATCATCACGGGTGCATCGGCGGGAGTGGGTGCAGAAACCGCTAGAGCATTTGCGAAAATGAAGGCTAAACTTGTTTTATTAGCAAGAGGACAACAAGCACTCGACGTTATAAGCGAAGAGCTATCAGTTCACACTGACGTGTTAGTTATTGCAATGGATGTGTCTAATGCTACTGATTGTCAAAAGATGCTCGTTAGTGCCCAAGAAAAATTTGGTGAGATACATTACCTGATTAATAATGCCGGTTACCATAAACGCGGAGAGGTAGAGAATAACTCGCCTGAAGCATTAGCCAAAATGGTTGATGTTAATTTACGTGCTCCCATTGAATTAACCGCTTTGACTTTACCTTATATTCGAACCAGCATTACGAAAGGTGGTTTTGGCGGAATAGTAAACGTAGGCTCTTTAGCTGGCCGAACACCGTTACAAGGCGCCGCGACATATTCAGCGACAAAATCAGGCTTACGTGCTTTTACTTACGCACTATCTGATGAATTGCAGGGTTCAGGAATAAGTGTTGGGCTAGTTTCTCCAGGCCCTATTAATACTGGCTTCATTATGTCTGAAATAGATGAAGTAGAAGATATAGTATTTTCTCAACCTATGAGTAGTCCACAACAAGTAACTGATGCAATCATATGTGTGGCCAAAGGCGAGGAAATTGAAATTTCATTACCTAACTCTAGCGGCTGGCTAACCACCATCTCCTATTTATTTCCAGCATTAAGGCGACTTTTGCGACCATTACTTTATAAAAAAGGCCGAAAAGCAAAAGAACGCTACAGAAACAAAACACAATAAAGCTAAGTGTTACGTACATTCATAGAATATCTGTATATAATATGTTTATAACTGATCAGTAATAAAAGAATCTCATGACGCTAGAAAACGAACAACTCAACAATCCCTTACATGGGTTAAAATTAGATACGCTCTTAGATGAATTGTTGGAGCACTATGGTTTTGAAATATTAGCTGAATATACCAATATTAATTGTTTTAAAAATAAGCCTAGTGTTGTTTCTAGTTTGAAATTCTTACGTAAAACCGAATGGGCGCGAGAAAAAATAGAACGTTTTTATTTATACGAATTTAAAAACTTGCCAAAAGCTGATGATGTTCAATATGAAATACCGCCACGTCTGCGAGTTATTCCTGCGCATCAAAAACCTAGAGATCCGGCAGTATTGATTGCCGGGCAAGCACCAGCCCCTAGAGTTAGGTCATCAAATTTCTCGGATAATAAGCCTTCATCACATGGTAGAGGTAACAGAAGTGATAGCCGAAGTGGTGGTTATAAAGAAAATAATGAACGTGGCTTTGCCCGACGTACAGAAAAATCAGAGGCTGCAAAACCATCAGGCGGTTCTTCAAACCCTTATTCTGATTCTCCTAAATAAGATAAATAGAGCATTCAAAAGGCAGAGTAACTAAACGGTTAATCTGCCAACATATCAATAAACGCTAAACTAAAGCCGTAAATATCTCCAGGCCAACGCGCTGATAAATAATTTCGATCTCTTACAAAGTGACCACGTGATAGGTTTTGTAAATCATCTCGAAATAGCGGAAAACTCCCTTCAATAAACTGTGTTTTACAGGCGAGCGCTGATATTAATTCATCTTCAGTTGTCGTATTTGGATAGGTTAAATAATAATCTCCCAGCCAAAGTCGCGTTAAATTATAAGCAGTAAGCTCCTGACGCTTCAATAAGCCGGTACATTTATAATGATGAATAACGGATTTTTGCGTTTTTGCATCAATGCTTCTAGCAGGAATTAAAACACCATGACATACCGCTGCCACTGGTTTATTTTCATTAAAAAAATCCACCACTAACTTTTGTAATATTTCTGATTCTAAATACTCTTTAACACCCTTGTCATGCCCACCTGGCAATAACAGCCCATCAAAGTCATCAGCAATAACATCCGTATATTTCAAAGGATTGATGAACGCTAAGGATTTTTCCATTTGACGATAAGCAATAACGGCATCTTGGCGAGCCTGTAAAATAGGTTTAAGTAAACCCAAACTTTTCCCTGTTAACATTATTTCATCGGTGATCGCTATATTGCCATCAGGGGTAATGAAGGTTATTTCAAATAGTTTTTCGTTAAGCAATAACCAAGGAATAGCAACTTCAGAGGGATCACAACCATAATGTGGCAATGGAATTAATACTTTTTTTTTCTGCATATTCATTCGTCAATTTAATCCTAATTATTATCTTCTTCTTGCTGTAAAAATAATGACCACTGCGCTTCGTACTCAAACATCTGGTGATGTTTTTTCGAAGCTAAGTGCATTTGTTTGTCCCGCTCATTTGTAAATGCTCCCGTTCTACAAACTTGACATGTTTTGTGCGCAGGCACCCTGCTTGGACGATTATAGGTAATATAATCATCGCTAGCATGATCAAAAATAATTTTACAGCTTTCTAAAGGATCACTGCTGTAAATATAGGTAGTGCCTTGAGTTGATTTGACATGTGTATCTCTGTTTACATTCCTGACTTTATAGTCAGGAAATTTAGACATATCAAAATAAAATCTTCCAATAAAATTAATAGCTGAATTGCGTATCAAGGATCTTTCGATATCCCATTCTAGATATGGTTTCACATTCTTTGAAGTGATCAAGGCTATTTTCGCGCCATTATCATCAAGGAAAGACTCGAAGCAATTCAATAAATATTTTCTCAGTAAAACTCTATGTAAGGTGTTAACACTAAAGCTTTCGCACTGAGCTTGGAACGCTTTTTGAGAAGGAAATGCAGGTAACAAAGGGAACTGAAAAATAACAACATCAAATGACTTCTTGTTAAGTTCCCCCCAAGTACTTTTATCCGTGACGTCAAACTCGGTAATGACTTGGCAATTTTCTTGCTGAAGTTGGCGATAATATTCATCTCCATACTTTTCATCTAAGCAATCTTTGCTGTCGTATATCGTTGCCGTTAATTGGCGTGGTCGATGATATTTCAATAATGATGCTGAAAAAGATAGATCACCATCTCCAACAGTTAAAACGCGCCACTTAGGATCAATATACATAATTAGATTTACAAACGAATAAAATAGACATTGTACATACCTATGACTATAAATACGCTAGTTTTGTACCATGATAAACGTTAACTGTATTTCTTTATCATGGCTTTCGAGCAACTATTTGTGCTACCGCTTGCTTGTTACTGCCCGTATCAGAAATTTTTGTCCCTTCAAAATAATGTAAAATTTGCCAATCAGAAAAGTATTCTGCTAACTCCCCTGCTTTTAATAGGAAATCAGGATTTTTGGGACGGCCCAACTCAGCTTGCAAAACCGTAAAGGTTTCATAAATGACTAAACCATTGGGTACAACCGCGGCTTTAATTTTATCAATAAGCGGACGATGAAGATAACGATAAACCATCACGGCACTGTAAAGGTTTTCAGTTAACGGGTTTGCGTTTTCAAGCTCAAAATCAATTTCCCAGAATTTGGCTAATGAAGATGAATATTTATCAGGACCTTTATTTATCGTTTGCTTAACATCGTCTAATGCCTTTGTTCTAACATCAGAAAAAACGACGGATAAATTTTTCTCAAGACAAAACAAACCATTTCGACCACTTCCACAAGCAAGATCTAAAATAGGTAGTGAGTCATTATGTATTTTTAGATCAGCTAAGTATTGGTTCAGTAATATTGAATGCATAGGCTTATCTTTTGAACGTTAAAACAAAAAAGGCTGCAAATTAATTTGCAGCCTTTGCTTTTTTAAATACTATCTATGGAAACTAGTATATAAAAATATTCTTAATACTCGATAACTTAAAACTGAGATACTGGTGCAGCTATTGCTGTACGAGTAATTTCAGCGTCAACTTTTAGTGCTTCAACAAAACTTTGGTAAGCAGACTGTGCAAGTTGCTGAGTTTGCTGTTGTGCCATACGAGGGTCAACATCTTTTTCAACATCACTGGCAATTACAGACTGAACTTCAAGTAAGGCTAAATCACCATTATTTAAGGTAACCGTTGTTGCTGAAATCATACCTTCAGTTGGATGAGGTAATTTAAATGCTTCACGACTTAAACTAGCATCAAGATCACTACCAGAACGAGCAACATCAGTCTTTTCAACAAATACAGCATTAATTGCTGTCAATTGATCAACGATATCATTGCCGGCTTTAAATGAAACGAGTAAAGAGTCTGCAGTCGTTTGCGCTTTGTCTGTAGACTTCTGTGCAATTAATGTCTCGCTAATTTGCGCTGAAACTTCAGTAAGCGGCTTAACTTCTGCTGCTTGATACTCTTCTAAGCGAATAACAATCGATAAAGTATCGCTTATTTCAATAATATCTGAGTTTAAGTTTTCCTGTAACACTAAATCAGAGAAAGCAGCTTCAATTGCTTTAGCATTATTAAATGGTGCAACATTACCAAATTTGCTTAACCAATCTGTTGTAACGACTTTTGCATCAATAGAATCAGCGGCTTCATCTAAGCTATCAGGAGATTCGAAACTTAAACGTGCCATCTCTTGTTGTAATTCAAAAAACTTATCTTGAGCTTTTTCATTACTTACTTTTGCCTGAAGTTCATCTTTTACATCATCAAAAGCCTGTACTTGCTCTGCTTTTAAGTCGGTTAATTTAATTAGATGAAAACCAAAGTCACTTTGAACTACGCCACTTACGCTGTTAACTTCTGTTAAAGCAAAAGCGCCTTCGTCAAACGCATCACCCATAGCACCACGTTCAATCCAATCCAAATCACCGCCATTTTCACCACTGAAAGTATCTTCTGAGCTTTCTTTAGCTAAAGTAGCGAAGTCTTCACCTTCATTAATACGCACTAATAAAGCTTCAATTTTTGATTTTGCTGCAGCTTCATCATCATTAAATTCAATTAATATATGTGCAACACGGCGTTGTTCATCTTTACGGAAACTTGCCATATTTTCTTCATAATAGGCTTTAACGTCAGCGTCTGTAACTTCAACTGTTTTTGAGATATCGTTAACATCAAGAGCAATATAATTAAGTTTTACTTTCTCTTGGTTTTCAAAACGAGCTTGGTTCGCTAAATAATATTGATTAACGTCTTCATCAGTTAACTCAATACCCGCTTTAAACTGTTCAGCCTTAATAGTAGCAAAACGAACATTACGTTTTTGGTCTTGTAATGAATTCATCAATTTTTCTTGGTACGGTAAATTAAATTCACTTGCTAAGACAGCTTGTGTTAATTGACGTCTGGTCATTTCTACACGTAAGTAATCACGAAAATCTGATGATTGATAGAAACCCGCTTGATTAATGAGTGCTAAATAGCGGTTATTATCAAAAACACCATCAACTTGAAATTCAGTCATATTGCGGATTGTCGTTTTAATACGTTCGTCAGATACACGGATTGACATATTAGCGGTGCTTTGATCAACCAATTTTTCATTGATTAAATTATCTAAAACGCCGTTACGAAAATTCGCCATATAGTTTGCATCTGCTGACAATGTTTCAAACATATCACCAAATTGCTGTGACATACGGTTACGTTGCGCCTGATATGCTTTATTAAAAGCAGCTTGTGAAATTTTCTCACCATTAACGTCAGCAACTGAAGAGTCTACTGAGTTGGTATAACTACCAATTCCCGCTAAAGCAAAAGTTAAAATAACTAAACCTAGTATAGATTTTGCAATCCATCCTTGTGAACCTTCTCGAATATTTTCTAACATCTTTTTCTCTATTGATTACGACAGATATATCTTTGTTCAGGATTCTATCAGAAGCTTCACTGACCTTGAAGTAGCAGACGAAGATTAAATTATGTTTATTGTTATATATATGAAAAACCGACTTAAAAAATGGTGTTTTCGTTTGTTTAGTCACTTATTAATACTCATAACGCCAAGTACGATTTGATATATTCAATAAATATCGTTCAGCTTTACAACAATGCGATAATTAAAATGTAAATATATTATATCTAACAACTAAAATATTAATTTTATCGCGAAAAACTAAACGGTAAATTCAAACAGAATTCTACATTACATTAATATAAAGTGAAATATGAGGTGTTTAAGATGTGCTTATTTTGAGAAGATTCAAAATAAAAAAACCTTCGATGAAGAAGGTTTTTTTGATTTATCTAAAAATTGAATAGATAATTAAATATTCACGCTATCCTTAAGGATTAACTGAATCTTTTAATGCTTTACCAGCTTTGAATGCTGGGATTTTAGCTGCAGCGATTTGGATAGTTGCACCCGTTTGTGGGTTACGACCAGTGCGTGCTGCACGGTCACGTACTGAGAAAGTACCAAAACCAACTAGAGCTACTTGCTCACCACTTTTTAATTCTTCTGTAACAGCATCAATAAATGAATCCAATGCACGACCAGCAGCAGCTTTAGAGATATCTGCACCAGCAGCGATTTTTTCGATTAGTTGAGATTTGTTCACAAGTATTCCCCTTCAATTGTTATTATTCAGTGCCATCATTTGTTTTAGCGTCCTGCGGAAGCTTTTATTGTGAGCTTCTTTTTGAACATCAAGCACTGTGTTTAAGAAAATAAAATTTATTATTTATTTTTATTTTCGCTAAAGCCTATGTATACATAGGGGTCTAGCGTTATCAGCGTCATTAACTTACCACAGTTTCAGCGTTTGAAAAGCACTAATTACTGTTTTTTGATGTTTTTTTGCAATTTTTTCTTCTATTTGCTAAAAAAACACCAGTTTTGCGCAACTTAGTCAGCTAATTTGAACTTTTCGACTGGGTGCTCTAGTGCGATATCCAACACTTCCTCTATCCATTTAACGGGATGGATAGCAAGATCACCTTTAACATTGTCAGGAATTTCTTCCAAATCACGTTCATTATCTTTCGGAATAATGACAGTTTTAATACCACCACGATGTGCTGCCAATAATTTTTCTTTCAGACCACCAATAGGAAGTACTTCACCTCGTAAAGTGATTTCGCCTGTCATAGCAACATCTGCTTTTACCGGATTACCCGTTAAGCTAGAAACTAATGCCGTACACATTCCAACGCCAGCACTTGGTCCGTCTTTCGGTGTAGCTCCTTCAGGTACATGAACATGAATATCACGTTTTTCATGAAAATCTTTGTTAATTCGAAATTTATCAGCCCGACTACGTACAACCGTCATCGCAGCTTGAATAGACTCCTGCATTACGTCACCTAATGAACCGGTATAAGTCAGTTTACCTTTACCAGGAACAGAAGCTGTCTCTATGGTCAACAACTCGCCTCCTACTGATGTCCACGCTAAACCAGTAACTTGACCAATTCTATTTTCACTATCCGCTTTACCGTAGTCAAAGCGCTGCACACCAAGAAACTCTGCTAAGTTATCTTGATTGATCGTGACTTTTTTCAATGCCTTATCTAATAAAATAGCTTTAACCGCTTTACGACATAACTTTGAAATTTCACGTTCTAAACCACGAACACCCGCTTCGCGTGTGTAATAACGAATAATGCCCATTATTGCGCTATCTTCTATGGATATTTCTTTTTCTTTCAAACCATTACGACCAATTTGTTTATCTACTAAATGATCTTTAGCAATATTAAGTTTTTCGTCTTCGGTGTAACCTGATAAACGAATAACTTCCATACGGTCAAGTAATGGCCCTGGTATGTCCATGCTATTAGAAGTAGCAACAAACATTACGTCTGATAAATCATAATCAACTTCAAGGTAATGGTCGTTAAAAGTCGTATTTTGTTCTGGATCAAGTACTTCTAATAAAGCAGAAGCCGGATCGCCTCGCATATCAGACGCCATTTTATCTATTTCATCTAACAAGAATAGTGGGTTTTTAACTCCTGCTTTCGAGATTTTTTGAATTAACTTACCCGGTAATGAGCCAATGTAAGTACGACGATGGCCACGAATTTCAGCTTCATCGCGTACCCCCCCTAATGCCATGCGTACATATTTACGACCCGTTGACTTAGCAATTGATTGCCCTAAAGAAGTCTTACCAACACCAGGAGGACCAACCAAGCATAGGATAGGCCCTTTCAACTGAGTAACACGTTGTTGAACGGCAAGGTACTCTAAGATGCGTTCTTTGACTTTGTCTAAACCATAATGATCTTTATCTAAAGTATCTTGTGCGAGTTTCAAGTTGCGTTTTAATTTGCTGCGCTTTTTCCAAGGAACACTGATCATCCAATCTATATATGAACGAACGACTGTTGCTTCTGCTGACATCGGTGACATCATTTTCAATTTACGCACTTCAGCTAAAGTTTTTTCTTTAGCTTCTTCTGGCATTTGAGCTTCTTCAATTTGCTTTTCAATTTGCTCTACTTCGTTTGAACCTTCTTCGTCATCGCCTAATTCTTTTTGAATCGCTTTCATTTGCTCATTCAAATAATATTCGCGCTGACTTTTCTCCATTTGTTTTTTAACACGTGTGCGAATTTTTTTCTCAACTTGTAATAAGTCAATTTCGCCTTCCATCAGTGCCATTAGGTATTCTAAACGCTGAGCAACATTCTCAATTTCTAATACTTTTTGTTTTTCAGCTAACTTTAATGGCATGTGTGCTGCCATGGTATCGGCTAACTGCTCTGCATCATCAATACCCGAAACTGAAGTAAGGACTTCTGGTGGTATTTTTTTATTAAGCTTTACGTAACCCTCAAACTGAGAGATAGCTGATCGAACTAACACTTCACAATCATCTTCGTTAACCGTTTCTACATCAAGAAATTCAACATCGGCGGTGAAATACTCTTGCGTTTCAACAAAATCAGTTATACGTGCTCTACGTGCTCCTTCAACTAATACTTTTACAGTACCGTCAGGTAACTTTAACATTTGCAAAATAGTTGCAATGGTACCCGCACGATAAACATCATCTGCTGTAGGGTCGTCAACGGCAGCATCTTTTTGCGCAACCAGGAAAACTTGCTTGTCAGCTTCCATCGCGATATCTAAACAGCGTATAGATTTTTCGCGTCCGACAAATAATGGGATCACCATTTGGGGATAAACAACAACGTCGCGCAAGGCTAAAACGGGAATTTCATTGATACCAGATAACTCTTCGGTCATAGGTTACTCTCTCGAAAATCAGTAAGGATAAATTTGCAGTTAAAAAGTATATGGGGATTTTAGTAAAGCTTTCAACGGATAGACAAAAAAAAAGAGTTAAATGACAATTGTCAAATAACTCTTTTTATCGATATAGCTAAAAGTTGTGAAGGAGTTTCTATTCGCTCGCCACTTTTTCCTGCGGTGTTTCATAAATAATAATAGGCTTAGACTCACCTTTTATTACTGTCTCATCAACAACAACTTTTATAGCGTTATCCATTGACGGTAACTCATACATCGTTTCAAGTAATACACTTTCAACGATAGAACGTAAACCACGTGCCCCCGTTTTACGCACCATTGCTTTATGGGCAATAGCGATAAGCGCATCTTCTCTGAACTCTAATTCAACGTTTTCCATATCAAATAAAGCGCCAAACTGCTTGGTTAATGCATTTTTAGGCTCTTGTAATATTTGAATTAACGCGTCTTCATCGAGTTCTGTCAATGTTGCTACAACAGGTAAACGGCCAATAAACTCAGGAATTAATCCATATTTAATAAGATCTTCAGGCTCTACATCTTGTAAATGTTGAGTAAGTGATTTTTTGCTATCTTTACCACGAACAACAGCACCAAAACCAATGCCAGCACCTTTGTATGAACGTTGTTCAACAACTTTATCTAAACCAGCAAATGCGCCACCACAAATAAATAGGATTTTAGAGGTATCAACCTGCAAAAATTCTTGTTGAGGATGTTTACGACCACCTTGTGGTGGTACTGAAGCGATAGTACCTTCAATAAGCTTTAACAATGCTTGTTGAACACCTTCTCCAGAAACATCACGTGTGATTGATGGATTATCAGATTTACGTGAAATTTTATCAATTTCATCAATGTAAACGATACCTCGTTGAGCCTTTTCAACATCGTAATCACATTTTTGTAAAAGCTTCTGAATGATGTTTTCAACATCTTCACCCACATAACCGGCTTCTGTTAATGTGGTTGCATCTGCCATAGTAAAAGGCACATCCAATAATCGCGCTAATGTTTCTGCAAGTAACGTTTTACCACTACCCGTTGGACCGATAAGTAAGATGTTACTTTTACTTAACTCAATACCGTTATGAGAGTCACCATTGCGTAAACGTTTATAATGATTATAAACCGCTACCGCTAATACTTTCTTTGCGTGATCTTGACCAATAACATAGTCATCTAAACTTTCACGGATTTCGATAGGTGTTGGTAAGCTTTCTTTATCTTCTTTCGGGGAAATTTCTTTTATTTCTTCACGAATAATATCGTTACACAGTTCAACACATTCATCACAAACAAATACTGATGGACCCGCTATAAGTTTGCGTACTTCATGCTGACTTTTACCACAAAACGAACAATACAAAAGCTTGCCGTTATCACCGTCACCATTTTTAATATCGGTCATACGGAACCTCTAATTCTTTTAATTTCTAAACAGATACTGTTAAGTATTTCATAAATTACGTAGATCACAATGTTACTCACAAGGATTTGACACTATTTATCTAGTCTTTCTTCTAATATGGAGTCAACTAATCCATATTCAACCGCACTTTCTGCACTTAAGAAATTATCTCTATCCGTGTCTTGAGAAACTTTCTCTAAAGGCTGACCTGTATGCTCTGCCATTAATCGGTTTAATTTTTCTTTTATATAAAGAATTTCTTTCGCATGAATTTCGAAATCAGATGCTTGACCTTGGAAACCACCAAGAGGCTGATGAATCATCACACGTGCATTAGGTAAACAATAACGTTTGCCTTTTTCGCCACCTGATAATAAGAATGCACCCATACTTGCCGCTTGACCAATACACACAGTACTGATATTTGGCTTGATGAATTTCATTGTATCGTAAATAGCCATACCAGCAGTTACAGAACCGCCAGGGGAATTGATATATAAAAAAATATCTTTATCAGGGCTTTCAGATTCAAGAAACAATAACTGAGCAACAATCAAATTAGCCATGTGATCTTCAACTTGACCACATAAGAAAATAACACGCTCTTTTAAAAGTCTTGAATAAATATCGAACGAACGTTCACCCTTAGGTGTTTGTTCAATAACCATTGGCACTAATGCACTTTCAGTCGTACTTGTGATGTTTTGAGAATTATTGTGAGAAGTAAACAAATATATTTCCTTTCTATATAAAAAATGGCTCGTATGTCCCCATACTAGCCATTTAAGCGATTGCTTGACATAAAGTCAATCTAAAAGGTAGACCAATTTAAATTTGTTGCAATAAAATGCTACAAATTTAGTAAATCAGTGATTACTTACCTTCTGGATTCATTATGTCTTTGAAGCTAGCTTTTTTATTTTTAACTTTTGCGCTTTCAAGTAATAACTCAACAGCTTGCTCTTCTAATGCAACATTTTGCATTTGTTGATTAAGCTCTTTATTTGTTGCGTAGTACTCAATAACTTCTTTTGGATCTTCGTAAGCAGATGCAGCAGATGCGATTAATTCGTTAACTTTGCTTTCGTCAACTTTCAATTCATTTACTTTGATTACTTCACCAAGTAACAAACCAACTTTAACGCGGCGTTTAGCTTGTTCTTCGAACATATCAGCTGGAAGCTCTGGCATGTTAGCTGGGTCCATTTGCCCCTCAAAACGTTGCATAGCTTGCTTACGTAATACATCGATTTCTTGTGCGATTAGTGCTTTAGGAATTTCAACATCGTTAGCTTCTAATAAACCAGCAATAACTTGCTCTTTAACTTTAGCTTTAACCGCTTGTGTTAGTTCGCGCGTCATATTTGTGCTTACTTCAGAACGAAGGGCTTCGATACCACCTTCTTCAACACCAAATAGTTTAGCAAAATCAGCATCAACTGTTGGCAATACTGGGCCTTCAGTTTTGTGAACTACGATATCAAACTCAGCTTCTTTACCTTTTAGGTTTTCTGCATGGTAATCGTCAGGGAAAGTAACTTTGATTGTTTTTTCTTCGCCAACTTTCATACCCGTGATTTCTTTTTCAAAACCAGGAATCATACGACCAGCGCCTAATTCAAGTTCGAAATCTTTAGCTTCACCGCCTTCAAAAACTTCACCGTCAACACGGCCAGTAAAATCTAAAGTAAGCTTGTCGCCATTTTTAGTTTTACGTTTATTTTCTTTCCACGTTTTATGTTGATTCTGTAATGTAGTGAACATTTCATCTAAATCAGCATCTGTAACTTCAACGTTAGGACGCTCAACAGCGATTGACTCTAAGCCAGTTAAAGTAACGTCAGGATAAATTTCGAATGTTGCTTCGAATTCAAGCGCTTTGCCGTCTTCATTGCTTTTAGCAATAAAACTTGGACGTCCAGCTGGATTCATTTTCTCTGCTACGATTGCATCAACAAAGTTACGCTGCATTAATTCACCAGCAACTTCTTGACGAACTGATTGACCGTAACGCTTTTGAATTACAGACACAGGAACCTTACCTGGACGGAAACCATTAATACGTTGAGTTTTTCCGATGTGACGAAGACGGTTCTTAACTTCTACATCTACTGATTCTGCAGGAACAGAAATAGTTATCTTACGTTCCAAACCTTGTGTAGTCTCTACTGAAACTTGCATTTTAATACCTCAAAACTTAGCGTTTTATTAACGCTTTCAATAACACAACTACTTCACAGCTTAATTAGCCAAAGAGTGTGACGTTTGTAGCTCTATAACCAATGCTACAGAAGCCCGAAAAATCCAAATAAATACCAATCCCTATTAAGTCTCTGAATAAAATCAAACTCAATAGGCTTAGAATAAAACCAAGATTTTAAAATAATGACGCGAAATTATAGCGATGCTTTATATAAGAGTCGACCCCTTAAATGGGTTATTTTTGACTTATTTTAAAAAATAGTGATAAAACAAGAACAAAATAGAGCTTTGGGGGGGAATAAAGATATGTGAAGCGAGATAACTTACAACTCATTGAGTGTAAAATGTTTGGTAAATTATATTTTTAAGAAAGTAAATAAAGGATAATAAGAAACAAAGAGGGATATTCATTAAGAAGTGGTCGGTGATGCAAGATTCGAACTTGCGACCCCTTGGACCCAAACCAAGTGCGCTACCAAGCTGCGCTAATCACCGACATTTATTCTATTCTTACAACATTTACACCCATTTATTGAGAAAAAATGGGGTGGCTAAAGGGACTTGAACCCTCGACAACCGGAATCACAATCCGGGGCTCTACCAACTGAGCTATAGCCACCATTGTAAATACTGTATGGTACGCCCTGCAGGAGTCGAACCTGCGACCCACGCCTTAGAAGGGCGTTGCTCTATCCAGCTGAGCTAAGGGCGCATTAACCTACAGAATTTCTTTTTTAGTTACTAACTACATAATTAAAAAAGTGGTCGGTGATGCAAGATTCGAACTTGCGACCCCTTGGACCCAAACCAAGTGCGCTACCAAGCTGCGCTAATCACCGACATATACTGCATTAAAAGAAACGATAAATATGTGCCTTTCAACGGGTGCGGATATTACCTAGTTGCCTGAGCCCCGTCAAACCTTTTTTGTAAAAAAATAACTGCTTGCTCACTTTTAAAGCAAGGCGCTTGATAATCACCACTTATTGCCTATAAATATAACAACTTTACTAATGTGAATAAATTTTGTATCTAATGTATTGGGTAAACATAAGCTAAATTGCACTTTTAATTATTAATATATTGATTTGGCAATTAATTACCTAATAAAAGTACATTTATCCTCGCCCCTGCTATAACACTCCCTCTTTTTATGCGAAAATGGCGGCGTTTTTCATCATTTAACTAATTTAATTGAAACTATCATGACAGCAACTCTTATAGACGGTAAATACATAGCCCAGCAGCTTAGGCTCTCAGTAAAAGAAAAAGTAGCACTACGCATTGAAAAGGGCTTAAGACCTCCAGGATTGGCGGTTATATTAGTAGGCTCTGATCCTGCGTCACAAGTTTATGTAGGGAGTAAACGTCGAGCTTGTGAAGAAGTCGGTTTCCTTTCTCGTTCTTACGATCTTGAGCCAACGACAACACAAGCAGAATTATTTACTTTAATTGATGAATTAAATAATGACGAAAGTATTGATGGCATTTTAGTTCAGCTACCTTTACCAAAAGGTTTAGATGCTAATTTGATTATCGAACATATCAACCCATTAAAAGATGTTGATGGATTCCACCCATTTAATGTCGGAAAACTGGCGCTTCGTCAGCCTGGATTAAGGCCATGCACACCTAAAGGCATTATAAAGCTCATCGAAACTACAGGTGTTAATCCTCACGGTTTAGAAGCGGTTATAGTGGGTGCTTCAAATATTGTTGGCCGACCAATGACATTAGAGTTATTGCTAGCTGGTTGCACAGTAACAACGACACATCGATTTACTAAAAATCTTGAAGAGAAAGTACGCAATGCTGATTTATTAGTGTGTGCCGTAGGAAAACCTGAGTTTATTCCTGGAGAGTGGATTAAAGAAGGGGCTATCGTGATTGATGTAGGGATTAACCGCTTAGACAATGGAAAACTTGTTGGAGATATTGGTTTTGATATCGCGAACACCAAAGCAGCTCATATTACACCTGTACCTGGTGGTGTAGGTCCAATGACTGTTGCAAGCTTGATTGAAAATACTTTAATAGCTTGTGAGGAATTTCATTAACTATCTAGAAATTTACATTTCAAGGGGAAATTGAAGCTGTATATAGAACCTACTCTTTGCTGAATAAGAAAACGGTTAAAGCTCAACCCAATAAAAAGTCATTGATAATCATTATCATTTAGATTACCATTGTCGCTCTTATTAATTATTGAGCTTTACCCTATGTACGTGTGCATTTGTCATGGCGTTACCGACAGTCAAATTGAAGCTGCCATCGATGATGGCGCGACAACTATGCGGATGATATCCGATGAGCTTAACGTCGGTAACCAATGTGGACAGTGCTGTTCATGTGCAAAAAAGATATTAAATACTAAATTAATAAAAATTGCCGAAGCACAACCTGCTGTAGCATAAGTTTAATCATTGCCCCCCTATCATCAAACTAAATCAATAAAAACAATAGTAATTATCATTACCATTTACTTATTTAATATCAATCTATTAAGCTCCTTTATAGATTGATTTAATCTTTTCTCCTTTCTATAAATCCACCTATATTTAAATCATGTTTATTTAAGTATGGAGGCATTATGAAAGGTAAAATAAATATTATAGCCGCGTTAAATCAAATACTCACTCAAGAACTAAGTTCGATAAATCAATATTTCTTGCATGCGCGAATGTTTAAAAATTGGGGATTAGAGGGGCTAGATGAAAAGTCCTATAAAAAATCAATAAAAGATATGAAGCAAGCTGATGATATTATCGAAAGAATTCTCTTCCTCGAAGGTCTCCCTAATTTACAGCAACTTGCAAAACTTAGAATAGGCGAACATGCTGCTGAAATGTTGCAATGCGATCTAGACTTTGAAACCGCTCATATAGTTGATTTACGTAAGGCTATTGCACTTTGTGAGTCTGAAAAAGATTACATCAGCAGAGAGTTACTTGAAAATAGACTAAATGCAGAAGAAGATCATGTTGATTGGATAGAAGCACAGCAACTACTTATCACAAATATTGGAATTGAAAACTATTTACAATCTATGATAGAGGAAGATTAACATGCAAGGTAAACAGTTAGTTATCGACCAACTAAATAAGCAATTAACCCTTGAATTAACATCAATGGATCAATACTTAGCTCACTCAAAAATTTACGAAGACTGGGGGATAAACAAACTCCATGAAAAACTGTCCCATGAATATGAAGAAGAGCTTGGTCATGCGAAACGCCTAGCTGAACGGATTTTATTTTTAGAGGGCCACGCAGATACAGTATCTAGAGAAAAAGTAAACATTGGTTCTAACATTAAAGAAATGCTGGCGAACGATTTAGAGGCAGAGCGTATTGTTGCTGAGAGTCTACGTAAAATCATTGGTATTTGTGAGCAGGAGCAAGATTACATTAGTCGAACGATTCTTGAAGACCTACTTGATGATACTGAGATGGATCATATTTATTGGCTTGAACAACATTTAGGGTTAATCGATAAAATAGGGCTACAAAACTATATTCAATCACAAATGTAGTTGAATATTATTCCCTAGGTTCTATTTATAAAAGCCGGAATAACTCCGGCTTTTATGTTTTTTATTTTATAACTTTATTTAGACTGTGCTACTTTTAAAAATTGTAAATTTTTAGCAATATCTTCAGCAGCTGTTCTAGTATTAATATCTTCGTCTATTTTCAAAATATAGCCTTCTTTTGAAATATAAAAAGTTACCCTACTTGCCATTCTCATAATATTTAACACATCATATGCTTGCGCTGTTTCTTTCGTTGGATCACTTAACATAGGGAAGTCTGCACCCGTCTTCTTTGCAAAAGCTCTATTTTTGTCCAACGGGTCAACACTAGCCATAAAATAACTGGCATTGTATTCTCTAATCAAATGTCCCTTCTCTACCAATGATTTACATTCGATAGTACATCCACGGGTATTAGCCATTGGGTACCATGCTAAGACGACTGCTTGCTTGCCTTTATAATCACTCAATTGATAATAATCACCATTTGTCGCTTTTAATTTAAAATCTGGCGCTTGCTCTCCAACTTTCAAATCAGTAGCTAGCAAGCTAAAACTGGTAAATATGGCAATGAATGTACAAACTACTTTTGACGATTTTTTCATCAGGGTTACCTTTAAATATGAGTGTATTGCGAGTGTATTATTTAATAGTTGGCTTTAAATTTATCTTATTTGACACAGCCATCATGAGAGTATGATTCGTCTAAATACCTCAAATAGTTTAATGGGTACACTATTTCGTAATCTAATTTTGGGTTGTTGACTTACTCAGGCATGAATCAATACTTTCGTTACATCTATCGACTCGACACCTATTCATCTATTCATCTATTCATCTATTCATCTATTCATCTATTCATCGCTGAGCATACTGCTGAATGGCAATCAGCACAAGGTGTAGAATTAAATTGGTTAAACACACAGAAAACCAGACAAAAAAAATGAACTGCGTAATAATTAATAAACTAACATGATACAATTTTCTCAACGAATAATGGGAGTCTTCTTTTGAAAGATTGTAATCAATGTGGGAAATGTTGTATCAAATACGGCGATGGCGGCATTGAAGCTTCTGATGAAGATATTGAAATGTGGGAAATTTTTAGGCCCCATATTCATCAGTATGTTATCAAGAATAAAATTTGGTTTAGCCCTGAAACAGGCGAACAATTAACACAATGCCCATTTCTAGAAAAAATGCCAAACCAACACTCTTCAGAGCAAGTAAAATATACTTGCGCTATTTATCTAGACCGTCCTGAAGATTGTCGTCAATACCCCAGTAATATAGCTGAAATGGTTAGGGATGAATGTGAAATGATTGAAGTTGTAGATTTAAATCATCCAAAAAAAGCACAGTTGATCCTCGACGACTTAATGAGCGACAGTAGATAGTTAACAACAGTTCGTAATTTTATCGTATTTTCACCTCACCCGATAATCTGCAATTTTTTACCATTTATTGTCATTGCCCTTATGACTTTCTTCTTCAACTTTGTACCTTTGTAATGTCTTGTTACACAGTCTTTCAAAATAAAATGTAGAATTCCAGGTCATTTTTAACGTGTTAAACCTACAATGTAAGATGCTTATGAAATTCTTTTTAGGATGCGCCGATGGTTACTAAAGATGCCATAAAATATCAGATTTTAACTTTTACTTTGTTATTCCTTCTTTTTACTCCTTATTCATCTGCAAAAAGCCGAGGTGAAAATACTCATGATAACCAGAATATAGATGTACAGTTCCATTCAAACATGTCTTCAGATAAAAAAGAAATCTTACGTCAATGGGTTAATCATAGCCGTGACGCGTTAACACTTGTTTACGGTGAACTCCCTGTGGACCATTTCATCACTAAAATAGAATTCAGTAAGCGAGACTCAGGTGTAGTTCCATGGGGAGAGGTTAGCCGGAATACTATTCCTGAGGTGACACTTATTGTGAACCCTAAAAGTACCCTCAATGAATTAAAAGCAGATTGGACGATATATCATGAATTTAGCCACTTGCTTATTCCATATGACGTAGGAGATGCCCGTTGGTTTTCAGAAGGGTTAGCGAGTTATTATCAAAATATAATACAAGCCCGCGCAGGTATGTTTAGCGAAAACAAGATGTGGCAAAAACTTTATGATGGCTTTGAGCGAGGTAAGAAAGAAACCGGTTACAATCATCACAAATTAAGTTATTTGAGTGATAATATTCATCAAAACCATAGTTACATGCGTGTTTACTGGAGTGGTGCGCTATATTGGCTTAAAGCTGACATTGCTCTAAGAGAACGCAACACCGGTTATTCACTTGATAAAGCGTTATATGAATTGCACCAATGCTGTTTTGACCGCTATTTATCGGCAGAAGAAATTACCAAACAACTCGACAAGTTAACTAAAAACTCTATCTTTACTTCATTATTTGCGAAATTTTCAGACAGTTACGCCTTACCTAAATACATAAATGAATTACGTTCTTTAGGTATAGAGCTAGATGCAGGACAAGTAACATTGAAAAAAGAAACTAAAAAAAGCCATATTAGACGTGCTATTTTTCAAGGAAATATGAGTAAATAACCCAAGAATGTTTTGCTCATGCAAATAGAAGTGTATTCTTTTCCCGATTACTCTTCTAAAACCTCTTCATGAGCATGCTTACGTTGGTAAACGGTATAACGCATCGCATACTTTTCAGCAAAGCGATAACTTATATAAGCAATAAAAATCCACACAATGAAATTATCAGTATTGAATTTACCGGACCAATAAGTAAACCAAATAATTGCCTGTATCATGTTAGTTATTGAATCAATTATCATAGCAATCAAAGTGTCTAAAGTGAATAATGCAACAACATCCTGCCATCCCTTAATGCTAAACAAGAAATTAATGACTTGAGTTAATTCAATAACAATAAAAGTTAATAACGCAATCAGCCCATAAAAGCCACCACCGAAGGTCACCCATTTAGAGTGTAAAAATAGTAAGTCTTTTTTGTGTTTTCTTGAAAGAGATGAACCTGTGTCGTTATTTTTTTTAAAAGCATCTTTGAGTTCATCATCAGTTGATAAATATCCTTTCTGATAAGAAAAGTAGATCATTAAAAAACTAAAGACACCAACAGGTACGCCGACAAATAAAATCGCTTGTAAAACATCTAATAGAGTATGCACAGTGGTATTAATTTATTAAGGGGAATGTATTAAAGTAAATATAGCCGATTGCAGAAGCTAAACATAGCCAGTTAAGTATTTATTGGTTGGATGAAACTCATTAATACTTAACTGCTGAGAGAGGAATATGATTAATCTATCTTTTGTTTTTAGGAACATAATTCAAAATAGAAACAGGTACCACTTTTTTAACAGGAAAACCTTCAAACTCTTTGCGCTTAATCACGTGCCCTAACCGACTTTCTATTGCACAAAGATTTCGAAAGTTATCTTTTGCAACAAATGAAACAGCTTCTCCTGATGCTCCTGCTCGACCTGTGCGACCGATACGGTGAATATAGTCATCAACTTGGTCTGGTAAGTCATAATTAACCACTCGGGTAAGCTCGCCGATATCAAGACCTCGTGAAGCAATACCTGTAGCGACAAGAAATTTAATTTTTCCCGTTTTAAACTCATTAAGCACTTGTTCTCTAACAGCCTGCGTTCTGCCACCATGAATAGACTCAGCATTAATACCACGTTTTTCTAACTGACTAACAAGTTTAGCCGCACCATGCTTTGTTTCAATAAAAATGAGCGCTTGATCCCATTTTTCTTCATTAATTAAATGGCTAAGCAATGCAGACTTATTGCCTTTATCAACCGTTATTAACCATTGGTCAATTTTAGGTTTCGACGCGCTATTATTGGCGATTGAAATTTCAGTTGCATTACTAAAGGTTCTTTTTGACAATGTACGAACATCATCAGAAATAGTGGCAGAAAATAATAAATTTTGACGTTCCAGAGGCAAACGTTCAATAATTTTATTAATATCCTCAATAAAGCCCATATCAAGCATTCTATCGGCTTCATCTAAGACAAGCACTTCAAGTTCGTCAAAATGCAAGGCGCGTTGATGAGCCATATCAAGTAATCGACCAGGAGTTGCGACGACAATATCTACACCCCAAATCAGCTTTTGCTTTTGAGGTTCAATTTCAATGCCGCCATACATTGCCATAGAACTTAGATTTAAATGTTTGCCATAATCACTAATACTTTGCTCTACTTGAACGGCAAGTTCACGTGTCGGTGTAAGGATCAATGCTCTTATGCGTTTGCCACGTAATTTTCGATTGGTATTAAGTTTTTCAAGAATAGGTAAAACAAAACTAGCCGTTTTACCTGTACCCGTTTGCGCTGCAGCAACTAGGTTTTTTCCAGATAAAATAACAGGAATGGCTTTTTTCTGAATAGCCGTTGGCTCGCTATAATTTAATTCAGCAACAGCTTTTAAAAGAGGTTCACTTAATCCAAGTGTCGAAAATGGCATGGTACTATCCTTGAAGCTTAATTTTCAAACCTTTAATGAAGGCCGATAAAACTTCATCACTACACTCTCTGTAATGTTTGTTATTTACACTTCTAAAGAATGCACTTAACTCATATTTTGTTAGGCTCAATTCTGCTAATTCAAGCGTATCAATCACTTCATCCGCATGTAAAGAGAAGGCTATTTTTAACTTATTGAAAATGGCGTTATTACTCAAAACATTTTCAGCAACAGCTTGTGGCCCTTCTTTCGCGCCTCTTTTTTCAACAATTAAACCATTGAGGAAACTAGCTAGTTCGACATCAAGTAATTCTACATAAGCCTCTTCATCTTTTTCAGTGAAAAAGCTAACGAGTTGTTCTGTTGAAATGTCACACGCATTTAATTTGAAGACAGAGCATATTTTTGCGTCATCAAAATCAAGTAATGTGGTAATGCGACGAAGAATATCATTGTTTATCATGTATAGGCCTAGAAATAGTCGTTGAGGAGAATATAACGTTAGAGTCATATTCAAAAAAGATAAAGAGTATAGCGCACTCGTTTTGCATTCGGGCTAACTCATTTATATGAGGTGTTGAAAGCGCTTATCTTAATATTTAATAACGTTATTTAAAACGTTGTTAAATATTAAAACAAGCGTAGCTAAAAAAGATTAAGCTCTTTTTTGAAGCTGCATTTGGCTATCAAGGTATTCGTCTAACGTGCCTTGAAAATCAATAAGCTTTTTATCTTTAATATCAATAATGCGTGTTGCCAAGCTTGAAACAAACTCACGGTCATGGCTAACAAAGATTAACGTGCCTTCAAAATCTTTAAGAGCATTATTTAATGCATCTATCGCTTCGATATCCATGTGGTTAGTGGGCTCATCCATAATCAAAACATTGACATCAGCCATCATCAAACGACCAAATAACAAACGATTCTTTTCACCACCAGAACAGTTACGCGCCTTTTTATTCGCATCGTCGTCAGTAAATAACATACGACCTAACATGCCGCGAACACTTAAGTCGTTATGGCAAGGTCTACGCCATTGAGACATCCAATCCATCAAACTTAAATCATTATCAAAGAATGAACCGCTATCTTGTGGGCAATAACCAACGGAAGCATTTTCAGACCATTTAACAACGCCTTCATAATTATCAAGTTCATTCATTAAACAACGTAAAAATGTGGTTTTACCGACACCATTTTCGCCGATAATCGCTACTTTTGCACCTGCTTCAAGTAATAAATCACCGTTTTTAAATAAGACTTCACCATCAAAACCATGGCCTAGGTTTTCAAGTTCTAATGCTTGGCGATGCATTTTTTTACCCGGAGCAAAAGCAATTTTTGGTGTTATTCTGCTTGACGACTTCACATCATCAAGTTTAATTTTATCCATTTTCTTCGCACGAGAACTCGCTTGTTTTGCTTTTGACGCATTGGCGCCAAAACGGTTAACGAAATCTTGAAGCTCTGCAATTTCTTCCGCTTTCTTTACATTACCTGACAATAACTGTTCACGTAATAAAGCTGATTGTGCAAGGAAAAACTCGTAGTTACCTGGGTAAATACGTAATTCACCATAATCAATATCAGCCATATGAGTACAGACAGAATTAAGAAAGTGTCTATCATGCGAGATGATAATCATGGTGCATTTACGTTTATTTAACTCAGTTTCTAACCAGCTGATAGTATGAATATCCAAGTTATTGGTAGGTTCATCGAGTAATAAAATATCAGGATTAGCAAACAAAGCCTGTGCTAGTAGAACACGTAGTTTCCAACCAGGCGCGACTTGTTGCATTGAACCGTAATGAAAAGACTCTTCAATACCTGCTTCTAATAAAATTTCGCCCGCACGACTTTCTGCGGTATATCCGTCCATTTCAGCAAATTCACTTTCTAAGTCACCAACACGCATGCCATCGGCTTCACTCATTTCGGCTTGTGCGTAAATAGCATCTCTTTCTTGCTTAACTTTCCATAAAGGCATATCACCCATGATCACAGTATCAATAACATTATGCGCTTCAAATGCGAATTGATCTTGACCCAAAGTACTGACTTTGTTGCCAGCACTTACCGATACATTGCCAGAGCTTGGAACAAGATCGCCACTAAGTATCTTCATAAATGTAGACTTGCCACAACCATTTGCACCGATCAAACCATAGCGGTGACCGTTGCCAAATTTAGCCGAGATGTTTTCAAACAACGGCTCTGCGCCAAATTGCATTGTAATGTTAGATGTAGTGATCAAAGAAATATTCCTAAATAATGCTAACTAATATTGTTAACCAGCAATGGTGAAGATAGCAAAAATAGAAACTTATTTAAGACCATCAAAATAAAGTCGCGCATTATACAGTAATAACTCTAATCTCCCTACCTAATATTGACTTTTATTGATTATTTTTTCACCAGAAAATGGTGTTTTGCAAAAATATCCGGTTAAATTAAAGTTTTACAATGCGTGAAGAGAACATTTTGCAAGGTATTAAGATTGAACTAAAAACTAATATACTCATTACGATAGATTGAATTTCCCATGGTTTGACGATTTATCCGTATTTATTTACCCGCTCAGGTCAATAATATTAGCTAACTTATCTCTTAGATTTTTTGATTGATGCAAATATAACCCAACGAGTTGAAGTTATTCACTGAATAATTTCGGCTTTAACAGAAAATAACATTCAATCAGCACCTAAGGGTTAATTAAAAATGCTCTTTAACTAATCGAGCAATGTTGTGAGCGTTACTACCGGCTTCTTGGGATAAACCTTCAAAAACACCTTTTTTATTTTCCGCTGTTTTATCCTGACTTACCTTCCATTTCCCTGCTATCGATACAATTTCTATTTCTAAACCAACAATGGCTGACAACATTTTATCAATATATGCTTGAGGTGCGTCATTTACTGACCAAGGTACTGGTTGATTTTCTTCATATTGATCAGTTAAGTTATTCAACATTGTTAAAATCCATTGGTCATCATGTATAAACGAAACAATCCCTTTTACATGAACAGAGACGTAATTCCATGTCGGAACAACTTTACCGTGCTCTTGCTTTGTCGGGTAATAATTAGGCGATATATAACTGTTAGGGCCATTGAAAATTATTAACACTTCCGATTTATCTTTAATATTTTTCCACAGAGGATTTGCTTTAGCTATATGTCCTTGTAAAACATCTTTCTCAGCTGCTTCACTTAAAATCAAAGGCATATGGTTAGCCTCAAACCCTGATTCATTTTGAGTAATAAAGGTCGCAAAAGAGTAATTAGCCATTATTCCTTTTAATTTATTGATGTCATTTTGCAAAAACCGTTTAGGTATATACATATCCTCTCCTAACCTTCTTAATAACGAAGTAAATAAAGTAAATAAAGTAAATAAAGTAAATAAGCATCATATTGGGTTGTTCGAAGCGTGTTATCAAAACTTCCCCCCTTGTTCAACCCATCTGAAAATGTAGCTATGATATGCCTAGGCATAACCTTGAGTCATTTTTAGTTCGAGTTTGCTTTTTACTCCTTCCCATTCACTATTTATAATCGAAAAAATAGCGGTACTTCTAAATGTACCATCAGACAAAATGCGTTGATTACGTAAAATTCCTTCAAAACTTGCCCCTAACCTCGCTATCGCATTTCTTGATTTATCATTTTTTTCATGGGTTTTAAATTCAACTCGAATAACATTTAGTTTTTCAAAGGCAAATTGTAATAAACAATACTTTGCATGCGTATTAATATAACTACGCTGGTATTTTGGTGTGATAAAAGTAAAGCCAATCTCTAAGTTTCGATCTTCGGGTTTCATTGTACAAAAACGTGTACTTCCAACAAATTCATCAGTTTCTTTATCAAAAATAGCAAAAGCAAAATGCTGACTTTTCTCTGTCATTTCTACAGAATGTTCTATCCAAGTTTTGGTCGTTTCAATCGATGTACATTTGTCAGGTAATGACCAACGCCAAATTTCTGGATAAGAACCTGCTTGATAAAATGCATTTAAATGGTCAATACTTAAGGGGCGTAATATTACTTTATCGGTTGAAAGCTCAACGTTCTGTGGAATATTTTCCATAGAAAATGTTGACTGCGCTGATGCTTCGCTACGTATTTGGTTAAGTGCTTTGTTAGGCACCCTATTTATCGTTTTTTCTTCAAACATATCTTATCCTTTGTTAAGTTTATGCACGCTATTCTCCCTAATCGTGGTATAAACAAAACAACCAGATTAAACAAATACCCTATACCAATGAAAGTACTAAACTTAACAATCGAAGCTTTATCGAAAAAACTTTACCTCAATATTGCTGATGCAATAAAAACTGCGATTAAAAACGGTAATGTTAAATCTTTAGAAAAGTTACCTTCAGCACGATTACTTGCAGAGCAACTGGATGTAAACCGCCATACAATTATGGCGGCCTACAATGAATTAATCGCTCAAGGTTGGGTTGAAACGAAACAAAGACGTGGTTATACGGTAGCCAGTGCACTTCCTATTTATAGCGCTATAACAAATAAAAAAAGCGCTAAGACAACAACGGCACAGCACAAATGGCGAATAATAAAGCCAAATGAAGCAAGGGCACAACTCCCTGCAAGTCACTATCAATATAACTTTGCTGGTGGAAACCCTGACATTAATATTTTCCCCTTTAATGAATTTAGAGGTTACATAAATGACGCCTTAAATCGCCCTGCAATTAAAGACTTAAATTATGGTGACAATGCTGGTTTTCCCCCTTTTATTAAAGAAGTAGCGACTTATTTACGAAGAGTTCGCTCAATAACCGATAAAGAAATAATCGTTGTGAACGGTACACAAGAAGCTTTGTATTTAGTTGCTCAAGTACTATTGTGCCAAGGTGATAAAGTTGCAGTTGAAAGCTTAGGTTATCGCCCAGCATGGAAAGCGTTTGAAAATGCAGGTGCAAAATTAATAGGTATAAAACAGACATCACAAGGGATTGACGTTCAGCATCTTGATGCCATGTTCAAAGCAAATGAAATTCGCTTATTATATTTAACCCCTCTGCATCAATATCCGACGACAACGACCTTGCCAGTTGCCGAGCGGATAAAAATTTACCGTTTGGCACAGCACTATAACATTCCTATTATCGAAGATGATTATGACCATGAGTTTCATTACGATAGCCAACCGCTCGCGCCTATGGCGGCGAATGATCCCTCTGGACTCGTCATCTATTTGTCGAGCTTTTCAAAACTAATGTTCCCTGGGATCCGCCTTGGTATTATTGTGATTGATAAAAGTCTATCTAGCCATATCATTAACTATCGAACGATTATTAATCACAAAGCGAATGTACTGCTACAAGATGCCGTTGCAAGATGGATGAAAGATGGTGCATTTGAGAGACATTTAAGAAAAGCGACTCGTATTTATCAACAGAGACGTCAGTGCATGGTTAATGTACTTAATGGCTTTAAAGATGAAGGCTACGACATTGAGTTTACTATTCCTCCAGGTGGTATGGCGTTATGGGTGAATGTCGGAAAAAATGCACAGCAGGTATCTTTATTAGCGCGTAATGAAGGAATATTTTTGTTAGCTGAAAACTCTTTTCATTTGAATCATGAAAATGATGAAGACCAATATATTCGATTAGGCTTCAGCGGACAAAGTGAAGATAAAATTCAACAAGGCCTAGCACTTTTAAAACCATTGCTAAATAAAATATAGTCATACTGCTAATACCACACCTTACAAGGCCACCTTCTAAACATACAACTTGGTTTTCCTTATAAAACAAAGAGTTGTACTCGATTAAACTTCTCACATTAACTTTTAGGCCCTGTTCGTGTATTTATTGAAAATTGGACAGTTTAGCCATATTACCTATTTCGAGTGTTGCGTATAATTCACCTATTCAAGCAAAACTAACAAATGACTTATCTCTTAATGTCAAAAATTTTTATATAAAGCTTTACTCTCTTTTTCTTTAATCAGCTAAATTCATTTGCCCATGCAAAATGAATTAATAGCGATAGCTTCGAGAAATAAATGCTTTATTGGTATAATTCGTAGTTGACTTTGATTTAGGCAAGGAAGCCGTCTTGGGTCTAACCGCACAAGGAAACTAACACCAAACTGGGTTTTACAGCATTGAGAAGAAGAATCACTTTGGGTGGATTAGACGACAATGTATCTATAGAGCAGTAACATCAATAGCTGCTCCTCAATATTTCTTATAACTTTAACGGCAATAATTGCTATTTATTTGCCATCTAAAACAGCCCCCTTTAAATTAGTTAAGTTTAGTTTTTATAACTAGCTCAATTACTAACAAGCCCACTTTTTCTAATGGCTGATAAACTTATTTATTCAATAGCTTATTATTATCCATTAAATAAAGTTTTTATTTCATCAAAATTATCAATATTAAGTAACTTTGCTTTTTGCTCTAATTCACTAAAGTCTTTATGCCCTGCTGCTGAGAGATATAAGCAAGAAAGCATAAATAACACTAATTCGTCTTGTTCACTCCCTTTTATTTTTAGTTGGCTCACTTTTTCTAAATGGCTGAGCTGCTTAACCAAACTGGCATCAATATGCCAGACAGACAACATGAGTGATGAAGACGAAAATATACTAATCGCCATAGATTTTCGAATATGACAATTAAGCGAATCTAAATCGTCAAAACCACGCATAGAATAAAGCATTAATTCATGCTTATAAGTACTTTTATGACTCAGTAACAAAACCCCCAACAATGCAAAAACCAACACTTGCTCCGTTAAAGCAATATCAAATTTAACTTTGGAAGTTAATAATTTCCGAACCTGTTGAAAAACTTTAGGCGCAATTAATAAAGCTTCACAGTATTGAGCAATAATCGATTGTTCGACATGCTCCTCTAAAGTATCTTTCATTGCATAAACGATGGCAAAATTTACAACACTATTAATGCCTATATTTCGACTAACTGCTTCATGCAAGTTTTTGGGCGTCTTCCCATATATCGCTTTACTGGCTTGTCCCATGATACGTGCGGAAAAAATTGCATCATTACTAACGATATCAATAACACGTTGTAGATCAAGGCTTCCCTGCTCTCTTTCTTCAAGTAACATCCGACAACTCCCTGGCATGGGAGGCATATTCTTAGCAATTTCCGTCAGTTTTTGATAGCTGCTATCAGCACTACCTACTTGAGAAAATTCACGAAACTGAGATGGGGTAACACCAAATTTCTGACGAAATGCACGCTCAAAAGTAGCCCTTTCTGAATAACCCAGTTTTATAGCCAAATCATCAATTTTACTATATTCGGTTAATAAAGCTTCCACGCAGTATTCATTCAAAAATTTACTTTGAATACGTTTAAAACTGGTTTCTTCTTTAGCAAGTTTACGACGAAAAGACGTCATACTCATCGCTAATGACGATGCACACTGCTCTATAGATAAGGTAGCCGGTAATTCACATTTATGGAGTAAATTATTAACCGCTGCAGTTAAAAGTAAAGTGGGTTGAATATCATTCATTTTGCTTTCTTCACGTTTATTTAGTTAAAAGTTCACTGACAATCAGTTTTAACAAAAAAGTTTCGCGCTCAATAGAAAGGCCCTTCTTTTGGCTGTTTTCTATGGTATTTTCATTGTGACTAATGGCTTGGTGAATATTCATCCAAATAGGATGCATACCATTATCAATTTCGTGCGATTCAAGTTCAGGTTCAAGTAGCTCGTCATCTATTGAACAAATATAACAGTAAGACTCCATATGCATAAGTTCAAAACCTGGCCTATGCCAAGGTCTAAATTCTTCATATAAACCAAACTCTTGAATATTCTGCACATTATGTGCACCTGTTTCTTCTTTTAGTTCACGAATTAAGCCATCAATATTACTTTCGCCTTCATCAATTCCGCCACCCGGCAAGCTATAGTCGTGATAACGTTTAGTATAGAGTAATAGAATATTTTCACCATTTAGTATAATAGCGCGTGTCGCTTTGCGGGTGAAACTTTTTGCTAACATATCACTGATGTCAGGATGAATGGTTGATTTTAATAAACGCATAGGGGATCTTTAGAAATCTCTAGAAAATTAATTATATTAGAAAGTGAATGTCGGCTGCTAGAACACACATTGTTCAAGGTAATAATTTATTAATAGCCTTATCTGACCATATTACTATAGTTCCAGCACATGGCTCTAGATATTTGATAATATGATGGTTATTAATCTTATTTCGCCAGGTATTAATAGATTCCTAGGAAAAACAATTCACAAACCTACAACTTATATGGCTTAAAATGATAAGCGGCTAAATATTAAACCGTTAATTTTTTGCCTAACAACCTTAAGATTTGCGCTGCACTTGCAGGCTTACTAAATAAATAACCTTGTGCAGAGTCGCAGCCAAACGATTGAAGCATGTCAAATTGCTCCTTTATCTCTACACCTTCAGCGGTAACCTTATGCCCCATATTGTGTCCCATTTCTATCATCGAGCTGACTAAAAGTTTCGCCTTATTATCAACAAGCATGTCATCGATAAAGTATTTATCGATCTTTAAGAAATCAATACTTAAGTGTTTTAGAGAAGCAAGCGATGAATAACCTACTCCAAAATCATCAATGGTTAATAAAACACCTAGCTCTTTTAAATGTCTAAAGACTGCAAGGTTCTCTTCATTAGTTTGCACTACACCCTCGCTAATTTCTAATTCAAGATCACCCGGTATTATGCCTGTACCTTTAATGACACTTTCGATTAGAAGTAACAGATCTCGGTCAAAAAAGTGACTCGTAGAGATATTAACAGCCATACGAATTGAAGAAAAACCAGCGTCCTTCCAAGCAACAATTTGCTGACAAGCCGTTTTCAAGACCCACTCTGTCAGCTCTTTTATCATACCAATTTGTTCAGCCATCCTTATAAAGTCTACAGGAGAAATATGACCGAGTTGAGGATGGTCCCAACGAGATAACGCTTCTACGCTTACAATACGACCGGTACTCATATCAATTTTTGGCTGGTAAACCAAAGACAACTGTTGGTTCTCTATCGCTTCCCTTAAAGATCGCTCTATTTTAAATCGATACTCGGCTTTCTGCGTTAAACCCACATCATAAAAAGCGTATCTATTTTTACCTAAATCTTTTGCATAATATAAAGCCGTATCAGCAGCTTTCAATATCGTGTGCAGGTCAATGCCATTATCAGGGTAATGCGCAATACCTATACTGCAAGAAGGTGTAAAATTCCTTCCCGCTAACGCCAAGGGCTTAGATACAAATTCTAAACAACGTTCAGCAACGTAAGCTGCTCCATACCCATTCACCTCATCATTAATGGCAATACAAAACTCATCACCACTGAGACGAGCAATAAAGTCGATTTCACGACATGCAGCTTTTAAACGTTTAGCAACATTTATAAGCAGTAAATCTCCCATATCATGGCCAAAAGTGTCGTTAACATTCTTGAAGTTATCAAGATCAATATATAACAAAGCAAATTTTTTATTATCACGAGCTGATATTTTTATTAACTCTTTAACACCTAAATAAAAGTGAGAGCGACTAGGAAGGCTTGTCAGTTCATCGGTATAAGCCAAGTTTCGAATACGCTTTTGATTCTGCTCTCGATCCATCACTATACTAGCGAGTTGAGCTGCAGATTTTAGAGAATTCAACTCTTCCTCATTAGGTAATGATGGATAGTCAAGATACATACCAAAAGCACCTAATATATCGCCTGAGGAACTTTTAATGGGCTCAGACCAGCAACATCGCATGCCATAAGGAAGTGCAAAGCTCTTTAAATCCTTCCATTTAGGATCAATTGATATATCTTCAACTAGAACACGGTTTCCTGTATAAGAAGATGCCCCGCAGGATCCTATTTCAGGACCATTTATCAAACCATGAACGGCTTCGCAATAAGCTTTAGGTAGGCTAGGTGCAGCACCATGGCGTAACTTACGTCCATCTAATTCGAGCATTGAACATCTCAATCCAAGATGACGCTCCTCATACATCAAGGCAATTTCAGTATATACAGCAGACGCAACATCTCCTTTTGCAATCATTTCAAGAATGTTGGAATGTCTTGCACCAAACAGCTCTGCTTTTTTCTGGAGGGTTATATCGACATGGGTGCCTATTAGACGTACAGGTTCACTCTTAGAATTCCGAATGACTTTAAAACCACGTGATCGGATATAGACCTCATGTCCCATCTTGTGATGCATACGTATTTCAACTTCAAATGAGTCTATGTCGCCAGATAATAATGTCTGAACTTCATTTAGAAGATAAGGGTTATCGTCGGTGTGGACTAGGCTAGTCCAAGCATTCAAATTATTTTCGAGTTCATGCTCGTCATAACCCAGCATGCTTTTCCAGCGAGGCGAATAATAGACTTCATCAGTTTCAATATTCCAATCCCAAAGCCCGTCACTAGCACCACACATTGCAAGGGCTAAGCGTTCTTCGCTTTTTAATAATTGGGCTGTACGTACGTCTTTAGTTTCATGCGCGATGGCAAGCTCAAAACGTAATTTTTCATTTTCTTTCAGCAGTATTTCTTTGCTGTTTAAATCAGTCATGGCATTCTCGAATCACTACACAAGATGAAAATGTGCTTGATCTAATATTAACAAAACCTAATTAGGAAAAGTGACATCCATTGATTTATTTAAAGTAACAAATATTCTTGATACCCAAAGTATTATATTTTAGGGCGGTGATATAAAAAGTTAGTTAAATTTAAAATGAATCCGTCAAGGCTATATCGGCTATTGGGGCAAAAAGTTTAACTTCAAATTATTACTATTTAAATCAAAAACTTCCCTATATGTGAATCATTGTTATAGCTAGATAAAATCTAAATACACTTATGTTTAACTATCAAAACTTTTTCAGTTTGTGGAAATGTTTTTTGCTGATGATGTTAAATTTAATAATTTAGGTGTTTAAAACACTAAACCAAACAGTTACGAATTACTTCGTAACTGTTTGGTTTAGTGCTATGTTGATAGTTATCATTTCTGCAATATAACTAATATGGATAATTTCTATGTCTAAATGTTTTTTTATAGTAATAGCTTCCCTTATCAACCTAGCTTATTCATTTAACGCTATTGCTAATAGTTCTGCCGAAATATCTGAAACGAAACAACAGATAATAACAACCAGCATATCTAAGCAGTTAATAGAAAATTATGTCTTTCCTGATGTTGCCAATAAAGTAGCAAAGCAGCTTTTATTGAATATCAAAAATAATGAATATCTTGGTTACGACGAAATATTCATATTTGCCGACAGACTAACCGATGATATTCAGGAGATCACTCAAGACAAACACATCAGAGTTAAACGTCTTCAACCAGGGTTAAGCATAAATATTAATGAAAATGTTGAAAAAAATTTTAGAAAAGTTGAGGTACTAGACGGTAATGTAGGATTTATTGCATTTGATAAGTTTTCATCAAATCCAAAAGCTAAAGCTAAGATAGACGATATTTTTTCACAGTTAAGAGACGTCGATTCCCTCATCATTGATTTGCGTAAAAACAGAGGAGGAAGCCCTGATTTAGTCAGATATTTCAGCAGTTACTTTTTTGATAAAAAGACACATCTGAACAGCATTTATTGGCGAATAACCAATCGAAATGAGGAATATTGGACGATTGATGATCTTCCTGGCGCTAAAAGACCCGACTTACCGATTTATATTCTTACCAGCAAGAGTACCTTTTCAGCTGCAGAGGAATTTGCCTATAACTTAAAAGTAAGAAAGCGCGCCTATCTCGTTGGAGAAACAACCAAAGGAGGAGCAAATCCAGGACACTTTTTTGATTTACCTTCAAGACTTTCAATTTTCATCCCTACAGGTAGAGCGATAAATCCTGTAACACAAACGAATTGGGAAGGTGTTGGTGTTGCACCTGATTTACCTGTGATGGCCGTGTTAGCATTTGAAGAAGCATATGCTATGGCAAAATACTCCGCTCTTGAATATAGAGTAAGCCAAGGTAAAGCAAAGCCAGAAGAAAAATATAGTATTCAACATGTCACAAAAAGTTATGGAAAGTGGACACTCGCTAGTAATAACTGTCCATTAAAATACCGCTGGGCACAAGCACAATACAATGACAGAACGAATAAATATCAGTTCCCGTATCAAATAAAATACTACGGTAATGGTAATGCCAATATAGAATATCAGTTAGGTAATGCATCAGGGAAAATGACACATACTCTATATTTTAAAAACCGAAAAGATGAAAAATCGGGAATATCAATAGGCTTTAGTTCGTTTGATAAAATTTCCATCTTAAAATGTAAAATTTTGATGGATTAATGAATCAACATATTTCCAGTGAATAAGATCAACTTGATCGGAGGTTTTATTTGCTGATAAAGCTTTGATTGCTTAGTTTAAAGCTTCTCTTCTTGCACAAGAAATACTTAGCGTGTAACAACAAAAATAACAGCTGGACTCGTTTCACCATAACAATCATCGAAAATAATATGCTAAACGATTCATTAAATGATCATGACTTTCCTTTGCCATAATGCTCTATAGCTTTGATAACATCATCAATTTTAACGGGTTTCCCAATAAAATATTCCATACCTGCGTCAAAACACTTTTTCCTATCCTGTGGTAGGACATTTGCGGTCATGGCGACAATATAAGGATGATTTTCTGCTTGCTCCTTGATGATAGCCTTTGTTGCAGTTACACCATCCATGTTTGGCATTTGCATGTCCATGAAAATCATATCATATTTCTTTTCATAAACAGTTGTTATCGCCTCAATGCCATCTTTGGCTAAATCTATACTATAACCAAGCTTTTGAAATAGTTTTTTAGCGATCGCTTGGTTGATATTATTGTCTTCTACCAATAATATTTTTATCGGATACCTGTCCGCAAATTTAGCCCCTGATGATAAACGGTTTATTCTCTGAGCCACTGATTTTTTTATGCTACTTTCTGTTTTTGTTAGGGGTAAATAAAAAGTGAAAGTGGTCCCTATACCTTTTTCACTTTCCATAGATATTTCTCCATTCATTTGCTTGATAAGCTTAGCGCAAATGATTAAACCTAAACCAGTACCACCATACTTTCTCGTTATCGAATTATCTACTTGTGAAAAGGGTTTGAATAATTTCAACTGGTCTTCCGGTGAAATACCTATTCCTTGATCAGCTATTGTAAAAGACAGTAAATATTGGTCTGCATTGTGCGACTCTACTTTTACCGATAAAGAGATCGTGCCCTTATCAGTAAACTTTATTGAGTTACTAAGAATATTAAGCAGAATTTGCCTGATCCTTAATTTATCACCTACTATCGTATCAGGTACTTTATTATCAATAATTGTACTGATATTTAGCCCTTTATTTGATGCTTGTACATCCAATAAATAGCAACATTCTTTGATGCTTTTTCTAAAATTAAAAGGTAATGTTTCTAAAAGTAGTTTACCCGCTTCTAATTTTGATATATCTAAAATATCGTTTATGACAACCATGAGTCCATCACCACATAGACGAATGTTTTCTATATATTCATATTGTTCATCATCTAGTTGAGTAGCTTCAAGCAGAGTCAGCATACCTAAAACACCATTCATAGGTGTACGTATTTCATGAGACATATTTGCAAGAAAGTCCCCCTTAGATTGCACTGCACTTTCCATAGTACTGATTGATTTTTCCAGAGTATGACGCATTTGATTAAAAGCAGAGCCAAGTATATGAAACTCATCTTTAGAGTTAATATTTATTGAATGGGTAAAATTACCATTTTCAATACATTTAACTCCTGCCATTAATTTATTGAGATTTCCAATAATACTTTTTGATAAATAAAATACAAATATACCGGATAAAACAATTCCGAAAAATGTACCTAAAATAATGATGACAAGGGTGAGTTCAGCAGATTCTTTTTGTTCTTTTAGTCTAATAACCAGCAAGTCTTCTTCAACCAAAACAAATTCATTTTTAAGCAAACGAATTTTATCTATGATTTTCTTACCTGTTTCATTTTCAATGAGATTACGTACGTCTTCAATTGTAACGTCTGGGGAGTTTTCAACCAATTTCCTTGTAGATATCTCGATGTTTGCTGCATCAGTTAACCATTTCATTTGCATTAGTTCAATTTCATCTAACTTGCGAACCTGTTCTGTATTGTCTGACACTAAGACTTTGAGTGCAGGTATACTTTTATTCCAAAGAATTTTACCTTTCTCAAATGGCTCTAAAAAGATATTTTTCCCGGTGATCAAAAAAAAACGTTCTCCGGTTTCCATGTCAACTAATAATTTAATTAGATGATGAGCTTCAGCAATAACTTTATGGGTATGTTCCACCCAACGAGTTGTTTCAGCTTGGCGTTGAATATTCATGGCGAATACAAAGGTCATTATGAAGAGCAGCAATATGGGGAGCATCGCCCCCATAATTATTTTTTTCTTGAAAGATAGCCCTTGATTAGACAATATGCAGTTCTCAGCCGTTAACAACTCACTAAAATATATCGTTAAATTTTATACTCTAATTAAACTATAGCTAAGCAACGTTTTATTGCAATCATGTAGGATCAGAGCAATATTATTTTCCAATACCAACGGATAAAAGCCAAATATAGAAAATTATATTGGTTTTTGTTTGTTTGATAAAACTGCTATTTTGAAATGCAAAATCTTGAAGGACTAAAAAATCAATATTATTTCCAATGAATAGGATCAATCTGATAGTAGTTTTTTAATTGCCGATAAAGCATTGGATGTTTAATATGGAACTGTTCTGCTTGTTCAAAAAACACTTCACTCGTTACCGCAAAAAATTCGGCAGGATTTGTTGCACCGTAATAATCAAATAATGAAGGTGTTCCAGTTTTCTTCTCCATTTTAAGTTGTTCGAATTGTGCAGAAAAAACATCAGACCAACACTTATAACTCTGACCTTTATCTAATATTGGCGCACCATTAGCCTTACCGTTTTCTTGGTCTAGTTGATGGGCAAACTCATGGATCACTACATTGCGCCCGTCATCTGGGATTTTCGCCCCTTCTAAAGTGTCTTGCCAAGATAATACCACTTTTCCAAAATCCCATGACTCCCCAGCAAGTGCTACTTTTTGACTGTAATTTAACCCGTCAGTCCCTATGTTTTGCTGTTCTTTAATGAAAGCTCTTGGGTAAACCAGTATGGTCTTAAGTTTAGGGTAAAAGTTTGTTTTACGGTTAAGTAACAAAAGACATGCTTGGGCAGCAATAGTAATACGAATTTCATCTGTTATTTTAACGCCATTACAACCCACGAATGTTTTTTCAGCTAAAAATACTAAAATATGTTGCTTCAACTGTAATTGTAAATCTGTCGGCATTTGTCCAAAATAAGGCATTCTTCGTTGAATGATTTTACGCCATGATTTTTTAAATGGTTGGCTTCTTATTTTATCGCGCTGATACTCTCGCCAATAAGGCATTCCAACAGAATAACCAATGAGTAAAACACCAATAAATATAGGAAGAAAGTAAGACAACATAATATAATTTACTTGGGTGGGTTTATTATGAAATAGGTACGATGCGATCAAATATCAAGTTTTTAATGGTTTGTTGCTTGATAAGTGTTATTTACTCTTATCGATGGATATTAAATATCTTTTAATAAATCATCTTTGAAAACGAATATGATGAAATGGTGGGTATCTAAATTGAAAGTGAGCACTGAATACTGAATACTCACTTTTAATACTAGCTTTCAATATTAGCCATGCAATAAATTCAGCAATTTATACGATAAAGTTATCATTCATTGATAACAACTCGTAACATAGCCAACATGCTATAACTTATCGACTAAAAGGGAATATATGAATCAAATTTCTACTTCAGACACGATACCAAAAGAGTGGGTAGCATTATTTTTTGTCTGGATACTCGCAACAATAAGTACGATAGCGAGTTTGTTTTTTAGTGAAATTGTGAAATTACCTGTTTGCGTACTTTGCTGGTATCAACGAATTGCAATGTACCCCTTAGTCCTTATTTTACCTTTAGCACTCTTCCCTTTCGATGCAAAAATATCACGCTATGCTGGGGTATTGGTTATATTTGGTTGGCTTACCGCATTATTTCATGTGTTATTAGTCGCCGGTTATATTCCTAAAAACGCACAACCCTGTGTACAAAATATCCCCTGTTCAGAAACGCATTTAAATGTTTTTGGATTTTTAAATATGCCAATGATGTCTTTACTTACTTTTAGTATCATGGGCTTATTGTTATTATTTGTTAAAAAATCGGATCCCTCATGAACAAAAAAACACTCTTTATTAGCGTAAGCTTACTCATTATTGTGGCTTTTATTGCTGCAGTGGTAATATTTCAAACAAAAGAAACGAGTAAAAATAAAAATGTCTCGATAGACAACCTCAATATAGTTGAGCGTGAAAATGCTCCAACAAAAGGTTCAGAAGATGCAAGAGTTACAATTGTAGAGTTTTTTGATCCGGCTTGCGAAACATGCCAGGTATTTTACCCTTTAGTGAATGACTTAATTAAAAAGTATCCTGGCAAAGTTAGAGTAATGATGCGTTACGCCCCATTTCACCAAGGCTCAGATCAAGTAGTAAAGCTTTTAGAAGCAGCACATAAACAAGGCCAGTTCTGGCCTGCATTAGATATTTTATTTGCTAATCAACAAAGCTGGACTCGCCACCATGTTGCACGGCCCAAAAGTGCTATAGCGTTATTAAAGGGCTTGCCTCTGGACCACGAAAAATTTATTCATGACGCAAGTAGCAATACAATTATTCAATCGATAATACAAGACGTTGAAGACGGTAAAACTTTAAAAGTGCGAGCTACTCCGCAATTTTTTGTGAATGGCAAACCATTAACCAATTTTGGCTACGCACAGTTAACACAACTGGTTGAACAAGCAATTGCTGAAGCATATTAAGATCAGGCAATACAATTGATAATTGTATCTGAGTTGAAGTATTTAAAGGCAATAGCAAACTAATCACTTTTATAAGAATCAGCAGTAGTTAATATCTATTTAAAGAGTTAAACCGATAAGTTAATGACTATTCACATTCATTAACTTATCGATAAAAATCGGTTGAGATTAAGCGCGAATTTGCCCCTGACCTGCGACACGATATTTAAAAATCGTCAACTGTTCCAGACCAACAGGTCCTCGCGCATGGATCTTACCGGTAGCAATGCCAATTTCAGCACCCATTCCAAACTCACCACCGTCGGCGAACTGTGTTGAGGCGTTATGCATCACGATAGCCGAATCAATAGAACGCAGGAAGACTTCAGCCGTTTCGTCATTTTCTGTGATAATGGCATCTGTATGTTTAGAAGAATGTGTGTCAATAAAGCTAAGGGCTTCTTCTAACCCTTCTACCACCTTGACAGATATAATGGCATCGAGGTATTCAGTATCCCAATCAGAATCTGTCGCGGCATTAATGCGAGAATCACAAGCCTGAGCAGCAAGATCACCTCGAACTTCACAATTATCCAGTGTATTCACCAATAGCGGCAAAAACTCTGTCGCTATGTCTTGGTCAATCACGAGGCTTTCGGTAGCTCCGCAGACACCTGTTCTACGTAATTTCGCATTTTTAATAATACTTAATGCTTTTGCTAGGTCAGCATCTTTATCTACATAAATATGATTATTGCCGTCAAGGTGAAGTAATGTGGGAACTTGAGCTTCGTTTCTCACTAATTCTACTAAGCCACGACCACCGCGAGGTATGACGAGATCAACATAATCAGCACACCTTAACAAAGCAGTTACAGCAGAACGATCATCTGTATCAACTAATTGAATGCAAGTGGCCGGTAAATCAGCCGCGCGTAATCCTATTGCCATACATTCTACAATAATACGTGTGGAGTTTAAGCTCTCGGAGCCGCCACGCAAGATCACTGTATTACCCGATTTAAGACACAATGCCCCAGCATCCGCACCCACATTAGGACGTGACTCATAGATCATTCCAATAACACCGATAGGGGTCGAAACGCGCGTAATTTTAAGACCGTTTGGACGATCGAACTTTGCTAACACCCGACCAACAGGATCATCAAGTTTGGCGATATCTTCTAGGGCAACAGCCATACCTTCAATTCTTTCAGGGGTTAATTCGAGCCTATCAATAAATGAATCTGCTTTTCCTGCTTGTTTGACGCTCAACACATCTTTTGCATTGGCTTCTAAAAGTGCCGGCATATTCTGACGTAAAGCACCTGCCGCAACTGTTAATGCTTTATTCTTTTGTTCAGTAGTCGCGCACGCGAGAGCTTTAGCGGCAGCTTTGGCTTGTTTTCCAAGCGTTTCAATCATAGTTTCGATATTAACAATTTTACTGTCGTTTGACATTGATGATTTCCTTTGATTGTGTGTTTTTGTACGGGTGCCAAAGAGTCAATAATGAACCATCCAATTTTCCACACCCATCATAAATAATGGCATGAACTTTTTGATGACTTTAGTTTACTCTGAATTAAATGCAGACCGTTATTCAGGTGTTCCGTATGGACGATGTTGAAGCTCAAAAATATGGTTTTTAAAGAAGTGATTTTGAGTTCAATTGAAATAATGAGGATTTTAGTATATGCTCTTCGCACTCATTTGTCGATCCTTGTCAAATTCTAATGTTTATCATGAACGTTTCAGCAAATTTTTCACCTATTTTTAATTCGAACATTCGCAAGTTAATCAATTTTACGAATGGTTCAACTCAGCTATTTAATTCAATTAACCAAACTACGGAGTAATTTTGGCCTCATTAGATCAACCAAAAACAGAAACCCCTCTTAGAAACAAAACACGTATTGTCATAAAAGTTGGTTCAAGCCTCGTAGCAAATGTTAAGAATTTGACCCCAAGTTTTGCCTTTATGCATGGCCTACTTAGTGACATTTCGACGTTACGTGATCAAGGCTACGAAGTTGTTCTCACGTCTTCAGGATCCGTAGCATTAGGGCTCAATTCTGTTGGTTGCACCATTGAAAATGCCAGTGTTCAAGATAAACAAGCGGCAGCAGCTTGTGGACAACCGATATTAATGCATGCTTACAGACAAATTGCGTTGGAATATGGTTTTAATATTGCGCAGGTATTAGTCACATTAGATGATCTAGAAAATAGACGGCGATTTCTCAATGTCAAAAATACGGTGCACCGTTTGATCAAACAAGGTGTAATGCCAATTGTTAATGAAAACGATACGGTTACAACTGAAGAGATCCGTGTTGGCGACAATGATAGACTCGGGGCTAAAATTGCTCAAATGATTGGAGCAGAATACCTATTTATTCTGACTTGTATTGATGGTGTTTACGATCGAGATCCTTCAGAAGAAGGGGCTATATTTGTAGAATCTATTGAAGACGTAAGCAGTTATATGGAAGCGGCGAGTGGCACAAGCTCTTTGGGCACTGGTGGAATGCTAACTAAATTGCAAGCAGCCAATATGGCACAAAATGCTGGCTGTACCACCTTTATCTCTAAAGGCACGATGGAATATCCAGTCACTGCAATTCTGCGTGGCAAGCGTAAGCATACTAAGTGTATTGCTCACTCATCGCCTTCAACGGCATGGAATATATGGTTGACCGATCGTCTTCAAATGGCTGGTAGCCTAGTGATAAAACAGGGTATAGCGGACTCCTTATTTGGGGGTGACGAAGGATTTTCGTGTCATGATGTTGTTTCAATTCACGGAAGTTTTGAACGTGCAGACGTACTTCACGTATATGATGAGAAAGGCGAGGAAATAGCGCGAGGTTTATGTAATTTTTCTTCAGATGAAACCACGATAATTTCAAGTCGTCCAGACGAAACCGTTAAAAACATACTCGGATATACGGCTTCACATCGCTTAATTAATAGTGAAAATTTAGTTGTTTTAGCTGAACATCATCTTCCGTGGGATGAACCAGTAACAGATGATTAACTAAAATAAGAAGACTCTCCGCTCAAAACTTCATTGGGCGGATTTCAAAAATACGATTATATTAAGCTGACCTTACATAGCTTGATATTAAATTACCCTTGCTCTGCGGCCTTCAAGGATTTTAAATCAAGGATATTGATAAATAACCTTGGATCATCAATTTTATCCATCATCGAAAGCTCAGGTAAACAATCGTCATCAACATAGTCTGTAAAATCTCCAGAGGGATCAAAAACTAAAATGTCCAAGGCTAAGCGATCCATGCCATATAGGCCTCGATGTATCATATCAGCCGAAAAAACTAATAAATCCCCAGCTGCTAACTTGATCTCTTTGCCCGTAGAAAGGTTTTCACTGCTTACTCTGCCCTTTTCTTCTTGTCGGACATTATATTCTTCTTCATTGTCCCAGCGTTTATGCGTTCCGGGCACAAGTTCCATGCCTAGTTCGTCAAATAATGGCACTCGAAGATGGACGACTTGAGTCTCTTGAATTGCTTTTTTTTGATCTTCAACCTCATGATCATATTGACAATCTCGATGCCAAAAATCTTTTTGCTGAGGGTTAACGGGATTGAAAAATAGCTGAGTATTCATAAATGAAGGCTTGGTCGGTATCACTGACTCGACAACATCCATTATTTTTTTCGAACTTATAAAATTAAAAAGTTTAACGCGATCGTCGAACGCTAAATACTCACTTCCAGTAATTAAGGATGAATTAAAAGCTTCTTCTTTATAGAATTTTTCGTTGTCTTTTTTCCATAATTCATGAAATTTTAATACCACTTTTCTCAGTGATGAGATTTCAGTCTCAGTAAAGTAATCTCTAATAACAAAATAACCTTGCTGGTCATAGTTGCTTTTTAATTGACGAGAGTTGTCTATCATTAACTGACTTTGCCTTTAATTTAATAACTACACTTTCCGAGTTTTCATAAGATTGAGCTATTAAGATAAATGATAGCGACAAACAGTATGAATTGAGCTGAAAGTATAAAAACAGGATTATACCCATTTTGTTCAATTTATTCCTTACTCGGTGATGCATAAACTAATTTAGAACAAAAAAAAGATGCCTCTACTGACCTTAATCAATAGAAAACATCTTGTTAAACACCAAACTCATTTGTCTTGCTAAAACTAAAAATACCAAGCTAAAGACAGTTGTAGATGGTCATCTTTATTTAAGCTTTTCAGTAAGTCGTTTTCATCATTACTTTGCAGAAGCCTTACATCAACACTGGCGATGAAGTTATCGCCAAAGCGACGATTTGCTTCAAGAATAAAACTAAAGGCATTATGGTCTAAGTCGCTGCCGATCCCCATTAATAACTCGCTACTTTGCATGTCATTAAAAGCCAATCGAGCACCTAAAAATAAGTCATTTTGCATTAAGGATCCTTGCTCGCCAAGTTCAACTTCTCCTCGAGAATCCCAACTGTGTTCCATCAATAAACCTAAATCAAGATTAGAATCAAAAACACCAATGAAACTATATTCAAAACCGGCTTGAGTGGCGACAAAATCTTCTATGCTGGTTGTACGGTATATGCTTTCAAATTTCCATAACCAATCACCTAAGGTAGCTTGAACATCGACACCCAGTTGATCCATTTGAGCATAATGCTGCTGGAGAGAGTATTGCGTTAAGTCCGACGTTGTTGTTTGTAACGAAGGACTTAGATAAGCCTCTCGATTGGTGCCATGAAACCAGTAACTGCCAAAATCGAAATCACCTATGCTGTGTGCCCAACGTAAAGCAAAATCAAGGTGCTGTTGACCTGCAGAAGATTCATAACTGACCATATTATCATCGACGACTAAAGGTCCTCGCAAACGTCCATCTTCCCCCGCGTAGGTGCGTTCACGAAAGCCAGGCAGAAGAAATACATCAACTATTCCCCAATCATTCACTAATGATAAGTTAACCATTTGCTGGCCTAGTTTGTCTTCACCATCAAAGTCTTCAACGCCATCGGTTTGGTTAATAACATCAACAAGATGCTGAAACTCAGTAACGCCCCAAAACTCTTTACGAATACCAAGGCGAAGTTCCCAATCATCGCTAGCATGAACATAAGCAAGTTCACGAATATCACCATGAGTGCGTTCCTCATCTTGACTATCAATGCGATAAAAAGGCGTAAAAATAACACTGTCACTGCCCTCGTTCCATTGCCAGTATAGTTCAGCCTCAATTGACAGTGACGATTGACTATGACTCAGTTGCTGTGGATAAAGTCCCTCGTCTGAAAAGTAGCGCTGCTCTAATGCAATATTACCTGTGGTTTCAAATTCAATATCACTAGCGACTTCTTGAGCAAATAAAGGCTGAGCGAGCAACATACTTGCGCATACTGCTATCGCCGTCACTGAGCCCTTAAACTTTGTTTTTACTGCTATTTCTAACAATACTGTCATGAGATTAACGTGCTCTTTTTAATGAATTACGATTAAAGTCACTTTCTTTTAGGCCGGTTTTAAAAGCGTAATTACTCCATGTTAGTACTGTGCTTTTACCATTTTGTTGATTAACCATTTCTTGTTTGTCTGCACGCCAATATTTAGCTAAATATTGCTTATAGTCGCTAAAGGTTAACGTTTTAAGCAATGAATCTTTACGGTCATAAAAATCAATTTTATGTACTCGGTATTCTTTGGTATCAAGCCATACTATACGACGTGTGTAACCTGAATTTTCATCAACTGGGTACTGCTCAACTTTGAAGTTAGTTAAGCCATTTAACTCTTCTTCCCCCAGATATTTATAGGTGTATTTTTCTACTTCAAAAGAGCTTAAATCTTCAAAAGCAAACTCCGATCCCATGAAAGGTCCTGATTTATTTCTTGATGAAATACGTTTAACTCGCTTTAACGCCGGTAAAAACAACCATTGATCATCGGATACCACCGGATGAGAGAAGCTTAAAAATGCGGTACCTTTTACATCGCGAGGTTTATTAAAAGTAGTTAAACTTTTATCACCATCATTAAGTACTTCTAATGACTTCATTTTAACTTCTCGAATACTTTCTTGCCCTTGCTTATTTCGTAATAACATCTGCATATCAGACATACTGTCTTGCCAGCCTAAGTCTCTTTTTTTCGCTTCTATAGAAATATCTAAGCCTTTTTGCTCTTCGATAGTTAAAGCCGCAGAGGAATTTGAGACAAGTGTTAAACAAAGCGCAGTAATGGCGCTCATTAATATTTTTTGAGTGAACATGTAAAATCCTTATAAAAATCTTTTAATATATTGATAAGCTTATCTTTAAATTTACCAAGCACTTTAATAAACAAATGCCCTTGATAAGCTTACTTTTTCAGTAGTGTTAAATTAAAGTGCTTCAATAGCTTTTGGCATGGCTGCGTCAGCAACTACAACAGCACTTTCTTTAGATTTATGCTTACTTTTATCAAGCAAGATAAGCAAAGGTGGTAAGAATAAAAAGTCGACAACAAGTGCAATAAAAATAGTAAGCGCCGTTAAGAAGCCCATATCAGCATTCATTTTAAATGATGATTGTGCCAGTACGGTAAAACCAGCGACCAAGACAAAGGTAGTTATCCAAAGAGCTCGACCGACATTATCAAAGGCATAATGTACAGCTTGTTCAGCAGTCGCATTCTTCTCTCTTCTTGCGTGTATGTACTTACTTAAAAAATGCACAGTATCGTCAACAACAATCCCTAAAGTCATGCCAATTACCACTGACAATCCTAAACCCACTTGCCCACTTAGTATGCCCCATAGGCCAAAAGCAATAGCGGCAGGTGCTAAGTTAGGTAATAAGCTTATCAAGCCAAAGCGCCAACTTTTTAGTGCAACTCCCAGTAAAATTGAAATTAATATAAGCGCTAAAACGGTACCAATGAGCATGCTAGTAATATTACGTTGACCAATATGGGCAAACATTAAACTTGGGCTAGCAAAGTCAACTTCATACTGTGGTGCATGTTTGGCGAACCACGCAATCATCTCTTGTTCAACATTAATCAGTTCATTACTGGTCATGTTTTTAAAGGTCGCAACGATTCTTGATGACGACTTATCAACGTCTAATTGATTGTTTAAATCTAGGCCGTACGGCAGTGACATTTCATACAATAATAGATATTGCGCAGACATTTCTTGGCTATCTGGTAATTTATACCAACTAGGATCATCACCATGCATGTTCTTATTCAGGCGTTTTAAGGTATCGGTAATCGTATTAACATGATCTGTTTCAGGACGGTCACGTAACCAATCACTAAAGTCACTGACACTACGCAAATACTTAGGATCATTTATGCCACTTGATTGACCCGTTTTTACTGATATTTCAACAACCATCATACCAGACAAGTTTTCTTGCATGAAATCAGTAGCTGCACGGTAAGGCACTGATTCATCGAAATATTTTACAAAATCATCATTCAATTCATTATTAGGAATAAACATCACAGAGGCGATAATAAATACGCTTGTTAATGGTAATAGGACTTTACGTTTGGCAATAACAAAGTCAGCCAATTTTGCCATAATGTCTTTTTTCTTTTCTGATTGTTTTTTTACACGTACGGGCAATACAGTAAGCAGTGCAGGAAAAACGGTAACCGAAAATACAAACGCGAGCATAACGCCAATAGCCACTAAATTTCCTAAATCTCTAAACGGTGGTGAATCAGAGAAGTTCATGCTTAAAAAGCCGATTGCAGTAGTGACACTGGTTAAGAAAATGGGCTGCAAGTTAATTTTTATACTGCGTGCAATAGCCGTACGTTTATCGGCGCCTTGACGCATTTCGTAAAACATAGAGGTTAAAATGTGAATACAATCTGCGACCGCTAATGTCATGATCATCGTCGGTGCTGATGATGAAGGCCCGGTTAAATAAAAGCCTAACCAACCAGCGAGTCCCATGGTAGTAGCAATACTCATAATGATAATAAGTACGGTAGAAACTGTGCCTGTGATCGTTCTCAACAATAAACCTATCGTGACAATAACCACTAGGAACATCAGTGGGATCAGTGTTGAACCATCACTAATTGAAGACTCACCGAATGAAGTATTCATCATGATCATGCCTGATAAATAAATGTCTATCTCTGGGTTTTCTGCTAAAAATTTTGCTTGAATAGCTCTAACACTTTTAGCCACTTCTGGCGTTTCTACCATAGGATCAATCCCTGGTAGCTGAACCGTCACATTAACAACTGAAACATGACCTGTTGTAGAGATAATTTTATTAACCAGTAGCGGTTCACTGATTGCAATTTGCTTAATTTTTTCAAGCTTATCGCTGGTTAAGCCTTTAGTCGACATCACTAAATCTTCAACGATCATGTCGTCTTCTTCAGCATAGGTATATTGAAAGTTGGTGACTGAATCAACACGCGTTGAATAAGGTACCTGCCAACTTGCCTTGGTTAAGCCTTTTAATGCGCTTAAATGTTGTTTCGTAAATACATTGCCGTCTTTGGGGGCAACAACAAAAGAAACGTTATCGCTTTTAGCATATATTTTTTGCATCGACTCAAAGGCTGTTAACTGCGGGTTTTCTTCACTAAAGAATACTCGATAGTCATTTTTAAATTCTAACTTTTGAGCGCCCATTCCCGCTAATACCGTAAAAGTGAGACAAATAAGTATTACCCAAAATGGATTTTTACCTACAAAGTTATAGAGTTTATTTCTCATTGTTAAGCTCCGTATATTCTAATATTTTTCTTCTATGAAGAAGAGTTCTTTGGTGACGAATCGTCACCTAATGGTTCAAAAAAAAGCGGCTGTAGACCGCATTTTCACTTGTGTTTGTTTAACTAAAGCTGTCGAAGTTTAGCTCACGACCTTTAGCTTTAATTTTTGCTAATTCTTCTGGAAATAATTCATCCAAAGCACTTTTTAATTCTAAGCAAGGGTTGCTGTCTTTTGTTAATGGTTTCCAGCCCATGCCGTCGTATAACAAATTACTGAGATTAAAAAGTTCGCGTTCAACAATTAAACTTGTTCTGCCACTGCATTGATCAACTTCCCCTGAAAGTAGTGAGATTGCCCCATAAGCCGTAGACCAATTACTAAAGCATAATTGCTGAATATCCATATTTAAAGGCAGTAATAAACTGTTATCGTTTAGACCTTCTTCAACAATGCCGTGAATAGAAGTCATCAACTTAACTTCTAACATCTCACCTTCGTTAATATGCTTCTCACTAGATTTACCAACAACATTAGGCGACTTTGCACAAAGTACACATTGAAATAAAGCCGGATATAACATCGCATATATGAGATAAGAGAAGTTTAATAACAGCATGCGTGACCGAGCACAGCCTCTAAATTGGTATGCTCGAAAGAAAAGATTGGAGAGCACTTCCATAGAATAATTACTGATAGCTAATAGTAAGTCTTCTTTGCCGATAAAGTGTTTATAGACAGTGCCCTTAGAGAAAGGTACTTGTGCAACCACTTTGTCCATCGTCAGGTTTTCTATACCATTTTTCTGGATGAGCAACACGGCTGAGTTAATAATCAGCATCTCTCTTTCCTTAAATGCGGCTTCATCGAGTAATTTAGGTGGTGTCATGTTCTCTACTTTTTAATATGATGACGATACGTCAGTGACGTATCGTCATCATACTCTCAGTTGAATCAATGTCAACAAATATGTCACTCGAATGCACATGTGAATTTTCTTTCATCGTCATAATATGTGTCAGAGTGATTTTTTGAAAAATACTTTCTGAACTACAAACTATCTAGTGAAGTATGGGAAGTCCAAATAACTCATTGCATTATTCTTCGATAATTTTGCTAGTAACTTACGGTTGTCGGAATTTATGGCATCAATATATTAGTTCATTGTATTTATGACTGCCTTTTTCTGTACTTCCTCTTGTTCTTTTCCTGTTATAACTTGGTTTGTAATCTCAGCCACTATATTTGGAACAGCACAGCCACTTAGAAATATTGCAATTAGCAGTAAATATATAACTCTCATTGTTAATCAGTCTCAGAAATTAATAGTTTAAGTGTTATTTATGTGCTCTTCTTTTACGCCACACAAGGATTAAACTGGCAATTAATATCAGTACACAGCCGATTAATACACGTAATAGCATTGGTGGGATCATATTTTTTAGCATGTATATATCAGGATTACCTGTTTCCCATAATGTCCATTTAGTTGCAGAGTCTGCTGCTAAAAATCGATTTCCTGTTTCCAATAAAATAAATGCGTTACCATTTTTGGGGTTTAACCTTACTGTTGAATTAAGTGATGGCGATAGACCACCATGACCAATAATGTAATCGTAATCGTTATTACTCGTGAACAGCATTGTACCCAGTCCCCATATATGTAGACCCATTTTTGAAGCTTGAGGCATACGCATTTCTTTTAACGATCTTTTTGATAGTAAACTATAATCTTGACTACTTTTTAAATTTTCTGGCACTTGCATTGAAACAAATTTAGCTAAATCATTGGCCGAACTATAAAGACCTGTTGCAGCAAGTGAAGTATAAAAAGGATATGACCTTGTATTATCTTTGTCGACGAAATACTGAGCTAACTGTTTAACATCTTCCTGTCTATAAGTGGTGCTATCCATTCCTAGCGGAACAAAAATAGACTCTGACATGTAAGACTCAAATGACATATTTGTAACTTCTTCAACGATGAGCTGCAATAGGTTATAACTTCCTCCAGAGTATACAAATTGACTACCAGGCTTTATACCAACATGTACTCGACCATTAACACCTTCATCTGCATCTTTAGCCAGTGATAAGTGCTCAATAAGTGGCTGTATTTCCGCTCTTGTTTCAAAGCCATTATGACCGAGACCGTCAGTTATTCCGGCGGTATGACTGAGTAAGCGTCTTATCGTCACTTCGTCATTATCAAAGTCGCTTTGAGGTAATGTCCATTTAGTGAGATAAGAAGAGACAGGCTTATCTAAATCTATCCTTCCATTTTCCACTAACTTCATGACTCCAACCGCAGTAACCCACTTACTCAAGGAAGCAACTCCAAAAACAGTATCACCATGAACTGGTACTCCTTTTGATATACCGAATTCACTAATAACCTTACCTTCTTCAATAAGTAACATCACGGCATTACCTTTTGATTCATTCTTAATTGACTCTTTCATATAACTTATAAAGGCATCAGAATCTTTAGCTGCAACAACAGGACTTGTAAACCACCCCCCCGTTGTACTAACAACATTTACCACAAACCAAAAAACCATCAAACTTATCGTTAACCCAAGCCATTTAAAAAAATTAACCATCATTTATTCCTTTACAGTGTCAAACCAAACAATTCTATTACTCAGGAAAGCTGAACTGTCTTCTATCTTCACTATTATGCCGATATTAAAATGATGCTTTGTTGGTAATTCACCAACTGCTCATATTCTTCATGAACAACTTTTTACTTATTGGTTGATAACGTAAGATGGGTTAATGAAAATTGATTTCCACTATCAAGTTAGGAATAAACATGTTTGTTAGATATATAAAAAAGTTAATCTTCTTGATACCTTTTCTATCTATGTGTGTGTTAGCTGTGAATAGTGAAAGCATTCTTAATACTGGTATTAAAAACAAATTTAATGAGGTAAGTATAAAAATAATTAAACAAGGCGATGAACTAAATTGTCATCTAATTGTTACGAAGGACAATCATTGGAAGAAAATAACATTCGACCAAATCCCTCAATATAAGCATTTTTGTATAAGAACATGGGTCAACATCGACAACTCATTAATGACAAGCCCTCCTTCTTTATTAGTCGGCATGCTAGGTTCTTCATCATTCTACTGGGATGAAAATTTAATAAGCCAAAATGGTAAAGTAGGAACATCCATTGATACTGAAGTACCTGGTATAGTTAAAACGTTAGTAAGCTTACCTGAACCCTTAATTTTTGATGGAAAACATCTACTCAGCGGAGAAATATCAACGTTTAATTTAAGTAAAAAACTAAACACTATTGGTTATATTTTATTGTTAGTTAATGAACGAGACCTTCACTCAAAAATATTAATATTAAGTATATTAAGTGCAATTTTTATTGGTATTTCTTTAATATTGGCGATAATTTTTCAACTTTTTTACTGGTTATATCAAAAAGAAATATCCTACCTAGCATTTAGTATGTTTTGCTTATCTTCATCATTGATATTAGTTATTGAGCAAGCTAAGTTTTGGCTAGATTATACTTACGATTGGCATATTTTTAGGTTATCAACAATTTACTCTCTAACATTTTTAACCAGTTGGCTTTTGCCGTTCTTTTACCTTTTAAATTATCGTTTCCCGCATAAATGGCTCTGCACAATTTTTATTACTTTAGGGCTAATAGGCTTAAGTTTTATCGCCATAAGCTATGATCAAGCCAGTACATTCCTATTTAGTGGCGCTTTATTCTCGGCATTAGTTATAAACGCTTTTAGTGCATTCCACTTAAAGAAAGGTCATTTCAATGTCATCATTCTTTTATTGAGCTTATCTTTTTTATATTTTATTCCTGACTATTTTAATGAATTTGGTTTTAGCTTGGTATTTATATTTATCGTAATGACAATGTTGGTCTCTTTAATTAAAGAAATGCACAGCAATAAAGTTGAAGCATTAAAAGCTGAAAGAGTAAAAACAGAGCTACTAAGACGTAACATGCAGCCACATTTTCTGATGAATTGTTTAACTCAACTAATGGAGCTTATTGAAGTAAAACCTAAAAAAGCTGTCGAATTTATCAGTGTATTGAGTGATGAATTTAGACAACTGACCACGCAGAGCTCTCAAAATATAATAGGATTATCTGAAGAAATTATACTGTGTAATAAGCACTTAGCTATTATGTCAGTACGTTATCAGCAGTCATATCAGTTAAAAGTTAATGGCAAAACGGAAGATATATTTATTCCGCCCACAATATTGCATAGTCAAATTGAAAATTGCTTCACGCACAATGAAATATCTTCTAATCGATCGTTTCAGCTAACGGTGACAAATACCAACGGGAACATAAATTTGGTACTAAAAACCCCCATTGAGAAAAAAATTGATCACCAAGGAACGGGGTTAGGTGAAAAGTATATAAAAGCTAGATTAGCTGAATTTGAGCGAGTCAACACCAAAACAAAAAAAGCACATAGCTGTTCATTTGAAAGTTATGAAGAGTCCCAATATTGGGTATCTAAATTCTCGTTTTTATCTTAATTATAAATATTAATGAAGTGGATCCGTAATGAATATTGTTATCGTAGAAGATGAGCCTCTAGTGTTACAGCGAACAAAACGATTAACCTTAGAGATATTAAGATTGCAACAGCCAAAAATACAGTGTTTCACCGATATAGATGATGCAGAGCTTTATTTAGCTGAAAATTCTATAGATTTATTATTACTAGATTTGAATTTGAAAGGTCGTAATGGCTTTGATTTATTAAAAAACAACGTAGCCGCAGGATACCATACAATAATCATTTCAGCCTATGCAGAAAAAGCTATTGATGCATTTCAATATGGCGTACTAGATTTTGTCGCTAAGCCATTTACAATAGAGCGTCTTAGCAAAGCTTTTGACCGAATATTGGATAAATCTCAACGAAACTATTACGGTTGTAGATACCTAAGCATTAAAAAGTTAGGTGTTATTGAGTTAATCGCTTTACCTGATATTTCACATATACAAGCCGATGGGCATTACAGTTTAATACATTTAGTAAATCAGATTGAAATGTCTGCATTACATTCAAAAAGTATCGAAAAAATAATGCAACTTTTGCCAGAAAATTTTTTGAGAGTGCATAGATCCTACGTAGTCAACATGAATAACGTTAATAAGTTACTGATACAGCCTGGTAGCCAATATGCGGTCAAACTTAACTCAGGAGTAGAAATTCCAGTTGGGAGGACAAAGTATCAAGAAGTTAAATTTTATTTGGAATTAAAACAGTAAATCATAACCACCTAATACACTTAAAAATAAAATGTACTCAGACACTTTAGTTTATCTAAATATTTGAACAAAGGCAGCGCTGTGTTCAAATCATTCTGTTAATAAAGTTAGGGATTTTTCGACGGTGAAAAATGGCCATAGAAAAATGACCAAGTATGCACAAACCTGTTACCCAAGCCCCTAACCAATGCATAGATATAGCATAATTCATTGTTGATTCTTCAACGGACAAAATATCGGGCATGCTGTATGCGTAAAAATGTGCTCCATATAAGCTCGTATCCATAATGATATAGCCACTTACTGGCATGATAAATATCAATGTGTAAAGTGTGATATGTCCAATTTTAGCCATATTCCTTTCGACTATAGTAAAATCATCCAACGACAATGTTGGTGGATGTGAAAGGTATCTTACAGCGACTCTCATAATGAGAAGTACAAATATCAACATTCCACTTGCGTGATGTGCTTGAATCATAACAAGGATTTTAGGGTCAGATTATCCCTGAACTAATACATAGAATATTGTTAAGAACTGCACAGCTATGAGCAAAGCCATACTCCAGTGTAGATATCTAGCTAAAGGACTATATTTTGTAACTATGGGAGGTATCATTTTGTATACCTTACAATTCGAGTATTAAATAGAGTTGGTACAAGGGAAATAATAACGTCCTAAATTTCACTTGGCATATATTTTTTGTGCTATTGAATCGCTATAGTTCTACAGATGAGTGCAAATGGTTTATCTATGTCATCAATTTTCAACATCTGTTTTTTATCACAGCTTTGAGCTAATGAAAAACCATGGATATAGTCTACAAGTAAACTTAATAGTGTATTTTCGTCGTCAGGAGATAATTTCAGTGTGTAAGTTATAGACTTAAACCGACTGATAAAAATCTCAACAGGACTATTGGATTCCATGGTTAATAATATCTCAAGCAATCCTTTGTATCGCTCTAATGACAACAGGTAACTTTTACTTAATTTAAGTAGCTCAGACTGCCATTTGTCCGATTTTTTAGGATAATAAATATCAGAAATTAGGGATGTGGAAATTTCCTCCAATAATTCATTTTTATTTTTAAAATAATAATAAATTGCCATCGCATCAACTTTTAATTCTGTTGATAATCCTCTAATACTAGGGATTTTCCCTGTCTGCTCCATTAATAGTTTTGCAGCACTTATGATCTGCTTCTTTCCTAATAAACCCTGATTTTTTGCGGGTCTACCTCTTTTTTTTTCGTTGACTTTCATTTAATAGAACTCTTATACTTAATGATATATTCTACAGTGTAGAATATATCATTAAGTATAAGAGTCAATAGATGAGGTTAGATATGACTAATATAGTTTATATAGCAACAAGTTTAGACGGTTACATTGCCGACAAAAATAATAAGATCGATTGGTTACATTCAATTTCAAATACTGAAAATTCAGATTTGGGATATAACTCTCATATAAATAAAATAGATGCGCTGGTTATCGGAAGGAATACTCTAGATTTAGTAATTAGTATGGATTGCGATTGGCCTTATAATAAGCCCGTATTTGTATTGAGTAGCTCAATGACGTCAGTCCCCAAAAGCTATGATGGTAAATTATTTTTGGTAAAAGGCGACTTAAAAACAATTGTTTATGATCTAAACCGTAAAGGATTTAATAATCTATACATAGATGGAGGTATCACTATTCAAAACTTTTTAAAAGAAGACTTAATTGATGAAATAATTATTACGACAATACCAATCCTTTTAGGTGGTGGTATACCGTTGTTTGGAGAATTAGAGATACCATTGAATTTCACTTGCATTAAATCAGAGCAATTAATTAGTTCTATCAACCAAAGTCACTACATACGTAATCGTTAAACTTTTTCACAGATTAAGGTTTATTTAAAATGCCAGTAAAATCTATCTCGGTTTGTGCACCAAAGTGAGATAGAACTAATAAATTTATGTCTGCTGTATGATATGAAAGCTGACACTTGATATTTTGACTACTTTTATTCCGCTAAGCGCACTTTTTTGACGTTACCTTTTGGTGGGGGAAAAACTACCAGTGTTTATTTTTCTAAGGTCAATGGCTGCCACATTCGAGACCTTTTTTAACATCCTCAATCTGCGCTAAAATGGTCTTCTCTGATACAATAGCGGACGTTAGCATCAATAGATATTTAAGCTGTTTAGAGTGTTCAATCTATCTTGGTCATGACAGAGAACTAAGCCACCACAGCAGTCATTTGAAGGTTACAGGGTTATTTTCTCAGCAAGACGTTAATTATTGCGTCCATTGCAAACGCTGTCAGACCGTTGAGTGCCAAAAGCGGTTATTCAACCATTATCACTAGACGCTTTCCACCCTTTCTAAATTGAATAATTAGCTAACTTTTCGGTTATCGATAAATTCTGATACCAATTATTGAAAACAAGCTCAATTTTTGTGAGCTTTACTGTTCCAAAGCTATAATTTCTATACTTTTTAAAAAGGATTTTTAGTTTATCTTTATCTTTGATTTCCGTGTGAAAACGAATTACTGATACGTGTGCTGTAGTAATTTTATAACGACTATCGATACTTGAACGTAGACCTGACTCTTTAAAGTTTTTACGTAATCTATCACGCAATATAGCCAAACTAGAATCAACAGGGAAGCCTTGGATAACTACACATGATGAGGAAGCAGTTATACCTTTCAATTCAATTTCTATAGAGCCTATTCCATTGAAAACTTGGTTAAATATTCTTTCATACTCAGTTGGATTTATATCTGTAAGCTTAAAGCCAGCAATACATGTGATAATGGACAAAATGGTTAGATGAAGTTCATTTATCGGGTGGTAGTATTGTTCAGGTTCAATTTGTTGCACCTGATTGAGAAAATGATCAATTTCATTGACCACGCTTTTGTTGTTTGATTCAAGGTATGCTAATGCTGTAATTCCACGACGAGTATCATTTTTATTGCCTATATTTTGGTCTATTTCACATTGCCCCTTTTCAAGCGCAGAACAAAATATTGCCCACATATCATTGTAGGTTTTTTGAATCATACTCACTCTGTACTACCTTAAGGGTTTAACGCCCAATAATAGGCAAAAAATTATTCTCTAAAACATTGATAAACGAACGTAGTCATCGTCTGTTGAACGCTCAAAACAGCCCGTGGGCTACTTCAATTGTTTGTGAAACTACAATACATGATTTTATTGTTGAAATACAAATTTTAGAAGTTATGACCGACTGGAGTGAGCTTAAACCTGCCCCACAAACGAGCAGTAAATTTCGGTTAATATTGCCCTGAATATCATCATGGATTCACAAAAACTTAATGACCGCTCATGGCTAGGAGCCGAAGTATTAATTTAGTCACTTGAAGCTTCCGCTCTGCGCACCAAGAAGTCGTTAGCATTGGATAAATCTTGAAGCCAAAATTAAACCGATTGAAGTATTTCCCTAAGGCTAACTCATGCCACACAGCGGTCCTCATTATTAGAACGTAGTACTCCACATTTACGTTCACTATCTTCAAGGATAACGGACATTTGAAGTAAATTTCTATCTCGCTAATTTCCTCAGAGCGTTATAGAAAACATGCACATTAACAAAAACATCCATAATTACAATGGATTAAACTAAACGCGACCCGGCCGATAAGTTAACTCAGCCAGTTAATTCAACCAACTGATTTTACTAAAAAAGTCATCTACCTTTATTATAGAACTCGGCATAATAGATAAGATTTCGCCGTCAATGGGAATGGCGGCAGTCGATAATAGTTAGGCGTTTTCAGCAATCGATACATTCGGCTGTTTTCTGAGAACAAGATATGCCATCGCACCGCCGTACATATCAAGCATGGCATGTAATACTATTGGAATAATAATTGAATCGGTCGCCAGATAAATCAACGCCATCACTACACCAAGAATGGCCGTTCTGACAATATGGATTGGTCCCTGATAAATATGCGGTAAACCAAAGGCAATACTCGAAACGATGACCACGCCGTAGGTAGGCATAAAGTCTGCTAACAATTGCATCAAATATCCCCTGAACAACAGTTCTTCACAGATACCAGCCGTTATTGAAATGCCCAGAATAAAATAACGTGATTCTCTCGCCGTGGTCGGCATAAACCACCGGACATAAGCCAATTGTTCTCTGATCTCTTGATGATTTTCAGTTTTTTCACTGAGTTGTTTAAGTGAAAGAAAAAAATATCCACCAATCAATATCAACCCGATGACACCGATTTGGTTAGCCAGCCCCCAATGCCAGCCTAAACCAATGTCATGCATTGAGATATTGTTCTGATAAACCACAACCATCAAAATCAATACTGGCAACCATAGCTGAAACATCGTAGTACGATAGACAGCTATGCGTTTTTCGGGTTGTGCAATAACGCTTTGTTTTTCTTTTTCATGGGTGAGATAAATGTATAGCGGCCAAAGAGCGATATAACCCCATAATATATATTCAAAATACAGCATAGTTCCTCTCATTTACTTGTTTTAATTTCTTGAAATAAGTGTATAAGAAATATACCTGCATAAAAATAGTATATTAGTTTATAGTTAATAAACTAATAGTTTATAAAAAATCATTATGTTCAAAACAGAAACCCTGATTGCCTTTACTCTTGTCGCCAAACATCGCAGCTTTACCGTTGCCGCTAATGTGCAAAAACAAACACCAATGGCGATGAGCAAGCAGGTTTCGCAACTTGAAAACCGTCTGGCAGAGCCCTTATTTGAGCGCAGTACCCGAAAAATTAGATTGACCGAATTTGGTGAGCAGTTTTTAGTCAAAGCACAAAAAATACTTGCTCAACATGACTCACTGTCTTATTGGTTGGAATCAAGACAAGGTAAATTTTCCGGCACCCTAAGAGTAATTGCGCATGATGTCCAAGTTTACGAAGAAACTGTTTTCCCTTGGCTCGCTGAATTTCAACAACTTTATCCTGATATTGAACTGATGATTGATGTTAAACAAAATATGATTGATCTCGATACAGACGCACATGATATTTATTGGGGACTATCAGATTACTTAGGGATAAAACATCCAGGCCTAAAACGCAGATCATTATGGGAGGCGAAATATGGTATTTTTGCCGCTCCCGATTACTTGAAAGAATTTGGCACCCCAAAAACACCCAATGACTTAAACAATCATCGGATGATAGGCCATCCACATCAAGAACCTAATAATTTACTGGTGGTTAACAAAAGCGCCAACAGTACACAAAAGGAGATGGAGTTCGTATTAATGAAAGCGCCTATTAAGACAGTCGATGGTCATGCAAAACTAGCCGTGCAAGGGTTAGGTTTGTTTAATGTGTTGGCTGATAATCACGATGTTAAAGCCTATCTAGCCAGTCAACAACTGGTACCTGTTTTAGAGGAATACTGGTACTCATCGGTAGAAATTTATATTTATTACCACCAAGTTAAACTTGAGCAACCAAAGATCCGTGCTTTTATTGATTTTTTTCTTTCAAAAAGAAAATATTGGTAATGTAGCAAATCGATTCTGGATTGATGAGCTACTTGTAATAATAGGGAGTCAGTGAAATTAAAAGTAGCAATTGTACATATGTAAGTTTTAAGTACAGTCAAAGAAGCCGTAACTTTGATTTCCAAGTTGTATCAATTTTAAGTGTTTAACGAAGTTAAATTGACAGTTCATGCTGTTTTTTAGAGCCTAAACATACAATTAATTATTAAAATGAAAAATATTCGGCATAAAATCTATCTAGCTTTGTGCCCCATGGAGCCTTAGAACCATTAAATTTATGTCTGCTGTATGATCGGAAAGTTAACCTTTATATTCGGGAAGGATTTATGTCTTCTGTGCGCACCAAGAAGCCCTTAAAAATATAAGCGTACGACGACTTTTTATTCTAGCATCAAAGATTATTCAACATAACAACAATAAATTATACCCGTAAAAAAATGGGCCTCGTATATTGAGGCCCATTTCATGAGTAGTTAACCGTATCGAAAATTATAGTTTTAACTTAAATCCGATTTTATTTAATAAACTGCCCAGATACATCACTCCTATTGTAAACGCGGTAACCCAAAGTACGCCAATCAATCCAGCATCAAAAGCACTAGGTCTTATGCTGAGTCCAAAAATAGAAAATAGTGCAACCAATACAGCGGGTAGTATGTAAATTAATAAAGCATTGTTTGCTGCGGGTTCAATTAATTTTGTCCAGCGCGTAATTTTATTTTTTTCTATTATCCAATGTATTACAACAAAACACATAATACTGGCTGCTGCACTAAATAGTGCCCAAGGAGGAGTAGCCCAGATTTTAGAGATAGTAGATACCTGCCAGCTTACGAATGCCACAACAACGGTCACGCCGAAATAGATTGCCGAGTTTGAAAGGTACTTTTCTGCGTGGTCTTTGTGGTACATCAAAATAGACAATATAGCGCCCATCAGAACCAAAGCAGCATGAGTGGTATTTCGACGGTTTTCAATCAGCCAATGCAGAATTGGGTTATCACTAGGAGCAAGATTATCAAATAAAATAAATGCACCGAAGAAAGTCAAAACGGAAACACTTAGAACAACGATCTTATTGCTCATCAAATAGATTGGTAGTGCAATCACATAGGCCCAACCGATAAGTCCTAGAATCCCCCACCATTGCACTGTCATACCTTGGCCTTCAGCACCTTCATATAACCACCAAAGTGCTAGTAAACTGAATGCACCAAGAACCTTCAGTCCATTGGTAAGTTTTGGTGAAAGGTGTTTAGGGTAATACGCCCAAATCAACATAATACTTGCAAACATCAATGTTGCCCAAATATGAATGGAGAAAGGCATTTCAACCTCGTCCCATCCCCAAATGTTATTAACCATAAATACGCCAATAATAATTAAGCTTCCGCCCCGAATTAAGCCATCTTTAAAAACAGAAAATACACTAGAGCCACGCGAGAGCTTAATTTGAGTAGCGAATGGCATTGACATACCAACGATAAAAAGAAAAGCGGGGAATACAATATCCACGAATGTCATTGCATTGGCGTCAGCGGGCAAATGTTTTGCCCAAAGGGGGATCCCCTCAATGCCAGAAAGTTCGTTTACAAAAATCATAACGAGTATTGTCAGACCACGAAAAATATCAATGGGCAAAATACGGCGGTTTGGAAATGATGTCGACATGCTGTGACCTTTAATTCTGGGGTACCTGTAATGTTCATATGAAGCGTTACAGGCATAGTTTTTTTTTAACAGTACACATTCAAATAATCATAAACAAAAGCATGTTTTTATATGCTCTGTATTGTTATCCATTTGAATTAAAATTTAGTATATATGACTATACAATAGAAAACTGGCTAAAATCGATATATAACAGGATGATATTGATTGGTTATCTGTGAACGTCTGACCAATAGCACATTTATCTAGCTAATCTTTAACTTTATAGTTTCTTCTCATTCATTCAGAAGAGCAACTCATGAGCCTTAAAATATTTGACGACTGGAAAGGTCTTGTTGAAAAACAAATAGCCTGTAATAGTCAACTAAAAGTGGAAACTCGATATCGATTCATTACTACCTTGGAACGTAAAGCTTAGCTAAGTGCCTTCCCCAGAACTTCACCTATTAGCTAACTTTCCAGTACTCTAGTTTATGTCAGTTTTTATACATCCATAGTGTTACGACTACGATTACGACTTTGCAAGTGACCGCTTCAGGCTAATCTAGAGAAGTCTCTAATTATCATTAGCCAATGTTAACAAAGATACGAATGCTGACGTTGAACTCACTGATGAAGAAAGCGTCTCATCTCTTTAACTACCCCCTCTTTATTGAAGTGCAGAACCAATATTGTACGGCCTTTGAAATTTTTCACTATATCGTTTTTGTAGTAAGAAGATTCCTCATTAACCACAACTACAGCTGTATCACTCCCTAAAATCATATCTTCAATTGATTTTTTAACTCCAATCATTCTAGAGCGGCTAGATAAAAGGGATTTTCTGAACTTCTCCTTACCTTTTTTCTCAACATCATATTGAACATGAACATCAAGAATATCATCTGACATCATGGCTAAAAACACTTCAATATCTTCTTCAGTAGCCTTAGGTTTTTTGCTGTTTTCTGAGGCCTTAACAAATTGAATTATCCATTCTTTAGTTGGTTCTGCATTTGAAGTAAATGAAGACAATAATAAGGCAAGAGTTAAAACTTTAATTAGCAATTTCATATTGGTATCTTTATTGAATTTAAAAAATAATTATATCACTTAGGTGATGACACTTTAACTCCCATCTGCTTCAGTGCAACCGTTAGTGACTCAAAACTTTATGTCAGATTTTGCCACACTGAGGAAGTAAGCATTTGATAATTCCATCTGAAATTTTCTGTATATTTTGATCTAGAGCAGACATAGACTCGCCCCCGATTTCACTAAAGAGTTTGTAATTCAGAAAATACGTTCCTTTGAATCAAGGGCCAGGTTGTCTGTACTGCGCCCCTACTTAGTTCTTGAAATAACCTATATCTAACCCTACTTAAACTTGCGAGTTTATTATTACCGATAGTCCTTCATTGAATTAAATGATGAAATCATATTATGGGAACGAATGAAAATATCTAAAAAAACAGTATTCCTAAATGATTGATTGTTGAAGGATGATTGTTTTGAATATTGATTACCGAACATATGTCATCCAAAGCTTATAATAAACAGCATTACAAGTGGCATTATCATCCATAAAACCATCTCTATCGCAATCTGAACCTGTTAGAGATTTAACGACATCTGTACCATACTCTGCAAAATCTTCTGGTTCTGGCTTAACTATAATCGTGACTTTGGGAGAGTTATCGATAAAATCCCCAACATCTTTATATGATGAAAATTCTTCTTTGGAAATAATTTCACTAATATCAACTTTTTCCGTTTCTGAAGACATTGCGTCACTTGTAATAAGCTGTAACAAGCAAACAATAAACACATTTATAATTTTCACGTGATTCTCCATAAAAATAAACATTATATAGGTACCGCTGAAATGTCTGTTATTTAATTTTTATTATTTCACCAATAATGAGTTAATTCGTTTTCTTTTATGGCCGATTTGATATTACTTATTCAAGTATTTAGAACAATTTCAATCGGTTTACTTTTGTTGACTGTTCACACTAAAAGTACGCGCTAATCTATGTGTATAAACCTATTTATTCGATGATAAGTATTTAATAAATGATAACGATTGAACTAATAAGCCGTTAGCTTTAACATTCGGTTTATTAGTTCAATGTCATTAAAAAATAATAACGACAACTGAAAGTATCTGAACCAGACTAACTTAACCAATTTCTACTAAAACATCTTCAGCTAAATAAAATCAAGGGAGCCTTTTGTGCCATCTTCTTTTACCAGTAAACTGCCCAACTTAGATACCAGTATTTTCACTGAAATGTCGATGATGGCGAATCAATATCAAGCAATTAACCTATCTCAAGGCTTTCCAGAATTTGATACACCTGACTTTTTGAAAGACAAAATTAATCAAGCGATAACTGAAGGTAAAAATCAATACTCGCCATCAAACGGCTTGCCGGACTTGTTAACGCAAATTGCCGAAATGGTACATAGACAGTATCAAACCGATTTAGCCGACGAACAAAAGCTTGATGGACTAAGCAACGTAACGATTACTTCCGGCGCTACTGAAGCATTATGGGTTGCGATACAAGTGCTGGTACGTGCAAATGATGAAGTAATTATATTTGATCCCGCCTACGATTCTTATGAGCCGGCTATTGAACTTGCTGGAGGAGTTTGTCGTCATATCGCATTAGATGCGCCAAGTTATGCGATAAACTGGGCACTGGTTGAGCAAACCATTAATGCAAAAACACGCGCTATTATTATCAACAGTCCGCACAACCCAACAGGTTCAATACTGAGTGAGTCTGATCTGAATACGTTGCAAGCTTTGGTTGAAAAATATAATTTATATGTCATCAGCGACGAAGTATACGAACACATGACTTTTGACGGTTTACGTCATGAGAGTGTTTTACGTTATCCTGAATTATTTAAACGTGCCTTTGTCGTTTCTAGCTTTGGTAAAACCTTTCATTGTACTGGTTGGAAAATGGGCTATTGCGCCGCCCCCGATGAGCTTACAACCGAATTTAGAAAGATTCATCAATACGTGACCTTCTGTTCTTTTACGCCAGCACAAATAGCCATTGCACAAATGTTAAAAGAACAACCTGCGCATATCACTGAGTTAGCGAGTTTTTATCAACAAAAAAGAGATTTACTGGTTAACGCACTGAAAAATTCTCGTTTTAAATTACTGCCGTCAAAAGGTACGTATTTCTTATTATTGGATTATTCAGCGCTGTCAGAACACTCAGCGCTAAATGATCGTCAGTTTTGTGAGTGGTTAACTAAAGAAGTCGGCGTTGCTGCCATCCCACTTAGCCCACTTTATCCTGCAGACAAAAGAGAGTCTTATCATCAAAATAATAAGGTTATTCGACTCTGCTTTGCTAAAAATGATGACACCTTACTTAAAGCCGCAGGAATATTATGTCAACTTTAACCATAGCCGCAGTACAGTACGATATTCGTTGGTTAGACCAACAAGCCAACTTTAATGCCTTAGAACAACTCATCAAAGAGCACTTTGCTGACAATGCTGCTGCCGACTTATTATTGCTGCCAGAAACATTTTCCACGGGTTTTTGTATTAATAGAAAAGACGTGCAAGAACCCGTAGGCGGAGGTATTGCACTGACATGGCTAAAGAAAATAGCAAAACAGTATAACTGCGTAGTGGCTGGTACTGTGCTGGTGAGTCAAAACGATAAAAAAGTGAATCGTTTTTATTGGGTATATGCAAATGGCACTGTTGAACATTACGACAAACGCCATTTATTTCGTTTAGGTAAAGAGCAAGACTACGTTGAACAAGGTCATAGTAAAAAGATATTCACTATTAAGGGTATCAAAATACTGCCTTTGGTTTGTTATGACTTGCGCTTTCCTGTTTGGTCGAGAAACCGCCAAGATTATGATTTGATGGTCAATGTTGCTAATTGGCCTGCGGTAAGACGCCATGTTTGGGATACTTTGCTAAAAGCGCGAGCAATGGAGAATCAAGCATTTGTTGTCGGTGTTAACCGTATAGGTGAAGACGGTAACAATACCGCTCACTCTGGAGGAACGACCATCATAAATTTTGATGGTGAGAATATTATTTGTGCCAATGATAATCAGCAAAAAATCATCACAACGAAACTCGACTTTAGCAAGCTTGATGAATTCAGACATAAATTCCCAGCATTTTTAGATGCAGATGAATTTGAATTGAGCTTAGATTCGCAGTAAAGGTTTAGCGCAAAGTTAGTGCTAACTGAGAACAAATAGGAAGTAAACGTTGATAACTGAAGAAGCTAGCTGGACCTTATGTCAAGAGTGTAAGGGCTTAGGTAAAAAAAGGAAGAGGCCTCGTAAAAAAATGCGACTTCTCTACCAGAGAGCGTTGGAACAGTTCGAAAAAAATGGCGGCGAAGGCACGCCACCTGTTCGTACTAAAGGTCACCTTTATTCATGCTTAAACTGCTCAGGAAGCGGTATTATTCGTTCTGATAGTTATGTTGTTGCGGATATTGAAAACTATCCGCACGTTGCCATTATTGGTGGCGGCATTGGCGGAGTAGCTCTGGCTGTGGCATGTTTACACCGCGGAATTCCCTTTACACTTTATGAACGAGATAAAGGCTTCGATGAACGTTCTCAAGGGTATGGACTCACTTTACAGCAAGCCAGTAAAGCAATAGAAGGTTTGGGTGTTGCGTCATTAGCAGAAGGTGTTATTTCTACAAGACATGTGGTTCATACGACACAAGGGAAAGAGATCGCTGAATGGGGTAATAGAAAGTGGATGCAGTCAAAAGAAAATAGCTCAGCGAAGCGCACAAATGTACACATCGCACGACAGTCTTTACGGTTAGCTTTACTTGAACAACTCGGTGGGCATAGTGCTGTCAAATGGGGACACAAGTTAGTCGGTTTTAAAGAAAGTATTGTAGAAAACGCTAAAGGATCTGAGCGTGATGGTGTTGAACTGAATTTTCAGATAGATGGCGAGTTAAAGAGCATCAAGGCTGATCTTGTGGTAGGGGCAGACGGCATTCGCAGCTCAGTCCGCAAGCTAATAATTGATGATGAGACTGCCCCGTTACGTTATCTAGGCTGTATGGTAATTTTAGGAATTTGTCCTTTAGCAGACCTCAACGGTCTTGAACATGCTTTATTAGACTCAGCTACCGTATTCCAAACAGCTAATGGCCATGAACGTATATATATGATGCCTTATGCGTCAGACTCAGTAATGTGGCAGCTTAGTTTTCCAATGCCAGAAGAACAAGCTAAAGCCCTAAATGTTCTGGGCGCTAAAGCCCTTAAAGAAGAAGCCTGTCGACGATGCCAATGGCACGATCCCATTCCGCAGATTTTATCGGCGACTCTAAACACTAAAATTTCTGGTTATCCCGTGTATGACCGCGCGTTACTCGAGCCAGAATGGTTCGAACAAGGCGCTCACGTGACACTGATCGGAGATGCGGCTCACCCTATGAGCCCATTCAAAGGACAAGGGGCTAATCAAGCGCTACTTGATGCGCTCGCACTGGCTCGAAAGATTTCAACACAATGTAGACCTTTATCTCAATGGAGAAAAGCAGGGATCAGGGAGAGTGTCTTAACTGAGTTTGAATTAGAAATGATAGAGCGCAGTACCTCGAAAGTAAACGACTCGGCAGAAGCTGCACAATTCCTTCATTCAGATACTGTGCTTCATGAAGGCGATGAGCCTAGAGGATTATGTTTAAAAAGAAAAGATGGCTAAATAAAACATCACAGGGTAAAGATTGTTATTGTTTGACAATTAATACCTGATAATATTTATACAATTAAAATACGTTCAATTAATCAATATAAAACCAAAAGACCTCTTAAATGAATAATAATAAAAATATCATAACTTGCCTTTTTTTAATAATAGCATTAGCAGCTTGTTGTGGAATAGATCCCGCACTAAACACTGTAAATAAGTTTATTACTAAACAAGCGGTGGATAAAACAAATCCGGCTTGGAAAACGGAATTAAGTAAACCACCATTACTTACTTTCACACCAGAAAAAGATTACTTTTGGGAGCTTGAAACCAACCAAGGTCATCTAACTATCAAGCTATTAACTGATTCTGCACCTATGCATGTTTCCAGTACGATTTATTTAACCAAACTAGGCTTTTATGATGACTTAACGTTTCATCGAGTTATTCCTGGCTTTATGGCACAAGGTGGTGACCCTATCGGTAATGGTACAGGTAATCCTGGTTATAAGTATGATGGCGAATTTGATGGTGACATCGGACATAATGAACCTGGCATGTTAAGTATGGCAAATTCAGGCCCCGGTACAGATGGCAGTCAATTTTTTATTACTTTTTTACCTACCCCTTTTCTAGATGGTAAACATACGGTATTTGGTCAAGTGGTCATAGATTTAGAAAACAGCTTAGCTAAGATTGAAGCCTTAGGTAGTCGAAGAGGTAAAACCTCAGAAACGGTTAAAATTATTAAAGCATCAATCCGCATAGCCGACAGTGAATAACGATTATAAGGATAATTATACCCGTAAATATCCCTCGTATTACTTTACAATAATCACTGACCACATATAAATCGTTACCTGATTACCCATAAAGCTCAACTATCCTCTGTTGCTTTATGAGTATCGGTGACACTATGACCTTTTCTTCATTCCCCATAAAATATGTTACGAAACTTTTCACCAAGCAGGTAGGTATTGCTTCTTCTCTTTATGCTAGCTAATCTAATAACAAATATTAATCATAAAACACATAAATATGATGCCTTCTTTATTCCAAAAAACATTACTCATTGGCTCTTTGATAGCTATTATTTTGCCAATTGGATTATTAGCTCAAGACCATAAGTTAGGAACCTTACCACCACCAAGAACACTCACAGCAGACCAAGCTGAGGTTGCCTCTACCAACTACCAAAAATATTGTTCGTTATGCCATGGCGCAGACCGACAAGGCCATGTTAATGATCACGCACCTTCACTACGCAGCAAAAGCTTATTTGAATCAGGTGTTCCGCACGCCATTTTAAGACCTATGTCTTATGGTAGAAAAGGCACAGCTATGGGCGGTTATCTTGATGAAGTGGGTGGTCCTATGACCCTAGATGAAACATGGGACTTAACCTATTGGTTATTTGAACAAGCTGGTGTAGAACGGTTGAAACTATCGACCAACCCTGTTCATGGTGATATTAAACGAGGTGAGCAAGTCTATTTAGCAAATTGTATTAGCTGTCATGGCGTAAAAGGTGAAGGAGTAACTGCCCCTGCGCTAGGTAATCAATCAGCTCTTGCCCACAACACCGATGAATTTATTCGTCATGCCATACAAAATGGGCGACAAGACACTCCAATGCTGCCCTATAAAGATAAATTATCGGCGCAAGACATCAACAATATTACCGCATTTTTACGTAGCAAAGCACTCGGTTGGAAAGAAGAACGAACCATACTTAAAGCACTGCCAACACCTGAACAATACGTTATCAACAAAAATGGTGATGATCCAAACTTTACTTTGCAAGACGGCATGTACGTATCATCAAAAGACTTAAACGCGGCATTATTGGCAAAAAATAAAATGGTACTGCTTGATACGCGTGTCACTTCTGTTTGGCAAACAGCACATATCGAAGGGTCAATTCCTTTTCCATACTATGCAGATCTTGATGATACCGTGGCAGGTATTCCAAAAGATGTGCAAATTATTGCTTATTGTTCTTGCCCTCGTGCAGCAGCTGATTACACGATTAAAAAATTAAGAGACCGTGGTTATACCCGTACCGCTGTTCTGTGGGAAGGTGTTTTTGGTTGGATGAATTTAGGTTACCCGGTAATGCGTGGCGATATTGCAGGTGTTAACGATTAAAGCGTTATTGCAGCCCTTTTTCTGCCCCAAACATTTATCGAGCTATCGCAACTCCTTTACATTTAGGAAGTTAGACTAATAAAATACGTGTCCATAAGTGTCTACTGCTGCTGTCTTTATAAAGACAGCAGCAGTAGAAATCAACTTAAACCTAATGATGCTACAACGGTACTTTTATCTATGCTTTATTAAACCCTAATTGTTTTTCGATAAACGATAAATCAAAATTGCCGCTTTTTCGATATTTTTATTTAACGTTGTTAAATCTGCAATTTCATTTTTGGTATGAGCGCCAGCCCCCATTAAACCTAAACCATCAAGTGACATGTCAACATGCTCAGCGGCAAATGAAATATCGGCTGCGCCTGCTTTACGTGGATTGCCAGGTTTTACCACGTTATACCCTAAGTCTTGACTGACTTGGCTATATTGCGCCAATAAGTCTAAATTACCTTGGGTAAGCGCCATCGGCGGATAACCCACTTCAAAGGTGAGCTCTGCTTTCGTGTGATTTAAATTATTTTTAACAATGTTTTGCATCGTTTGTTTAGCCCTTTTGAGCTGTTTATTTGAAAGTGCTCTTAAGTCGCCTTTCACCTTCGCTTTTTGTGCAATAACATTATTTTTACCAAACGCCGAACCGGATGATTTAGCGAGATCAAAATCTATACTTGTGCCGCCGATGATCATGCCAGGGTTAAAAGTCAGGTTTTCTTCTTGTTGCAGTTGAGCCCTAAATGCCTCTAAAATACGCGCTGTTTCATAAATTGCGCCGTAGCCTACTTCTTCATTAAATATTTGAGACGAGTGTGCAGGTTTGCCTGTTACGTTTAAAGTCCAACCGGTATAACCTCTTCTTGCTGCCATGCCGGTATTTATATTGTTGTCACCATTTTCAAAACCAAGGGCAATGTCAGCCCAAATAGCACCATCAACGATGGCTTTTTTGGATAAAGATAAAGGGCTACCACTGCTTTCTTCATCGCCGGTTAACAGTATTTTTATGCTGACATTATCAAGTAAACTAAGCTTTTTTAAGGCACGAATTGCTGAAATTATAATGGTATTACCGCCTTTCATATCAGCAACACCAGGACCTGCCGCTTGTGTTTCACTCAGCATTTTAAATTTTTGAAAATTATCACTTTTAGCAAATACAGTATCTAGATGACCGATCATTAAAATTTTAAGGGCATTTGGGTTAGTACTTTGATGAGTCGCTAAAATATGACCAGCACGATTAAAAGCACTGCCGTCGAGCCATTGTACTTCAAAACCTATTGCTGAAAGTTGTTGCTTGGCCAGTAACCCCACCTGTTTTACACCATCGAAGTTCATTGAACCACTATTAATATTTACAGCTTGTTCAATGTCTATAAGTGATTGCGGTAAAGCGACTTTAACTTCTTTAACTATGTTCTTTTCGTTGATATCTAATAGTGTATTTGCATGCGCGTTTGTTTCAATTAAAGACGTGAAAGAAAAGGTGAAAGTAACGGCTAAAAACAGCAATGAAGGTGTGTTGGTTATTTTAAACATAGTTATCTGATATAAATGTAAAGTGCGTTTAATATCTATTAAAAGCACTTTTATTTCAAATAATTAGTGAAAGTAATTTAAAAAGATAAATGCTGCCAAAAAAGTACGCTTACCCATTTAATATTTTGCTACGTTTTATAATAAAAAAACACCACGGCAAGCGTGGTGTTTGATCAAAGTCGGTTCAATGTTGAGTTAACGTATGGTTTATTTAAATACCTTGTCTACCGCAATAACCTCAACATTTGTCTTCGGCAACTTTAACTTGTAGCTTTCGATAACTTTATCGGTTACTAAAAGCTCTGCTGGCTTCTCACTGTTATATTTTAACGGTGATACTTGTTCAGACAACAAGCGTTTTTTCATATCTTTACCATCACCTGAAATGAAAACATAATGAATGTCATCTGTTTGTAAGTTTTCTTTAATGACACGATTCACATCAGCTAAAGTTAGTTTTGCAAACTGACCACGTACATATTGAACAAACTCTTTTGTTTGATAAAACTCACTATCAAGTGCATAACCTAACTGCTGATCTTGGCTAGCAACGAGTTGCGGCGCATAGTTTGTTAAATAATTACGTGTTGCCTGAAAGTCTTTTTCGCTCATGCCATTTTCAATCAACCCGTCCAATTCATATAACGCTGCGCGTGTAGCAAAATGGGCATCATTATTTGAACGTAATGGACGTAACCAAACTTGGAAAATTTGGCTTGAACGACCTAAATTTGCATCAGGCTTAGTTTGATACATACCACGAGGGAAATATTCAATATAAGAATAATCACCATAGTTCATACCACGCGCTTGGCGTATTTGTTGATACAAGTAACTGTTAGAACTACGGTGTTCACCAAAGTATGAACGTATTAACCAAAGCGCGGCCCAGTCTTTGTCACTGCGGATAGTATCAATTGGAAAACCAAAGGAAACTGCTGTTGATTGTGCATTTTTTTCTATAATAGTTGCATGATGACCTTTTAAAACAGGCGCTTTAGCAATTGTTAAACGCTTTTCATTACCTACAGGTAAAGCTGTTAAATCAGTCATTAATTGTGCTTTTAAAGCACTTGGCATAGCACCAGTAATACCTAAGTGTAATTTAGCTTGTGTAAGTTGAGCGCTGTAAAAAGCTTTAACATCTTCAATAGTGATTGCGGCTAAATCAGACAAATCACCACTGTTGAAGTTTTCATAAACATGGCCCTGATAAAGTTCGCTATAAAGCACTTCTTTACCTAACTCTTCATCATTAGAAGACTTAAGTCCTGATTTAATGCCATCAATTAACTCTTTCTTCAAACGTTTAAAATCATCTTCACGCCAGCCCGGATTCAACAATTGATCACTAATAAGTTCATACCACTGTGTCGCATTGTCTTTGTGAACACGACCGGTAAACGACATCATTTCTTTATCAAGCTGAGACGAAAATCGTCCGGCTAAAGGATATAAGCCTTTCTTAATGTCTTTATAGCTACGTGTTGCTGAACCACCTTGAGTTAGCATACGTGCCGTTAATGCCGCTACACCTTTCTTACCGACAGGATCTGCTGCTGCTCCTGTATAAAATAGGAAATTAACATCAATCAAAGGCGAGTCATTGGTTTTATCTAATACCGAAAACTGCATAGTACTAGGCTGAGCCTTTTTCATCTCAATTTTTGCAACTGCGCCGTTCAAATCAACTTCTTGTTGAAAGTCAGCAATTTCATCTAGTGCAGATAAGGTTACCGTTGTACGGTTTTCATCAACAAAATACTGATTAGCAATACGTTTGATGTCTTCTGCTGAAATATTGTCAAAGCTATTATATAAGTGGTTAATCGTTTCCGGATCTCGATCAAAGTGCATATAACTGGCAAGTGTTGCAGCGATAGACTCTGAAGAATCTAAGCTATTTACAAAGCTGTATTTTAAATTAGATTTCAAGTTATCAAGCTTTTCGGTTGAAACTAATTCGGTACGTGCTTGCGCATAGGTATTATTCACAGCATCGCGCACGGTAGCTAAATCTTTCTCATCATTTACTTTGATGAATACATGACGTAACCCCGCATCTTTTGTTTCAGGATTGTAGTTGAACATTTGGCTCGCTAACTGCTTATCTACTACAAGTTCTTGATACAAAGCTGAGTTATTTGAAAAGTATAATTCTGAAATTAAGTCTAAAGCGGCGCGATCTTTTTTCTTCGGCTGCCAATCAGAACCTTTATAAGAAACTAATAACCAATGACCCGGTAAACCATCAAACTTTTCATGGACATACTTTGCTGCTTCTTGTTTTGGCTCTGGTGCAATCTCACTAACAAAGTCACCTTTTTGCCAATTTCCCCAATGTTTTTCTACCATCTCCATGGTAGCTTCAGGGTCAACATCACCGACAATCACTAAAGAAACATATTCAGGCTTATAGAACTGTTGAAAGAACTTTTGGCCGTAAGCAATTTGATTAGGCATTGCTTCTACATCTTCAAAAAAACCCATGGTGGTATGTTTATAGGTATGGGTATCGAATGCTTCTTTTCGAACAGCCGCTAATAACTTGCGCGTTGGGCTAGCATTATTTTTTAAGTATTCACCTTTTACCGTTAATGCTTCAGTTTTAAATTGCGCATCGGTGTATTTCAGGTTTTGAAAATGATCTGCTTGGATCTCTAATACTTTATCTAAGTTGTCTTTAGAAAAATCTAAGTGATAATTGGTGTAATCGTTAGTCGTGTAAGCACCATTGTCGACACCGGCATTTTTAAATAAATCAGCATAAACAGCTTGTGGGTATTTATCTGAGCCTTTAAACATCATATGTTCAAAGAAATGTGCAAAGCCTGTTTTGCCAACTTCATTTTCATCTCGAGCGCCTACAGACACGGGGATTTGTACTGAAACAAGATCTGGATAGTCTGTTTTCACCACTAATACACGTAAGCCATTAGTTAACTCTTTAAATAAGTACTTTTGGCTAAAGACTTTATTGGCACTGTTTTCAGCTGATTGCGATGACATACTATTGCGAGAGTCATTACTGGTTGCCATGCAGGCAGATAACGTTAAACTTGCGGCTATTACAGCTGCTAAATATTTCTTTTTCATCATAGATCCCTTTTTTATTATCGTTATATCTTATGCAACTCTGTGAAATTTTTCATTAAGTTTTCAAGGATAACTAACGGCATCATGTAACAAAATAAATACACAGCCAGAAGAAACGAATTAGAGGAGCTCAATTTTCTTGCCGTCACAAGGGAGTTACACGCGATGCTGAAATACTTCGTTCCCTCTTCTGCCCATCGCTTCTGTTAATAATTCCAATTATGTGCGAACAAATAGCGGGTGCAGCTGAACAACAAGGCTCGGTGAATGAAGAAATAAATCGTAATATTGTGGAGATAAGCGATATGTCATCACAAACGGCATCTGGCTCAATACAATCCTCAGTAGCCAGTAAAAAATAGGTTTCTATGGCAAACACTTAGATAAGTTATTAGCTAGCTTTGCTGTCTAATAGATTTGATTTTTAAAGGTATACTTCGCAAATTTCTCAATGCTTTGTCAGTATAGGTAGAATAAAGCGACCAACGCTTCAGTCCATTAGCGCTAGATTTTCGTTTTTTACCTATCCTGTATTTTCTAACTGTTTTAAGTGTTTTAAAAGCACTGAGTCATTTAGTTGTAACACATTTCTGATTGCTGGAAATTCAACGGATTCCTTAAGTGGTAAAAAGGCGCAAATATTCAGTCAAATTGGCGCATCTATAAGTTCGTCAATGGAGGCATTATTCATCGCTTTCAGCGCTATATTTATTGCGATATTAATGACTAGGATTCAACAAAACAATCCCTAAATAATAACAGCTAGCATTATTGCTTTCGCTTTAAACTCACTAAAAAAATTAAAGCAGAGCTAAATAATAATACGGAGGGTGGCGCAGGAACCTGCACTACTTTAGTGAAAACGGCAAAAGTAGTATTACTTCTAACCGCTATGCTTTGATCAATACCTAGATTAGTTGCATAACCATGTTTATCACCATTCTCCATACTGGCATTGACTAAGTTTTTACCGATCACCCAGTTGTCTAGAAACTTATAGGGTATAAAAGCGATACACTTAGCATCATCTTCACAACCTCTGGTTAGTGTTGGGTCAGTATCAAGCAGCCATAAATTGCTATCAATAAATACTTGGTCAAGCAGAGCTTGGCTTGCAGCTCTGACTTGATCAAGATCGTTAAAGGCAAAGTCAGTTATTTCATCACAACCAGAAAATAATTCAGCACAACTGCCATCTTCAAAAAATACGTTGTAGGTGCCAAAGCCAGCTATTTCGATGTCCGTTGCACCGATTAATTCTCCTGATTCCATAATTAAACCAGCTTGGCTGTTGGTGGCAGCTAGCAACGCAGTGGCTAGGCATACTTTACGAATGAAACGAAAAAAGAGAGTAGACAAGTGAATATTCCTTACTATAAATGTTGAATTCCCCAATAAAACTCTAGCTCTATGGGAAATAGAAAGTGCTTAAATAGATGTTATGTTCAAGGTATAACAAGAGTTAGGAGAAATTATGGATACTTCAATAATGCCTTAGAAAAATCAGCAGAGTTTTCGCCAAAAGGAAAGACTTCAGCGCCCTGTCCTTATATTTTGCAATTAGAGTCATTGATCAAATTTTACTGTATAAACACCACCAAACGAACATGAATAATTGGAGTTCAATAAATCTTACGCTGAGCCAATTAAAGTGAATTTTACTGAAGCAGTGTTGTACTGGTGAAGTGTTACCCCACTTCGCTTTAGGCATGATAGCCGTAGTTCAAGTTGCTGAGAATATTAACGCAGTAAAGTGACCGCTGACTGGTTTAAAACGAAGGCCTCAGTGGTGATGAATAAAGAAGTTATAGATGAGCCGCTCACTGCAACCAGTAACTACTAGGTTGCAGTGAGCTTAGTGCAACTAAAACGTTGTTATTAATTAACTTAACCTTATCAAGTCAAAGTACGTATTGTTCATTTTCGAGTAGTAAATTTAGGTGTTTATCATTAAAGTGCTTATTACTCAGAAGTTTTTATAGTTAATCGTTCTCTGCTTAAAAATATATGATTTTATTTTGTCGAGTATCTTCAAGGGTAGCTGACATTAGCAGAATTATTTTAGATGTCATTACCTTAGCTAGAGATGTTAAATAATCACTAGCTAATACCCATCTTATTTATCCTAACACCATTATTCTTTATCCAGCAGCCATGCTGGTTTAACAACGGCCAAAGCACAAAAAACTAGCGTGATGGCT